>Ga0208951_1000205_pt1 | contig 26129 bp, 37 predicted proteins | sample GreLakmeMI27MSRF_FD_187702 | JGI IMG/M metagenome (GOLD analysis project Ga0208951, IMG submission 187702) | Freshwater lentic microbial communities from great Laurentian Lakes, MI, USA - Great Lakes metaG MI27MSRF (SPAdes) | ecosystem: Environmental > Aquatic > Freshwater > Lake | place: Great...
TCGAGGGCGCGGCAAAGCGCGCCGCTGCAGGCACGGTGGGTGGTGCGCAGCGCCTATCTCCACCCGGGAAGAAGAGCTCTGGCTCTCCGGCGGCGCCGGGCGTAAACGGCGTGACGAGCAGCTCAGGCGCAGGGAAGCACTCCGCTGCACGCGCTGGGGCCAAGGAGCTGGTAGCGAGGCAGCAGGCAACTGCAGCGCGGCGCGGCTCGGCTCCGCCCCCGCAGATCTTTGAGCTGCCGCCAGCCTTCGAGGCGGCCGTGTCGCGCCAGGTGGCCTTCTTCAAGCGCGTGCTCAGCCCGGCCGTCTTGCTGGAGCCACTGCCGCCGGCACTGCGCCTGTCGCTGACTCGCAACTTCTCCTTCTTCACCAAGATTTTCACCCAGTTCTTCGGTGCGCCCGCCTGGGCAGTGCGCACGCCGCCGGCCTGACGCGTGCACAGACCCGCACCAGCAGAAAGAGGTCCGGCAAGCAATCCCCGGGCTTGCAAAGCGCCAATAGGCCTATCGGGTGCTATCGATGCCCTGAGCTCAACTTGTTGCGTGTGCACGCCCTGGCATCGTATTCCGCGTCAGCAGTAGTCGACATCGATCGCTGGTCATGCCTGCAAGTGCTCGTGTTGTTCGTCGGTTCGACGCTAGCGCGAACACTTGTTCCCCTCGCCTCTGCCGTAGTCGTTTCCCTTCTTCTCGTTTCTCGCGCCGACACGCGTCATGAGCGGTCGAGCACGCAAGACCGGGCCCTCCGCCGCAGAGCAGGAGACACTGGAAGGCGAGTTGCGCTTGTGTTTTCCTTCTGCTGACGCGCACTGAGCAAGGCACACTCCGTGTGCGCAGCGCGTAAGCGAATAAAAACAGTGGCGGAGGTGCTGGCGCCAGTGAACCGCCTTGCAGAGCGACTACGGCACGCGCCTCCCCAGCGGTGCGTCCTGGAGCACCCGTTACTCCTCGCACAGCTGATAGGCGCGCTGCAGACGTTTGGAAGACCTAGAGCTGCCCGAGAAGTGCAGAGAGGTGCGGGAAGTGCCGGCTTGACATCTTCATCATGCCAACTTGCTCCCTGCAGGTGGTGGACATGCCCGCTACCGCCGTCGTCGACTCCATCGAGCGCGCCGTATACACCGTGGCGCGCAGCATCCTGTCGGGTGAGTCAGGCAGCGAGCGACAACCTTCTCTAACTTCGACGTGGAAACAGGCCAAGGCTTTCGATACGCCGTGCCGTCGCGCAGCAATGCCAATCAGATATACATCAAGGAGCTGGACCGCATCGTGCGTGCTGCAGAGGCTCAGGCGTTGCCTCTGCTCATTCCATCCATCGCCTCGTGTTCTCCAGGTGCTCAAGGACAACACGACCAGCAGAGACTTCAACGACCAGAGTCAGGCGCGCGCAGAGACGCGTGACAATGCTGCGCCCCTACGTCAGGCCTGACGAGAATGGTTACAGGTGAACAAGACGACGCTGATGACTCGCATTTTGCAGCTGGTGCACGAGATCTGCACAAAGGGCATCCATGTCACCAAGCGTGACCTGTTCTATACGGACGTCAAGCTGTTTGAAGTGCGGCCTGCTGTTCGAGCCTTGTGTTCTGCTGACGCTGATCCACTGTGGCCACAGGACCAGAAAAAGTCAGACGCCGTGCTAGATGACGTCTCTTGCATGCTCGGCTGCACGCGCTCCAGCCTGAACGGTGCGCCGCTGGCTGTTTGGCCTGTGTGTGCAGGCACACTCACCCGCCCCACGTCTCGCCACCTAGTCGTCGCCTCCGAGAAGGGAATCGTAGTGGGACGCCTCACATTCCGTGAGGACGGCGACCTCATTGACTGCAGCAAGGTGCGGCGCGACTGCGAGGTGCTAGGCGTGCTGGTTGGCGTCGTTGTGACGTCGCTCTCCGTGCAGATGGGCATCGGCGGCAAGGCCATCCCCCCCAACATCGACAAGGTGGACAGCATGACGAGCGACGCGCAGTTCATCCTGCTGGTGGAGAAGGACGCCGCCTTCATGCGCCTGGCGGAGGACCGCTTCTACAACCGCTTTCCCTGCGTCATCATCACCGCCAAGGGACAGCCGGATGTGGCGACGCGGTGCGTGTGCATTCTCGCCCTTCGTGCGCGGTCTGACGCGTCACCTGCCCGTCAAAGCCTGTTCCTCAAGAAGATGAAGACGGACCTGCGCATCCCCGTGCTGGGCCTGGTGGACTCGGACCCCTACGGCCTCAAGATCCTGTCCGTCTACATGAGCGGCTCCAAGAACATGTCCTACGACAGTTCCAATCTCACAACCCCGGACATCAAGTGGCTCGGCGTGCGCCCGTCAGACCTGGACAGGTGTGGAGCGAAACTGCTGGCTCCATCGCTCAAAGCCAGCTACTGATGCTCGTTACAGGTTCAACATTCCCGAGCAGTGCCGCCTGCCCATGACGGAGGCGGACATTCTGACCGGGAAGCAGCTGCTGCAGGAGGACTTCATTCAGGCCAACCCGGAGTGCGTCGCCTTGAAACTGAATGCGCACGGCCCTTGACGCCCACGCCGCGCCCCGCACTTGCAGGTGGGTGAAAGAGCTGGAGCTCATGCTGCACACCAAGGAGAAGGCTGAGATTCGTGCGTCCCGTCTGCGTTCACCTTGCTGCAACTTTGACCTTGTGTGCGCTCAGAGGCGCTCAGCTCTTTCGGCTTTCAATACCTCTCCGAGACCTTCCTGCCGCTCAAGCTGCAAGAGGTGCGCCCGAGGCATCGGGGTCCGGTGATCCGCACGGCTCACGCGCTTGCTGTGCCAGGGCGACTGGATATAGCCGTAATGTCACCCATCTCTCGCGAAGCACACGATGTGAAGGAACATGTCAGGTCCGCTGAGGTGGGCATGCAGCGCGTCGAGGGGTGCGTCCATCGGCGGAGCGACGCCCTGGATGATGGCAGCGTTAACCTCCGCGCCTGTGTCAGCCAACACGCTTGCCAGAAAGTCGCGCAGCGTTGTGCCCGCATCTTTTACCGCGTGCGAGGAGGAGGTGACGTCCGCCCACGTGAGCGGCGCTTCGGCGCTCCGCACTGGGCACATGTACAGACGCACAGCGACCTGAGAGGCGCGCCGAGAGCTTCGAATAGCGGCCTGCAGCGCGGCTGTGCCTCTGCTAAAGCGCACAGCGTCGCGCAAGACGAGGCCCTGAGACAACGAATGGGTGAGTCTGACAGTGTGCTCAAAGCAAAGCCACGCGCCATCCACAGGTCAGCTTGCGAGGCCGAGGCGAGCGTCATCACCCCTGCAGAGCTGCCGGAGCACAGAAAGCTGGCCTCCTGTCGGCGAGTTGAGCACTGCACTGTCAGACAACATGCGCGTGTCGTGCCTTCAGGCGGTGGAAGAAGGGCCCACGGACAGCGTCCGGCCCGCCGCAGCGCGCCGGCCCGTCTTCACATGGGCTGCGGTGGACGGTGAGGCGCCACGGCCTCTGGCCTGAGGCGAGGAGGTCGAAGAGAACGCCCACTGAAAGGTCCGTGCGGAGAGCCAGACCATCATGGGCAAACCACAACGGGCTCTCAACGCCCGGCGGCAGCGCCTCCTGGTGATGGGACAGCACAGCCTCTGCCAGCAAGGGCAGGTACGTACAGCGGGGTGCGAGGAGGAACAGGGGCGGCAGTGGCTCGCTGATGGCACTCTCGGAGGCATACAACGACAGTTGAATCGGCACAGCGCCCTCCCACACCATAGCGGCGGCCACATGCATCCCAACGAGGGAGGCGAGGTCCCAACGAGGGAGGCGAGGCCGCGAGATTGTTGACGAAGGGCCGATGATACGAGATGGTACGACCGAGACAAGCTCTCTCGTGGCATTTAGAAAGAAACATAGCGTGGTGCGCCTAGAAGGATGAGCCGCCCTGTCGCGAGAGGTAGAGGTCGTTGCGGGTGTCCACCATGATGTCGTCCCCCTGGTTGATGAAGAGCGGGACGTTGATGACTGCGCCAGTCTCCAGCGTCGCAGCCTTTTGCCCCCCACCGGACGCGGTGTTGCCTTTGTCTGAGCCAGCCGTCTCGACGACCTGTAGGCGGCACACATAGTCAGGTCTGAGCAGAGCAGTCGTCGCACGCAACACGCCTTCAACACCACGGAGTTGGCGACCTCGACGTCAATCACCTGCAGGACGAGGGCACCGCGTGAGTGCCTGCCACCAGCGCCGAGGCACTGCGTTGTGCTCACCTTCCCGTTCCATGTGAGCAGAGTCACATTCATCCCCTCCTTCAGGTACTTGGCCCAGTCGTCCTGCGGCACGCGTGAGAGGTCGCAAACGGACCTCTCCGTTTGCGATGTGGCGAAAGCCTCATCAGACACGCGCCTTCGCGAGGCGGATCTCCTCAAATGTGTCCAGGTTCATGAACACGTACCTAGGCAGGGCTCAGGCCAAAGGCATGGAAAGAGGCTCAAGATGTGGTCACGCACTGGTCACCCTCCGTGTAGGTGAACTGGTTGACTGACTTGTTCATATCTGCAGAATCCACCTGCGAGGAGCTCCAAGTAAGCTTTTGGCAGGGGCTCGCGCGGCTCTCGCTTGAACACCTTCTCTCCTGCGCGGAAGGTCTTCTCGACCGTGTTGCCTGCGCAGCGGGGCGGCGCGAGTGAGAGGCGCTGTGACCAGCGCCTGTCGCGGCGGTCCAGCACGGCCGGCTGGCGCACCCGACACTTGGTTCTTCAGCTTCGTGCGCACGAAGGCTGCCCCTTTGCCCGGCTTGACGTGCAGGTGCTCTGCAGGGAGGTACACAAGGGCGTCACGTCACGCGGCCGCCACAGAGGCTTTCCGCTGGTGCTCGCACCAAGGATGCGGTAGGGCGCCCCGTCCACCTCAATGTAGACGCCTGGCTTGAAGTCGTTGCTCGAGATCGGCGCGCCGGCGCAGACCTGCAGCGCGCCACGCGAAGGTGCGGTGCGAGGCTTTGAGCCTCCTGCGAGCCTGCACAAGCCGGGGCGTCAGCAGCAGGCCAGCTGGCGCGCCTCCATGCAGACGGCTATAGCTGCTGCACCGGTCCGGGCCAGGTGAGCGTGCCTGATCCCTCCTAGCGTAGCAGCAGTGAGAGAGAAGAAAGCCATTACGCTTGTGCACGCGTAGGGTGTCAGATGCAGGTGTGCCGAGTGGAGAGCAAGGTGCGAAATAGAGCAACCGAGGGCCAGTCTTCTTACCAGCAGTGTGGGCATCCGTGACGTGGATGATGATGGGCTGTCTTTCCATTCCTTATTAAATCCTTGTATTATTGGACGCGTATTCGCGCGTGTTCAAAGCTTGCTGCTTATTGATGCCAACAGCTGTACCAGCTTTGCCCGCTCGTGCTTGCTCTTCCCCTTAACCCTGGCGATTTTTTCCCGCACCAGCGCACACCGACGCAGCACGCACGCACCACGCAGGACCACACACGACGAACATTCGACGTGCACGCAGGCATATGCAGCAGGCCACTTGATCTCAGTAGTGTAGGTCGCAGCAAGAAAGCTCCCGATAAGACTGCCCTTTCTATCGGACGCGCCGCGGCGGCTTCTGACGCGGTGCAGCGGGTGGCGCGTGCGGCGCAGATGCTCCGAGTCGGCCCGAGTCAAGGCCGATCCATACATGGCGAAGTTCCGTTTCGCTCACCCCCCTCTGAAAGCAGAACGAAGAGCTCAGAGCAGACTGTACAGTCGCACGCCTCCCCCATAAACCGACGCGCTGTGCCTCGCACCGCAGTTCCAGAGAGTCCCATTGATGCGCTCCTACACCGCGGCCCTGTGCTTCTTCTTCGCCTGTGACTTGTCGCGTGCGCGCGCCAGCCCCGCGCGCAGGTGCGCCTGCAGGCGAGTGGACACGTCGCGCAGGCGCTCGTTGCGGCGGAACTCGCGCGCCTCGCGGAAAAAGCAGCGCAGCTTGCCGCTGGGCGCCTCCGCAGCCGCCTCCAGGGCCACCAGCTTCGCCCGGGACTTGATGTTGCACAGCGGCTGCCGGCCGTGCGAGGCCGCCTTGGGGGGCGGCACGGCGGGGCGGAAGCCACCCATGGTGGTGGTGTACATGCCCACCAACTCCTCGGGAGTTGCAGCCCCGTAGAACGCCGGCAGCGCCGCGTCCTCCACAGGCATAGCCGCCACATGCGCTGCCAGCGCAGCGACGCCAGGGTGCGAGTGCGACTGCAGCAGCGCGAGCTCCCACAGGCAGGAGGAGAGCGCGCAAGCTCCCTCTGGCTCTGCAGCCTCGGGCATGAACGAGCCAGGCGCGCCCAGCTCATTCTCCTGCGCGTGCGACTGCCCGTGAGAAGCTCAGCACAGGGCAGAGCTACGAAAGCACGCACCAGGAGGCGCCGAAGTCGTGCGTGGCGGCAAAGCAGCTCCCGCATTACGGCCAGAGAGCCGACGGACTCCCCCGTCTCCGCGTGCAGCGACACCTCCGCCAGGCGCTTTGCAAAGGCCGCAATGCGCTCCGTGTCCACTTGCCGGTGCGCGCGCGCAAGCAGCATTGCAGACAGTGCCTGTACCTTCGGGCGAGTCAGAGGGCGAGATGTTGTCCGCATGGGCACCTGCGACGCACCCATAGCCTGCTCGCAACGGCTCCCTTCTCGCCGACCAGCGTGGCGGCGCTCGCGTCCGACCAGGCATGTGTCGTTGCCACCGAGGGCGAGGCGGCGGCGAGGCCGTACAGATGGCGGTGGAAGTCGCGAGTGTCCACGGCCAGCGCAGCGCCCTGTGCGCACGCGCTGTCAGCGCGACTGGGCGGTTTGAGACTACGGGGAGGGCGCACCTGTCCTCCAAGCAGGCTGCAGGCGGTGAGCAGGCACTGCGCCTGCAGGTCGCAGGGGAGCTGACCCTCGGCCAGGAGCTGGCGGAGCACCTGCGGGTGGGGAGGTGCAGGCACCCTGTGCGTGAGTGAAAAATCAGAGCACAGCCTGGGCGTCTTAGGCACCTCAAGAATGTCTGCAACCACCTCGTAGTCGATCAGGTGCGCCACGCGAGCTAGGCCAGTCAGTGTCGGGCCCAGCAGAGGTCGGCCCGCTGGGCCGGTGGGCACCACTGCGCCTTTGAGGACCCGGAAGTGGATCTCACACACCTGCAGGGCAAGAGTCAGGAGCAGAGAGCCGTCTCAGCTGCGTTGCCAGACACGCACCGCCTCCAGCGTGCGTGTCTGCAGCTTGATGATGTCGGCGGCATCCGGAACGGCGTCAAACTCGCGCAGCGTGCGCTCGTCCAGGCCCTCAGCCCCGCCCGCGTCGCCGCTGGGCGCAGCCTTGTCGTCGCCGCGGCGGGTAGCCGATTTTGCTTCGTCGCGCATGCGGCGGCGCTCCTCAATCCATTTGCGGTTGCGCTGTTTCTGCGACAGCGGCTTGCCGGCGTCGCGCACGTCCGTCAGCCGCGCCGCCAGGTCCTCGCTAAAGCGCAGCGCCTGCAGAACGTCCAGCGTGTGTGTCGGCGCCTTGCAGCCGCGCGTTTTGACCAGCTCCGCGAGCAGCTGCACAGCCTCAAGTGCAGCCTCGCCCCTCGCGTCATTCTGCAGCACCGCCGCCACGGCGTCCTTCACCACGCCCGCCATCGTGGCGTCGTCGGCGGCCAGGAAGGGCACGAGGGCGCGCAGCAGGTCGGTGCGGTAGTTGAAGTGAGGGAGCGCCTGCAGCAGACCACACATACAGCGAATGGCGGTGCGCTCGTCCAGGCCGCCCTTCGTCGCGCCCTTGCTCTCGCCGGCGCCGCTCACGGCCGCCAGAAGCAGCTTCAAAAAGTTTTGGTAGGCTGTCGCAGAGGGCGTGAGATAGGCATGCAAACGGAGAATCTGCAGCGCAACGCGCCTTTCAGGAAGGCCGTCTCGTAGTCTCGGATGACCTGCACATCCTTGGAGACGGCCATCTCCAGCTCCTTCTCCGTGGGCAGGCGGATGCGGTACCCGGGTGCAAGATCCTTGAAGACGAGCATCGCGGACAGGCTGGCGAGGCGCGCCACGGCTGCATCCTTGTCAGCCGCCAGCTTGTGGAGCACCTGTGATGCAGCGGGCAGGAGTCAGCCACAGCGAAAAGGCCAAGGCAAGAGGGAACACCTTGAGTTCTCCGATGTTGCGCTCAGGAGCCTCCATGAGAGCTGCAGCCGCAGCAGCAATCCGTTCCTTCTTCTCCGCCGTCGACAGCTCCTGCTCCTGCATCTGCAGGAGCTCTGCCGCAGCCGCCGCCCTCAGGGCCGAGGCAGCTGCTGGACGCTCAGCAGCCTCCGCAGCCGCTGCGCTCGCCTCGCGCTTGCGCTTGCTCGCCTTGTCATTGGGCGCTGCGGCGGCGCCCGGCTCCCTGGGGGCCTTTTTGTACTCCCAGTCCCCATCCATGTTTCGCGAGGGCAACGTGTCCGTCTCCTCTGCGGGCGTGGCGTCCGCCTGCACGTGCTGCTGGTGTCAGCGCAGAGTCGCAGCGCGCAGCAGGGCGGCGCCGGCGCGCGGCGTGCGCGCGAGAAGGCGGCGCGGCGACCAGCCGCCGGCCACACCTGCCAGTCTGCTGCCACGCGCGGCGCTCGCTCGTACGCCTCCTCCCTGTCCTCCTCCTTGGCGGCTGCCTTTGCGCGACGCTTGGAGGGCCTGCCAGACAGACACCGGGGTGCGTCAGGGGAGCGCAGGCGGGCCGGGCCGAGGCACGCACGGCGCATCCTCCGCCAGCGTGGTGGTGGACTTCAGGAACGCGGAAGCCCGGTGCTGCCTTACGAACGCGACGTCCTCCTCTGACAGGTCGCTGTCCGCAACCTCAGGAACAGGCACAGCAGGCACGCCTGCCCTTGCTTGCCCCCGCCTCCCGGGGACTTCCTTCCCCATTTCCACGACAGAGGCGAGACGGAGGGCGCCGCAAAATATATTGTGCGTCAGTCCGACCGACGACGACAGAAGACTGACAGAAGAAGAGCGACGAATACGTAGAGCGTCTAGTACAACAAAAAAAGACGCGCGCTGCAGTGTTCTAGACTGCGCAGCTCACGACGGCATGAGTCCTCTCCAGTAGGGATAGTCGGGGAGCTGGGCGAAGCCCGGCACATGGTTGGAGCAGAAGTGAAAGACGGCAGAGAAGATGCTTGCGTCCTCCAGCGCAGCTGCCGCTTCCACGAAGAGCGCCGGTGGCACGCTCTCCACCCGGTTTCGGCGCACATAGCGCAGCGCCTGTACGACCTGTCCGGCGGCGAGCATGGCGCGCACCAGTGCGTCATGCGTGTGCGCGCGACACCGGGCGTCAAATGCCAGCTGCTGCACGCTCTCTGTGCTGACGCTCTCGGCTGCTTGAATCAGGCTCTGCGCAGCCGCGGCAGCGAAGGGCTGCGAGCGCGACTGTGCCGACGGGTCAGCGCGCGACCAGCGATGCAGGTTGGCAGCACGCACCGCGGGCGCAGGCAGCAGCAGCGGGGCCCACATGGGGAGCTGGTGTGCGCACTTGTCGCGAACCAGCAGGTCGACCTAGGCACGACAACGCGGTCAAATCCCCCACACGGCAGGCGCGTTCGCAGGCGAGTGTAAGCGTCTAGCGCACCAGCAGCGATTGAAGCTCAGCCGGCGGGGTGGCCCCTGCAGCGTCAGCCGCCCGCAGGTACTCAACGATGGCGGCACGCAAATACACTCCGTCGACGCCCGCTTCCTCCGCAAGGGGCGCAAACACCTCTGTCAGAAGCACTTCCACGGTCACCGCTGGGCTGCCGGAGGGCAGGGGCTTGGCCTGCGGCACTGCGCTGGGGCTGGACGCCGCCGCCGACGCGTTTCCGCAGGCGGTGGCAAGCACCTCGAAAGCCTTGCCCAGGTCTGCCAGCGGATCACGCTCCTGCAGCATGCGGCGCACGACTGAAATAGTGAGCGCCTTTGGCCCGTACGGCGCTCTCTGTGCCTCGGCAGGAGCGCGGGCAGACGGCTCTCGCCTTCGCTGCAGGAAGCCGACGAGCATGGGGCGGTCAGATGCTGAGGCGGTCAGCATGCGCAGGTCTAGCCTGAGGCGCCACAACCTGCCCAGCGACCTACGCGACGCAGTGAGTACAGAAAACTGACGGGTTTCTTTCAACAGCGCCAGAATAGCCAGGTGCGCACCGGTGAAGCACCAGGTCTGGCGGCAGGAAGTGCAGCTCGCTGGCGGCGGGCAGCTCCTGCTCCCCGCCCGGCGGCGTCTCTGCTAACCCCAGCGGCAGCGGGGAGGCCAGCGGATGTATGGATGCGGAGAGGACGTCCAGCACAAATGAGAGAGGGCCGCGCGGGTCGAGGGTGTGCAGCACCAGCGCGTTGTCGATGACCGACGCGGCCACTGCGGGCGAGGGCAGCGGAAAGGAGTGCTGCCGGAGCAGCGCGTCGCGGTAGAAACGATAAAGGACGACCCGTCTCGCCTCCCCGTCCACGTGCGCGCAGAACAGGCGGCCGTAGCAGGCCAGCAGGCGCACGCTGTCCGCATTCACGGGCGACGTGGCCGGCAGCTCGAACTTTGGCAGCCTCACGCGGCCAGCGCCGGAGAACTGGAAGCCAAAGAGCCGGTTTCCCAGCGGGCCGCAGCCAAGCAGCGCCAGCCGCGTTTCATGCGTGTACAACAGCCAGGCGACGCCAGTTTTGCGCTTCTCCTCCACCAGCCGCAACCCATTTCGCGCGGGTAGTAGCGCGTACAGCTCGAGTCCGCACGTGGTGGCTAAAACGAAGTCCACCCCGCCTGACGAGGCCCAGAAGAAGCCCAAGATAATCTCGCCAACGCGCCTGCAGCGCTGCCAGAAAGACCCGCCATCGGCGGCCACAAACTCCACATCTGAGGCACTGCGCTGCACAGCCAGCACCTTGTTGCAATCGTCGAGCGAGAAGCGCGCCGCGAGCACGGGGCCCTCGCTAACCTCAGTGGTCACGCTCTCACCACGCCCGTCCACCGGGTGGCTCACCACGCAGCTGCCGGTGGCGCTTAGCAGCAGCCGGTTGCTGTCGTCATAGTGCACGGACAAGGCAGCCGCAGCGTCGTCTAAGCTGAGCACATGCTGAAGGCTGACGTGAGACGCCATCGTTCAGCGAGGCTTCTCTCAGCGCGGCTGCAGCGCCTCTTTGATGCTCTGAACCACCTCCGCCTTCACGCTCTCAGGGACAGCCTCCCGGCCGCGCGCTGCCAGCTCCTTCACCAGCTGGTCCACCGTCACGTTCTCGTAGCCGCGCTGCCGCACGAGCTGCCGGCACTGTCGTTCACGCGTGAGCCAGCGTGCGGCGACTCGGATGCCGACTCACCTGTTCTTTCAGTTCGTCACGCCACCCGCACTCTATGAGGCGCTCGCGCAGCTGCTGCTTCAGTGTGTCCAGGCACCCCGCCTGGATGGGAGCAGAGGAGTCAAAGAAGAGGTTCGGACTCGGTCCAGCAGCGTGCACGCACGTTGGCAAGAAGAGCTTTCGCGTGCGCGTCCAGCGCGGACATCCACTGGTGAGCGAAAGAGCCTCTCGAGAGCGGCGCTGGCTACGACTACAAGGAAGTCAGTCAATAAGCAGGCGGAGGCGACAAGACAAGTGACGCCAGAAGCGTACGACACTCGTAGTTAACGGTCCCCTGGCAACAGTTCGCAAGTCGGCAAGTATACAGTCGAATGCACAGTCCAACTGCTGATCTGTCCTGAGTCGTCTCCGCCGCGCCCAGAGCGTTACAGTTTAGACGAGCAGCAGACGACGACGCGAAGAACGAAGAAGAGATGCATTACGTCTCACTTCAGCTCAGTTCAGCAGTACAGGCGTAGGCAGAGGCGGAGAACTTAAAGTTGTTTGGAAGCAGTCGCTGCTGCCGCCGCTGCATTCTGCAAGAACCTGCTCGCCTTCTCCAGAGCTGGTGTCGCGTCCACCGTCGGTCCGGGCTGCGTGCGCTTGAGGATGGGCGCTACATAGGTCTCGTAGAGGTGCGTTGCTCCCTGCGCGTGCGTCGGTTAGCGCCAGTACACATGGGTGCTACAACAGCACGCGCCTTGAAGGTCGGCGCAACTGCCCACAGCAGAAAGAGAAGTTTCAGCTCAGAGTAGAAGGGAATCCTGCGAGCGCGTGAGGCCGGCGGACCCGCGCTCTCTCCGCACATTAAGCGCACCACTCTAAGGCAAACTCAAACACCTCCTCCAGCGACACCAGCAGTGCACGCAATACCCAGTAACACAGCCACTGCACACTATCCTCCCGGCTGCTGCTTTGCACAGCGAGCAGCGAGGCATGCGCGGGGTAGACGACTCCAGCAACAAAAAGCAACGTCTCCGTTACGATGTTGCTGCTGCCCATAGCGGCGAAATGCGTAGAGAAGACGACGGACGGTACTTTAAGAGATGGTACAAATGGTAGAACAGCACGCACCACCACGCAGCCAAAGCGGTCCGACCGACCGAATTCGACACTTTGTCAGAAGACTGTTCGACGACAGTACAGTAAGTACAGGTTGTAGTGGCGGCTACAAGCCCAACGTCCCTCCAGCGTGCAACCACTGGCGCCCTGCTCTTGGCATGCTGCTGGAGGTGCACCGGGTGAGTGTACGCACGGCCTCTGGCGCCCTTCACAGCATCGCAGCCTGTCAGCTGACTACAGTCGCAGCACGTGACGCTGCATGAGCAGGCAGGGTGGCGGCACGCAGTCGCCTGCCCTGCCGGGCTGGGGTAACTCGGCTTCGACAGCGAAGCGCCAAGGAGGCGTTTTGGAGCCTGCACAACACCTGTTCTCGGCAGGTGGCTGCGGGGTGGCAGCGGCGGCTGTCGACGGGGAGTGGACTGTGGTGGGCAGGCCGAGCGGTGGTGCACCACGTTCCAGCAGCCAAAGGGCCTCGCTGTTACAGGAGGCTATTGCCCCCCAGGCCTGCTGCGAGTCGATGCACAGCGAGCTGCCCCCCGCTGCACCAGCCTCCCGCTCCCGACCTGCCCAAAACAAACCACGGCACGTCGCTTTGCACACAAAAGAGGCGCTTGTTTTCGGTTCAGCACTGAGAGTGCGTCTGCAGGCCCGACTTAATCGCTCGCGCTCTGGAGGCCGTTGCAGCGGACACGCTGGTGACAACTGTGGTCCGCGAGCTGGAGCGTTTGGCGGCGGGTGTGCACCGCGTGCTGCTGTTAGGCGTCGGGTCGCCTACCACGTCAGCTGCCTCGAGACATCAGCTGGCGCTGGCGCTGCTTCTCTTTGCTGCGCTGCGCATAGACGGTGCGCGTTTTGGGCGGCATCGCTTACCAAAGACGCTATCCCTCACTCTGTGCGCCTTGAGCAGGCCAGCTCTTGGTCTTTGACCCCGTGTTGGACAGCGACGACGCTGCGCTCCTCGTGCGCCACGACTGCCGAATCCTCAGCGCATCCGAGGCACAGACGGTGCGCATTTTTGCCATGCAGAGGGCGGCGCAGCCCTGACGCACAGCGATGTAGGCGCACACCGTTCTCGAAGGCCAGCGGACGCTCTTCATCATGCCCCACTGCGAGGCTGCTCTCTATGACGCGGTGCTAACCAAAAACTGGAGCGCAACGGGCCTGTCGAGGCTGGTCATTCTGGGCAACTCTTTCGCCGAGTACGCTGACCGAAACTCGCTAAGAGCCTCAGACAGTGAATGCGCATGCAGACGCGTCGTGCGGGTGCAGCCATACGCGTCGGGTGCGTGCAGCGCATGCGCACATTGCAGGCCCGAATTCTCACACACATGTTGCGCAGAGCTGGCACTGACATGTCTTCGGGAGCATCCGGTGTCCGCCTTCAACAACCTGTCGCTGCACCACTTCGAGGCTGCACGGCTTGCGGGCATGGACCTCGGCGTCGCTGACTAGTGGGAGCCTGGTGTTCAGCCCTCACGCTCACGCATACATGCGCCTGAAGAACTGGGATGCCGCCTCAACGTCGATGCCTATGTCGCCCGGCCGGCTGGCCATCTGTGTCGCCGCCATCGCGGCCGCGCGGTGCTCCAGCGGCGACTGGACGATGGCCCTCACCAACGAGGCATTGATGGCAGCCAGCTCGTCGTGTGCTGCCCGCCACGCTGGGTCGCAGAGCGGTTCCCTGCTGCGACGCCCCACGGCATTCGTCACCTGCGGCGCGTGCCCTTGCGCGTCAGATGCGCCGGCATTGTGGCGGCATCGCGGGCACACACCGCCACCGAGATGGAGTACGTGTCGTGCAACGCTTCGATGCGGAGCGTGTCCCCCACGGCGACGGGCACCTCGCTGACGAACTGCACCGCCTGCTGCCACGTGGGGCCCTTGCCGGGCCGATGCGGGTCCGTGGACAGCGTCTCCTGCTCGTCCAGCACCAGGTCGAACCAGATGGCGACGGCATTCAACACCCCGGCGCCAACCGCGCTCACCTCCGTCACCACGCGCATCGGCGCGCTGTTCTTGACGGCCTCCGCGAAGCAGAATTCGAAGACCTGCACCGGGGGGCCCAGCGGCACCCACTGCTCCCGGATGCGGCCCAGCTCAACGCCCTCGTAGTCCGGGCGCCAGCTATAGCGGTTCAGCGGGCGCACGTCCACGCCGCACGCGCTGTCCAGCCGGAACTGGATGGGCTGGCAGAATACGCGCGCGGATGCGGGGATGATGGCCGCATCTGGCAGCAGCAGGCGGTGAGACGCCATCGCTGTCAGGTGCAGCGCTCCTTCGCCGATGAGCCCCGAGTCGAAGACCTCAAACACCAAGATGTCCGCCTGGCGGAGCAGCTCCGGCGCCATGCCGTCCGGCTTGCAGCCGCCCCGCAGGCCGTCGCTGGTGGCGGCAAACACGCGGCGGGCGTCGCGCTGCAGCACCACGCACTTACCAGACAACCGGTTGGCGCCGATGACCTGCTCCGCAATTTCGCACATGTGGCTGTTCACCTCCACGCCCACTACGCTGTCCGCGCCCGCGCGTGCCGCGAGCATGCCGAGAATTCCCGAGCCCGCGCCCACGTCGAGGACCATGACCTGCAATCGCGAGTGAGCAGCGAAATGCACATGTGTGCGCAGCATGCAGCGCGCACCTCCCCGTGCGTCGCCTTCCGCCGCTGTACCGCGCGCTGAATCGCACGCTCGTACGCGTCGTTGCGCATCGCGTCGTTGAGCATGTCGAAATGCCAGGTTGGGACTATCGAGTGGCGCGGCCGCGTCTGCACGGGCACGCTCTCCACGATGAAATGCGCCGTGTCATGGCGCACCCGCAGCTGAGTAATGTCGCCCGCGGAAACGGGGCGCTCGTCCACAAAGTACACCGCCGGCGTCCAAGAGGCGCCAGCCTGACTTGTCACGGTCTCACCGCTCACGTCAAGGTCAAACCACATGGCCACGGCATTCCACACACCGCCGCCGGTCATGGTCACTTCCAGCTCAGCGTCGCCGCAAAGGCCCTCCGCGCCGCCTCCCGCGATGCACACATCCAGCCAGCGCTGAAAGTCAATGTCGCAGACGGGGACCGGCTCGGACAGACGGCGGTGCGGCTCATGCTCCAGGTCTACGCCTTCCGCGATGGGGTGCCACCGGTATGCGTTCATGGCGCTGAGGTCAAAGCCGCTGACATTGGCGAGGCGCAGCTCCAGCAGCACTGCCCAGACTGCTGCTTTGCGAGGGATGATGCGGGCGTCTGGCGCTATGGCGCCCGACATCGCTGCAGCGCGCATGGCCTCGAATGCACGCATGCCGAGAAGGGTATAGTCAAACATGTCTGCGGCCGGGCGTCAGATGACATCGGCCAGCATGCAACATGGCGTGGCGCCTACCTGTCACGACAAGCTTGGCCTGTTCCGACCCCGCGGCGCGGAGTTGGGACATCAGGCTGACCGAGATGACCACCGAGTGCAGACCCGCATTCGCTGCTATGGTCTGCAGCGCCATGCGCGCCAGCGCCTCGCTGCGCTCACAGGCTGCCGCGCAATCTCAGTGGCAGAATGGCGCCAGCACGCGTGTGGCGCCGCACCGTGCACGCCGCATGCCCCCGCAACCGCGCAGAGGACGGGGAGAACGCCCGTGCCCGCCTCCAGCACGATGACACGCTTGCCTGGGCAGTGGCTTATCGAACCAGCTATGATGTGTGAGTGAGCGAGCAAGGGCCGCACCTGCCACTTCGTTTGCAATAGCGCGCTGGTATGCGCCCAGGCGCACATCGTCGCGCAGGATGCGTAGCGCCCGCTTCGGGTGGTCCAGCTCGGCAACGCGCTGGGCGTAAGCCAGGTACAGTCGGCTCTGAGGGCTTTGCTCGAAGCTGTCGCGCAACTGGGGCGTCAGCCGCATCTGCGGCAGGAAGGTTGGGCGCCACTCGTAGTCCTCGATGTCCCTGGGCCGCCGGCGGCGTCAAGGGATCGCGAGGTGGCCGGGTGAGAAACGCTGCACACACCACTCAGGCGCACTCATGGTCTGTCGCCACTGAGACAACAGCTCCTCCCGCGTCTCTCGCTGGCGCAGCAGCCGAAGCTGCGAGCACAACTGCCTCTGGAACGATGATATCTGTGGCGCGGCAGACAGAGGTGAGGGAGCAGAGCGAAGCGCGTTCAGGCGCACGAACAGTCACGCTGGTCCAACGATTCACACGCACCTCAGCCTTGGCCTGGAAGCTCTGTGCGGCAGCCTTCTCTTTGACGATGTCGCGGGCAACCTGCAGGTCGGTGCTGCAGGCGCAGTGGAGGTGGTTGTCAATCACTGAGCCAAGCTCAAGCACGCAAGGGACGATAACGCGACTCACCAGTCGCCGCCGCCCAGCTTGAGGCCGGCTTCAAGAGCCAGCAGCGCATGCGAAGCGCGCTGGAGTGCGTAGAGCGCCTGGCCGAGCCGGAGGTAGCCCTGCCATAATGGAAAGCGAGAAGAGTCCCGTCAGCGGCGACACTTGCTCAGACGGGCTGCCTGGTAGCGCAGAGCAGTCGCGTCCTGGCGCGAGATTGCACGAGTGCACGTGCCTGCGCCGTCGCCTTAACGCGCAAGCTCTCGCGAGCATCTTCAAGCGCCTGTTCGCAGTCCAGCATTGCGGCGCTCGCGGCACTTCGCTCCGCCAGCACCGCAGCCAGAACCTCCGGGCGACAGCTACCGCCACGCTCCCCCTCCAGCGCCTCCGAGCAGCGCCGCTGTGCCTCCTCTGGTGCGCCTTGCTTCAGAGCCAGCATTGCGCACGCAAGCGCACGCTGCACCAGCACGTCCACGACCGTTTTCGCAGGCGAGGCCTCGTCTGTCATTGACACGACCGTATGCAGGAGGCGGGATAAGTTTTTCCAGGGCAGAGTCTCTCCACCACGTCTCATCGTCGGTGTACGACCGACCGTGTCGCGAACGCTACGGTCGCGAACACGTCCCGTACACCCGTAGGCATTCCGATTCCTCCGAGAAACCTCAAAGTGTACGACATTGTACGCGCCGCGCCGCCTCTTCGTAGCCTCTGTCACGCGTGCTGCTCGGTTGTACGTGGGCTGCTGCTTAGAGCGGCGGCGAGACACAGGCGTGAGAATTATGACCGGTCTCGCGAGCAACCTTGCGCTCACAACCGCGCTGCTTGCCTTCGCTCTGGCGCAGAGCCTGAAGGTCGTGACGCACAGGTGAGCAGTCATGCGCTTACGTTAGGCTTGCAGAAGCGCCTGAGCGCGCCTCCTATTGCCCGCCCAGAATAAATGACGGGAAGTGGGATCTGCAGCGGTTGGTCTCGTCCGGGGGGATGCCCTCCTCGCACGCAGCACTGGTGCGACCCGCCTGCCGCGCGGTCCGCACGCCTCCTCTCACGGCCTCCTCTGCCGCGTGCGCGCAGGTATCTGGGCTCACCATGACCGTGGGTCTGGACGACGGCTTCGGCGAGCCGCTCTTCGCAGCCTGCTTTGTCTTTGCTTTGATAGTGCGTGCCATTGCGGTCAGCACACCTAATAGACTCGGCTGACGCTGGCGCTGCGCGTGCGCTTTCCGATGCGCAGGTGATGTATGACGCGTCGGGCGTGAGGCTCCACGCCGGCCGGCAAGCGGAGGTGCGACTGAGCACATCTTGCCACCACGCTGAGCGCTCCGCTGAGTCACGTCACGCTAGGTGTTGAATCAAATCATCTACGAGCTGCCTCCGGAGCATCCCGTGCGCGACACGCGGCCGTTGCGCGACACGCTGGGGCACACAAACGTGCAGGTTGTTGCAGGTGGGCTGCTTGGCGCCTTCGTGGCATTGGTGCGATGCAGGCTTGCCTGGCACAACTGACAAGAGTGCAGTGTGATGTCATCTAGCTCTACTGTCGCGCTTTCCGCCCCCGCGCCGGGCTGGGACCGGCAGCAGGTCCCGTCTGCCGCTTCTTGCCCACTCCTCCTCCTCCGTACTTGGCCTCCAGCGCATCCACAAAGTTGGTGGATTGCTGCGCCCGGCCGCGAATGGCAGCCACCAGCGCCTGCGAAGAGGACCATTGTCAGTGCCACGCTTGAGGAGCCTCGCGAGTGCTTGCGACTCACGCTTGCAGACGCGTCCTTTTCATCATCGCGACTGCATCCACGGGGACGCGTCATGACGCAGACGCAGACAACATGCGCGCAGAGGACGTACCGCAAGAGCACATCGCACGGAGCCGGGCGGCACGTGACGCCCTTTGCCCACTTTTCGAACTTGCTGCTCTTCTTCAGCTCGCCTGCACGCAGACTGTGCATCAGCCCACGCATCCCCCAAACAACGAGTCCCGCACCCGTGGCGACGGCCGCTTGCAGCGTCTCCATGAAGCGGTGGGAGTCCAGGTCGGCGCGCGAGCAGCAGAGCCAGCAGAAAACACTGTGCGCGTGCGTGTGAGTGCACGCGAGCGGGACAGGGCGAGCGAGGAGCACTCACTCGTCCATGTTGCCCGCAAAGCGCGTGTAGAGCTCTTTCAGCTCACGCTCCTCCTCCGCGCTGCCTCGGTACGCCCGCTCGTGCGCCTCGATGTCGTCCACCGTGACCTGACGCGTGGCTGTGAGTGAGCGCGGGCGAGCGGGCGAGCGCACGTTGGGGACCACCTGCGCATAGACGTCGCGGTAGTAGCGATACAGCGTGTCGAACTGCTCGCCCTGCGCAGCGACGCGTGAGATGGCGGAGCCTCGCAAGCGGCGCGGCGCGGGCGGGCACCTCCTCGCCAGGCTCCACGCCCGTCTCGTCATAAAGCTTCCTGCAAAACTTCTATCTCAGCGCACGTTGACACTCTCAGGCGCCACGCACCGCTGCTCCTCGTCGCTCAGGATGGCGTAAACGCGCTGCAAGCTGAGGAACTTGGCGTTTGCGGCCTTGGCAGACGGGTCAGCAGAATGCGCAGCACCGTAGGCGCGGCCTCGCACCTCCCGCTCCTCGCTCGGGTTTTTGTCTGGATGCATGCGCAGCGCCATGCGGTGGTAAGCCTTCTTAATCTCCTGCGCCGTGGCTGTGGGCTCCACGCCCAGCACCTCGTACAGCCGCTGCTTCTTGCTGCCCGCCATTTGCAAAGGGCCACTGGATGAGCGACAGGGGCGAGGGCGCGAGTGTGGGAGAGTCACAGAATCAAATTTATCAAGAGGATACAAGAGTAGCTGTCAATTTGCACGCAACCAGGAGAGCCGCGGCTGTATGTCAGGGATCTATCAGAAGAACCACCTGTGTGCGGGTGTGCGGGATCACTTGCATCTTGCATTGCGCCGTCCCGCCTTCTGTGTCTGCTCAGCGGTCAGCGTGTTGCGTTGCTGTGTGTTGTTGAGGCTACATGCTCAGCCGTGCGCTGTCAAGCAAATTCTGCAGGCGCGAGTGGGCTGCTGCTGAGCCCGCGCGTCGAAAAAGCGCGGGAAGGGCGCAGAGCGTGCAGCACTGCTGCGTTCGCCTGCGAGCGTGGAGGAGAGCTAGCAGCGCTCAGCCAGCCCCTTCATGCTGCCTGTCGTCTCGACTTCCTCTCGCTGCCGGCCGGCGCTGCTGCTCTGTCGCTGCTGTCGCGAGCGCGGAGGTTGGCAGGTGAGCACAGCACGCACGGCAGCATGGGCCGTCTGCTGTTGACACACGTCCCTCCAGAACCGCCACCCCTCAGGAGCTCACTGCCCTAGTTGAGACGGCCATGTTCGCCGCGTGCACGGGGCTGGCCTACCACTTCAGCGCCTCGTTCCGTCTGGAGTCGTACTTTGGCGCCTTCTTCCCTCTGCCGACGGTGCTCGCGGCTGCTCGCTGGAGGGGGGCCGTGGCGTGGAAGACTATGGCATGTCAGACGCAGCGTGCACGGAGCAAATGGGCTGACACGCTGTGCAGGTGGCCACCAGTTTGCTTCTCTTGCTCCTGGGCGGCCCTCTGCGAGCAACAATGTACCTCCTGCTGCACGGTGCGCCCTGGCAGACCGCGCCTGTTGCTGCTCGTCTTAGTCCACGTCACAGGCTCGCTGGGGGTGGCGCTGGGCCTGCTCTGGAGGCAGAAGTGCTCGTGGCTCATCTCCATTCCATGCACCGCACTGGTACGTTTCTCGCTTGTGCGGGAATGCGCGCCCGCTGAGCGGCGGCGCTTTCAGATTCGATGCGCTGGAGTGTTTGGCTCGCTTGCAGTCTCTTCGCTTTTGTTGCGGGAAAACGTGCTGGCACTCGTTGCGGCGCAGATGTTTGCTCTGCTGGACCAGATGTCGGCCGCAGTTGGGCTGACCACAACGCCCGAGTTCCACTGGGTCTACTTCCTGGCTGCCACGCTGGTGCTGGTCAACTCGGTGTCCTATGTCACACTGCTGCACTTGCTCTATGCGTTGGTGCTGGGCCGAATCGGGGGCGGGTTCGGCAACGCGCCAGCCTTCGTGCGGCGCGCCTTCCTGCAACCGTGAGACCGACAGAGTGACCTGCTGCTAGACTTGAGAGGAGCTGGTGTAGCTCAAACGCTATGAAGCCTCGGCGTCTTCGCGCGTCTCTGCTCTTTCTGCTGCTGCTTCGACGACGGCATCCTCGGGCACGGCTCTCTCTGCGTGGTCTGCAGCCGGTGCCAGTGCTGCCGGTGCTAAGCCCACGGCTGCGAGGAAGTCGGTCTCCAGCTCCGCCAGCCTGGCGCGGCTGTCATCATCCGCGGTGCCCTCCGCTGCAGCGCCGCCCTCCCGGCGCGCCTTGAGCTTCAGCTCGCGCGCCCGCAGTTCCAGATTCTTCTCCCGCTTTGTCTCGCGCTCAAAGATCTGGCCCACCCCCTGCTTCTCACCCGGCTGCGCCAGAGTCAGGCCCTCGCAGAGCTCCAGCAAAGTGGTGCTGCCGTCTGCGGCGCCCACCATGACCAGGCGCCCCGTGTCCTGCACCGTCAGGCTGGTGAGCGCCGAGTCGGTAATCTGCACGGTGAGGGACGGGTCGTTCTGTTTGTAGAAGAAGTCCCACACGTCCAGCGCGCCGTCGGTGCGGGCGGTGAAGAAGACGCCCGGTCGGGTAGGGCTCCACGCGCCACCCGTCAGGTTGGAGGTGTGGTACCGCGTCGTCATCACCGGTGCGCGCAGGTCCTCCATCCATACCCGCGCAGTCCAGTCGCCCACGGAGAGGAAGAACTTTGGGAAGAAGGGGTGGCGGCGCAGCGCGTACACCGGCCCATGGTGCCCCGCGAACGAGGCACCGATGCGCTCGCCCGGCGTCTTCGCCTTGCGGTTGCAGGAGAGCATCAGCCCCTGCTCGGTTCCCACCATGAACTTGGCCGCCTCCTGGTACTCCAGGCTCACGGCCCCCAGAACCGTGCTCTGCCCCCGCTCCATCAGCTGCAGCGATTCCACCGGCTCGCTTAGCCGCCGCGTGTCCCACCAGTGCACGTAGCCGTCCGTGCTGACTGAGCAGCACTCGCTCCCGGTCTTGCTCTGCAGCCACGCGCAGTCGTACACCGGGTCCCGGTGCGAGCGCTCGATGGGCGAGCTGTCGCACGGCGTGTGTCCCTTGCGCGTGTCCCAGTAGGCCACCTGGCCGTTGTACATGCCGCCCAGCAGCACGTTGGAGTCTTTCGGGTTGTAGTTCACGCAGCACAGCTGGCTCCCCGCGCGTAGCTCGAAGTCCGGCGTGTTGGGGTTGTTCACGTCCCAGATATAGCTGCTGCACGGCATGCCCTCCGGCTGCTGTTGGAAGTGCATGATGGAGTAGGCCACCGCTACCTTACGCGCGCCAGACGCTGAGGGCGGGCGAGTCAGGAAGCACGACTACCAGGCTTTCGAGCGACGGTGGCGCACCGTCGGGAAACCAGGAGAGGTAGGAGGCGCTGCGTTTGACGGCGCTTGGGTCGCGGAAGACGGTGAGTGTGCGTGCGTATGGCTGCTCGCTGCTGTGGTCCGCCAGTGCGCCCGAAAAGTAGTCCTCATAGATGTCGATTGAGTTGTTCTCCTTGATCAGCGACTCCACCTGGCGCGTGCCGCAAGGGCCGCGTGAGCCGGGTCAACCCTCGCAACGCAGACCAGTCCGCACCTGACAGCCCAACGTGACGATGGAGCGCACATAGTCCTCGTCCTTCTCAATTTTGCGCCTGAAGCGAATCACGTGCTCCGCCTCTGTGCAGTCCACGTCCTTGGGCCACCCTCCCTCGGTGTGCGACATCCCCTGCGTGCGCGATAGGATTTGCTGCGTGTTCGCCTGCACCGCCCGCGCGTCAGCGGCCGCGCCGTCGAGGCCGGCCAGGCGGTCGCACGCGCCTCGTGCTCCGAGTACTCGGGGCCGACTTGCACAGAGGTGCTGCACGGCGAGCGGTCAACAAACTCGGCGCCCAGTGCCGCGTCTGGCCGCACGTCCGCCAGCATCTGCATCGCCGGGCGAGTAGGAGCGTGAGCAGGCGCGAGGGTAGGCGCGGCGGGCTGCACGTGCCTCGCCGGGCGCATCGACAAACGCGCAGTGCCGCCCAAACTCGCGACGTGTCTTCGTGAACACGTAGTAAGGTGCCGACATTGTGGCTGCCTCGGAGGAGCGGCAGGCAGCGCCTGGGCCTCGGAGGCAGCGGCACGCAGAGACGGAAGGGGGCAGCAGTGTTGACGGCTACGCAGGGGGCCCGCCACAGCCACAGCGAGCAGGCAGATTCTGCCGCATGCCGCGTGGTGTCGGTCGAACCGCCGAGTAGGTCGGGCGACGATGACGCGACTCGTATGGTTGATCGTTCAAACGCGCGCTGGTGCCAGGGAGGTGTTCAGCGCGGTGCGCTGGATGGGTTGGTTCCCTGGTATCTCTCCGGTGCCAGGCGCCTCTCTCAAGCCACGCGCGTGTTCACCTGCGTGGCCAGAGGCTGGCCGGTGCCTTGGAGCTCGGCAGGACCAGCGCAACGGCGCCGCAGCTAAGCTCCTCGGCGTGATCGCGCACTGCCCCCAGGTTACCCCGCAAATCAGCGGCCATGCGCTCCGCAATCAGACCTGCAGCAGCGCGCGCGCGTCAGGCGCATGCTAGGACTCGCAAGAGCCTCGCAAACAGACGCACCCACGGGCAGCCAGGGCTGCGGCTGCACCTCGACCACGTAGATTAGGCGGGAGCGGACATCGTCGCGCGTCTCGATGCGCCAGGTGCCCACGAAGCGCTTTAGATCGCGCGAGTCCACCAGGGAGAAGCAGATGTCTCGAACCGACTGTGGGGCAACGCCAGGCGAGCGTGGCACAATTCTGCGCTGGCCGCCGCCAGGCTGCCCTTTGCGCCCAGCCTGCGTGATGCCGTTCGGCAGCTCCTCGATGTCCAGCGTCGCGGTTGCGCTAAACTTGAGGCCCCAGGCGAGCTCCTGGGCAGCCACCTGCTGCAGGCGCACGCCGCCCGCCCAGCGCTCCAGCACTCGATTCTCGTCCAGGGAGGGCACGATGTCGGCCAGGCGTTCGTAGTCGGTGAGCGTGCGCCAGACCAGCTCTGCAGGGGCGGCAACGTCCACCAGCGCCCAGACCTCACGCATGCCGCCCGGTAGCTGCTTGATTTCCACCAACACCTCGCGCTGCGCCAGCGACAGCTGTGGCACCTTCTGGCGGCTCCCATTGGCCAGGGCCTCTACCGTGCCGCTCAGCTCGGCCGTGCTCGGCTGCTCCTGCAACGTCCACTGGGCAGCCAGGGCTCGCAGCTTGCCGGCCGTCTCAAAGTCGCTGCACTGCGTGGCAAGCGCGGCGGTGCGGAACGCCTCCGCCACGGCGGCGAGCCGCGCCTGCCGCTCCTCCCAACGCGCTTGCGACAACCGTACGTCACGCAGCTCGTTCTCCGCGCTGCGCGTCAGCAGCGGCGCCGGTTTCGCTGCGCCGGCTCTGCGCCAGAATTGCCAGGCCGGGACTGGGGAGCGTCAGGGACGAGTCGCCACGGCGGATGTGCAGTTCTCTCCGCCGCACCCGGCCTGGAAGTCGCCGGCTCCGGCAGCAGGCAGGCGTACACGGGTTCGTCCCGCGCAACCGGGAGGTCACAGGCAAAGACGCGCTCCTGCCCTGCGCCGCCTGCGCGACACACAATGCAGCAGCGCTTCCTCTGCGGCGCAGGGTGCGACGCAGACAGCCGTGGCTCAAGATGATAAGAGGTCATATTGGGCATCTTATTAGGGCGTTGAGAGCTCTCGTCGAATGTTCGAGAGTTTGACTGTTCGACAGGATTATCCGCGGAAACTTTTTAAGTCAGAAAGCCCGACAATGTTCGACACTGCTGCGCAGGACCAAGGGGATAGCTGACGACGACAAAAACTTCGCAGCAACGGTATGTAGCGGCACACGTTTCAACTCCGTCGTCAGTTCTATGCAGCCTCCAGCACGCTGCGAGCGAATTCGGGCAGCGCGAAGGCGGCCCGGTGCACTTGCGCGTTGTAGTACCGCAGCGGCGGCAGGCCAGCCTTGGCGCCATCTGTGAGGGGGTGCGTCAGAGGGTGCAGCGTGCGCGGGCAGCGTGGGCCGTGTTTCCTTGCACGGGTGGCGGCCGCTGCGGCGTCACAAAGTCCGCGGCGTCGCCCGCCTTGGAGCAGAGCATGAAGCCGATCTGGCCGGATGGGTAGGTGGGAATGGAGGTGTAGGCATAAGATACCGTGCCCCCCACGAACACCTGGGCGAGGCAGATGTCAGCAAACCTGGCGGGCAGGCCTTGTCCGGGGCACATGCCTCGCGGAACATGTCCGACACCTGCTTGATAAGCTCCAGGTGCAGCCACACGCACTCGCCCTGGGTGCACACAACGCCCCCTGGCCGGAGCGCGCGGTGCATGCTCTCGAAGAACGGCTGGCAGCGAGCGGGTAAGCTCAGCGCGGCATTAAGGCAGAGCAGGCGACGCGCCTTCGTGAACAGGACGGATGCGGGGCCAACCGGGTCAGAGGAGTCGACAATGATCACATCGTAGGAGCCCGGCGCCGCATTCTGCGGGGCGAGGGGACACGATGAGCCTTCGTAGTGAAATGCAGCAGTGAGCAGCATGTGTACCTTCACGAATTCAAGCCCGTCGCAAATGTTGAGCGATACGCGTGGGTCCTGACAGCACCGTAAGTTGAGCTCGGACTGCCGCGTGCAAGCAGCGACTCCGACTCACCTCAAATCCAATGGCAACCTCGGGGAAGAACCTGCGCGACACCTGCGTCCAGAGGGCGGCTGAGGTGCAAGTGCAACCTGCCTCCAGGCTGCAGCGTACCTCTGGCACCATGCCGTCGATTTCTGCGCAGTCCACGCGCTCAACGCAAGCGTGTCGCGTCACCTCGCGCACGACGCCGCCGTCGCCGCCGCCAACCTGCAAAACATGAGTGTAAGCACGCCTCCCCGCGACACGCCTCCCCGCGACTGCAGCACTGCCGCACCACCAGCACGCGACGTAGCGGGCCTTTGAGTGAGCACAGCGGGATGTGGGCCATCATTTCCTGCTTCAGGCGTCAGGAGCGTGCGGAAGGGATGGCTCTCCTCTCCTCTGCGGCGCGCCTGGTAGGAGAACTCGTCGCGCTGCGTGAGCTGGATGCAGCCGTCCAGCACGAGCACTCTTCCGTAAGTCTCCGACTCGAAGACCTGGGAGCACTGTGAGGTGGAGACTGGCAGCTGCTCACATGGGGCGCACCAGGACGTCCTGGAAGTCAGACTTGCTTTGGTGCAGTACCGCCCTGACCTGCACACACCGCTGTCAGAGGCGCTCGCGGCACTCGCAGCGGGCGCGCCTGCAGGCTCAGCGCCTGGCCGGGCCAGAGCTCGCCCGTCTCGCTGTACCAGCTCCCTATCAGCTGCCCACCAACAGCCACAGACGCCATAGCCAGCGCCGTAGGGGAGCAGAGTGGGCGAGCTGGGACGCACGGACCTACGACGCACCACTGACGGTGGGAAGAGGCGAAGGCCCTCCGCTGCGCCCCACGCACATAGCACAAAAAAACTGCGTCAGATAGAACATCTGGAACAAAGCTCCCGCCTC
>Ga0208951_1000207_pt1 | contig 26003 bp, 21 predicted proteins | sample GreLakmeMI27MSRF_FD_187702 | JGI IMG/M metagenome (GOLD analysis project Ga0208951, IMG submission 187702) | Freshwater lentic microbial communities from great Laurentian Lakes, MI, USA - Great Lakes metaG MI27MSRF (SPAdes) | ecosystem: Environmental > Aquatic > Freshwater > Lake | place: Great...
CCTGGCGCCGGCGCACTCCGCCGCGCCGCTGCATAGCATCCTGTGGCTGCCGGACGGCATGGTCACCGCCAGCAGGCAAGGAATGAGCTGCTACGTCAACGGGCGCCCGGCGGGTCGCTCGCCCGTTGCGGGGCGGTTACGTGTTGATGGTGATGGTGCGGGATGTGTCGCTCTCACCTGGGACCAGGTGACTGGCACCGCCATCGCCTCCATGGCCCCAACGGCGCAGGTGCCTCACATGCGTCATGTGTTCCTGGCGCCCAGCCGCGTGGCTGGTCCGAACCGCAGCTGGCGTGTCTTATCAGACGGGCTGTCTTCTGGCGTTGCCGCGACGCTGCCCATCGCTGGAACTGCAGCACAGTGCCCCGCGCACATCTCGGGCGACCTGTTCGCCGCCCTCGATGGGGAGGGCACCGTGGCTGTGTGGGAGCTGCACAGCCGCCAACTGAGGCAGAAGGTGGTGCACCCTGGAGTCACGGCCGTGCGCGTTGCAGGCGATCTGCTGGCCACGCTGTCGCCCACGAATCTGCGCATCCACCGCCGGGACAGAGACCATGTTTAGACTGGAGGAAGACCCCGCGTGTGTTCATCAAAGACTGCACATCGTATCGAAAAACGGCGCCTCGGCGCCGCGTCACGCCCTCTTTCGCTCGCTCGCCTGTCGCGGGTCCTCCCACAATGGAGGTCCAGACGGAGCGCGCGTACCAGAAGCAGAAAGGGGTGCAGGCTGGCTTCCACGCGCGCGCTCAGAAGCTGGCCAAGAAGCCCGGCAAGGCTGGCCAGCGCTACTGGAAGAGCGTGGGCCTGGGCTTTAAGACACCGCGGGAGGCCATCAACGGTGAGTGGACCAGGGCGGGAGGCGCTGTGCCTCTGTGCAGCAAACCTAGGGAATGATCGCTCACCCACCGCCGACCGCTGCTGCACCGGCTTTGCTGCACCTGGGCTGGCCGCTGGCCGTATGCGCTACGGCGCAGTCGCGGCAGCAGTGCGCGGCCGCGCGACGGCCGTCCGGCTGGCGGCAGGCATTAGGTTTTGCGATCTCTGCTCGCGCCTACCACGCCGCTCACTCGCCGCCTGCGCCTCACCTCAGGCACCTACGTGGACAAGAAGTGCCCCTTCACCAGCGACGTGTCCATCCGTGGCCGCATCCTGTCCGGTGCGAAACCGCTTCCGCAGTGCACGCGAGCGCGGCGGGTGCTTGCTTGCCGCTTCGCTCAAGCCCACGCGCGGCCTGCCTTCCGCGCTGGGCCTGCCAGATGCTGTCCTGCGCGCCGCGGTGCAGATCCGCCTGGCGTGTGCTCACTCGTGTGCTGTGTGCGGTTTTCAGGCACTGTGCGCTCTGCCAAGATGAAGCGCACGATCATCATCCGCCGCGACTACCTGCACTACATCAAGAAGTACCAGCGGTATGAGAAACGCCACAAGAACGTGCCGGCGCACCTGTCTCCCTGCTTCCGCGTCAAGGAGGGTGACAAGGTTGTTGTGGGCCAGTGCCGCCCGCTGTCCAAGACTGTGCGCTTCAACGTCCTCAAGGTAATCCCTATGGGATCCAAGCTGGGCGCAAAGTCGGGCAAGGGATTCGCAGCCTTCTAGATGCACAGCGCCGCAGGGCCAAGCTGCACACAGTGCAGCGGGCCCGCAGTCGCCTGGACGCACGACTGATCACATAAACATGCGCGTCTCACCAGCCGGCGCCTCGTGCTGCAGCGTCTTATGGATCTCGACCGCGCGTGCCACGTCACCGCCGCCGGCAGGCCTGCCGGACACCAACCGTTCCCGCCCCGCCTTCCGCATGCTCCTGGCCCAAAGCACGCGCCTGAGTTGCTTGTAGCCGGGCCCGTCGCGGGCAGGCGTCGCCCTAGGTGGCCCGGTCGTCCGTCGCTCCGGTCAGTGAGCAAGTCTTCGCTCGGAGAAGAGCCCAGATGCAGACCACGCAGCTGCAGGCTGCGCTCGCGCGTCCGCGACGTGCCGCAGCCTCGCGGGCGTCGTCGGGATGTGTGCTGCGTGCACGCGCCAGCGCTGTGCGGAGCGCACACCGCGCGGTGCGTTGACAAGGCCCAGGGCGCGCACCACTGCTGCGCAGCCTGGCCGCCCGCAAGCCGCCCTTCACTCCGCAGCGGAGCCGTCACGCGCGGCGCGCGCGCAGCCGCCGGCTTGCGTGGCCTGGCGCGCCGCAGGCGCCTGGGCCGTTTGGGCGGCACCCCCCTAGGGCGGAGATCCCCGCTGTCTGGCCCCTCTCTGCACTGGCCGCGCGCCCACGGCGCGCTGCGCTTAGAGCTGACGCGCGCCGGCCTGGCTGCAGGTCTCAACCCGTTGCGAGGTACCAGTTGCGATTGGGTCGCCACTCCGCGTGAGCCCAGCCCCGCCTTCGCCCCGCCGCACGCTGCAGCAGTCCACCTTCTCGGCGGTGCGTCATCTGCTGGGGCTGTGCACAGGCGCAGGCTGACGCGTGCGCTCTCTAGGGGTGGGACGGACAGATGCTCGGGCGCAACGCGTACACTGAGGGCTCCAGCCAGCAGCAGCTGCACGTGCCCGATCCGCGCGGCAAGCTGCGCATCTTCAGCGGCAGCGCCAACCCGGCTTTGAGTCAAGAGGTTGCGTGTTACCTGGGCATCGATCTGGGCAAGATCACCATCAAGCGCTTTGCTGACGGCGAGACGTACGTTAAGATTGAGGAGTCCATCCGCGGCTGTGATGTCTTTCTGTTGCAGCCAACCTCGCCGCCGGTGAATGACCACCTGATGGAGCTGCTGGTGATGATCGACGCCTGCCGCCGCGCGTCTGCGCGCAGCATCACGGTGGTGATGCCCTACTTTGGCTACGCGCGCGCGGATCGCAAGACGAGCGGTCGAGAGAGCATCGCTGCTAAGCTGGTAGCTAACCTGCTGACACAGGCTGGCGCGGGGCGGGTGCTGGCGCTAGATCTGCACTCTCTGCAGACCATCGGCTACTTCGACATCCCCGTGGATCACATCTACGGCGAGTGCGTCCTCTTGGACTACCTCTCCAGCAAGGCCATGTCCGCAGACGATATTGTCGTTGTCTCACCCGACGTGGGCGGCGTGCCGCGCGCGCGCGCCTTTGCCAAGAAGCTGGCGGACGCGCCGCTGGCCATCATCGACAAACGGCGCACCGGGCACAACCAGGCGGAGGTGATGAACCTCATCGGCGACGTACGCGGCAAAAAAGTCATCATGCTGGATGATATGATCGACACCGCCGGCACGCTTTTGGCTGGCGCACGACTGCTGCGTGCGGAGGGAGCCACCGAGGTGTACGCTTGCGCCACGCACGCAGTGTTTTCGCCGCCCGCCATTGAGCGCCTGAGCAGCGACTTGTTCACGGAGGTGATTGTGACCAACACCATTCCGCAGTCGGCGGAACGCTCCTTTCCGCAGCTCACCGTGCTGAGCGTGGCCAACCTTCTGGGCGAGACCATCTGGCGCGTGCACAACGAGAGCCCCGTCAACTTTAGCTACCTCTGAGCGCAATCGGAGGGGTGCAGTGCGTAAAAGACGCGAATGGCACCGTGTGATTGACACCTAGAGCGGAAGCGGAGCGGAGTCGAAAGTTGCGCGACTGCTGCGCCGTCTTTTTAAGGCATGTCGGTCCCTCCTTTCGCCCTCTTCCCGCAGTCTCTCGCTGCCACCTTTGTTCTCGGCTCTCTTCACGCCACCGGCTGGGGCTCTGCCGCTGAGCCTGAGTGCGAGCCTGTGCCAAGCTCAACACACGCCTTCTTGCGACGCGACTGGACTCGCAGCGCCATGGAGACCGCTGCCTCCGAGCAGGCTGCGACGCTCGAGGCTGAGGCGATACGCCTGGCTGAGCTGGCCGCTGTGGTGGAGAGGCTGGCAGCGGCAGAGCCTTGCGACTTCTCCGCCCTACGCACAGCCTTGGTCGCTCTCACCGACAGCGGTCTCAGCGACAGAACTCTCTATGACGGCGAGATCTTGCTGCTTACTGCACTGGACGCTATGGAGGTGCACAGTTCAGACGCGGTTGTCTTCTCCGCTGTGTTACGCGTCGGTGCTGCTTTCAGACGCGCTAAGGCGAACTTTGACACTGGCTACGACGCGGGCCTATCGCTTGATAGACAGTTTGCGACTTTAGTTGGGCTGATGCACAACCACCACGCCGTGCTGAGCGTGCAGACTGACTGTTTCTTTGCGCTCGCCGACTACATCTCTCTGGGCACTGAACACACGCGAGTTGGTGCGCGCGCTGGAGCATTTGTGGCGTCGTTCATTGCGCTGCGGGAGCACGGTGCTGCACTGGTGTTCATGGCTGAGCCGGCGCTGAACCGTATAATGCTTTCAGCAACAGCCTTCCTCAGCGCGCGTCATGTTCCGGAGCTTAATGACTTTGCTGCCACGTTGCACGCGGTTGGGCTCGTACTGACTCACAGCAAAGATGCGGGCGCGGTCAAGCAAGCACTGGAAGTTCTCTCTTTCTGCTATTGTGACGGCACTGAAGCGCTGCTGACGATGGAGCCTGACAACGTGAAGTGGCTGACATCAAATGACCTGCTGGACTGGAGCCTGGAGCTTTGCATGGCCAACCACGTGGCAGATCGGGGCGTGGTTCTCTCTCTTCTTAACACGCTGAAAAGCCTGGCTGCCATTTCGCATCACCGGCTGCAAGATCACCCGCACGCTGCTGAAATTTCTCTCGTTATTTCAGAGCTGATTGTGCGCGTCATGCTGGCCAACACCGGCGATGGAGAGGTGCAGGAGCTGGGGTGCCGTGGCATGTACACGCTCTGCTTTGGTCGCGGGTTTCAGCGGTGCCCCAGACAGCTGAATGCGTCATCCCTCAAGAACGCAATCACCGCTGGCGCCGTGGTGGCTGTCGCAGCTGCACTCCGCTCTCACCACACCAACGTGGCGCTTTTCGCTGCAGCCGCACGTGTGTTGTCGTTCTTCTTCGACTCCGGTGCCGTCGACGTGGCGCCGTTCACAGACGTGGTGCACAGCTGCGTGGAGGCTCTGGACCGACTTGTGCTCGTCACAGAAGTCACGAATTCAAGCGCTACTGCTCTCGCGAATGGATCCGGACTGCTGGCTGATTTGTTCAATCGCAGCCCTGAATGCAGGGCTCTTGGGCGGCTCTTGGGCGCTGCTAAGACCCTCACTGCAGTGCACAGCATCTTGGAACAGCGCACGGACCTTCCTGACTCTTTCAAGACCACAGCTCTCAATGCGCTGCAGCTACTGGACCCCGATGAGAGCGCGACACTGCAGAACAGCCTGCCCAGCGCCGGCGCCGGTCGACGCAGCCAGCCGCAGCACCGCTCCAAAGCGCCCCTCTCCGCGTCCGAGCTCGCCGCCGCCACCGCCGCCGCGGATGCTGCCGCGGCCGAGCTGCTGGCTGAGGAGGAGGCCGCGAAGGCGGCCAAGGCGGCGGCCTCGACAGCGCAGGGCTCCTCCTTGCAGCGTCGGCGCCGAAAGAAGCACGTCGGCGGCGCGTCTGCGGAGCCCGACGAGCTCGACGCGGCGACGCTCGCGGCCATGATGCCGGTCATGCCGCCAGTCGCTGGCGCTGGCGCGTCAGAGGAGCCGTCAGCCTCGGCCAAGCGCCGGCAGCGCCGCATCGCCGCCAAGGCTGCCTCGCACTACCCGCCTGCCGCGCGGCCAACATCGCCTGTCGCCGCGCCGTCGCCGGAGCCCGCACTGTCCGATGCGGAGGAGCAGGCAGAGCCGGAGGCGCCAGAGCCCCTGGAGCCGGTGCCACTGCCCGTCGAGATGCCGCCGCCTCCCGCGCCCATCCCCGCTCTCGCGCCTGCTCTAGAAGACGGAGAAACACGGCTGCACAGACAGCTGGAGGCGCTGCAGCTTAAGACAGCTGTGCTGGAACGCGAGAAGAAAGCGATGGAGAGTGCGCTGGAGTCGCAGCTCTGCTCCATCTGCCTGGACGCGCCCCGCTCCCACGTGCTGTTCCCCTGCCACCACCACTGCCTCTGCGGCAGCTTGGAGTGCCTCCGCATGCTGGGCACGCCGCCGCTGTGCCCAATCTGCCGCTCCGCCATCGCGGAGACGCGCCAAATCTACTGAGCTGCTGAACACCTCGCACTCTCATGCCAATAATAGCCAATGCCACGCGCTTGCGCTGCGCTGCTCGTCCGCCTGTCTTCTTTGATTTTGTGCACAGAGCGTTTTTTTCTTCGGCGGCGCCCTCTCTACTCTGCTCTCGCTGCCGCCCTGCGTGAGAGCCTGCTGAGTGTGAGCATGCACGCCCTCTCCGCCGCGCACTTCGGAGCGCCTGTCGCACGACGCAGGAGCTCGCGCCGCGCCACGCAGCCATGCCGCGCCGCCGCCCCTGCAGACTACCGTCCAGTTCCGTTCCCTAAGGACTATAGGCAGATGGTGGCGCAGACGCAGGACGCGCTGCTGGCCGCCAAGGCTGACGGCGTGCTGCTTCAGGAGGTGCAGTTTCCCACCGGTGGGCTGTCCAGCGTAGCAGGCGACCAGGAGGGCAACGCGGAGAACAACGTCTGCGTGGGCTATCTGCGCCAGATCGTGGACGCCTACAAGCGCGACGGAAGCCAGGGACGCGTGCGAGTTCTCTTCCCGGTGCGCTTCTCTCATGCACTTCCTGGCGGTGTATACGCTCGGGCCCCTGACGCCCCCAGCGCAGGACCGCACGGAGCTGGCCCTGGCTTGCGGCGGCGCGGCCGCCTCCAACGACGGCGTGCCTGCGCCTGACCGTACGTTTTCGCCGGGGCCCTTCGCCAACTTTCCTGGCCCGTGCACGCACCTCTGGGACCCCAGCCTCTTCACCGTCTCCGGCCTGTCGCGGCTGCTCAACAAGCACCCGCGCGTGTCGCAGCGCACGTCGCCTGATGACGCGTTGTTCGTGGTCGCCTTCCCTAGCCTCAACATCGACGAGATGGTTGAGGTTGCTGACCTCTACGAGGACACTGCGAGGGACACGGGTCGCCCAATCGTGGTTGTGAACGGCGAGCTGGAGCGCATCCGCAGCGGCTACTACCCTGCTTTTTGGAGTCGCAAGGAGATGGCCGTCCTGCTGGAGCTGACTCCCAAGTTTGAGCAGGTCTACTTCATCCACAACTTCAAAGGCAGCACTCCGGCGGTGCTGTTCAGGGCCTACCCTGGGCCATTCCAGGTGCTGCTCAACGTGGGTGAAGGGGGGTTTGTGTGCGTGCACTCCCAGGATACATTCCCGGGACTGAAGACCGTGGCGCTGGACATTCTGCCAAAGGCCATTGCGGCGCGGCGGGCAAAGACGAGCGGGCGCCCGCTGTAAGTGAATGCGGGGTCTGACTAGTTCCGGGTGCCTGTTCACGCCTCGGCAGACCCGCTGCCCTCTCCTTTCGCATGCTGCACCGGCCTGACGCGCTGCACCTGCGCGGCGGCGGCGCGGTGCAGCTGGCGGCGGTGCACCGACTGCGGGATCTGTGGCTGGAGCTGGCCCCACCCGGTGGCTCAGACACCGCGTTGACCGCCGGCGCGCGTCTCCCCCTCTCCTCGCTCCAGGCGCACATGCAGCGACGCGGTGGCGACGCCTTCGCAGCCTGTGACGCGGCGCGGGCGATTGCGCACGCGAGGAGGCGGCACGGTGAAACTCAGGGTGAAACTCCTCCGGGGTCTGCGACGCTCAGCTTCACGGACCTCCTCCGGGTCGCCTTCCCGCTGGCCAGTGCCGATGAGCTCGCAGCCATCGAGCTGGCTGCGCCGCCGCAGGCGACACGGGAGCAGCGCATCGCCGTGTCGCGAGCGCGAGCGCGGCTGGCTGACGACACAGCCGCGGCTGCGCTGCGCGAGCAGGAGCTGGACCTGCTTCTGATGCGCGCGGACGCGGACGGCAGCGGCGAGCTGGACAGACTCGAGTTTGTGGCGCTCTGCGCAAAGCTTGGCGTAACGAATGTTGACGAGGCCAACGAGCTCTTCGACCGGGCGGACGACGACTGCTCTGGCGCCGTCAACTTGGCCGAGTTTAGACACTGGTGGCTCACGCACTCATCGTAAAGTATATCCGTAAAGAACAGGGCGACTGCCTGCTTCAGCGGTAGTCCGCCGTCTCCGCGCCCGAGGCGGTGCGCAGTGCAACCTGGCGAATGGTGGCGCTAGAGGCCTCCACGTTGGCTGTGCAGAGAGGGCAAGCATGCGACGCGTCAGAAACTGGTCACCGGTCTAGCGCGCTCGCCCGCGCGCGCGGTGCGCACCGACGGCCTGCTGAAGCGCGCCGCGCATCTGCACGGCCGTCTGCACAGCCTCCGGCGAGGCTGGCGCACCGTAGCGCGCCGCCTGCGCCTTGGCCGCCTGCGACTCCGCGCTGTACTGCTGTTGCACATCCGAGCTGACCCACCCAGCGGGTGCATCGTCGCCCGCCGCGCCTCCCACGGCGGGCGCGGGCCCGCTGGCCAGCATGGCGTCGTCGCCGCCGCCGCCGCCGGAGTGGAAGGTTTTGGGCGGCGGGTTGTGGCCATACAGCCCCGCAGCCTCCTGCACAACCTGGTGGTCGTCCGGGGACACGATGCGCTTGTACGACCGCACCGTGAAGTCCGGCAGCAGCGCAATGACCGTCACCACCGCCACCAGGAGCCAGTAGCTGGGCGCCGGGGCGATGATGCCCTGGAACAACCCGTACGCGCTGGTGCTGAAGCTGGGCTGCATGCTGCCCATGACCAGGATGAAGGCGTACTTGAAGAACACGCTGAACCAAAACACGGTGTGGTGCAGGACGGTCCAGTAGTTGATGGTGAGCGACAGCTGCAGGGTGACGACGATGATGACGATCGTGTACATCGCACTCCCAGCGCCATCCAACTCCATCGTTTGGCCGCCCTCCCGGTCCGCATACAGTCGGTACTGGCCCCAGAAGCAGGCGAGGAAGGTTGCGACGGACTGGTAGAAGCCGTTGCCGGCCCAGTAGAGGATCACGGGCCAGCGGAAGTAGTCGTTGCGCTGGCCCTGGCCGTACAGGGCTGGGAAGTGGTGAGAGACTGGGGCGGAGACGTCCTGGTCCAGCACAGCGACCACGATGATGGGCAAGCTGGTGAAGAAGACGTTGAAGGCGGACATGGCCCAGTCGTTGTACACCCGCTGGCCGGAGAAGAATGCCCAAGCGTTGTACCAGAAGACTGTGAACCCAAAGTACATGTTCTTGTAGAAGAAGTACGTCACCAGCCGCGCCACTCGCTTGTAGTTGTAGCGCCCGTGCACCAGCACCAGACGTTCAAGGAAGCGGAACTGCGCGATGGCAAAGTCGGAGGCCATGACAGCCTGCATGCCCTCCTGGCCGCTGATGCCGACGCCAATGTGCGCCGCCTGGATCATGCCCACGTCGTTGGCACCGTCGCCGATGGCCAGCGTCACCTGGCCCTTGCTCTTGACCAGGCCGGTGACAAGCGCCTTCTGCAGGGGGCTGACGCGGCAGCAGATGACCGCCTCGCACTGGCTGCTGAGCTCCCAGAAGAGCTCCGTGAGCTCCGGTGACAGCGCAAAGGTGAGTCCAAAGCCGTCGATGATGAGCGAGGCTGGGGTGCCGCTCTTGCTGGCCAGCTCGGCTTTCACAGCAGCCAGGCAGTTGCCCAGCTGCTCCTTGACGCTCGCAGCCGCTCGCTCGCGCAGCCCCTTGTCGTTGGTGCGCCCCCCAGCCTCAGCCACCAGCGCCTCCAGGCTGATGATGTGCTGCGCCATGCCCACGCGCAGCAGGCTGCACGCCATCCCAATGTTGATCGCCGTGTCCTGCTTGTCGCCAGTCAGCACCCACAGCGCCACGCCCGCAGCAGCCAGGTGCTCGATGGTCTTGGGCACCCCATCTTGGAGCTTGTCCTCGATGGCGGTGGCGCCGATCAGCAGCAGGTCCTTCTCAATCAGCTCAGCCACCGCGTCCAGCTTAGCGTCGCGGTCCGTGAGCGACGTCTTGGCGTCGAAGAACTTCTGGCTCCAGGAGGCGTAGAAGGCGGGGTCGATGGTGGCGTAGGCCAGGGTGAGGGTACGGAGGCCCGCCTGCGCAAACTCATCCATGTGCGCCATCGTCACGTCGCGGTGGGGGTTGCCCTTGAGCGCCAAGCGCTCGTAAATGACGGTGTCAGCGCCCTTGCAGAAGAGGAGGAGGTTTCCGGCGGGGTCGCGCACGACGACGGACATGCGCTTGCGTGTGCTGTTGAACTCGAGGACGTTGAGCACCTCGTACATGCGCTCCACGTGCGGGGCTGGCGCGGAGCCGGGGGCAGCCTCCACGATGGTGACGCCCTTGCTGTTGCGCGCCTTGAAGAAGAAGCCCAGGCGCTTGGCGGCCACCACAAAGGCGGCTTCGTCGGGGGACTCAGCCTGGTATTTGATCAGCTCGGGGGTGGGCTCGCCCTCCGGAATGACGGTGTGGCACACGGCCAGCAGCTGGAAGAAGGCGCGCACGGTGGCGGAGTTAGGCAAGCCCCGCCACGTCAGCGTCTCCCCGTCCTGAAGCCGCTTGTCCACGAAGTTGAAGCCCTTCTCGGCAGGAATACCCTCCCCGGGGCCCGGAGGCGGCAGAGGCTTGCCCGAGCGCGCGGCAATGGAGCGCTCGATGTCTGTGACGCCCGCGCCATACTTGACGCCGCCGATGGTGCACTTGAAGAACTCCATCGTGTTCTGAGTCAGCGTGCCCGTCTTGTCCGACAGGATGGTGACCACCTGACCCAGCTCCTCGTTCAGGTTGCTGGTGCGCGCCAGGGCGGGCGTGTCGGTGATGACGTCATACATCTGCAGGTCAAAGTTGATGAAGTACATGCTCTGCATCACCTTCACCATCTCGATGCTGACGTAGAGGCTGATGGGGATGAGGTAGCCGTACAAGATGAACTGCGTGATGGCCGCGTACAGACCAATTGCTGAGCTCTTGCGCGGGTCGTACGCCAGGTTGCCTTCGCCGTCGTCCATAGGAGCCAGGTACCACATGTTGGGTGCCTCTTTTTTGGTGCGCTGCGCCATGATGACGCTGCCCGCCAGGCACATTAGCATCAGCAGCGAGAGCATGAACGCCACAATCTGAGGAGGGGCACGCCAGGTGTGAGTGTGCGCAGGCGCGCGCGAAGGCTGCGAAAGCGCGCTGCATGCGCACCTTGTCGAGTCGGCGCTCGATGCCGGAGCGCTTGGACGGCGCCGCCATGGCGTTCATCATCACCTTTGTGTCGTGACCCGCGTAGACCACGCAGCCGAGGATCCACTCGGTGTTGCGCAGGTTGGATCCTCGGAGGAGGATGTTTGAGGGTCCAACGCTGAGTGTGGTGCTCTCGCTCTCGCCAGGCTTGTTGTAGAGCAGGTTGCCCATGAAGGTGTAGAGGCTGTTGTTTGGCGCGTCGCACTCCAGGTTCGCCTTCCAGGCGCCCACGGTGGCCTCGCGCAGCTCCTGCGTGGGCTCCACGCACTTCTTCAGCTTCAGGTTCGTCTCCCCGTCCAGGTTCTTCGTCTCCACAAAGCAGCTCCCCTCCACGTTGCTACTGCTCAGGAACAGCAGGTCAGCAGGGAAGAACTCGTCGCGCAGCACCAGCAGCACGTCGCCCACACGGGCGTCCCGCCATGCAACCGTGTTGCGGGACCCGTCCACGCTGCTGAACGCGTCAACCAGCGACCCGTTTTGTTCTTGGTCCTGCTTGTAGCGCTTGTAGTCCTCCAGAGCCTCCTTGAGCATGGAGATGCCAACCACCAGCATCAGCGGTGCCCAGGTGGTCAGAGGGCTCACCGGCGAGAAGGGCGTCAGCGACAAGCCAGCCACGGCGATGAAGTACAGGTTGGCCACCCGACGGAACTGCTCGTAGAGGCCCTGAGAGAAGCGAGAGGCGTGCGCGTGAGCGGGCTTTTAGGACTGTGCACCAGCCTGCGCCGCCGCACCTTCGGCAGGTAGGTCACCAGGTTGTACTTGGTAGTGGAGATGCTGTTCCCCTTGAAACGACCGCCTTGCGCGGCGGTGGCCACGGACTGCGTTTGGGAGCAGCATCAGCGCGGCAGCACGACACGCGCGGCGCGCGCGGCAGCTGCACACGCACGTCATTGAGCAGCACGGTGCGGCCGGGCGCCTCTTCGTCAGAAGCAGCAGCCATTGGGCGCTGGGTGGGTGCTGGGGAGACGCGCGTTTCGTGAGAACTGCCGCAGTACTCAGCACTAGCAAGAGCAGGCGGCGCGCGGCCCAGCGCGCGAACAACGGCTGGGCCAGCGCGCGAACAACGGCTGGGCCAGCGCGCGGCCCGAGTGCAGGCGCCGCGGGGCGTGCGTGCGTGGAGGGCTGAAGCTAGGCAGCCGGGTGCGCTTGACTGGCCAAACGTCTGGCCAATTCACGCGCGCGGCCGCCTACCACCGCGCCCCTCGACAGCCGCGGAGTGCTTCACGCGGTCCCCGGAGGCTGTGCGGCGCAGTGCGGCGTGCGGGCAGCGCACCAGGCGCGAGTGCTTCCAGGCCCAAATGAGGCTCACAGACTCACAGGCCCCTGCACAACGCACGGCGTGTGAGTACCATGCCCCAGGATACACGCAGCTGCAGGCGCGCGGCGCACCGCAGGCAGGTGAGCGCTCGAGTGCTGAGCCACGCACGTTGTTCTCGGAGGAGCAGTGGCGGCACCTTGGGCTGCCCCTCTCGCTTCGGCGCCTGGCGTGCGCGCACGGGCCGCCCACCACGGGGCTGCCGGAGGCAGCGCGCGTCGCAGGTGACCTTTCGGCCTTCTTCGAGCGATCTGGCGGCGGGTGGTCCCTCAGCAGCGAGACGCGAAGAGGTGATGAGAGATGCTGGCCACCAATTTACTAAGAGCACCGAGCGCGTCCGCGTGGTGCAAGGGTGTGTGTGTCTGCGGGAGAGCTGCACTCACGCAGGTGAGAAGGCGTGCAGTCGGGTCGAGTTGCGAGTCGTACGACAAATTTTTATATGGATTGTTCGTCCCTGCCCGCTCATGCAAATTTTCTTGGCGGATTAGCTCAGTTGGTTAGAGCGTGAGTTTAACACACTCAAGGCCGTGTGTTCAAGCCACACATTCGTCATCGCTTTATGCCCGCCCGCCTATCTGTCCGAGAGCTGCACCCGTGCATGCGCGGCGAGTGCTGGCGAGCAAAAAAGAGTGCGCGGCACTGGGCACTCACGCTCTCACAAGTCACAACAACTCATCAACAACACAGGTCTCTCTCCGTCGCGTCGCCCAGCAGCCCTCTAGTCCGCGTCGTGCCCCGGCTCTCCGTCGCGCTTCATCTGCGCCACGAGGAGCGGGCGCAGCACGAAGGCCTGGAACAGGAGAAGGGGCGCGATGAGCCAGCGGTCCTTCTGGTTGGGATCTGCGGTCTTGACAGCCTTGGGGTCGTATATGTAGGGCTCCTGGGAGCTGGCCAGGGCGCTGATGTGCGCGAAGAGCTGGGTGAGCCAAACAGTTGCGTTTGGGAGAACCTTTTCCCCGGCTTCGTTGCTGGCGCAGCGCCCGCTGTTCTCCACCAGCGCCAGCGGGAGCGCGGGCAGGGGCGCGCCCTTGGGCAGCGTGGCGTGGATGGCTGCGCGCAGCAGCTGGGCCCTCTTGGCCACAAAGTCAGTGTAGGGCACCCCTTCCGGTGGGGCCAGCTGGCCGTGGGTCAGCACCAGCGCCGCATGGTCCCACAGAGGCGCCCCGAACTTGTCGGTGAGCGCCTGGAACACGCCCGTGTCCAGTGCATCCACCCGCCAGCTGTCCAGGCGGTCCACGTACAGCACCGCGTGCACCGCCTTGCCAGTCACGCAGCCAGCCACAGCCTGCAGGGCCTTGGCGCTCACGCTGTCGCCGTCAACCAGGCCGGGCGTGTCGACCACGTGCAACGTGAAGCCAGCCGCCGAGCGACCCAGCACCAACGGTCGGCCGCCGTCCACGTTCTGAAAGGCGGCCACCGGCGCCGCCCGCTCGCCCAACATGCTGTTCACGGTGCTGCTCTTGCCCGCGCCGGGCTTACCCAGCAGCAGCACGGTGACCTGCTCGCCGTGCTCGCGCAGCGCACCCAGCAAGCTCTGCAGGCTCGCCTGCGTGGCCGCAGGGAAGGACTTGAGGCCCACCCACTCGCTCACGGCCGGCGGGCGCGCGGCTGGAGACGAGAGCGGGTGCGTTAGCGACGGCGAGAGGGAGCGCTGGCAAACCCTTAGCCCACTCTCACGGGACCACAGACGTGACTACGCACACCCCAGGCCGCGATCGCACGCGCCGCAACGCACCAGCCGTGATCTGTGGCCCGCGGCCGAAGCCAGAGAGCCCCAGGCTGCGCGCAATGGCTTGCATTTGGGCAGCCTGCTCATCCGTCAGCTCCGTCTCCTCCCCTTCCTCCTGCTCCTCGTCATCCTGCAGCTCCTCCTCCTCCTCGCCGCTCAGCTCCTCGTACTCGTCCTCATCCTGCGGGACGCGTGAGGCGAGGTACGGGCAGAAACCCTGATAAGGCACGGCGGAGTATACCTGAAGTCCCTCCTCATCCTCCTCGTGGTTGTCAGCCATGGTGTCTGCGACGGGGGCGCAAGAGTGATGGAGAATCGAAGATTCGGCGTCCATCAAAGAATGCCGCGAGGGCACTGTCGCAGGTGTCGCTTCACTTCTCCCCACCTTCCTGCCGCCCTGCGTCCTGCTGCCGCAGCGCGACGGTGCCCCGCTGCTGCTGGCTCACTGCAGCGTCGCGGCGGCAGCACAGCTCCGAGCAGAGCCGCGACTCAGTGGAGTGCTGCGCGGGACTCGCCGGTCACCGGTCTGACTCGCGCACGCACGCGCCATGGCCACCGCGTTCGTCTTCACGCACGCGCGGCGCGCCAGTGAGAGCGCGGCGCATGAGTCCCTGCGCAACTCGCTCCTGCAGCGCGGCAAGAGGTCAAAGAGCATCCTGCGCGAGGAGGCGGCCCTGCGAGTCCGCGCTGGCGGGCAACGCAGCGTGCGGTGCGTACGCCCCTGCTGAGTCGCTGCTGAGTCGTTGCGCTGCACTGCGCGCGCTCTGGCGTGCACGTCGCGCGCTCTCTCTGACCTGGTGCGGTCTCTGACTCCGCCCCACGCAGTGTCAAGCCGAACGCCTCAGCCCCGGAGCTCTCCAAGCACGCCGCAAATGACGCGACCGCTCCTACGCCGCGCTATATGATCCACCCGCTGAACCGCTGGAAGCTGGCTTGGGACTGGGCCATCATCCTTTTTGTGCGTCCACGCCACGCCCTGCTCGTATCGCACCAGCCTAACGCCTCTCCGCGCGGTGCCCAGGTGCTCTACAGCGCCGCGATGGTGCCTTGGAGCATCGCCTTCACGCTACACGAGTCCTGCGCCCCGCCTGGGGCTGTGCACGACGGCTGCATCCCCGAGGCCATCAAGGCGCGCGACCGCGCGCCACTGCGTGCGGGCGCCCCTAGCTGACGCAGGAGATATCATGTGCAGGGGCTGGACCTGGCGGTGGACATCTGCTTCTGGATCGACCTGGTGCTGTGCTTTCGCACCGGTGCGCTCCCTGCGCCCGTCTAGCAGCGCATGCGTGGGAAACTGACGCGTGCTTGTGCGCCCAGGCTACCTGGATGACCGCAAGAATGTGCACATGGCGCCGGGGGAGGTAGCGCGTCAGTACGGGCGCACCTGGTTTGTGGTGGACCTGCTCTCGACCTTCCCCTTCGAGGAGGTGGCCAAGACGATGCTGGCCTCCAGCCAGAGCAACATGATGTGCGTGGATGCGCCGGCCCCGTGCCCACCGCCCGTGACTCACGCCGCATCCTCCAACAAGGGTCTTCAAGCTCTTCAAGCTCCCACGCCTCCTCCGCATCGGACGTCTCATGAAGAAGCTCAGCGTCCTGGCCGCAGCCGACGGCTTCCGCATCGCCAAGCTCACTCTGGCCTTTCTTTTTCTGGGGCACTGGCTCGGATGCATGTGGTACTTCCTCGGCCGCTGGCAGATGGAGCGAGACAGGTGCGGGAGACCCGTTTTCCCGCTCCCGCACACGTCACCTGGCGCTGCGCTGAGCCCCATTGCGCTGCCCCGCGCAGCCTGAACGCCTTCACGGGTCGCCTCACTTGGTTGCAGGCGTTTCCCGGGCGTGGTAAGTCATATGCGCACGCGGACGTACGCACCAAGTACACCGCATCGCTCTACTGGGCGTTGACCACGATGACGAGCGTGGGCTACGGCGACATCGTGCCCCTGACCAACTTTGAGCGCGCCTTCACCTGCGTGGTGGAGCTGCTGGGCGCCGTATCCACGGCGCTCGTCTTCGGCAACGTGGCGCTGCTGGTGCAGGGGTTCGAGGGCGCCGGGGCGCGCTACCGTGAGCGCCTGCAGACGCTGCGCGAGTTCTGCGCCTTCCACGCGCTGCCGCCGCCTCTGGCGCGCCGCATCCGCGCCAGCGTGGACTATCTCTGGGCCGCCCACGCAGGACTGGACGCGCCCATTGTGCTGGCGGAGCTGCCGCCGCCGCTGCGGGCGGAGGTGCTGAGCTGCGTGCAACAGCGAGTGGTGCAGTCCGCATCGCTCTTCAAGCACTGCCACCCGGGCATGGTCAACGCAGGCGCGCGGGGCGCCGCTGGCACTTGCATTCGCACTCGCACTCGCGCGCGCAGCATGCCCCCGTTCGTGGCTCACTCCTCCCTGCCCCCGTGCAGTGGTGGTGCGCCTGCGGCAGCAGGTGGTCCTCCCCGGTGACGATGTCTTCTCCGCGGGCGACGCGGGCGGCGAGCTGTTTTTCATCGGGCGCGGGCGCGTGGAGGTGACGGACGGCGGGCAGGGGCGGGTGCTGGCGACACTGGACGCGGGTGAGTTCTTTGGCGAAGTGGAGGCGTTCGGGACGCGCACCCGCCGCCTGGCCACCGCCACCGCGCGCACCTTCTGCGACCTGTTCGTCATCGGCAAGGAGGAGCTGGCGGAGGTGCTGGCCGAGTTCCCGGAGTACCAGCACGCCATCCGCGCAGCTGCGGAGCAGCGCATCGCGGAGCTCGCCGCGCGCGGCGCCGTGCTAGATGAGCACCCCGCGCGACGCGCCCCCCTCGATGCGCGCGCGGCGGTGGCGGAGGAGACGGCACCCGCCGCTGACGACGGTGCCGCCGCAGCCGCTGTGCCGTCGCCGGTGAGCACTCTGGGCGACGCGGAGCGGCTGGTTGACGAGCTGATGCGCTGGCAGAGCGCTCAGGCGACGGCGATGCACCGCCAGCTGGCCCTGCTGGAGGAAGCTCAGGCGGGCGTGGCGCTCAAGCTGCAGGCGCTCACTCAGGCGCATGCGCACGCGACCGCCAAGCAGCAGCGCGCCGCGTCCGGCGGCGGGGCGGTGCCGCAGGCCCTCAACGCCCTGCGCAGCGGCGCTGCGGCGCTTTCGCGGCGCCTCCGCGTCGTGCACCCGCGTGACCCCGCACCCGTGCAGCCTTCCGGCGGCCGCGTCTGACAGGCGTCGAAGAGCACGCAACGATGACTGAATTTGAAAATTGTAACGGAGGGTAGCGCAACTCGTCCATGCAGCGCACGCGGCCGTCCAGTGCCCGGGCACACGCGCAGCCCGCCGCCGTACAGTGCATTCAACAGAATGTGGACATGATGGACAGGATGTCACATCCTGTTGAGCGCACTGTACGGAGGCGGGCTGCGCGGCCTGCTCTCATCAGCGCAAGATCTGCAGCGTGCGGCTCGTCGCAACCGTCCCCGCCTGCTGCTGCACCGGCAGGCGCTCCGCTTTTGCGCGCTCCGTGGTTTCCTGGGTGAGCAGCGTGTTGACGTCCAGCGACAAGGCGAGTCGCCTGGCGCAGCCCCGCACCAGCGCCAAGCGCATCGCGCTCTCGCCCCACTGCGCCGCCGCGGCGCCGCTCACCGCCGTGTGGCCAGCGCCTGTGGCTCCCACGGAGACGTAGTTGTTGAGGTTGCCTTTTGCGTCGGTGGATGAGGTGTGCGCGCCGCCAACCACCCACCTGTTGCCGTCCAACAGGAACTTGAACTCGTAGTGCCCGCGCGGAAGAACCAGCACCACTGCCCACTCGTCCACCGACGAGCTGTCAGCCACAGCGGCCATAGGCACCGCGCCTGAGGGCTCCCAAATGCCAACCACGTCCCCAACTACCTCCACCCGCGTAGCCTTGCCTTGCCAGCTGAATCGCACGCTGTGCAGCTCCAGCGGCGGCGGCGCAGACTGCAGGCTCGCCTTGGTGGAGTCGGGATGCAGCGCCGCCAGCATCTCAGCCCCTGCGCGCTTGATGATCCCCAGGTCGGCAGTGGGCACCGCCAGGGAAGCTTCCTTCAGTGAGAAGCCCCAGTGCCAATGCAGGGTGGCTGCCGCCACAGTGGGCGCGACAAGTGCGAGGGGGTCGCTGGCAGTGAGGAGCACAGCACGAGGGGCATTCGTCCAGGCGGCCAAGCGCGCGGCGGCGGCTGCTGCTGCGGGCAGCACGGCACAAATGTCCCGCCGCGTGCCGTCGGGCAAAGGCACGCAGATGCGGCGCGCGCCCGCGGCTGCTGCGGCGGCTTGCATCGTCGCCGTGCTGCGTCCCAGCTCGAAAGGCTGCAGCAGCGACAGCACGGCGCCCACCGAGCGCTCCGCGCACAGCAGCGCCAGGCCGCGCGGGGTGACGGGGCGGGAGAGCGCCAGCAGGCGAGGGTGTAGGGTCACAACAGCTGTCTGCGCAGCACGCAGCTCGTCGGCCGCATCCGGAGGGACCGAGTCGGCCACCACCGCAGCGAGGGGGGATGCCCGCGGAGCCTGCAGCGACAGCGGCTGAGGGTCTGCGATGCACCCCTCGTCCAGCGAAAACGAGACGAACGACACCCCGCCGCGTCCCACTGTCCAGCATGCGCCAACTTTGCCGCTGCCCACCGAGTCGCAGGGCTGCGGGCTTGGCTGGCGCGTGGCGCCCGAGCGGCGGGGAGGCCGTTCCAACACCAGAGACACGTCACCGCTGCGCAGGTGGATGGCGCTCAGGGTGCGCTTCAGGTCGTTCACGTCCCACAGCTCGTCGCCGAAGACGGCGGAGGTTTGACGCAGGAGGTCACCAACGAAGATGAGGCCCGAAGAAGCCGCCTGGGTGCCCGGGGTCACTTCAGCCACTCGAACCTGCGCCTTGTCGTCCGTTTCGAACACCAGGCCTGCACAGGCGGCGGGCGCGTCAGGCGAGCGCAGCGGCGAGCGAGCGCGTGTGACGGTGCGAGGCGCGAGGCGGGGGGTGTGCGAGAGCAAAGAGCTGTGGGAGCGTTGGTCGTCTCGGGCGCGCACCCAGCGGCTCGTCTTTGCGCAGCGTGACGGCGTACTGCGAGAAGTTGAAACCGGAGTCACCCGGAGCGCCCTGCGACGGAGCGCGCGCAAAGCTCAGATAGCACCAAGCGCGCCAGAACCCACAGGCGCGGTGCTGCAGCGCGACGGCAGGCCTTGCTGAACGACAGCAATCGGGGGGACAAGCGGCGCGAGGACGCACCGCTGAGAGCCTGGGTGGGCCGCGCTGCGCCTGGCGTCTTCTCGGCTGATCAGCTTTGCGGCACACCGGCCCCACGCAGCCGGCTAGGCCGCGCACGCAGCAAGACATGGCTGAGCACGTCACCGCACTCACACGCACGACCGAGGTGGAGGCAGCAGCTTCTGGCGCCGGACAGCGGACACATGGTTGAACGACGAGCGAGACGAGAACGCTGACTAGGACTTTCAGACGGGGCTAGGCGGGCCTCCTGCGGCCACAAGGAGCCCCCGTCGCTTGCGCACTGCCGATACACGCTGAGAACTGCGCCCGTCGCTGGGCAGCACCCAGGCCTCAGCGGCTGCTCCCGATCACCCGATGGCTGCGCCAGAGCCGCTCTTGTGCCCGCTGTACCCGCAGGCGAACGCGCACCGGGGCGTGCTTGACCTGAGTGGTTTGTGGGAGTTCCAGCCGGACCCGGAGGACTGCGGCGTCAGTCAGCGCTGGTATGAGAAGGGACTGCCCGCACCTCGGCTGGCGGCTGTGCCTGGCTCCTGGGGCGAGCAGTTTTCGGAGTTGAGGGACTACCTGGGTCCGTGCTGGTATACCCGGCGAGTGACGCTGCCCGCAACGAAGCCTCTGTCGTCGCCCACCAGAGTCCTCCTCCGTGTGGGCGCCGCCACCTACCATGCCACCGTGTGGCTGGCCAGCACGCTGCTCACCGTGCACGAGGGCGGCCACTTGCCTTTCCAGGTGGACGTGACGGCGGTGGCACGGGGTGGGGGGCCTCAGTCGCCTGCACCCTCCAGCCTCCTGCTTGCGCTGCGGGTAGAGGGGTTAATGTCCCCAACGCGCGTGCCGCCTGGCAACCTTGCGCAGATTCCGCAGCAGCATCCCAACATCAGGTATGCGCGCACCACAGGCACTGCGCACGCCGTGAGCCCTGAGTCACGTGACCCACGTGACCCAGCCTGGACTTTTTCCCTCAGTGCGGAATACACCGCGACGTGACGCTCCTCACCATCCCTGCGTCCCACATCGAGGACGTCACCGTGGTCAGCACGCTGCAGAGCGGGGCCGCGGCTGTGTCCGTCTCTGTGGCTGCGTGCGGCGCGGGCGACGGCTGTGCTGTCGACGTGTCGCTCTGGCGGCAGGGTAAGCGCGTGGCGAGCGAGACGGCACTGCTGGATGGTCGCTCTCAGGCGTGCGCCACGCTGCAGGTGACCCAGCCGCTGCTGTGGTCGCCTGCGTCCCCCTCTCTCTACGAGCTCCGCCTGGCGCTCAGGCTTGACGCAGCACAGCCGCTCGTCGCTGACAGCTACGTCCTCAGCGTCGGCATACGCACCGTGCACGTGCAGGGCGACACGCTGCTGCTGAACGGCCAGCCCCTGGCTCTGAGGGGCTTTGGGAAGCACGAGGACGCGCCCCTCTCCGGACGCGCGCTCAACCTGCCAGCTGCCGTGAAAGACGCGCAGCTCATGAAGTGGACTGGAGCCAACTCGTACAGAACCGCGCACTACCCCCACTCAGAGGCGTCCCTGGACGTCGCCGACGCGCTGGGCCTGGCCGTCATCGGCGAGACGCCAGCCTGCTACCTGTGTTTCCACGACGGCCAGGAGGCGCAGGCTGCGCGCACGGCGGCGGCAGAGCGAGCCACTCGGGAGCTCATCGCACGCGACAAGAACCGCGCGTGCGTCATCCTGTGGAGCCTGGCCAACGAGCCCGAGGCCAACGAGCACATCGCCACACACGGCACGTCGGTGCCTCCCCCGTCGGATCAGAGGTGGAAGGCGCAGGGCCGGGCCTGCTTCGAGCGCCTCTTCAGCCTGGCTCGCTCGCTGGACGCTACCCGGCCGCTCACTTTTGCGGCACACCCACACTCTGACATCTCCTGGATCCAGCTCTGCGACGTGGTGTGCACTAACCGCTACAATGGGTGGTACAGCCACCCGGGCAACATCCCTGCTGGCGCTGCCAAGCTCGCTGCCAGCCTGGACGAAGAGCACGCGCTGCTGCAGCGGCCCTTCGTGCTCTCCGAGTTCGGCGCGGACGCCATCTGCGGCACCCACGCGGAGCCTGCTGAGATGTGGTCCGAGGAGTACCAGCAGCAGTTCTTGGCGGCGTACCTGGACCTGGCGCAGGGGCGCCCCTGGCTGATCGGCTTCCACGTGTGGAACCTGACGGACTTCAAGACGCCGCAGGCGATCCGGAGGCCCGGGGGGATCAACCACAAGGGCGTGTTCACGCGCGACCGGCGCCCCAAGATTGCCGCGCACTTTTTGAGAGCGCGCTGGACGCCCGAGCAGGCCAAGGAGGCGCAGGCGGCGCAGGATAGTGATGAACAGACTAGCGAGTGAAAACAGACGCGGGAACGTTCACAGAGAACCAACCGCTGGCTCGTGCGGCATGGAGCGCCTCAGCGGGTGAAGCTTGTGCTCTTGGCCCAGCACCTCCAGCAGGTTCTCCACCGCCCCGGTGTAGATGTCGCAGTGGTGGAGCAGGTTGTGGGCGAACAAAGTGGGGCCCGTGAGGCTGCGGAAGCTGCTCCCGAAATGCGGGTGCAGCATAGCCTTCAGTGGCATCAGCGCCTTCAGCACTTCAGCGGACATCTCGCCATAGTCCAGCTGTATGCTGCGCTCAGCTTCCAGAAGCTGCGAGAGTGCGCTGCGGTACGCCGGTGTCGACTGCGCCGCCACTTCTGATACAACCTCAGGCACTAGCGCTCCGATTCTCCACCCGATGGCGCCAGGCGCAGAGAGGTCCTCATAGGCGCATCCGCGACGCTGCAGCGTTAGCGCCATGGAGGACAGGTACAACACATCGCGCCAGTTGTTGGTGTCGTCGTGCAGGAGGCGCATGAACTCATGCACGGATCCACCCACGTAGACGTGGCCCGGGCGCAGCTCGCTGACGGGCAGCCAGCGCAGCTTGTTGGTTACGGTGTTGAGTGAGCGAAAGGGCGCGTCCACGTTGAACCAGGCCGGGCGGTTGCACGCAACGACCACGCAGTCAAATAGGCTCGGCCAGCTCGCAGGAGCCTCCATCTGGTCGCGCAAGATGTGGCGCATAGCACTGTCCGCCTTCAGCCAGTCTGAGTTTGTGAGCAGAAACGTCTTTCGACCCGCGTCACGTAGCGCCAGCAGGAGCTCGCGCAGCTGAGGCTTGTCGTTGTAGTACAGCTGCGGGCGATGCTGCATGTCCAGGAGCAATTCTCCCACGCCCAAGCTTGCCATCGCCATCATGATGTCGTGATACACGTAAGTTGGGTGGAAGGAGCGCCCAGATTCGACTAGCGTCTGAACGATGTCGCTCATCAGAGATGCGTCAACCAGCGTCAAAGGGTCCACCAGCTGTCGAAAGTGGCTGCGCATTTCAGCGTTGGAAACGTGCATGCTGCCGTACATGTGCACCACCTCCTGGTCAGACAGGCACCGCCGGCCGAGGTGCGCGGTGCCCGATGCGACACCGTTTAGAAAGTTGAGCTTCATCAGCACGCCGCGCCGCGTGTCCAGCGAAAGGCCGCGGACGGCGAAGCCGTCATATCTCAGGTTCAGCAGCGCCTCCGGGTAGTGCTGCTCTCGCACCAGATGCGCCGCCGCTGCGCTGTACATTGTGGCGAGCGCTGTCGGCGACAGGATGGCCAGGTTAGACTCAAGACAGAAGCCAACCCACTTGATGCCACGCAGGTCGATGTCGTGCGAGACGAACACGCCCCGAGGTGAGATGGCGGTCTTCAGCGCGCGTGTCGCGCGGCTGCGCAGCGCCGTCAGAGCGCGAGCCGCTAGCATCACACACTGGCTCTGGAGGAGGGATGTAGAGAGGAAGGCTGAAGGGGGCTCGTCCGCGTCAGCAGCGCAGAGCGGGTTTGACCCTTGGCCACCGTCACAATGCTGCTCGCCCCGCAAGCCTGCCAAACGAGGCCTCTCTATCGACCTCGCCGCCGCAGCGCGATGTTCGTCGCCAAGGGCGAGACGCGGGCGCCGCTTACGCCTGCAAAGGCGGCGCCTCAGAAGGCAGACTCGTCGCTCCTGGGCCTCGCTGCCCAGCTGCGCCCACTCGATGACGTGTTCGGGATGGTGCGCGACAAGAACATCGTGCTGTTCGGCGAGGCGACGCACGGCACGCAAGAGTTCTACGCATTCAGGTGCGACGTCTCCAAGCGGCTCATCGAGGAGGCTGGCTGCATGGGCGTGTGCATCGAGGGCGACTGGCCGGAATGCTCGGCGCTCCACGCGTTTGTGATGAGCTACAGCAGCGTTTCGGACGTGGACCAGGCGCTGCAGCCGTTCACCCACCGCTTCCCGGTCTGGATCTGGCGTAACCAGCCGACGCGCGACTTCCTCCTCTGGCTGCGTGAGCGCAACGCCAGCAAGCCGCCCGAGAAGCGCGCCGGCGTCTTCGGGCTGGACCTCTACAGCATGGCGCTGGCGATGGAGTCGGTGCTGAAGTACCTGGATGCACACGACCCGACAGCCGCAGTGGAGGTCCGCAAGCGCTACTCGTGCCTGCAGGTCTTCATGCCGGAGCCGCAGCTCTACGGCGCCGGCGTGGCGAAGCACCATCACGCGGGATGTCAGCGTGCGGTGCTTGAGGCGCGCAACATCGTGGTGGCGCGGCTCCGTGCGCTGGCGCAGCCGAAGAGCGGGCTGGACCAAAAGGATGAGGCGTTCATAGCTGAGATGAACGCTCGCGTCGTGGTAGACGGCGAGGCGTACTACCGCGCCATGTTCCAGTATGACGAGTCCAGCTGGAACGTGCGCGACCGGCACTTCGATGACACGCTCTACCGAGCGCGCCAACACCTCCGCGCAACCCGCGGTGCTGGGAGCGACCGTGTCGTTGTCTGGGCGCACAACAGCCACCTGGGCGATGCCGGCGCCACTGGACGAGCGGCATCTGGCGAGACAAACCTTGGGCAGCTTGTGCGCCAGGCGGCGGGTCGAGGCGCCGTGGTCAACGTGGGGCAGTTCACCCACACGGGCACCGTCACCGCCGCCCAGGAGTGGGGCGATGCCCATGCCGCGCGCCGCGTGCGCCCCTCCCTCGCAGGGTCCTGGGAGGCGGCGATGCACTCGGTGAGCACGGAAGCTGGCCTACCCGCCTTTGCGGTCGACTTCCGCACACGCGAGGCGCAGACGGTGCTCAAGCGCGACCTGCCCTCGCGGCTGGAGCGTGCAATCGGCGTCCTGTATCTGCCCGACACGGAGCGTCAGAGCCACTACTTCCCCGCGCGACTGGGGGAGCAGTTCGACATCTGCGTCTGGATCGACGAGACCAGCGCACTCCAGCCGATGGACAAGGCCCCAGGCGCGGTGGAGCCAGAGCTGGACGAGTACCCTTCGGGCCTCTGAGCGCCCATGGCAAACAGACAGACAAGAGGGCGCGGCTAGATCTACCCAGTAAGTTCCAAACCACTCATTGACCCCTCTGCTGCGAAGAAGACTCGCAAGGCAGTCCCTGGACGTCTTCCAGCACCGGTTGTGAGCGCGTCATGTTTACAGCACACGTGCGAAACCCACCGTTGCGTGCCCCTCACGCCACAGTCCCCTCCGTCGGCGGCTCTGCAGCAGATGGGAACAGGTGCGGGTGGGTGTCGATGACGTGGAGGACGCGCTGGTAGCGCGCGATCTGGCGCATGCAGTGGGCCCGCATCTCTTCAGCCGTGTACAGCTCCGTCTCAGCTGCATCCTCCTCTTTACTGCCGCTCTGAATGGCCTGCATGGCCGCCTCTGGCGGCTGCGCCGCCTGCGGCTCCGGCTGCGCAGAGGGGGGCAGGACCTCCTCGTTGCCATGGCGGTCGAGCGTCGGAATGCGCTGCCAGCTGTAGCGGCGCCGCCACACGTGCTGCCAGAGCTGCTTCATCACTTTCAGCGTCATCGGCTTCAGCAGGTAGTCCTCCGCGCCGCGCTGGATGCACTCGAAAACTGTGCGCCACCAAGGGGTGAGTCGCGTAGGGGCGGTGAGGTGGAGCCGCGGCACGCACCCGTGCCCGCGTTCTCGTGCGCGCTCATCATGATGACCGGCAGCGCGTGCAGCGCCGGCTGCGAGCGCACGTAGCGGAGGACTTCCAGTCCGTTGACGTCGGGCATGGCAACGTCGGTGAGGATGAGGTTGAAGGCGCGCGGAGTCTCAGCCAGGCGCAGCAGCAGCGCGCGCCCGCTCTCAACCGCCGTGACCTGGTAACCGCACCTGTGGGGGCGCGTCGCGGGCGTGGGGTGAGCAGGGCGCGTACGGGCGCGCGCAGGGCGAGGCGGGGACTGAGAGCCTTAGGGCTAGCTTTGCAGGGCTCGCTCTGGGCGCCCCACGGCGAGTCTGCGGCGCCTGGGAGACGCACATGCGCAGCAGCTTGCTTGTGACGAGGCGAGATATCTTCTCGTCGTCAGCCAGCAGCACGTGCACGTCGCTGGGCTGAATGCGAGGTTTCACGTCCGCAAAGGGAGCGTCTTCACATCCGTCCTCCTCGCCTGCCACAACCTCCTCGCGCAGCAGCTCATCCTCCGCGGCGCGCTTGTCGCCCACCTGCGCTGACATTGAGGACGTAGGGAACCGATGATCTGCAATATCAAATAGACTTAACGGAACCATAGCCGGGCTATGGCATAGCCCACATCCACTTTACCGCGCCCCCCCGCGTCTCCCTGCGCAGGAAACGATACCCCTGCACCAAATCGACCACGCTGAGCTCGAATCTGCAC
>Ga0208951_1000208_pt1 | contig 25990 bp, 21 predicted proteins | sample GreLakmeMI27MSRF_FD_187702 | JGI IMG/M metagenome (GOLD analysis project Ga0208951, IMG submission 187702) | Freshwater lentic microbial communities from great Laurentian Lakes, MI, USA - Great Lakes metaG MI27MSRF (SPAdes) | ecosystem: Environmental > Aquatic > Freshwater > Lake | place: Great...
TGCACACGGCGAGACTGGTGGGGTAACTGGTGGTGTAACTGGTGGGGTAACTGGTGGGGTAACTGGTGGGGTAACTGGTGGTGTAACTGGTGGGGTAACTGGTGGGGTAACTGGTGGGGTAACTGGTGGGGTTACGTATCCACAGACGCCCTCTCTGAATGCTCCATTGTAGCCGCCTTCACCAGGGCAGCCAACACATGTTCCAGCTGTGTAATACTCATAGCTTGCAGTTCCATCACAAGTCCAGCCATAGCCAGCTGGGTCAAGATGAGAGAATTGACCATATTGTCTTCTTAGGACTCCATCGCAAACACAGAAGTTTGGTGGGAAAAACGGTGGAAAGAATGGTGGGAAATAAGGACTGTGAATAGTATAATTTATCACTGTTCCAAATGGAACAACAGTAGAATCACTTACTTCTGAACTTAAGGTGTTTAATACAGCAGCTCCGTTGCCAGGAGTTGTACTTACAGTTCCAACAACAAAGCCAGCATCAGTAATTGCTGTATTGGCTGCATCTTTGTCTGTTCCGTGCCGCTATAGTGGGTCTAGCTTTTTTTCTTGAACCGGCCTGAACTACCTATTGGAATTGCCATAATTAAGCCTTTAGATCACCCATTACCACCCAGGTATTGGCAGCCAACTTAACTAGTGTAGCACCTGACCACTGAGCACGCAAACGATACCCGGGAGTACCATATACGTTAACTCCGGATCCTCCAACAAAAGTTACTTCACCAGTAGCATGTTTTCTTAAAATATCTATTCTATCTCCATCAGATAAAATATTAGGTACAGTTATTGTTGTATTAGAAGCGGAATCAATTGTAACCAATTTAGCTAAATCTGTAGCCTGTAAAGTATAGCTTGCAGTTTGTTCATTTAGGATGGAATTAAATCCTGCTCTAGCTGGGCCAGACACCAGATCAGTTGTGGTAATAGAGTTGCTTAATGATAATTTACTATATGAAATTGCCGCAGAAGAATTAATATCAATATCAACAATAGTCCCATCCAAAATCATTGAAGATGTAACCGTATTTGTAGGAAGGGTTACGGTACCAGTAAATGTTGGTGATGCAAGCGGTGCTTTAAGAGCAATACTATTTGTAAGAGTTGTTGATAGAGCAGCATCGTTTCCAAGTGCAGTGGCAATCTCTCCAAGGGTATCGAGTGTTGCACCGGCACTGTTAACAAGGTTTGCTACTTCTGCGCGAACGAATGCGGTAGTGGCAAGTTGTGTTGTATCTGTCGATAGTGCTGCTGTTGGAGCCGTTGGTATCCCCGTTAAGGCCGGTGAGGCAAGTGTTGCAAAACCAGAAATAGAAGCACCAGCAGGGATTGTTACCGTGCCAGTAAAGGTTGGTGATGCAATTGTTGCTTTTAGGTCAAGAGCAGTTTGTTGGTCAGTAGAAATTGGTTTGGCTGTATCTGCAGTGTTGTTGACATTACCAAGGCCAATCATTGTTGCTGTAATACCAGAAACTGTTCCGGTAAAAGTTGGTGAAGATAGAGGTGCTTTTGCTGCAAGAAGAGCTGAATCATTAACCCAAGCAGTACCATTCCATTTAAGAATATCACCAGAAGCTGCTGAAGTAATTGTTACGTCACCAACGTCATCTAGTGTGTTGATTGTTGGTATATTAGCGCTGACCCAAGCTGATCCATTATACTTCAAGAATTGTCCATTAGCCGCTGAGTTTGTTCCTTGCACATCTGCCAAATCATTCAGATGCAATGCGTGAGATACCCAATAAGATCCATCTCTATAAAGTACATCTCCTGCTGAAGCACTAGATGTTAGAACGTCTGGTAGTTGACTTAAAGATGTAATAGCAATAGAGGCAGTTGCTACGTCACCAAAAACAATAACTTTTGCTGTTCCAGTTGCGGGAGGTGTTTCGAAGTATACTTTTATTTGTGTACTGCTATGTATTTCCCATAAAGCGTTAACTACTTCAAATTTATCACTTGCGTTTTTCTTTAACACAACTACAAAAGGATTACTTGTAGTTAATAAGTGAGTGATCGTGAATATGGTATCTGCTCCATTACCAATGACTTCACTGTACTGTACTCCAGTTGGTATGGTCAGATCTGCTGTTGACTTATTTATCCAAGTATTAGAACTGACGTCATATGCTAAAATTTGGTTATTAGCAGGTAGTGTTATATTTGCATTTTGCAATTGGTTTAAAGTTATATTAGCCTGGATTGTTGGAGTTGTTCCTTCTCCAGAATTATTAGTTATTAAAATTCCAGTGCCGGCAACTAATGACTGAACATAGTTTCCATTTGTGTCGGTGCTAAGATCTATTTGATCATTGACCCAAGCTGAACCATTATATTTAAGATAGCTATTAGCTAGTGAAGTGTTGATTGTTACATCGGATAAATTATCAACGCCAAATGAAGCTAGTTGATTATTAACATATATTGTTGCATTTGTGTACGCTGTTGCGGCTTTTATAGATGCGTCAGATGCAGCATTTGTTTCTGCTGTTGTTGCGGAACCGTAAGCATCATATGTATTTGTTGTAACAGCAACTGTTGGTTGAGCTTGCTCACCAGAGTTATTAGTAAGTGTTATGCCGGTTCCAGCGATAAGAGATGCAACATAATTACCTGTCGTATCAGTACCAAGCGCAACTGAGTTTGCAATAATAGATGCATTTAGTGTTACGTTTGATCCACCATCAATAATAACATTTCCGTCTAAATCTCCACCTAGAGTTATCTTTCTAGGTGTTGTCCATCCAGCTGCTGTACCACTAATATTCATAGCACCTGTTGCAGGTAAGCTTATAACAATATTACCAGTAGTTGCAGTTACGTCTATTTCATTTGTTGTTCCAGTTATACTATTAACAAATGTTGGCTTATTAAGAAGGTTATCCCAATCTATCTTTGCGGCAAGTTCGCCAATTGTTCCACTAAATACTTCTGAAGTGTTTGTAGCGTCAGGTATGAAAGTAAATTTTCCAGACGAATCATCAAAACCAAAAAATCCAAGCTTGGCAGCTGGGGTAGACAGGGAGCTATCGTACCAGCGAAATTCAATACCACGATCTTTATTATCGTCGACTGTTGGTGCAGTATTTCCACCAAGTGTAATAATAGGATCTTTTATTGTTGTTATAGTCGAATCAATAACAGTTGTGTTACCAAGAACTGTTATGCTATTAACTGTTAAGTTTTCTTCTGTAGTGATAGAGGTATTTGATTGTTGTAATAAATTTAATGACGAGTTAACTAAAGTTCCGTTACCGTCTAAGTAATAAAATATTCTATTAATAGGATCAAGTGCTATTTGCCCTTGGGTGATGCTAGGTGTTGCCACTATAAAACCTTTCTTTTTATTTAGAAGGTTCCACCATCAAATGTGATACCATCGAATGTCGTCAAGTTAGAAATAGATCCACCTGTAATTGTAATGTTGTTTGAATTTTGTGTTGCAATAGTTCCAAGAGCAAGAGTTGTTCTTGCCGTTGACGCATCTGCGTCGTCTACCAAGCTTCTACCAAAAGTAGTAAACGTGGCTAAATCTGCAGTATTTGCTCCAGTGAAGTACGGCAATTTGTCAGCTGCTGACGTAAGGCCAGCTATTGCTGTGAGTTCTGCGTCATAGGCTTGAACGTCAGATCCTATAGCTAGTCCCAAATTAGTTCTAGCACCAGACGCAGTTGTTGCTCCAGTACCACCATATATAATAGCTATTGTTCCTGCGCTCCAGGTACCAGCAGTAACGTTGCCTACTGAAGTCAAACTTGAGTTTACTACACTTGATGCTAATGTTGTATTTGATAATACTTCAGATGTTCCTATTTTTAGAACTTTTCCAGCAGCTAAGTCTAAGTGCTCAGATGATGTCCAAGCATCTGTCCCATCAACCCAGTTCAGTGTCTTGTTGGTTGCACCAAGGATTGTGATACCAGCACCGTCAGCGGATACATCCGTTGGTGTAGCAACATTGGAAAGAACAATATTTTTATCTTCAACAACAAGAGTTGCTGTGTTTAAAGTCGTTGTGTTTCCCTGAACAATCAAGTCACCAGTTACCGTGAGGTTATTAGGGATTGTTACGTTAGATGCAAGACTTAATGTTACTGAACCATTTGATGCAGAAACTGCTATTTCGTTGGCAGTCCCAGTCAAGCTAACAACACCACTATTGGTAATCGTCAGCGTATTGGATCCATCATTATATGATTTAGATATACCAGTTCCAGCTGTTACGGCGGAATTCACTGCATCTTGTGCAGCTTCATCAAAATCTGAAACTTGACTTGCTGTTATTGCTATGGCTGTATTTCCAGCTGCAGTTAAGCGACCCTGAGCGTCAACTGTGAAAGTTCCAACAGTTCCTGCACCACCATATGAGCCACCAGTTACTGTGGTGTTGTCAAGGTTTATTGTAATTGTATCAGTCGCACCTGCAATAGAACTTAAGCCAGTACCACCAGAAATCGTTAGTGTATCAGTGCCTGAAGTAATTGTTTGGTTTGATCCAGAGTCACCCGAAACTGTAAATGCCGTAGCAACGTTTGCAACAATGTTACTGACAATAGCTACCTGTTGGTCAACATAAAGTTTTGTTGATGCATGTGTATTAGATGTTGGTGTTGAAACAACAACAGTTCCAGAAAAAGTTTTATTTCCAGTTATTGTTTGTGAAGTGCTAAGTGCAACAAATGCACCAATACCGCCGATGGCTGGGATGTTGTTTGCATTGCCGCTACCGTCATCTCCAAAACCATAGTAAAGGGTATTGTCGGCTTCGTTAAATGCTAACTCTGCGTTCTTTAAAGAGCTTGGTGCACCAGCTGCGCCACTGGCTACCCTTCTTTTAATTCTTAAAATATTAGACATTTAAAAATTTCCTCCATCAACAAGATCTGATTCCGCATAATTGATCCACTGAGATCCGTTATAACGCAAAATTTGTCCACTAGCAACTGTATTTATAGTAACATCGGTCAAACCATTTAAAACTGATTGAGTTGAAATATTTGTTTCAGCTGCAATTATTCTATCTTTAACAGTCAGGTGTGATCCTGCCGGGTTTAATCCCACAACAGTCTGTAAGGCTTCTACGGCGTCGTTAATGTCTGTATGCTGTTTATGGTGAGGTACAGTTACAGAATCAAGCCTGTCAGTTGAGCTTGGATTAACAAAATTGTCTAAAGATGTTGGATATTGAGTGGCCATACTTTTCCTATAATGATAGTATTTTGCTAACGGTATTACTCCACACAATAGTAATTGAAGAACTAGAATTACTACCTTCGTATGGTAGACCTGTTGAAGAATCTATGTAAAAAAACAATCTTGAACTAGCATCTGTACTACCTACTTGATAGCAGATGATTGCGTCAAAGGCAGCTCCATTGTGTAGAATCGTTAGATCATTTGCATCTAACACGCCGTTGCTGACTGTTATTCCACTAATATTTTCAGTTCTTGCTTTTATAGCTAAGGCTGGAATGTTTGAAACAAATTCATCACTTACTGCATTGATTGTATATAGGCTTTTATTAACCAGTAGCAAGGCATATTGGGATGCGGAAGTATTTATTAATCCTGTTAAAAGACCGGTTTTAGCTTTGCCATAAACTAAATTAGCCATTTTCTAAACACCAATATCTTTAGATATTATAATCCTGTATTTATATCCACTTTCAAAGTATTCTTTATCTTCGGTATAATATGCTGGAGTTGCATCCAGCAGTGATGGGAAATCGATAAATACTTCTGGCTTCCAAGAATGCAACTGAACTACTGTAGATATGGTTTCCCATCTTGAAGGTGTTCTTTGTATCTTTTTTCTTTGACATTTAAAGTAAGTGTTATTCAAATAGTTTGATGCCGGCCTTGCATTAAAAACTATAACTGCTCTTCCCATATTAAAATCATTATCTAAATAAAAGTCACCATTTACTGGGTATACTTCTGAAACAAAGAACTCTGGGTTCTTAGCAAGAATCTGAATACTGGTATAAGCGTCTGTTCTGACCGACTTGTCTTCAACTAAGATTTCTGTAACGTCTGGTGCTCTAACAGAAGAGAAAGAAGATGGGGTTGCATCATTGCCCTTCCAGGTAAACAGCACCTGTTCTTCTTCTACTGACTCATTTACTGCATCTAAAAAGTTAACTAATCTAATTAAATATTCTTGGTCAGAAGCAAGATCAACTTGATCGTCCCAATAAAGTCTTAAAGTTCTTGATATTTGGTTATAATCAACCAAGGTTTGAATAGGTGAAAATGGATTGCTAACAGCAGATGGTGTTGCAGCATTTGTTTGAACAATGAAGTTTTCATTTTTTAAACTACTAATTTTAATCGTTTTGCCAAATTTAATTACCACCATATTAAGGTCAATGGCGACTATACTATCTATTAAAGGAAGTGACAAAATATTCTCCTCACAAAAAAACTAACTCTTTAGTAACAAACTTTTTCGAGAAAAGCAACAAGGGACGGCTTTCGCCGCCCCTTGCTACTAAGGTAACCGTAACTATAACTACCCTAAGGTTTTTATTATTACATCTCGTTTGTAACTTGAACCTCGTAATTACGAGCAAGTCTAACGTTCTTAGCAACAGTGATACCTTCACCGTCACCAAGCATTACGATGTCATAACGTTCTTTCATCTTCATCGCACGAATGTCACGCGAAGGATCATCAAACTGATCCGTACTCATGTCATCTTTGACAAGAAGTGTTCCCACTTCGTTGCGGTCGATCAAGAAAAGGTCTGACATTGCTGGAGTTGACCCAGACTTTGCAGTGAAGCTAACGAAAGGTGAAACGATAACATTCAAACCCATAGGAGCGGTGTTGTTTAAAACACCTTCTTTTGAATCTGGACGGTATCCCCAACTCGTGTTAACTGCTGCTGCTGAGCCACCAGTGTGGAAAATTGCATCCTTCAAGAATACCGACCACATTAATGGGTGGAGGATAAAGTCTGTTGGGATATGATTTTCTGCCATAAGAACTGCTGCCATGTCGATAACATCATCCCAGGTAACGGTTTTGTTAAACGCACCGTCAATCCCACGACCTGTTGTATCGTCATATGAACCGCTCTCATTGTCGAACACAATGCTTGCTGCATCCTTGAAACGACTGAGGGCAATTTGTTCCTTCAAACGGGCCATTGCACGACCTGCTGCGCGAACATGAAGACCTACAATGTCCCAAAGGGAGTCAGCGATGACTTCCTCTGTAAAGGAGAGCTTAACGCCCTTCTTTGAGACTTTGCCTTCAATCTGCTTAGCAAATGCGAGTGCCTGTTCTGGGTACTCTTGTCCTTCAGGAATTTCTGCTGCCTGAATTGCATTAACTGCTGGAAACTCCAAGGAGCGTCCTTTTCCTAAGCGCACTGTCGAAAGCAACGGAGTAACGAGTAACTGTGGCTCTGCTGCTTCCTTTAGGGTACGAGAGATAACTTTAGGAAAGAGTGCTGCTGCGTCTGGGGACGAAAAAGCCTCTTTGATAGTAACTCTGTTGTTTTCATCTACGTGTCCATCCTCGGTTAGTGCAGTCTCCCATGCTGGGAGACCCGAGAGGAGCTCTTGGATTGTCTTGCTCATCTTAGGAATATTCCTCCTGTGTTATATTTTTAATTAAAGTGTTAAATTGACGCGGAATGCACCAATAACATTGTTTACATCCAGATTAGAACGGATACCCAGTTTACCTGAGAACGATCCTGAGCGGGTGAGCTCATAAACAGTCTTCAGTGCACCTGGATCTGATGGCAACTGCATGTATGAAAGCAGACCGTCATCAAAGTTGGTAGCAAATTTCTCTACCTCAATAACCTTACCAACCTGGAGGTAAGGATTTGTACCACACAACGTCGTTGTTAACGACACTGGGCGACCCATATGGTCGGCCTTAATTAAAGAGCCTACCGTTACATCATCATTCACCAATGAAACCATTGGATACTCTACATAACCACGTGCGATAAAGCCTGCACCTTGGGAGGTGCCCTTATCGAATGGACGGTAGAGATCATACTGTGCTACGCCAACTGGAACCGAGTAAGCAGCAACTGCTACGGAATCGGTTGCACCTGACGAATAAGCTGGTGTTGCGCCGTTCAAAGGATCCCACGATGCTGGCATCGCGTCACCCCAGGTAACGCTTGCAACAGTACCGTTTGCAGGTACGATTCTTGCATCACCATTTGCGTCAGCTACTACTGAAAGAATGGTACCCTTGGTGATTACGATCTCAAAACGATCATCTTCACTGTCCTGGTACCAAGTTGGAAGGCCCTGTGATGGGAGCAAATAAGCTGCTGGGGCGATACCCTCAGAAACTACAAAGCGACCAGAACCGGTTTTGGTGCCTACTTTACGAAATTTTGCTAATGACATTTTATTTCTCCTTGAAATATTTGTTGATTAAAGTTTACGACGACCCATGAGAGCATCTACAAAAAGCTGCTCTGAAGTATCGGTAGCCTGTTTTTTTGACTCTTCTTGTTCTGCGTCGATTGTGATGACATTGTCTTCACTCTCAACAGCTTCAATTTCTGAGCTGATTTCTGGCATTGTGCCCTTAGCCTTTTTGGCTACTGGCATTCCTGCTAGATCTCTTAGAGAATCAGCCAATGATGATGCAGTGCGCTTTACGTGCTCTGCAATTGACTCTTCTCTTGATTCAGGTCCCTCAATTCCAGCTGCAATTTTTGTGTCCACAACTCTCTCTGCGAGAGTTCTGTGCAATGCGCTCTTGAGTTTTTGATTTTCTTCTTCAAGCATCTGAAGTTTTTTACTTGCGTCATCGGCATCTTGCTCAGAATCTTTTTCTGTACTAGTGAGCTCTGCCTTTGGCTCTTCAATTGCTTTATTTTCTTCAGCAACTTCAGTATCTACAGATTCAACAGCTAATTCAGCCTGTTCTTCTACGGGTTCTGAAGTTTCATTAGAAATCTTTTCTTCTTTTAATTCTTCTTGTGCAGCTATTTTTGCTGTTAAAACATCAATCAAATCTTGAGCTTTAATTTCAGTAGCCAAAGCAAGTGCTTGTTTAAGTACGGAAACTATATCCTGATTTTCCGCTACCAATTCCGAGTCATCATCTTTTTGTTCTGTGGCCTGAACCTCTGCTGGTTCTTCAGCAGGCTCCTGCGTTTCCTCAGCTAAAACTGCGGTAATTGTTGAGAGATCTTGGCTAAGGCTTTCTACAGCAGCCAAAACATCCTCATTCTGAACGCTTTCTTCCATTTTTGAATTCTCCTCATGATCTTCATCATTATCATTCTCACTAGATAGTAATGAGTTGCTGTTGTATTTGTAATTTTCACTTTCATGAACAGCAATAGCTGTAAGAAAAGAGCCCTTTAGGTGTAGATAGAGTGGTTTAGATTCTTTGGATTTTAAGCCTGATAGAATCGATTTGTGTTCTTCTACTGAATATATGTCCTCTTCATCCATGTTAAGCACGAATGCAGAACTTCTTGCTACCCAGTCATCTGAAGAGTTTTCTACTTTAACATCTCCAGAAGAAGACTTTCTTACGCCGGACTTAGAATCTGCTGGCTGGTTAACGAAAGAGTATTCCTTGAAGGAAATGTCTTGCATATCAATAAATGCCAACTTGCCTTTGTAAACTTGACCCCTCTTAAACTTCTGAGCCTTTGGTCTGCCATCGGCACTCTCTGATGCTAGATCGTCTCCAGATATTGAGCACACTGCTTTTCCGGCTCTTCCGCCAACTGAACCTGTCAAATATCTTTTGTCAATAACTTTTTGCATTGCGACTGGATCAGTGATTGCAATTTGCAAACGAACAAAATCAGAACCATCTTCTTCTTTGTCCATCTTTGCTGCCATAACACGGCCAATTGGCTCTGAATTAAGATCATGGTTTAAAATGATTGGCTTAGGATAAGGCTCAACCCATGACTGGAGAGCCTTTTCTAATTCTATTGCAGAATAGTTATTGTAGTTGCCAGTCAATCCGTTCATGGATAGCTGCAACCTCAATAATTAAACCTTTGTTTGGATTTTGAGACTCTGAAAAATTCAAGTCTACATCAGTGAAATCTGGTAGCTGAATTGTAAAGGTTTCCACAAAGTTAAAAGCCATTTAATTCTCCATTTTTTAAAATCTGTATATATAGTAAATTTGTTTTTATAACATTAAACAATTTTATATAAAGATATCATATTTTTGCCATGTTTTCAAATGCAGCAGAAATTCTTGGATCTCCACCCTTAGTAAAGGCTTCAAGCATCTCTGGGTGCATTATGTGTGGGGCATAGATATATGATGCCGAATAGAGCCCTGTTATGCCTTTTTTACGGGCTTCAGAACACCATCCGAGATCTTCTCCCTGTGCATGAAAAACATAATCAACCTTATTATAAGTATCTTTTGACATCATTTTTGCAGCCATAATAATATCTGATTTGAAATAAGTTCCAAGCGGATATTTTCTAGACCTATTAGCTCTATTGCCCAATTCGTCTAACCACGTCATAACGCTTGGAAAATCTATTCCAACTGGAGTCATAAACATCAGTGGACTAACTGCATCTGCCCCATCCTTAATGTGACTTATTAATAATTCTATAGTTGATGCGTTATGAATTATAATATCTGAATCTAAGCTAAAGAAATAATCTGGTTGATACTTTCTTACTTCACCCAAAAGAGTGTTTCTTAAGCTAACCATATTCATGTACTTTGACATTGTCCACTGCCTAGACTTTGAGTCATGCTCGTGATGTGCAATATCATCTTTAACTACAATGTCAACAAATCCAATTGAATTTTTTGAAACTTCTTTCCATCTATTAATCATAGAAATAGTTCCTTGATCAGAAGAAGATACAACGAAGATAAAGCCTACATCATTAAGAGGAACCGACTGTCTTTCGATAGCCATGGCCCAGTATGGAAAAATCCATTCTCTTTTATATATAGGGCAGCCTATAATTAGTTTCATTTTTCTTCGGTTGTTTTTGTTTCTTTTTTGGCAACTGGTTTAGTTACTGGTTGGACTTCTTGTTCCAGAAGTTCGTTAACCACAACTTGTTTTTGCAACTTGGGTTCTTCAACAACAACTACTGCTGCTGTTACTTCTTCTTCCTCTAATTCATCTTCAACAGAATTAAAAATGTCCATCATTCCATTGATCACATCAACGAGAATTGTAAGAGCCATACGAGTCTGGCCATTTCCGACTGCAATTTCAAAACCTTTTACTGCGTCTTCTTCTCTAAGATATTGCTTAGAAGTATCTGATGTTATCATGAACGGCATTATTCCTCACTTTGAATGGTTAAGTCTGACTCCTCTATCTTAACATCATATTGTTCTTGAAGCAAGTTTTCAACAGTGTTAATCCAATCTGGATCAGATCTTTTTATATTTGGAGAAGTTTTTCTTCCGTTTTGATTTTGGGGTCTAATAGTATTGCCAACACCTTTTCTTTTTGAAGGCATGTTTCTAGAACCCTTTTTGGCTGACGCTTGTTTATCGCCTCCAGCTTTAGGAGCAGGAGGATTAGCCGTAGCTTGTGCATCGATAATATCTTTTTGTTGATCTGTTTGAATTGCACTAAACAAATCATCCATCTGTGCTTCAGGATCTATCCCAATTTCAGTTCTTGCTTCAGTTAAAGTAATCAATGAATTAACATACTTTTGAATAATATGTGTCTCTTTTTTGACCTGAGTATCTGTATCTATTTCGTTAAACTTAAAGTAGCATCTGTCGGACATGGATGATTCCATAGGGTTTTCAATTGGATCAAATCCACCTTCAAAAAGAAGTTCGTTAAATATATGTAGTCTTACCATCTCAGCAAATTGCTTTTGGAATTGCTTAATCTTGTCATAAAGAGAAGTGTCTAATCTTTCTGACATCGATCTATTTCCACCATTCATGGTCATGCCAAGGTGGTGAGGAGCAACTCCTAGACCAACAGACACTCTTTCCTTAAAGTGTTGTAGGTAATTGTTTGCATCAAGCGTTTCTTTGCCAACTCCAATTATATCAACATCATGTCTGTATGGAAGAATTAATCCACCTTCAGATCTTAAATTTTCTATCTCTGAAGCGGCTTTTTCTATTTCATCTGGCTCTGCTGGTTGATCGGCTGTTCCAATAATATATTTGTATAATGGAAATAATTCTCTGTGAACAAGATTTTGAATATCTTCTTCCATTTGTCTTAATGCAACTACGTCATCCATAGCGTTGGACAAGTATGGCGTACCAAAAGCTCTACCAGGTTTTCTATCAAAGAATAAATGTATTACTCTGTCAGCTGACCAAACTGGATCTCTGTCAGTTGGCGCATAAGTTGCTGGGTCTGTTCTTTGCAAATACGTTTTAGGTCTGTTGTACTTATCTCTCATTATTCTTACTTGCTCAGTAGGAATTAAGTAATAACCAACTATTGGTTGAGTAGAACTTACTGGAGTAAGATTTGTTGGAAAATAATCATTTAAATCGCCTCTTGCTTTAACGGCAAAAACATTTGAAAACTTAATTAGCTGATCTGATAATTCAATGAGGAAATCCAAGAATGGTCTCTTCATTGCCATTTCCATATAATCTATTCTTTGATATAGGTAAGAAACAGCTTCTTGATTTTCTCCGATTATTTTCCAGCCTTCTTTCCAAAATAGATCTTTATATTTTGAAACAGCTTGCTTGACATATGAGTCAGTATCTACTGCTTGAAGAATTCGTTCAAAGTCATACGGGGATGGCTCAAAGTTACTTCTACCTGCGTAGTAATAGTTTGTGCCTTGATACCCAAGAGCCAAAGAAGCTACTTTAAATATTTTACTTATTGACTTTGTGTCTTCTGGATTTACCTTTTTGGCAACAAAGTCTCCTGCGGACTCGTCATTGCGTACAGGGAAATATTTTTTAATAGCCATTCTTTAGCCGCCTAAATACGAGGGAATACTAAGATATAGTAGACCTTTATATTAATTTAATTAGCTTCTTGATTTAAGTTGCTAAGCGTCTTTTGCAAAATGATTGTTTTTACCCACTCAAGCCAAAAAACGGTATCTGATTCAGGGAAATCGCTCTTGTATGCTACGTTAGCTTCTGAAAGAGTAATCTCAATTTTAAATTCTTTTTTAGCTTCTGGTGCTGTTACTTCTTCGGTCATGATTTTGTCCTTTTGTCAAATAATAGTTTATAGTATAGCAGAAAATATCACACTGTTTCTGGTGGTGCAACAAAAATACCGTCTACATACGTCCAGCCAAAGCCAACTGTTGGCTCCATTAATTCTACTAACTCTTCTGGAACTTCTATAACTTTAGGATCTGATTTCATAGCTGCAACAGCGTGCTCTATGGCATTGGCCATAAAATGTAAATGGCCTACTTCCCCATCTATAACATATGCAAAGCATGTTGATGGCATTCTGTTTTGAGTCATAGTTTCTCCTATTCGATTACTCATTATAGCATATACAAGTTATTGACATACTGTTGGAGAGGAACAACCTCTCGTGACAACAGTGCCTCCACATGTGACGCCAGAGCATGTACAGACACCTACTGCTGCACAACTACTTGTATAATAATCATAAGTATTATATCTGCAGCCATCCCAACATCCTGGAGAACCACATGCAATCTCAGGACTGCAAACACCAGTAACTGTTGCGCTGTTTACGCAAGAGCATGCTGTTGGGTCTGGATCTGGAGTCCCCGGATCGTCAGGGTTAGTACCAGTGTCTCCTCCGCCACTAGGGGATCCGCCCCCAATTGTTAATTGAAATTGAGTTCCATTTACAACTATATACGGAACGTTTGAAATTAATCTAAATTCAAATTTATCAGAGCCACTATATTGATATGCAACTCCATCTGGCGCAATAGCCAGTGCGTAGTGAAGATCATCATTATAATATCTGGACCATCTTGCAAAATATGCATTGTATTCTGCATGTGCTTGATAACCTGGACTTATTCCAGCATCAATGTATAACTCGCCGGTTGGTCCACCGGTTTCCAGGGAGTTTGGTCCATTACCTGGTCCAATTGAAATTGATCCGTTATAATTTCCTCCAGATTGAAGATTATCTCCAACTATATCCCAACCAGCTATTTTGCCTGCTGTGGCTTTTACTGTTCCTTTAACTTCAAGAGCATCAATACCATTGTAAAACATATAATTAGTTGAAGTTCCGACTTTAAATATAGCATCTGTAATCGTGTCGCCAAACTCACTGCTCTTCCAACGGTTGTTGGCATTAATAAAGACTGATCCAGCGGTGAGTGTTCCTCTAATTGCTGCTGTTGAAAACTCTGCTCTTCCGTCACCACTAATTACCCATCCGGTTGTTCCGGAAGTCCAAATTCCAGTAGTATTATTAAAAGTACCGTTATAGTTTGATGATCGTATAATAGCCATATTTGCTGGAGCCGTAATACTATATTGAACACCCTGTTGTTTTAGAATTATTTCATGTGCACCAATTGTGCCAGCAGTAATCTTTGCAGCTGTTAAACTTGAAATATGCGAACCCTGAATCATATCTGTAGCTGTTGAAGCTTTAAGACCAGAACTTGGAGTCCAACCACTTTCGTTACCGGAAGTGTCAATAGTCTTTACTCGTCCGTAATAAATGACATCAGTTTGTGCTGCATCAGAATTAGCTGCGTTGCTGTTGTCTGGAACGTCTATTGAAAATACTGTTGCCGTTGCTATCCCTGAAGAAATAAGTGTTGCACCAAGTGCATCTGAGTAGAGCTCGTACTTATAACCATTGACATCTAATTCTACTGTTGGTTGAAAATCAAACATAACAGATTTATAATTTCCATAAATATAAAATGTGCTTACATCTATTGCGCCTGGGATAGTTTGATCTTTTGGCGTATGAATTCTAATAGATTCATAAGGATCGTCTATTGCTGATATTTCGGTATTTTTAACTTTTAAGGCTATTAAATAATCTTGATCAGGTTTTAATCCTGTTATTGTTTTAATTATTTTTGCCATTATTTTACACTACCTGTTGTCTTAAAAGATATAGTTGAATTAATTTCTTCTTGATCTATTTCCAGTAAATAGTTTTTAGAAAAAGAATAATTTTCTATTTTTATATCATTACCCGTAGAGCTTGCGTTCTTGTTTGATTTTACTTCAATTTCAAAAGTAAATTCCCCATATATCTCATCATACGTTGAAAACATATTTAAGTCGGTAATACTAAACGTATATACTAATTGGCTTTCCTGGGTTGTCGAAGCATAAAAGTCTAACTCTATATTTTCTCTTATGACACTTTGGCCAGCTCCATTAGCTGAAATCTTTACAATTTTTAAAGTTGCTGTCCCAGAGCTTGGGCTTTTTTGTGCATATATTTTTAAATCTGGACCCGAAAAAGATCCCATTAACTTTGAACCAGGAGTTGAACTCTTCTTGTTATTCCAGATTCCAATATCACCTAAATAGCTTATGTTTGCAATCCTTGAATTTAAAGAATCTCCAGTGACTACTGTTGAATGAAAGTTTATACTATTAGCTGATCCTTGACTTTCAGTTCCTATAAAATTTGCTCCACCTGGGTTGGTAGTAGAAACATAACTGTTTCCTGATAAAGACAAATACTGTACATCATCTTTATGGTAATAAATATAATAATTACCTAATGGCTTTTCACTTGCGTTAACAGCTGTAACTGATTTGAACCAAAGATTGTTTTTATAACTAGGCAACAAGGGTGTGCCCACTAATAAGCTTTGAGTAACTGTATACATAGTATCGGTTTCATAAACTACAACATAAGAATCTGAATCAGCTTTATTCTTAATAAGGCCATCTTCAAAATAATAATACCTATTTAAATCTAAATCATTAAGATTAACCTGAAGCCAATCTCCAACTTTTAAATGCTCATTTAAGTATGGAAATATTATCTTCCTTCTTACGGGAGGAGTTATTGTTGCTGAAGCTTTTGCATAAGTAAACCAAGTCATATTTATACCTCATTATACAATATTTCAAACTCATATGAGTTTAATTTATCATCTTCTATTTCTACTTCAAACGTAGCATCAAACACTATGCCGCCGCCAGTTAAAATGCTTTGTGTTAAATTAGTTAAAGTTATATTGCTATAAGGGCTAGTGGAAGCTGAATTATAGTAATCACTTCTAGCAGACTCATAGTCTATAACAGATGCGCTAATTGGCATTGAGCCGTCTATGCCAGAGTGGGCATGGTTTGATACGCTTACTCCGCCAATTTTTACACCTTCGGCTACATCAATATTTCCAGTGATTGTCCCACCATCTCTTCTTAAATACTGTGGATGAGCGTCTCCGTCTAGTCCATCTAAATCACTGTGAGATGATCTTAGGTCCATTCTTTTTTCAGAGTCAACAGGAATGTCAAAGAATATTTGTTTATACTTTTCTAGTTCTTCTGTTTCTACGGTAACAAGAACTTTTATTCTTTGCGCGGCTAAAGATTCTAATTGTGTTATGTAGTTTACATATCTTCTTTTAAGTCTTATCATTTGAGAAAGAGCGTCTAGCTTTTTGCTCATTTGGACTCTTCTTTCAACATAGTCAGAAGTGACAGAGCCCAAGTTTCCTGTTATGGAGTTTCTTGCTACGATAATTTCACTCAATAGCGTTGGGCAGTCGTTTCCTATTGATGTTGTTGTAAAGTCTAACATCAACGGTTCTACAACTTTTGACTTAAAGCTAAGAGCTGGTAGTAGGAAATTGGAATAGAATACACTACAGGTATCTACAGTATCTCTTTTTAGTCCATTGGATAATGATTGTATTTCTGATGTGTAAGAGTTTATTTTGATCGAAAAAAAAGCTTGGAATTGCGCTGCTTGTTTTTTAGAGATTTGATCCAATTCGGATTGGGGAATTGATGTTGGCGAGTCTGTGATTTCCTTGGCAAGCTGTTTCGTATAGTGGAGTGCTGTCTTTGCCCAATCGGATAAGTGCCTTGCAATTTCGCCTTCTGTTTCATCCCTATATTCCTCCCCAAATTGATGTGTAACTATATTTTTAATTGTTAATATTTCATTTCTTAAATATGACAATACTTTTTTAGTTTCGGCCAAATGACCAAAAGATGTATAGTTTATTGTCAAATCATATTGCTTAATTAGTTCTCTACAAGATCTACACAGGTGCTTAGACGCAAATTCATATTCTGTATATGGAATAAAATTTGGGAAAGAAAGAAGGCTAGCTTTTTCATTATGCTTTAAGGCATCTTGCCATACAGCTTTGTGTGAATTTTCCAAATCAATATTGCAATAGGCGTTAATGTTTACTTGGTCTAGGTTTGATTCTATTTCTTTTAACAACTGGGTAATCACAGACTCACAGTAATAGACATTATTTCTTACTTCTGTAATTGTTGGCTGAGACAGTGTTGTTATATACCTTGTTTCTGGAGTATTATTTCCATACATATTGTTTATGGAATTTCTGGCCCCAAGCGAAAGAAGACTTGATGACTCATTAGCTGTATCGGAAAATACATCCTCTACAGGATTACTTTGTCCTAAACCATATTGTGCCATTAAAATGTCTTTCTTTTAATCTTTGAATTAGATCTACCACCAAAAGATTTTTTATAACCAAATTTTTGCGGTGTTAGTTTATCTGCTCTACCAGTTAAGGTAGATCCTACTTTATCATCTTTATAGTCATCATCGCTACTGCTTACCGGTTTGGGCATAAAGAAAGTGTTAGAGAATGATTCTGTTCTTGATGCAAAACGTGCTTTGTGTAGGTCGCTGTAATTTTCCGTAATAGCCAAAAGTGCTAGTATTAAAGCGTCGTGCGCGTGATCAACTGCTGAACCTCCGGCTTCAAATACAGGTCTTCCAGTTTGCGTAGTTCTTACCACAACATAGGAAATCAATTGCATATACATTTCTGCATCTCTCTCAGAAATAGCTAAAACTTCCTTTTCTAAATATTGCCTAAGGTTATCGACCATGTATGGTTTAATTTCTTTTTTAATATTTTGTTTTGTGTATGGATCCTTAACATCTATAGTCTCACTAAAGCTAACGCCTTTAACTCTTTCCTTCAAACCACTGATAGGATTCTCAACCCCATACTTATGTAGTAGCTCAACTTGGACTTCTCCATAGCCTCTGTCAACATAGATATGTTTTGGTTTAAAAATATTATTAAGTTCGACTATTCTGGATACAGCTTTAGTTAAAGTATATTCTGATCTAGGTATTTCTTCTCTATAACAAATTTTTACTTTGTTTCTAAATCTTTCTTCTTCATAGGTGTCAGAACATGCTTCTAGAACAACTATGTTAGTTCCAGCTCCATATTTATCCCAGTCAACGCCTATTGTATGAAAACTTCTTGCTGAAGTAATTTCAGGGTGATAATCCCAACCTGGTTCCATAAATGCTTTGTCAACATATTTTCTAGGATAAACACCTTCTGCGTCTTCACCCCAGTCAGCTTCAATTTCATGTCTATATCCAATTTCTGAATATTGTTCTCTAAATTCATCTTCTTGCTCTTTGGAGAAATATGGGTTGCAATATGATGGGAACCAGAACTCTTTAAATCTTTCGCTTCTGCACCATTCCCAAAATCTTTCTCTTCTACCAGTAGGAGTAGATGCACCAATCAAAACCTTATCTGGTTGATCTTCTGCTGTCTTTTGGAGCATTGCGTAAAGTGCATCTAAGTCGTCCGCATGCATGTAGTCCATTTCGTCTAATACAATCATGTGTGCTTCTTGACCACGGGCTACGTCCGATTTGCCACCTGAACGCATGCCTGATGTGAAGAATCGAATTGTTGAACCATTAGTAAATTGAATCATGAATTGAGGGCTTGTTACTTTTCTTATTATTGAATTTGTAACAATTTCATTCTTAGAGGCAAGTCTTAAAATTTCTTGATAAATCAATTCAACGTGCGATTTCATTGGCGCAATAACAAGACATCTTCCGTCTTTGTGTGTGTAGCTATAATGAATGAGTGCAATTGCCATACTAAAAGTTTTGCCAAGACGACGACCAGCTCTAAGAACTTTTCTTACTGCTGGATCACGGAGAATCAAAGTTTGATAAACTCTGGTTTCTGCTTCAAGAAATTGTCTAGCCCAAATGCAAGGATCTTTAGCTATATGTATTTGTCTTTGTTGTTCGGCAGAAATTCCTAGATCCATTAATTCAAGATCTAATTCAAATGGTTCATCAATCAAAAGTGCTAATTCTTTATTTGTTAATGGTCTTTCTACAATTGGTTCACCACTAGACCAGTTGAGATGATTTAATTTATTTTTAAAAACCCATTCAATTCTATTTATTTGTTTGAATGTTTCAACATCTTGGTCTTTAATAATTTCAATTAAATCTTCTCTAGAAAGTTTTTCTAATGATTTTCTAAATGCTATTGTTTTGTTTTGCAAAGAGTTCATAGATTATCCAAAATGGGACGCCATCATACCAGCTTCTGATCCAAGTAAGCTTCGTGCATTAAGCCTTGAATTTTGAATTGCCATGACACCTCTAGATCTTGAAGTTGCTGCTACTTCGTTGTCTTTAAATCCTGTACCAAACATTGGTTTATTAATAGTTCCTTGCATTGACTTAACTGCATCCTTGGCAAGGTTCATTCCGCCAACTGCTATCTTACCAACACCCTTACCTATATCATACATCAATTGAGCGTTGGCCATTATCGAAAGTGGTCCTAATGCTGCACCACCGAGCCTTGTTGCTCCTGTCTTCATTGCAAGTATGCCTGCGCCTTTAGATCCAGCCTTCATCATCTGTACGCCAGTTGTCATCATTTTTATTCCACCCTTACCGCGCATAAAGGCGTTGCCTCCGTATCTACCTCCAGCTGACATTTCAGTCTTAAACAGTGCCATAGCTCCACGGCTTGCAGCCTTGTCTCCACCATGTATTGCCTTAAAACCTTTATTTAAAGTTGCAAGATTTCTTGCGCTCATATTTTCTGCATTTAGAGCACCATTATAAAATGAAGTTATTCTATTGCTTACTATTCCTGATGTCATACTCGATGCTACTGCATTTGATGGATTTGCAGCTATTGCTGCTGCATTAGTTGCCGCTGCAGCATTTGCGGTTGCTGTAGCAGTTATCGCGGCTCCTCTGGATGCGGCAGTCATTGCGCCAACTGGTGCAACGGTTCCAGGAGCAAGTATTCTTGAACCAGTCATCATACTTCTTCTACTTGCTGATCTTGCTAGTTGGGCTTGAAGCCTAACATTTCTTCCATTCTGTATTGCATTCATTCCTGGGTTTGCTGCCGACTGTACTTGCGTTATATTTTGAACCATTGTTGCTCTTTGGGTTTGAGCTGTTGTAAATTTCTTTAAAGCTCTCCCCTGCAAAGCGCTAGCTCCACCCTTAGCTTCTCCAAGTCTTAGAGTGTGTTCTACGCCATGCAACTTATTAAGAGTGTCTATTCTTCCTAAAACTCCACCGCTAAAAACCTTATCTTTTTCTCCATCAAAGTTGTCTGCAAGGCCCATTGTCTTTCTAAGGCCTTCATGTTTTGCAGCTCTTTTTCCTAAATTATTTATACCTCCACTGAGAACTTGAAAAGCATTATACGATCCTTTTATATCTCCACCACCAAGTGCACCAATAGTATTAAATCTATTTATTGCCCTTGGATTTATGTTGTTAACCATGGCTGGACCTGCCATTGATGTTTTACCAGCTGATGCTGCTTTAGCTGCTCTTTTTGCTAAGAACGGTGATGCGTTATATGGGTTTCTACCTCCACCAAAGAATGATGTTGCACCTCCTGGTCTGTGCATTTGCCCATTTACAACTCCACCATATTTTTGGGCTCTTCTGACTTGTCTAGCAGTTCCACTACCAGCAACATCCATAAAGCCGCCATTAAGCATCGTGTTGCCATAGCGTCTAGCGTTAATGAGTGCAGCTTGTTTTATACCTGGCGTAAACTGACCAAAGTCAAAACCAGAGCTTACATCTGGTTCCTCCATTGGGCTAGGTGCTGCTCCTTTTATGGCCATTAGCCTCTCCTCTGATTATGCATACCGAGAACTATATTTCCGCTTGCATTTAATCTTTCAGCAGTAAGTGCTGATTGATTATAAAATGGTGATTGAGTCATTATTTGCTGGTTGGCCTTTGCTGTTGCTATTGGGCCAGATACAGCACCAGCTGTGCCTATTGAGCCTCCTATGAATGCACCAGCTGCTGTTGAAGCAGCTGTGCCCATGGCTCCAAAACCAAGTTTTTTGCCAAACTTTGCTCCAGCATATGCGCCAGCTACTGCACCGCCAGCAGCAAATCCGAAAGCTGTTTTACCACCAATATTTGCTCCCTTTTTTATAGCGTTTGGACCATACATTCTTCCTACAAATCCTGATCCAGGCAGACCTGATGCTCCATACATCATGGTAGGATTTAAGTCAGTTCCTAATACTTTTTTATCTGCTTGTGGGTCGCCAAAAGCAATGTCCATTCCAGCGTCTATTGTGGCTGGCGCAACTGCATCATATAATCCTTTTATTCCTCTACCAACCATAAGTGCTGCGATTCCAACTTTGCCAGCTTTACCCATACCAGAATAGTTCCTTGCGCCTGTACTAACGGCCTTGGCTCCTCTTGTGCCTATGTCTATCATTGTTGATCTTAGTGGCATATCTATGCTCCGTAAAGGTGATTATATTTATTTGCGCCCATTTGGGTATGGCCTATTTTATTTCGATCTAAATTTCCTACAACTCCAGCTGTGACTAATGGATCTCTTCTTGATGAGGTTTGACTTGCCATTGCTTTATCAACTTGATTAAAGTCCCTAATTGACATTGGTCCTGTCTGTTCCAGTGGCTGTTGTTCCATTACCTCATCTAATGGATCTTGTTTAGATTTCCTTGTAGCTAAATAGTAACCCGCACTTAGCGCAGCCACAGCTGCTACGGTACCATAAACTTTAGGTTTAATTTTTTTCATTTTGTTCATTAAGTCTCTATTAATTCCAAATTCACTAGCTGCGTTTGTTGCTTTTTCTAATTTACCAAAAAACTCAGGACTTTCTTCACCCCTTCTGATTCCTGCTTTTAATAAATCTAATTGCGATGTTCCTGACGTTCTTTTAGCTAAATCTGTTGCTATTCCTGTTGAAAGTCTACCAGCTTCTCTTAGCGCTTCTTGTGAAACTCTTGGGGCTAAAGTGACACCTTGTTCTGTTACACCTGCTAAATTATAGGTTAAGCCTTTTAGCTTAGCTAAAGTGTCAGAGTCTATTCCTTCTGCAACCGTATCAAGCACTCTTTTTATATCTCCTGCGCCACTTGCTTCTCCCTCAATTGAAGCTATTACTATTCCGCTTTTTTGAGTTTTTTCAAATAATTCCATTACTCTGGCGGTTCTTTCTCGTGTTCTACTTGCTGCACCAAAAAATGAAAGATGTTCTAATGCTTGATCTCTACTACTTGCTAATCCTGCCTCTACCATAGCTTCTGGTCTTCCCTTATATGGAGCAAATAGTTCGTGAGTAGCCTCGTATGTTGACCTAGCTTCTACGAAAGCAGCTCTTCTTGCGCGTGCTCCATTGCCCCTAAGAGCTTCTCCGCCAAGAACCGCATTAATTGTTGGATTCAGATCAGGATCCCCTCTAGTTGCTACCGAAAGTCTTACTGCACTAAATGGTGAATTAAGTCCTTCTTGTGTTAGTAGCCCAACTTTTTTACCAGATGAATCTAATGTTTGTACTTTTCCCAGAATAGAAGATGGGACCATAAAAATACTTTCGTCTCTAACAAGTTCTTGTTGTGTACCAGCATGAAAGATTCCTAAATCACTAAAGTGTTTCATACTGTCGCCAAGTTTTGCTTGCATTTCTGTTACCCTTGCTACGTTATTACGGATCCCTTCTGGCGTAGATAGGTCATCAAGTCCGCTCAATGCAGATTCTACAAGACCCCTGTTTGCTGCACCTCGTGCCGAAGTAAGTTCAGATAGTGTAACAAATGCTGATCTAATTTCTGGATTTATTGATGCTGAACCAATGCCGGCTTTATACAAGGTATCTCTGTATACATCTGCCATTGCTGGCATTATTGCCTCAAACCTACCTCTCATTAAACTAGTTACAGATGTAGGTATAGTCCCAGTGTCTTCCATAAACGGTAGCTTGATTGTACTTCTTGTTGCAGTTAATCCACCAATAAAGTCTGCTTCTGATGCATCAGTTATCCTTGGCGTAACTGCATCTATTAATGGAGTTGTTCTTGAGCCAGTTATCAATTTATTAATAGAATCAATTTCTCCAATTTGCATTGGACTTACTCCTAATGAAAGTATTTGAGTTTGATTATTTGGTAAATCAGATCCAGCTGGTACACTTCTCATTTGTTGTAAAGTAGTTCTAATATGGGCTTCTGCATCAAAGCCTGCTGGTAAGGATTGAGCTACTGCATCAGGTCCAGTAAATAGCTTAAACGTTCTTGAATTAGGGTCAAACTTTATAGTTCCTTTGAGACCAGCAAGTTCTGAAACGGCATTTTCTGTTCCTTGTGGAGATATCCCCAATTCAACTTTTTGTATTGCATCACTTCCAGTTATGTGATCATAAGCTGAACGAACTAACTCCCTTGGATCTGAAATGTTTGTTGTTAGTACCGTTGCTCTTGACGCTGCTATGTTTCTTTGAGCTCTTAAAATATTTTCTCTAACATCTTTTGGCAAAAGCGACAAGTCTAACCCGGTATCTGGATCTGCAAAATCAAGATTATTCATATGTGATGCAAGATACAGTGATACCCTTCTGTCAACTGGACCTGTATGTGCTGCATTTGATGTAGCTAAGGTATTAATTAAATCAATTTGATTAGTATCTCCAGATTCTGCCATTAACTGCAGTAAGTTGGTTGATTGTAACATGTTTCCTAAACCAAATCCAGAAACGGATTGACCAGCTACTGTTGTTGTATGTCTTACATCTTCTGATAATAATGTTTTAAATGCTAGCAAAGCTTTTTCTTCAGTGCTACTTGTTGCTGTAGATAATCTCTGAGCTAATTTATTATTAAGCACATCTCTAGCTAATCCAAGCGTGTCTATCAAACCACCATTTGCCATTTTTTCTTCAAACTGTTCAAGTACAGGCAATCCCCCCATACCCTCAAACTCTTTTATAGATCTGAGTGTTTGAGCAAGTTTTGGTATGTCATATGCTTCAGCGTTTGTTGCAACTACATAGTGACCTGTTTTATTCACCTCTTCAAGCATTTTGATATAGTGCTTTGCAGCTGATTCTCTTCCTTCCCCCGTTGTTAAATCAAATATTTTACTTGCATCAAAAATATTAACTTTTGCAGAAGCTACACCAAATTCAGTTTCCCTTCTTGCTGTTGCTGTAGCAAAATCCATTGTTCTGCTTAAATCTGTTGGATCTGTTGATGGTAAGCCTTTTAGCTTTGGTGTTATTAAAGCAGATCCAAATTCTTGATTTTCTATTCCTGGTAGTGGACTAATTGATATATTACCACTTGCATCTTTTGACAATTTATCACTACCAATTGAAAGTGATCTCATTAAAGCATCTGGCGTAACATCTTCTGCTTCTATGTCTAGCGAATGAAGTATTGCGCCATCTGGCAAATGTTCAAAAGATAATCTTCCGCCTCTTGCCACTCTTTGTTCTAAAGTTCTAGAAGACGGCAGTGAGCTCATGCCCATCCTAAAAGACACAGATGGAGGAGTATAGGCGCCTTTTACAGCAGATGGGTCTATTGAAATAGTTGCTGATTGCAAAATATCAATGGCTGGTTCATATCCACCCGCTGATGAAACAGCGTATCTTGCAGTTGCTCTAGCTGGGTTTGTGGACGGAGTAAATATACCTGGTAGTCCTATGTTTTTTATAACTCTTTCTATTTGAAAAAAATTTGATCCAAAATTTTCTCTTAAGTCTCTTTGAGCTTGTCTGCTTGAAATTAAATTAAGATTTATTTGAGATGATGGGTCTAGCGCCTTTCTTAACAATATTTTTCTAGCCTCAGAATTTCCTACACCTTCGTTTAGTTCTATCTGAATAGCTTTTCTGTATGCTGATTCAAATTTCTTGTATCCAGCCATTTGTTCATCTACTGTTCCAACTGCGGCTCTGTAGCCAGAAGATCCCACAGTTACTGGAGTTTCAATATTTCTAGAAATTGCTTCTATTACTTTAGCGTCTGAATCTAGCTCTGGGAATACTTCTTCACCTAAATTTCTAAACATTGAAAACAACTCACCAAATACAGGAGCTGTTTCATCTGCTGCAACTGGCAACGGGGATACAGCGCCTATGCCAAGTCCAGGCAGGCCTTTGTAGCCATACCTTTTTCTACTTGCATTGAGCGCTTTTTCAGCCTTTGTTAACTTGCGAGGCATGATTTATCCTTGCTTTTGCTCTTCAACCACCTCAGAGTCTATGATGTAATCATCCAATTCTGATGTACCCAGCTTTTTTCTTAACAGTTTTTCTCTTTGGCTTTCTACAGCCTGTACTCTTCCTATGATGTCCGAAATTGCTTGAGCGGTATCTAGCTGAACTTGCCCAACCTTAGCCTTAGCTTCTCTAGTGGCCAATAGTTGATTTCTTAAATCTTTTCTTCTCTTATGAAGTTTGTCCTCTAACTCAACTGCTAAATGTAATTCTTTCTTAAGTATCGGTTGACCATCTCGGTCAATTCCAATTATATTTTCTTGAATAAAATGTTCTTTTGCAAGTAACTTTGTTTTGCGAAGATATTGGACTTCTTGATCTACCAAGTCTCTAACCATCGAAACTTCTACTAAATTGTTTGGATTAACATCTAACTGTTCTAAATATTCTGTAGTAAATTGAGCAACCATTGACATTTCGATTGGACACGGTTTGTTTTTTGGTGCAAGATTCTCTTTTAGCAATGGGCATGTTGTTGCAAAAATACATTTCTCAGCTTCGCAATTCATTGGTATAGAAGAAA
>Ga0208951_1000209_pt1 | contig 25941 bp, 19 predicted proteins | sample GreLakmeMI27MSRF_FD_187702 | JGI IMG/M metagenome (GOLD analysis project Ga0208951, IMG submission 187702) | Freshwater lentic microbial communities from great Laurentian Lakes, MI, USA - Great Lakes metaG MI27MSRF (SPAdes) | ecosystem: Environmental > Aquatic > Freshwater > Lake | place: Great...
ACTCGACGTGCACCTGCCGCCCTGCCGCGCCCGCCAGCGCCTCCGCCGCCGCGCCGCGGCCGGTGCGCGCCAGCAGCGCCAGCAGCAGCGTGCCGGCAGCCGCACGCTGCTCCTCGGGCACGCGCCCGGGCTGCGCCCACAGCCACTCCAGCAGCAAGCACAGCGCGCGAGTGGCCGCGGCGGCGGCGGCGGCGGCATCCGCGGGCTGCTGATGTGCGGCGGAGGCGTGGATGAGCGACTGCAGGTCGCTCAGGGGCGCATGCAACGCCCAGTAACGCTCGCGGGGGGGCTGGTGTGCGTCTGGGGCAACCAGGTGCGGAAAGAGCGGGAAGAGCTGGTCAGGGGTGAAGGAGGTGCAGAGGCGCCAGTGCGCAGCAGCCTCCTCCCAGCGCTGCTGCGAGAGCCTCAGGAAGCCAACCTCCGCGTGCACCGTGTCCAGCCACTGCGGCGGCGGCGGCGGCGGCTCGCCCGCGGCGTGCGTGGCGCCCTCCAGGGCCGCCGCCAGCGCCAGCGCCCCCTCAGGCTGCCTGCTCCGCACCAGCTCGCGCGCCTGCGCCTCCAGGGCCACCGGCAGCAGCAGCGTGACGGCGCGGCCGACGGCAAACACCGAGGCGGTGCCGGCGCCGTCGTCAGCCGCGCAGCTCGGCTGCGAGCCGACTGCCGAGGAGGGGCCAGACGCGCCCCCGGCGGGCGTCGGCAGCGGCAGCTGCTGCACGCGCTGCGCCGATGCTCGATCCCACACCTCCACAGCCTTGCGGTCTGGGGGCAGGGCCAGCACGTAGGGCGGGGTGTGCGCCAGGGCACAGGGGGGCGCGCCGAAGGCCAGGGGATTGCCCCGTGGCACACCCTTGAGGGACACGATGATGCCCACCGCGTCAGCCAGCAGCAGCGCCTCCGCCGAGGACGGTAGCGCCAGCAGCTGAGGTGCCGCAGAGTCGGGCGACAGAGGACACACCTCCGCGGCTGCCGCACCGGCGGCGCCGCCACGCAGCGACAGGGACCAGTAGCCGCGGCGGGTGCCGGCCAGCAGACCGTCCCAATGCCAGACCAGCGCACGGGGGGTGCCTGACGAGGGCAGACGCAGAATCGTCAGTGCATGTGTGGGCGTGAGACCACAGAGAGGGGCCGTGCGAAGCGTGCGACGGTCGCGCACCAGGCAGCTCAAGCTCCGCTAGCAGCCGCGGGGCCGGCTGCGGCTCTGCAGCGGCCGTGCTCGACGGAGGCGCAAGCTCGAAGAACAGCACGCGACGCTTCAGCGCAACAGCCAGCCGCGGCCTGGCGCCGGCTTTACCGTCCTGCGCCGGGCCCGCGTGAGGCGCTCGCACAGCACCGCTTGGAGAGAGCGAAAGAAGTGACGCACCGTGGCCATCAGTGTCGCGCCCCTCGCAGCTGGCAGTGCACTGCCCACCAGCGTCTCGCTGTCCAGAAGCGTCACTGTGCCGTCGCAGAGAACCGCCAGGCGGCGGGCGGCGGGCAGGAGACAGAGCGCCTGTGTGTGTGGAAGGGATGCGACAGTGTCAGTGCCCGGCATCGTGTGTGCCCTGCTTCCACTCTGCTGGCGCAATCGACGCGCCTCCACTGGCTTCCGACCAACAGCACGGCGCGCGACCAGACGCAGCTGCTGCGGCTGCCCGTCCCCCGCGCTCGCGTTGGGCAGCTCGTAGAGTAACAGAGCACCTGAGCTGGTTCCTGCGAACACGCGCAGACCAGCCTCGCCCACCGCCACGCACTCCACAGGTGACTCCGCGGTCGCTAAGCCAGCCACGCGAACCGCCGTGCGAGAAAGGGACGACACAGAGGCCATCGCAGCACCGCCGCCTCAGCGCCAGCCTCCGTTGCTGGAATAGGAGCACCGCATGAGTTGAAAGCAATGCCGGTACCGCAGATGCAGAGAGCGATGGCGCAAGGCGTGCGAGGAGGGCTGAGTCTGGATGCTGCCAAAAAGCGGCGAGCATGCCTAAACCTTAAACCAAAGATTTTTCAGACCTGTCCCCTTCGCCGGTCTCGTGTCTTGCTTCTGTAAGATGAGCGTGCTTGGCATTGACGTTGGGAACAGCTCCTCTGTGGTTGGGTTGGCACGCAGAAACGGAATCGATGTGGTGCTCAACAGCGAGAGCAAGCGCGAAACGCCCAGCATGGTCAACTTCTCCTCCAAGCAGGTGCGTGCAGCCACGTCTGTCCTGCAGCTGCGTTGTGCGAGCGCCTGGCGAGCAGAACGTCTGCGGAAGGTCTTGCTTTTGCTGTCGCCCTCACCCCTGTGCGCCTCCTGCAGCGCTTCATCGGCGTGCCCGCTGGCGAGAAGGTGAGCATGGAGCCCAAGAACACGATCGGGCAGCTCAAGCGGCTGCTGGGCAAGCGCAACGGCGACCTGGAGCTGGCGGCGGATGCGCCCAGCTTCAGCTTCGCAGTGGAGGATGGCCCCGAGGGCGTGCCCGTCGTGCGTGTGCAGTACCTGGGCGAGGCGAAAGCCTTCCGCGCGGAGCAGCTGCTGGCGGCGCTGCTTGGGGAGCTGAAGAACATCGGAGAGAAGGACCAAGGAGCCAAGATTGCCGACTGCGTCCTCTCTATCCCTGGCTTCTTTACAGAGCAGCAGCGCCGGGCGGTGCTGGACGCGGCGCACATCGCGGGGCTCAACGTGCTTCGCCTCCTCCACGAGACGACGGCAACTGCCCTCGCCTTCGGAATCTATAAGACGGACTGGACGGACAAGCCGCAGTACTACGCCTTCATCGACGCCGGACACGCCTCCCTGCAGGCGCGTGCGGCGGGCGCACATGGCGGCGAACTCCGGAGCTTTGAGCCTGCCGGCTGCTCACAGTCCAGGGTTTCAGTCCCTGGTGCTCCTTGCGCCGCACTGACGCTCTACTGCCCCAGGTTGCGGTTGTGTCCTTCACCAAGGCTGGGCTGAAGGTGCTGGGCTACGGCTATGACCGCAACTTCGGCGGGCGCAACTTCGACGAGGTGCGCTCCCTTGCGCCTTGCAGCAGCATGCGTGAGCGGGAACACCGCTGAGCTGGCGCCTGCGCAGGTGCTGTTCAACTACCTGTGCGACGAGTTCAAGACCAAGTACAAGATCGACGTCAAGTCCAACGCGCGCGCGTCGCTGCGCCTGCGCATCCAGTGCGAAAAGTCCAAAAAGGTCCTCTCCTCCAACAGCGAGACCCCTTTCGGCATGGAGTGCCTGATGAACGACATCGACGTCAAGGCGCAGCTGACGCGCGAGCTGTTTGAAAAGCTGGCGGAGCCGCTGATCGTCAACATCCTGGACCCCGTCAAGGCGGCCATGGCGGACTGCGGCCTCTCCGTGGACGACATCACGGGCGTGGAGATTGTAGGCGGCGCCAGCCGGTTGCCCAGCCTGTGCAAGGCCGTGGAGGGGTTCTTTGGAAAGCCGCTGCGGCGCACGCTCAACGCGGCTGAGAGCGTGGCGCGCGGCTGCGCGCTGCAGGGGGCGATGCTCTCCCCCACCTTCCACGTCACCCGACGCTTCGAGGTGGAGGATGTCTACTCCTACCCCATCGCATTCAGCTGGCGTCAGTCGGAGGATGGCCCGGCGGAAGACCGCACCTCCAGCACCGTCTTCCCCAAGGGCAACCCCATCCCCTCCGTCAAGATGCTCACATTCTTCCGCTCCGGCATGTTCCCGCTGGACGCAGGCGTGACGGAGCCGTCGATGCTGTCCAACCCCGCAGACGCTGCGCTGGCATCCTTCAACATCGGCCCGCTGCCCCCCCCCAAGGCTGGCGGCAAGGCGAAGCTCAAGGTGAAAGTGCGCCTCAACCTGCACGGCCTGGTGAACGTGGAGAGCGCGCACGTGGTTGAGGAGTCGGAGGAGGAGGCTGTGGCCGGCGAGGACACCAACATGGACGAGGCTGACGGCGCAGACAAGGCGGCTGACGGCGCTGCGCCCATGGAGACGACGGACGCGCCCAAGAAGAAGGTGATGAAGCTGGCCGTGCCAGTGCAGGAGAGCAACAGCAGCCTGGCGCCCGCGCGCTTGCGCGAGCTGCACGACGGGGAGCTGGAGATGGCGCTGCAGGACCGGGTGATGGAGGAGACCAAGGAGCGCAAGAACGCGCTGGAGGCGTATGTCCTGGACATGCGCACCCGCCTCAACGGCAACCTGGCGCCGTACGCCAACGACACCGTCAAGGCTTCGTTCAGCAGCGCGCTGCAGGCTGCGGAGGACTGGCTGTACGACGAGGGGGAGGATGAGAAGAAGAGCGTGTACGTCAAGAAGCTGGAGTCGCTGCGGTCTGTGGGGGACCCCATCGAGGAGCGTGCCAAGGAGGACGCGGCGCGCGAGCCGGCTGTGGCGTCGCTGCGCGCCAGCGCTGAGGCCACGCTGTCCTTCACCAACCAGCCGCAGTACGCGCACGTCCCCGCCGAGCAGCTCGACTCTGTGCGCAAGGAGGCCAAGGAGGCGCTCGCCTGGCTGGACGACAAGTGCAAGCAGCAGGCTGCGCTGGACAAGAGCGCGGCGCCCGCGCTGCTGGCTAAGGACTGCGTCAAGAAGGCTGAGGCGTTGGAGCGCTTTGCAAAGCCCATCTTCGCAACTCCGAAGCCCACGCCCGCGCCGGAGCCCATGCAGGCGGACCCGCCCAGCGCGCCCAAGGCTGACGACCTGGACTGAAGAGGCGCCGAGGGGGAGGGCGACGCAGGCACGTGCGCATTGCTCTGCCTGTTGTTTACCGAGCCACACTTTCGGGAGTGAAGCTATTGAAGCTACCAAATGAGATCGAGAGGACACACTTCCGAATCACGTGCTCTACGTCCGTCCATAGCGGTCGGGCGCGTACATCGCAGCCACCCATAGCACCATATCCCAACCAATGTGCCTGAGCCTCCACCTGGGCACCGCCAGCGCCGCGAGTGCCCCGTCAGCCGCGTGAAGGAGCAGCTCTGCCAATCCGAGCGTCACTCCCCAAAGCCGGGTGGGCCCCGGCGCGCCCGGCGGTGGTGGCAAGTTTATGTATGGAAAGAGGGCGACGTCCAGGCCCAGGAACTGCACGCACGCGAGCACGCGACGCGAGCGTAGCGCAGGGATGCGGGTCGCCAAGCGGGCCACGGGGACGTCGAAGAAGGGCAGCGGGCGGGGCGGGTCTGAAAGCAGCGACAGCGGAAGCCACCAGCCGGCGCTGACCTCCCTCTCGTGAAGGGTGAGCGGCGGAGTCACCAGACAGCGTTGGAAAAAGACAAAGGCCCGCACCACCAGCGTCGCCACGCCGCCACGCCTCACGGCGGGCCGGTCGTCCAGCGGGCCCAGCAGCTCCCACGCGCTCCCTCCGTCTGCCAGCAGGTCCAGGCCCACCTCCTCGCGCACTTCCCTCACCGCTGCTTCCAGGTCAGTCTCGCCAGGCTCCACTCTCCCACCAGGCCAGGCCACGTCGCCGGACCAGGGGTCGCCTGGGTGCGCAGCTCTGGTGATGTAGAAGGCCTGCAGACAACCGGAGGGGCCAACACGCAGCAGGCAGGAGACGGCGGCGCGCCTGGCACAGGGCGTGAGTCGCGCTGTGCCGCAGCGCAAGTTCCGGCGCAGACGCGTGAGACGCGCAGCTTCCTCGTCACACAGCATCCAGAGACGGGGGGCGGCAGAGAGAGAAGCAGAAGACCAGAAGACCAACAAAAACGTACGTGACGCGCATATTATCAGGGGCCTCTACATGGGCACGCTGGCAGATTCGGCCGAATGTTCGCCTGAAAATCTTCGATTTCGCACTCTTTCGCCATTCGCGCGCGCGCCGCCGCCTGTACACCCAATTAAAACCCGTACTTCTGTGCGCAAGGTTGCGCCGCACCCAACGCACCAACTGTCGCGCTGGCTGAACGGTGCGCTGGCTGATGCGTCATTAAGCGAGAAGCGAAGCGACACTGCGTGACGTTGACTTACGAGCGAAGGGACGCCCGGGAAAGGAACCGACAGGAGTCCCTCATGCGGCCGGGACGTGGCTTGAGGCACTGTCGTCACCACTACAGTAGGGTGCCACGGAAGGCCCCTGCACCCAACAGGCCCCTGGTTATGCATAAAGCATAAAGCAGCAGCGCCCTCAGAGGAAGTCGGGGAGCTGGGAGTCCTCAATCTCATCCTCCGCGTGCGCAGTGCCGGTGCGCTGCGCGCCGCTCCCCTCATTGGGAGCCACGTATGGCGCGAAAAGTGCCTCCAGCGGCTGCGCGTCGCTGCTGAGGATGCGCTCTGCGCGCTCAAACTCGTCTCGAAGGACGCCAATGGAGCGCTTGTCCACCACACGCCCCAGGTCGTGCGACACCTCAAAGGGGTCCTCGATGCAGATCAGGTGACGCTCAGTGCCCACGCGGGTGGTCCAGCCCTTGCGGCGCTTGGAGACCAAGCCGCCTGTGCGCACGCACACCACTGCCCCGCCGTAGTCGTGGCGGTGCGCCCAGTAGTCGAAAAAGGCGTGCAGCAGCTGAGCCAGCGACTCGCTGTTGCGTGCCCCAAAGCCCTGCAGCGCCTGCACGTCGTCGTGGTAGCCCACGCGCGTCACGCCCTGCTGGCCCTCCACCTCGCGGTTGAACGTGTGGCTCATGGACTGCAGCACCGGCAGCACCGGCGGCTGGCGCGACTGCAGGAGGTGGATGCACATGAGGATGTAGCAGTAGCTGGACAGCGTGCCCGTGTACGGCTCGTTCACCTGGCGCCGCTTGGCCCAGTGCTTCACCGCGTACCCCAGCAGCCTCAGGCGCGGGTCCAGCGCCGCGTAGTCGCGCAGCATGCGCGTGTTGAAGACGGCCAGGAAGTTGTTGACGCACACGTCGCACGCTACCCCCGTGCGCGCGTCCACCAGCTTGGCAACCGGCATGCGGGCGTGCGTGAGCGCCATCACCTCCAGGTAGCCCCCGTCCGCCTGCGCCAGCTGCGCGATGCGCTGCACCACGGCGCGCTTGCGCTCTGGGCGGTCTGCCCAGGGGAGGGCCAGGCAGGTGTCCACGTCTGAGGAGGGGCCCCCGAAGCTGTTGGCGCAGCTGCCGTACATCAGCAGCTGCGCCTGGGGCCACTCCCTGGTCACCAGCGCTTTCACGCGCTCGAAGCAAGCGCGCTGGCGCTGCACATCCAGCTCCTGGGGCTGCAAAGTGCCGATCAGCTGCGCCAGCTGCGCGCTCAGAGCGGCGCCGTCAGCCTTCAGGCTGCCGCCGCCGCCGCCGCGGCCTCGTCCGCGGCCGCGCGCGTGGGCTGGGATGGCGGTCGAGTCCGCTGCACGCTCTGCATGGCGGGCGGCCAGGTTCTCCCGAACCTCACGCTGGTTCACCCGGGGGGCGGATGCGGGGGGGGAGCGCCCAAAGGGCGGCTCCGCAGACTGGGCGCCGTCGGTGCGCGCCATCGGGACCCTGGCAGGCGGCGTTGACTGCGCAGCCGTCGGGAGCTGTTGCTGCTGCGCCGCAGCGAACAGTCCGTACGCCTGCCGCGGCGCCGGCGGGCCGATGGGCCCGTGGTTGACCGGCGGCGGCGGGGTCCACATCTGGCGCGCGGGGGGCGCATCCGGCGGCGGAGGCCCAAAGTGAGGTGCAGGCACTGTGAAGGCGTGTGAACGGGGGGGTGCCTGCTGAGCGGGCTGGCCCACGCGCAGGCCCGCCATGGCGAGCGTGGCGGCGTGCGAGCCCTCTTGGCTGACAGCCTGCTGCTGCTGCGGCCGGGGGGGAGGGTATGCGGGCCCCGGCGGACCCGACTGCTGCGTGTTGCGCTGGAGCAGCCGAAGCAACGCGCCGCCGCTGTCGCCGTTGCTGGCGGCGCTGCGCAGCTCAGGCGGAAGCTCGCCGATGATGCCTGTGGGCAGTGCGTGAGGCTCCGAGGCGGGAGACCTAAACACGAGGGGCGCCTCAAGCACCACACGCGCCTGCTTGCAGCGGCGGCTCGCCAGGTCCGCCGCCGGAGCGCATGAGCAGGCGGGAGCCGTCGTGCTGCAGCGCCATGCCCGGCTGCGGGCGGGAGCCAGGGGCTGCGCAGGCGTAAAGGGGGCGGCGTCAGCGACGCTGCACGCCTCCCGCCGCGCGTGGTCACGCGCCTCCCTGCTGCGCCTCGGGGCCGGGGCGGTAGGGCGGGAAGGGCAGGCCGTGTGGCACCGCGGGCGTCCCGTGCGGGGCGTGCACATGCGGTGGCGCGTAATAGCCGCCTTGCTCTACGTACTGCGCCTGCGGCGGAGGCCAGTGGCCCACCGGCGGCGGGGGCGGATAGCCATATGCGCCAGGATCGCCAGGAGGCGGGTGCAGCCCTGGGGGTGGCGGTGACAAGCGAGAGGAGCAATCAGCGCGGCACCCGACACGCGTCGCGCGAACCCGCGCACCTTGCCCGCCCTGCACCATGCGCAGCAGCGAGGCGCCCGCTGGCGGGGGAGCGCCGAAGCCGCCCAGGCTGGGCGCGGGTGGGAACAAGGGCGGTGCGCTAGCGGTGTGCTGCGCAAAGCCAGGAGGCGCGCGGCGCTCGTCCATACTGAGCAGCGTAGGGCGCGTCGTATAGGTTTCTCGGGCTCCGCGCTCCTCCGTCCGGGAATTTTCCGCCCTAGGGGGGTGAATGGAGGCACCACCTCAACTGGCCCCCCCCCCTTGCGCTGACTGGCTGACGCGGTGACGCCACTGAGGCCAGTTAGACAACCTCCGCCTGCTCTGCTCTGCCGCAGCACGAGCGAGGTGCCATGAGGGCCGCGCTGCCGCGACCTAGTGTCGCGAGTGTCGTGAGCACGTCTGGTCGTGGTGGTGTGAGCGCAGGGCCGTTATCAACCAGGGCGCCGAACGGCCGCGCGCATCGTTGTAGACGTCGAACCTGCGCCATCGCCGTGGATTTCGACGACGGTGGCGCGGGTGGCTTGGAGGTGCGTGCAGCTGAAGAAAGAGACGGACGTTATCTCCCTTACCTTCTGGTCTTGCGTGCGCAACGCGCTCTGTCTCACCCTCTCCCTCACCCACTCTGCAGGTGCTGCGCCGCGAGGTTGAGAAGCGGGAGGCCTCGCTGCAGGTGGCTCGCCTGGCGCTGCAGGAGGCTGAGCGGCGGTTGCAGGCGAGCGATACCTCGGCAAAGCTGCCTCAGGAAGCCTACGACCCCCAGTACGGCTTCAACCGGCGCTACGTGGGCCTGTACACGGACGCACCCACCGGGGACTCGGAGCTGCCTCCCATCCCGCAGTCAGCCTTTGCCAGTGCGTTGTGCTGCTGCGAATGAGCTAACGCTCGCACTCGCTGAGCTGACGCGTCTCGTGCCTCCTGCGCGCAGTGGCCGCCCGCACTTTCCGCAACGAGGCGCTCTCGCTCGTCGCCTGGCTGCGCCGGGATCGGAGAAAGGAGCTGGAGGGGCTGGAGAGCAAAGCCGCTTCGCAAATGCACGCGCAGCTGGAACTGCTGACGCTAAGCAACGCGGCCATCTGGGTGCGAGAATATGAGCGGCCGCAGGTGCGTGCGCCCTGGATCATCAAGGGCCCCTACCTGGCGCTGTGCTACGCGCTGGACAACATCTTCGACGGACGCCCTCTGGCGCGACTCTGGTACCTGGAGACTGTGGCTCGCGTGCCGTACCTGTCGTACATCTCCATGCTGCACTTGTACGAGAGCCTGGGCTGGTGGAGGACTGGCAGCCAAGCCAAGCGCATCCACTTCGCGGAGGAGTGGAACGAGTATCACCACCTGCTCATCATGGAGTCACTAGGGGGAGATCGCCTCTGGGTGGACCGCTTCATGGCTGGTCACTCTGCAATCGCCTATTTTTGGGCACTCGCATTCATGTGGCTTGTCTCCCCCACGCTGGCATACAACTTCAGCGAGCTGATAGAGGCGCATGCGGTGGACACGTACGGCCAGTTTTGCGACGAAAACGAAGCGCTGCTCAAGTCCCTACCGCCGCCAGCCATCGCGACGTCGTACTATACGCAGGACCTGTACCTGTACGACGAGATGCAGACCACGCGCAAGCAGGGCACGCGCCGGCCGCGCATCCAGAACCTGCACGACGTCTTCTGCGCCATCCGCGACGACGAGAAGGAGCACGTCGCTACCATGAGCGCCTGCCAGGACCCGGAGGTGCTGGTGCGCAGCCCAAACATGGAGGCTGCGATTGCGGCCGCCTTGGCTGCGGCTGCGCTGGCCGAGGCGCTCCTCGCCAACCTGCCGGAGGAGAGCGTGGCGGCCCTCGTGGCGACGCTGGAGGAGTACATCGAGTCGGTCGGCGGCGGGTTGCTGTAGGGAGGGCCCTGGTCAGATAGAGACGCACCTAGCTAGATTCTAGTAGAGTAGGAGTAGTACAACAAGTAGTCGCCTAGACCAGAGACGTATGCAGAGAGAGCATCCCCCGCCTTCCTCGTGCTTCCTTTCGGTGTTGCGCGCCCAGCAGCCATGTTGCTCACCAGACCCGCCCTGCTCAGAGCGGCGCGGGTGCCGCCGCGCCTGACACGCGCCAGCTTTCGTGCCAGCGCTGTGCGAGCTCAGGCGGCCGCAGCCGTGGACGGCACTGGCGCTGGCAGCAACAGCGGCCTGATCCTGCGCTCCATCGCCAGCAACGGCGAGTGCGCTGTGCTGGTCGCCGACTGCACCGCGTTGGTGGCCCACGCTCAACGGCTGCACGACACCTCGCCAACTGCAACCGCTGCTTTGGGGCGCGCCATGGTTGGCAGCCTGCTGCTCAGCGTCTTCAAAGGCGAAGGAGAGACGGTGCAGCTGTCATGGGCGGGCGACGGCCCGCTGGGCAAGTTGCTGGTGGTGGCGGACAGCTCGGGGGCTGTGAAAGGCATGGTGTCGAACCGGCTGGCAAACCCTCCTCTCAGAGCCGACCGCAAGCTCAACGTGGGCGCTGCTGTGGGTGAGGGCGTCTTGTCTGTTGTGAGGTCGCACCCGGACTGGAAGGAGCCGTACACTGGTGCGGCGCGCTGCTCCACCGACTTGTCAGCGCGCTCACGCCTGCTCCCGTGGCGCAGGAATGGTGCCCATCACGACCGGCGAGATTGCGGAGGACATCGCCACGTATCTCAACCAGGCACGCCTCTCAGAAAACACAGCATTCTTTGAGCGCACTCTGAACGCTCACACCCCCTCAGAGCGAGCAGGTTGCCTCCGCCATCGGCCTCGGCGTGCTCATTGACCGCGACCTGAACGTGGAGCAGGCTGGCGGCTTCCTGGTGCAGGTCCTCCCCTTTGCCAGCGAAGAGACGCTGAGCGCTCTGGAGCGCAACATCGCGGCCTTGCCGTCTATGACCACCATGCTCTCGAGCGGACTCACCACCACCGCTATCACGGAGAAGATCTTGGCTTCCATCGGTGCGGCCAGGGCTATCATTTCACGTAGCGCACGGCCTGACACACGCCGATCGCAGGCGTGAGCCCTGGGGCGCAGGAGGTAACGGCGCAATATGGCCCCTGCGATGAAGCTGAGATCAGGAAGCGAATGGAGCGCGCGTGTGTCTCGCTGGGTCCGGCTGAGCTGCGCCGCATTATCGAGAAGGAGGAAAAGCTGGAGGTGCGCTGCGAGCTCTGCTGCATCAGTCTGCAGCTGGACACGAATGCAGTGCTGGAGAAGGCCACCGCCACCGTGTGAATAGAACGGTGATGTCGCCTCATGCTTGCGACGGGGTGTCGTGTCCGCGTGTCCGCCCTCCGCCGTCGTCGTACTCTTCAACTCCCTCCGCCTGCGCTGTGCCGGCCCTCTTGTTCTGCTCCTCCACCGTGCGCTGGTGTGCCCCTGCGCGCGTGGGCGCCAGCCTTCCTGCGCTTGGGCCTTGGACTGCGCCCGATGGCAGACCCAGCGGCCGGCCGGCCACACGGCCTGCCCGTCATGGTCAAGGCAATGACAGGCAGCGTTTATGCTGCCGTCGTGGTAGACCTGGCGCAGCAGCCAGAGGCTGTGAGGAGCGAATTTCCACAGAAGGCACGTCGCCCCACGCGCTGGCGTGTCGCCCCACGCGACTGCGAGGGCGCGGCTGCCCCTCGCTTGCGTTGCGCGGGTGTCTCTGCTCCCTCCTCTCGGGGTTGTGTCCGCTCGTTACCCTACCTTCCTCGCTGACCCTGCTCCCTTGCTGCAGACCGCTGGGGGCCCCGCCGCTGGACGCACACTTGTGTGCGTGCGTTACCTGAACAGCAAAATCGCGGACACGGTGTACGAGCACCGCACGTTCACAGAGGTGCCAAAGGGTGACCGGTCCTTCACTGAGCGCTTCCCCGCAGCGGAGAAGATCGCGTTCACGCAAGCAAAGGCGCAGTACGCCGCGGGCGCTGGAGCCGCGGGCGCCGGGCCTGCGCCGGCACCTGTGGGTGCTGCAGCCCCGCCGCGAGCCGAGCCACCGGCCGCGCCAGATGCACCCACAGAGCGACGCCCCACGCGCTCCATGGGCGCTTCGCAGCCCAAGCGACTGCGTGAGGCCAGCTCAGAGGAGGAGGAGGAGGAGGAGGAGGAGCAGGACCGCGAGCCGCCACCCCGCAGCAAGCGCCCCTGCCCCGCCCCCGCGCCCCGCGCTGCACCTGCGCCTGCCCCCCCACCTCGCGCGCCGCCGCACCCCGTGGCTGCCGCTGCCGCCGCCGCCGCCGCTGTCCAATCCCGGCTTTTGCAGCAGCCTGGCGGAGGCCAGATTGCGCTTGTGCCACTTGTTGCTGCCGCACCCGTGCCACCCCCACCGCATCAGGCCGCACCTGCGAGCTGGCGGCCTGGCAGCTATGCTGACGTGATGCAGTGCAAGGCCGGGCTGGCGGCACTGAACCAGCAGCTGCGCGCGTACCTCGTCGGCGACGTTGGCACGGCCCCAAAGCTGGAGCTGCTGCACAATCTCTTGATCTTCCCGCCGGCGGGCTCGCCGCTGATGGGCCTTTTGCATCAAAGTTATCTGTGCGATGCCCTTAAGCCACTGTGGACCAGTGCTATCACTGCGCGCGTCTTGGATGCCAACAAGTACCGGGCCACGCTGATGAGCGAGTCTCGAACCTTCTGCAATGCGGAAGCGCTCTTTGCGCAGGTTGAGCAGCTGCAGGATCCACGGCGTGGAAAACCACTATCACGGGACTTGTTGCGTGTGCTGGATCTCTTGCTGCGCGCTGAGCCGCACGCGGAGCTGGGATTTCCGGATTTCGTGCGTGAGGTGGGGCTAGATCGTCTCATCAACCTGTTGTGCAGTGTGACTGCCTGGAAGCTGGAGGAGGCGCAAGAGTACTGGCGGACTGCCGGCGTGGTCTCCCCGTACTTCTCAGACCTGCAGGCTGGCGCAGGACAAGGCGTGCCGCCGGCCCCGCTCCAGACCTTCGCACCGCCTCAGCTGGCGCCCAGCGCTCTTCCAGTGGCCATGAAGCCGCTCGCGGTGATGCCTGCGCCGGGCCCGCAGCCCCTGCGCGGCGCGCAGCCTTCGCGCACCGGCGCGGCGCCTGGCAGAGCTGACCAGCACGGCGCAGCCCTTCCCCCCTCGGCGGGACCCAGCGCACCACACAGCGCACCGCAGCGCATTGGCGGCGCTGGTAGCCAGCTTGTGGCTGCGACTGCCATGGATGTGGACACGGCAGAGCAGGCTGCATTCGAGCTCAGGGGCCCCTGGGCTGCATTCGAGCATGTGCTTCGCACAGCTGGGCGCCGCATGACGATCGTGGAGTTTGTGGATGCGGTCTCAGCTTTGCGGCCCAAGGCCACGTCGCAGATTTCCATCTCTTTTGCGGATAGTGGACGCCCCAGAAATAATCCCCGGATCTACTACACCAATGAGGTGCGGCGCAGCGCCTACCACCACTGCATCCTCAGCGAGCTGAGGCAGTTGCCGCACGGTGGCTACGTGGAGTTGTACGAGCCGGGGCTGGCGTTGGGCACGCCGCACGACATCATGCGCGCGACGCTCAAGGCCGCGGGTCCCGAGGGACTGACCATGGGCCAGCTGGCCAACCGCGTGCGCGAGGCGCTGCCCATCCCCAACTTTGAGGAGTACTCTGGGGACTGCGTTAAGGATGTGCTGAAGCGTTTGGTCGCTTTTTTCAGAGTGAAAGGGCAGCAGGTGACCCTTACTGAGTTGGGCTGGGATGAGGGGACGCAGATGCCGGGGAGACCCAAAGCGTTTGAGCGCAACAAGGTGCCGCAACAACTGAGCCTAGGCAAGCAATGCGTTAGTGCCGCTGGGGAGGGAAAAATCATGGACGCGGAGGAGCAGGAGCGTCAGCGTCAGCACGCGCTGTGGAAGAGCCACAAGGCTGCGCTACGCAAGGCTGCGCCAAAGTGCTCGCAGCTGGAGGCTGGCCCCGACACCGGTCAGTGCCACCTCTGCGCCAAGCTCACGCTGCGCTCCGAGTCCGCCTGCCAACAGTGCAAGACGCTCTTCTGCGCCACGTGCGTGGCGGACTGCTTCACCACCCCGCAGAGACCTGCAGCGGTCTTCTACCAGCAGTGCGCACTGTGCCGCGACACCTGCATCTGCCGCACGTGCTGTGCGCTGCCCCGCTGGAAGGTCCTGGACGCGCCGCCGGTTTCGCCAGCCACGCGCGCCGAGCACGCGAGATACCTGCTGGGCCTGGCTGCGTGGGAGCTGCGCCAGATCGACCGGGAGCAGCGGGAAGCGCTGCGGCTGGCCGGCGAGGCCACCCCGTTGGCTGGCCAGCGCAGCGGCGAGAGGGAGCGCAGCACCTGCGACGGGTGCGCCACGGCTATCGCGGACCTGTGCTTCACGTGCGCGGAGGGCGAGCGCGGCTGCGGCCTCGAGCTCTGCATGGCGTGCGCCGAGCGTCTGCGCGCCGGTCAGCTGCCCGTGCTGCTGCGCAAGCGCGCCGCGCTCGCCGGCCGCAGCGCGAGCGCAAAGGGGCGGAAGGACTCTGAGGCTGCCCAGCCGCCCGAGGCGGTGTCGCCGGGCGTGCCGCTGCACTGCCCGCGCTGCGCCTGCAACGCGGCGGAGGATGGGGCCTCTGATGGGGCGGCGGCGGTGCCGCTGCTGTGCCTTCAGGAGGTGCTGCCCGCCAGCTTTCTGGCAGACATGCTGGCAGACCCGGAGCTGCCCCCGGAAACGCCCGTGCACCCGCTGGGGCCCCGCCTGCACGCGCACCTGGGCGGCGACTCGCCGGCGCCGCCGGAGGCGCCCCCCTGCCCCTGGTGTGTGCGCCTGGCGGCGCTGACTGAGGAGCGGGGCGGCGTGCGCGACCTGCACAGCAACCCCAACCTGCGGCGCGCCGCGCGCCGGGGCACCGCCGACGACTGGCTGTGGGCGCCCGACGCGGCGGACGTGGATCCGAGGCGCCTGAGCGCGGAGCAGTACGCGGACACGCTGGCGCACTTTGCCTGGCACTGGCGCCGCCGCCAGTTCCCCATCGTGCGCAACATCACGCCCCAGCTCGCCTGGCTGCCCGGCACGCTGCAGCACATGCTGTCCCGCGAGGAGGAGGGCAGCACGGTGGAGGTGAGCTGGTGCCGCGACGGCTCCACGTTTGCCTGCCTTCCCTCCCTGTTTGTGGACACCTACCTGGACCTCATGCGCATGCCCTGGATGACCGAATACAGCCGGCTGGGCGACATGCTGAAGCTGAAGGACTGGCCGCCCAAGGAGTCGTTTGACAACACGGTGCCCCGCCACAACTACGACTTTATCAAAGCCTTGCCCTTCCAGGAGTACACCAACAAGTGCGACGGCAGACTCAGCCTGGCTCACATGATGCTGGACACGTACGTGCCGCCTGACCTGGGCCCCAAGAGCTACATCGCCTGCGGCACGGAGCAGGAGCTGGGCGACGGCAGCGACAGCGTCACGCGCCTGCACCAGGACATGTCTGACGCTGTGAACGTGCTGTTGCACAGCGCCAAGGCTGACTCGGCGCTCAACCAGGCGCTCGGCCGCGCAGAGCCGCCGCCAGAGGCTCGTGTGCGCGACGTCAGCGACTATCTGGAGACCTCTGCGCTGGGCCCCGCGGCGGTGAAGGCTGCCCTGGCGCGCGCGGACGCTGCGGCAGAGACGCCGGGCGGCTTCGTGGAAAAGCCGAGCGAGGAGCACTTCAAGGTCCCATCCGTCCTCTTCGCCGAGCCGCGCGGCCGCGCCGAGTCGGGCGCCCTCTGGCACACCTTCCGCCGCCAGGACACCGCCGCGCTGAAGGCGCACCTGCGGGAGCGCGCCGAGGCATACGGCGCCTGTGGGCCGGAGGACGATGCAAAGCGGCGCAGCATCTTCTCCTTCGGCCTGAACCGCGAGCTGGAGGGCGACGGCTACGAGGTGCACAGCCAGGCCTTCTACCTGGCTTTGGCGGAGCTGGAGCTGCTTCGCGCCGAGGCGCGCGTGGAGCCCTGGGCCTTCTACCAGTACGACATGGAGTGCGTCTTCATCCCCGCCGGCTGCCCGCACCAGGTGCGCAACACGCGCAGCTGCCTGAAGGTGGCGCTGGACTTTGTGAGCCCCGAGTGCCTGCGGGAGTGCATGCAGCTGAGCCGCGAGTTTGCGAGCGTGGGCACCGAGGAGAAGCTGCAGGGGCGGGCCATGCTGCTGCACGGCGCGCAGGCTGCGCTCAAGGAGCTGCATGAACTCAAGGCTGCGCAGGCCTGAACGAAGAGCCTCTGACCGAACACAGACCAATGAATGATGTCTTTCTTAGCCTCCCAGCACCGTCCCGCCTCCTGCAGCCGGCGCCCGCTCCACCACAGAGACGACGCACGTCACGTCGTCCTGCTTGCCCCCGTAGAAGCGGATTCTCGCCTTGTGCGCCTCCTGCTCAAAGGGCGTGTGCGCCCTCGGGTCCGCGCCGCGCACGTGTGCCGTGCGAACGCAAGTGGCGGCAGCCGCGGCGGGGCCGCCTCCCTTTTCCAGCTCTGCGCACACCAGCTGCGCAATCTCACCGTCGAACAGGTTGTCCCAGAGCCCGTCGGTGCCCAGTATCAACACGTCGCCCGGCTGCACTTGCACGCTAAACAGCTGGCTCACCAGCGGGCTGTCGCCGCCCCGATACGCGCCGCACTGGAAGGGGAAATTGAACTGGTGCTGCTGCTGCGGGCTCTTGAACAGCACCTTGTTGTCTCGAAGGACCATGAAGCACGAGTCGCCCAGGTTGCACGCGTGCAGCGTCGTGTCTCGCAGGCACACAATGAGAGCAGTGCTGCTTCCGGGCACGCGAGTACGCGCGTGCGCCTGCACCAAAACACGCAGCGGCTCCGTCTGCGGCTCCTCAGGCCGGCCGGGGATGGCGGGTAGGGGCTCGGCTTGTTGCAACGCGCTCTGAGCCTGAGACATGAGCAGCCTGGCGTACACGCCCGCGTCAATGTTCTCCTCTGCCCAGCCGCCCACGCCGTCAGCGACGCCCACGGAGAGTCCGTCTGCGCCCACAAAGCTCGCGTCTTCGCCACCGGTGGCCTTCTTCTCTGGATGCGGCTCGTAGGCGGCGGCGGAAGTGAGGCGGTACGGCGACTGCTTGATGGACGGCTCGCGCTGCTCTGCGACGGACGATGAGGTTGAGAGTGCGGCTGCACAGGCGGCGAAGGAAGGGCGTTGAAGACCACAGGCTTGTCTATGAGAGCCCGCACTGGCTGCCAACGGCAGCCACCAACGCGGCACGCCCAAAGGCCCTCGCCGCAGGCTGAAGCGGGGAGGCACGGCGTCGGAGCTGGAGCTCTGGTCTCGTGAGCCGCCGCCACTTGCGCGAGGAGGCTTACACCCGCCAAGGTGCTTGCGCCCGCTCCGCGCCATCGTCACCGAGCGGCATATCTTCGCCGCGCCGCGCAGGGCCTGCATTGCTCACAGTGGACCCAGTGCGAGGGGGCACGCAGTGAGCTGCGGGAGTCCCTCCCGTGCAGGAGGGACTCCTGCTCTCCTCCCGTCGAGTCCTCTTGAGCCCTCTCCGGTGCGTGGCTGCTGGCTGGGCACGTGCACGTCGAGCTCTGGCTGACGCTCTCCTGGTGTGCCACCATTACTAACAGATGGCGACCACCACCCCTTTCCTGGGCCTTCCGCTCGCCGTTCGGCCGGTGGCGCGCACACGGCGTGCCTCAGTCGCCGCGCGCGCCAGCCAGGGTAGCATCAAGGTGAGCCTGCGCGGCGCTGGACGGAGGGAGCATCCTGGGGCTCGGAGCTCTCCGGCTCGCTCCTGCCCTCCACCGCTCGCTGCCTGGCTGCTGCGGACGGCTGCATGGCCGCAGTCGATGCCGCACCGCCGTGGTTGCACTTGGCTGGCGTGGCAGCGGGCGAGATAGCGCGCTTTGGGCGAGACCTGACGCGCTCTCGGTTGGTGCCGCTGCTCCACAGGTGAACACCTTCCAGGAGGGCTGGAAGAAGGAGGCAGTCGGTGCGTTGGCGCAACACCGCCGCGTGAAGCCGCGTCAGCCAGCCTCCTCGCTCACGCTGCCTCCTCGTTTCTACTGCACAGGCACGGGACTGTTCGTGGAGAACTACGAGGTAAAGGACAGCAACTTCCTCAAGAAGTGCGTCACCCAGCACCAGCGCCGTAGCCGCAAGCATTGTCCCCAAAGCACACAGCTCACTCTCTCTTTTCAGGGTGGAGGAGAAGAAGCTCCTGTCCTTCATCGAGAAAGCTGGCCTGCTGTCAGCGGCGGAGAAGGCTGGCGTGAGCCTCTCCAAGGTCGAGGAGCTGAAGCTGCTGAGCACTGCGGAGCGGCTGGGTCTCTTGTCGCTGGCCGAGTCGGCGGCGACCACCGACGGCGCAATCATCTCCAGCCTGGCCCTCCCCTTCTTCGCCCTGGGCTGCGCGGCGCTGCTCTTTGTCCCCGACCAGAACCTGGCGCTCACCGTGGCACAGGACCTGCTGGCGGCGACGCTGTTTGGAGGCGCGGGCGCGCTGCTCATCACCGGATGGCTGGTCAACGCGCTTAACGAGTAAAACATAGTGCAATGACATGAATCCAGGCTGCGGTCAGTTGCGCGTGTGACTGATCGAGGTTGTATGTGGCAGGATGTGGGCAAGAGAACACCAAGTCGCCTCCGCACTCTCTATCTGAGTATTCGTCGATGCATGCGCTGAACTGTGTGCCCCCAGCGCGCCCGCTGCGCCGCCGAGACGTGCGCGTGGGTGCCTGCGAGAGCCGACGAGCTGCGCTCACCCTGCCGCTTGCACTGCCCGCGCTGCTCCTGGCGCAGCGTGCACGCGCAGCTGATAGCGGTGACTGGTCCTCGCCGGGCTTGGCCAAGGCTGGCCCAGACGTCAAGTGCGTGGACGCAAGCGCTCCTCGCACTGCTCCTGCCGTCTCAGCGCCCGCTCACCCACCCACCAACCCACCCACAGCTACCTGCGCACGCCGAACGGCGTCGTGTATGAGGAGATTGCCGAGGGCAGGCGCGTGAAGCCATTGCTTACACGAGTCACCCTATCAGTGCACCGCCGCCGCTCACTGCTCCTCCTAGCGGCACACCCTGCGTGTCGGGCGACACGGTTCAGTACGACTACACGCTGCGTCGCGCCAACGGCTACTTCATCTATTCAACCTCTGACTGCGGCATTGGCTGTGGGGACGGCACGCCTGCTGTCGCAAAGCTGGGCACGACTGCGCTCATAGCCGGCTTGCAGGAGCTTCTGACGGGCATGCGCCCGGGTGAGAGGAGACGGGCGCTGGTTCCTCCGCGGCTGGGCTATGTCGCCGCCGGGTTGCTGCCGCAGCCCCCGGACTTTGGGCAAAGGCGCCAGGTGTCGGTGCACGCCTCGGAGCCTCTCGTGTTTGAGGTGCGATTCGTAAAGGTAAAGAGAACGTGAGTCTGTGCGGATTCTATTGGCCTGGGCACTTGCTGTACTGTTCAGTAGCGGTCCTTGAGGGTGGAAGGGTCCACGGCAGGAGCTGGGCGTGCACGGAAAACGTCCCGCGCGTCCCGCCCGCGGCTGCGGCTGCGACTGCGCTCCCGCCGCCGCTCGCGCGACCGCGAGCGGTGGTGTCGGCGATGCTTGCTGTGGTCGTCACGGCCAGGGGAGCGGCTGCGGCTGCGCTCTCGCTCTCGCTCCCGACGCCGCTCCCGGCTCCTCTCCCTGTCCCGGTCCCTGTCCCGGTCACGCTCCCGGTCACGCGCCTCTGGCTGGCGCGCCGGCGAGCGCGCCCGCTCCTTTCCCCCCGGCTCCACGTTTGCGTAGCCCCGCCCAGCCTCACGCACGTGAGCCACGTGCGGAGCCCGCTGGCCCAGGCTCACGCTCAGCGCAGCCTTGACGCTGGGCGGGCGGCGAGAGGGACCCTCGTCGGCGGCCTGGCTGCCTCGGCGGCTGGCCCCCGTGCCAGCGCCGCCCACGGCAGCCGTGGCAAACCCTAAGCGGGCCAGCCCCTCCTTGATCTGGCGGCTCACAACCTCGGGAATGCGCGGGAAGAGCGTCTCGAAGTAGAACTGGTCCAACAGCAGCTCGCGACAGTACAAGCCCAGAGATACAGTTTTGCCGTCGCTGGCTGGCGCGAACTCCTCGGAGTCGCGCAGAAACTCCTGAAACCATTCCCACAGGCTGCGCGGCTCGCCCACGTAGCGCAGGTAAAGGAAGCCGATCTGCGGGGCAGGCGGGTGAGCTCTCAGCTTGCGGGTGCAGTGCGCAGCGCACGGGGCGGCGCACCGCGCGGATGTAGGGCGAGTCGGGGTGCTGCAGCAGCGTGCGCAGCTGGCGCGAGGTGAGGCGCAGCTCGAAGAGGCGCTTGAGAATGCAGAAAGCAGTGCTTGGGCCGCGGGCGTTGCCCGACATCCAGGGCTCCACGTGCGTCACCTGCCAGCAAAGAGATGCGTCAGAGGCGAGGCCAGTGTGCCGGGCGGGCGCGCAAAGGCTTGAATCATGCCGCGTAGGGTTGGCGCGCATGCTCGCAGGCCGTGAGCACGCGCCTGGTTGTAGATCTCATCCACCAGGTCGTTGAACTCGTAAGAGTCCAGGCCCGCACTGTAGCGACTGCTGGCGATTTGGGCTAGCAGCACGCTCTCCAGGTTGTGTGTAGTCGCGTTGCCCCATGGAGCCAGGCTTTGGTCACCCATAGGAGGAGCCGAGGCGTCAGTGGGCGCTGCGCACGCGGCACGGTAGACGCGCGCGTCTTGCACACCGCCGTTCTTGCGCACGGGAGACGGACCACCACAGCGAGCTGCGCAGGGATCGCAGCACGCTCTGCACACGCAAGGCACGCACGCAATCCGCCAAGGAGCACGCGGCGGGGAAGAAGTAGGCGCCACGTGATCAGGCGCAATGGCGCCTCACGGTCGTACGACGGTGGCAAGCTCCCTTCCCTCCCTCTGCGTGTGCTGGCTTCCCGCATGCGCCGCGCCTGGGCGCTGGGACGCGCGCTGCACGTATGCGCGTCGCCGCCGGCGAGCGTGGACGTGGTTGTTATCGGAGGCGGCCATGCGGGCTGTGAAGCCGCCGCCGCGGCTGCTCGCTGCGGTGCGCGCACGCTGCTGGTCACACCTGCGCCGCTTTCCAGCTTGGGCGAAATGTCGTGCAACCCATCCATCGGCGGGCTCGCCAAGGGCGTGCTTGTGCGCGAGGTGGACGCCCTGGACGGGTTGATGGGACGCGCAGCTGACGCGGCTGGCATCCAGTTCCACCTGCTGAACGCATCAAAGGGACCCGCCGTCAGGGGCCCGCGAGCGCAGATGGACCGCCGTCTGTACAAAGCTGCGCTGCAGGCTGCGTTGGGCGACACTCCGGGTGTGACCGTGCTGGACGGGGCAGTGGCGGACCTGGAGGTTGAGGAACGCAACGGCGAGGGCGGGCAGACACACGCGGTGACTGGCGTACGGCTGGCCAGCGGGGAGGTTGTGCGAGCTCACAGCGTGGTCGTCACCACAGGCACCTTCCTGCGCGGCGTGCTGCACATCGGCAGCCGCACCACGCCCGCTGGACGGTTGGCCACGCGCGACACGGAGGTTGCTGACGCGGTCGCCGCGTGCGCTGCAGAGGGGCTGGCGACGACGCTTGGCCGCTTGGGCTTTCGGTTGGGTCGACTCAAGACGGGCACGCCTCCCCGTCTGGACGGGCGCAACATCGACTACCGGGGCCTGGACGAGCAGCCCGGCGACGCGGAGGCTTCGCCGTTCAGCTTCCTGAACAGCTCGCGCCCTCCGGGCTCCCCCTGGCTGCCCGCGGCGCGCCAGCTGTCCTGCCACGCCACGCGTACCTCGCAGGCGACGGAGGCGCTGGTGAGCAGCCTGCTGGCGCAGCGCAGGGGCGCCCGCTACCAAGGCGGCGACGACGGGGCGGGTGTGGGGCCTCGCTACTGTCCTTCCCTGGAGGCCAAAGTCACGCGCTTCCCCGGCCGAAACCACACCGTGTGGCTGGAGCCGGAGGGCCTGGACACGCACATGGTGTACCCAAACGGGCTGAGCAACGCGCTGGAGCCTCATGACCAAGCCGCTGTGCTCGCCACCATTCCCGGCTTGGAGAAGGCCATCATCCTGCGACCCGGCTACGGCGTCGAGTACGACTTTGTGGACCCCAGGCAGCTGCGGCGCACGCTGGAAACGCGCTGCTGCGGGGGCCTCTTTTTGGCGGGCCAGATCAACGGCACCACGGGCTACGAGGAAGCGGCGGCACAGGGGCTGCTTGCCGGCGCCAATGCGGCCAGCAGCTGCGGCGGCGGCGACGGGCTGGTGCTTGGCCGGGGGGACGCGTATCTGGGCGTGCTGGTGGACGACCTGGTGAGCAAGGGCGCGGCGGAGCCGTACCGGGTGCTCACCAGCCGGGCGGAGTTCCGGCTGTCGCTGCGTCCGGACAACGCAGACCTGCGTCTCAGCGAGGCTGGAGGCCGCGCGGGGCTGCTTCGCGGCGGGCGCGCCGAGGCGGCTGCCGCGCGCGCGCGCGCGGTGGCGGCCGTCACCCAGGCGCTGGACGCGCTGGCGCTGAGCCCGTTCGCGTGGCAGCGGCAGGGCTTTCAGAGCGCGCAAACCGGGGCAGCTGTGAGCGCCGCCGAGCTGCTGACGCGCCCCGGCGTCACAGTGTCCACCGTCCTGCACGCCGCGCAGGCTGAGCTGGGCGGCGACCACCCCCGCGTGGCTGCGCTGCGCAGCGCCTGTGCCGTAGACGCCAGCGCCACCCACACCGCGGCGGTCGAGTGCTACTACCGCCCCTACCTCCTGCGCCAGGCCCGTGACGTGGCGGAGCTGCGCAGAGACGAGGCGCTGCTGCTGCCCCCGGGGCTGAGCTACCAGCACATGGGAGGCCTGTCGGCGGAGGATGCGCAGGCACTGGGCAACGCGCAGCCGCCCACGCTGGCGGCGGCGGCGCGCGTGCCGGGTGTCACCCCGGCGGCGCTGGTGGCGCTGCTGAGGCACGTGCGCAAGGGGCGGCTGAGTCACAGAGGGGGGTGACAGGACTGCTGCTAACTCCCCCTTCCCCACATCTCCCCCCTTTCCTTGACGGACTGCCCCCTCGCATCAGCCTGCGAGCCGCGGCGACCCGGAAGGTGCCTCGAATGCGGTGTCCAGGGAATATTTTCCCTGTGCGAAGTGCGAACGCGCGAGTGCGAACGAGTTTTGCCGTAGAACCCCAGCAGAACCGAAGAAGGCACATCATCTGGGTCGCTAGCGGCACTGGCAGCGCCTCCGCCTGTAAGCTGCTGCTGCTCTCTGCAACCTGACAGCATGGCACGCACTGCGCGGACGCACGCGGAGACCCGGGGCTGCGCGGGCGAAGAGACGGAGGATGAGAGGTGCGAGCTCCAGCTGGTGCCCTTGGCAGGCTGCTCGCGGGCGCGCTCTTCGGCCTCGCCACTGCCCGCGGCGCGCGCGTGACTCACCCACGTGTGCGCGCGCAGCTGGGAGCAGCCTGAGGAGGGCGCGGCGGAGAGCGAGGAGGAGTTTGGCGAGGAGCAGCTGGACCGAGGTGCCCGCCGCGCGCCGGGCGCCTCCAAGCGCGTCCTACAAAAGGGCGGCTGGACGGAGGACGAAGACAGCCGCCTGTTCGGGTGCGCGCGCGGTGGCGCGGGGCCCGGGCGCGCGTGCGGCGTGAACCGACTCTTTCGGGGCAGCTGGAGCGTCGCGTCTCACGATTTTCTCACACCGCCACGCCTCGCCACGCAGCCTTGTGGGCACGCACGGCGAGCGCAAGTGGAGCAACGTGGCCACGCTGCTGGGCGGGCGCATCGGCAAGCAGGTGCGGGCCGGCCGTGACGCGACGTAGCGGCAACCCAGGCCACATCCTTACTGCCGCGCGCTCCCCAACAGTGCCGCGAGCGCTGGAACAACCACCTGGCGCCGGGCATCAACCGCGGCGAGTGGAGCGATGCGGAGGAGCTGCTGCTGATCGACGCGCACCGAGAGCTGGGCAACCGATGGGCCGGCATCGCGGCACACCTGCCCGGCCGCACCGAGAACAGCGTCAAGAACCACTGGAACGCCACGCTACGCCGCAAGGAGCCCAGCGTGAGCAGCGGGCGTGCGTCGACCTCGCTGCGCGACTACATTGTGGCCTTGGGCACACTGTCAGGGGCGACGAAGCGTTCCGCGCCGCCGCGCGGGCCGCGCATGCCCAAGCGCGCCGCCGTGAGCGGCGAGACTGCCAGCGCCGAGGAGGGCGAGGGTGAGCAGGAGCAGGAGGAGGAGGAGGCGTCGCTGGCTGCGAGCCGCCCGCACCGCGCCTGTTGCACCGCCGCCGCAGCAGCCGTGGCGGCCGCCGCAGCCTCCGATGCGGCGTCGGACGACCTCATTCCCATGACGCCCTTCGACGCGACCACCTGTGCAGTGATGCCCTTCGCGGCCGAGACGCTGTGGACGGGCGCGGGCGGCGGTGGACTTTGGGCTCCACCTCCAGACTCCACCACCCACCACACCACCCTGCCCGCCCACAGCAACAACCACAACGCCGGCAGCGCGCAGGCGCTGTGGTCAGACGCGGACCTGGAGGTGATGTTGCGCCACGACCTTTTGCTGGGCGACCCCTTCGACGTCATGGCGGGCCTACCTGACCACCCCACCCCCGCCCCCGTGCGCGCGGCGCCGCCGCCGCGGCTGCCACAGCGCGATGCCGTGCCGACGGCATCCGCTGATCGGGCGGGGCAGCCGGCGACGCCGGTTGCCGAGGGCAGCTGCCGCAGCCAGGACAGCCGCCCCAGCTCGCCCAGCGCGCCCACGGACGACGCCAGCGGAGTCAATCCCGGCGGCGGCGCGTGCAGCGCGGCGTCGCTGGGCGGGTGCGAGCGGGGTGGTGGGAGCGGGGAGCGCGGCTGGGCCGCAGTCACCTCCCAGGCGCCCCTCCTGCTGCCTGCGGAGGACTACGAGTGGGCGGCGCAGATGGCGGAGGCCATGGGGCTGCTGGACGCGCCCGTGGAGATGGGGCAGGCCGCGAGCGCGGGCGCGGGCGCGGGCGCGTGGGCGGACGTCGTCGCGCCCCACCGCAGCTACCAGACGCTGCAGACCGCGCTGGGCGGCTGCGCGGAGCCGCTGCCCCCGGCGGCGTGGGCGCCGGAGCTGGCGCCCGGCGACCTGCTGGTGGTGAGCTCGGAGGCGCTGGACCCGGCGGCGCTGGTGCAGGCGGCCACGCAGGGTCTGTCCGGCGGCGGCTGGGAGACGGCCACCTACACCAGCCTGCCGGCCGCCGGCGCGCGCGCCACAGCGCAGCTGCCTGCGGGGCACGAGGCGCCGCTGCGCCGCGCGGTGGCGGACGTGCGGGGCAAGTGGCCGGACACTGAGCGCGTCGTCGCAGCGCTGCGCACGGGCCCCGCGGGCCCGGGGGACGTGCTCCTCGTCCTGGCTGTCACATCCCGCTCCTGGCCAAAGTCCATCGCCGCCGTCACCTTTGCGGTGGAGCAGCTCAAGGCGTCCGCGCCCGAGCTGAAGCTGCAGGCCGCCACCAAGACTGCCCCGACCCGCCTCAAGGCATGAACCACGCCGCATCATCATACTCTGGCGTAGGTTCTCTGTATCAACAACACACATGTTAATGCACACCCAGAATGGAACACGGTTTGAGCTTCGCGGCAAACTTTACATGTGCGCCGCTGCCGTCATCCCGCCTCGACAGAGAGAGAAACACTACATTACAGTCGCTACGAAGCCGCGCGATGACTAGCCGGCCGAACCGTTTTCGCAGCGCGGGGTTACCTGCGGGCCACCACCCCAGTAGCGGCACTCA
>Ga0208951_1000210_pt1 | contig 25912 bp, 24 predicted proteins | sample GreLakmeMI27MSRF_FD_187702 | JGI IMG/M metagenome (GOLD analysis project Ga0208951, IMG submission 187702) | Freshwater lentic microbial communities from great Laurentian Lakes, MI, USA - Great Lakes metaG MI27MSRF (SPAdes) | ecosystem: Environmental > Aquatic > Freshwater > Lake | place: Great...
CAGACGCCGGTGCCGTCGCGGAAGTCCATCAGCGCCTGCTCAAAGGCCGCCTTGGAGCAGTCAGTGAGCAGCGTGGACTGCGCCCCGGGCAGCGAGGACATGGCCGCGTGGATGGGCTCGCGCGTCAGCAACGGCGTTGTCCAGACGCCCCGGTACCGGACTGCCATACGCATTGATGCCCACCACCAGCGCGCGCACGCGCGCGGGTGCACCGGGCAGCGGGGCGTCGTATGCGCCTAGGTTTAGGCTGTTTAGCCGCTGCGTGGCACCCAGCTTGGCAGCTGCTCTGAGCAGGCGCTTGGCCTCCACCTTAGCAAGGCCAGAGGCCAACAGATCTTGCTCTCGTCCAGGTCGCGCACGTCGCGCAGGAAGGCGAGCTTGTGGTCCGCGACCAGACGCGCCCCTTGCGCCTCCAGCGACAGCTCCCGCAGCCAGGCGGCAAGGTCCGGGGGGGCGGCCATGCTGCGTCCAGCCCTGGTGAAGGCAGAGACGCAACACCCGAGGGGCGCTCACTTTGCCAACCTGGCAGAGAGGCAGAGAGGCAGACGCACGGCAGCTGGCACCCGAAGACGACTGCTGGTGGCACCCGGGCATCGCGCAGTCGTTGGTTGCATGCACGAGCTGTATAGTCGCCCGGCTCATGTGGAGCGCCGTCGTAGGGTGCTGAGCGGCTGTGAGTCATCCGCACTCACTCTCCAGGGCAGTCTGCAGCCATCCGTCCGCATCGTCGAGTTCTCTTGGACTCACCCTTACGCGCCCCTTTCCCAACACAAGATGGCGGCGCGCACGCGTCACGTGCTGGTGGCGCTGCCGCGCGACGCGACGGAGGCTGCGGTGACCCTGCGCTGGGTGGCTGCCAACCTGAGCCCGGAGAGCGACGCTTACACGCTTCTCCACGTGCGTCAGGCGGACCTCACCGCAGCCCATGCGGCGCCCTTTGCGCCGGAAGAAGAGCCAGTGAGTTCCCTGGCGAGCGAAGTGTTCCTGGGCACAGAGGATGACGCGGTGGCGGATGCGGTAGAGGCTGCCCGTGCGCTGGGCCCCTCCACGCGCTTTCTCAAGCTGCGCTCACCCATGCGCGTCATCGACGTGCTCATGGCGTACGTGGCGTCGCTGCCAGAGGACCACAAGGCTGACACGCTGGTCCTTGGGAGCCACACGGCCGCTGCAAACGCCCAGGGCTGGCGCGCTGCGTCGCACGTTTCCACAGACATCGCTGCGACGTCACCCATCCCGGTGTTCCTGGTGCGAAGCAAGGCGCCGCCGCCCGATGTGGAACCGCCCCGACGCTTTGTGGTCATCGCTGTCGACGGACGCAAGCCGACGAGCACCTTGCTCGTGCGCTGGGCCACGCAGCACGTGCTGCGCCCCAGCGACACTGTGCTGCTGTGCCACAAGCCCACGGGCGACAAGGCCGCCGTGGAGGAGGTTGAGGCATGCGCAGACGCACTGCGCATCGCGACTCGCTTCACCGAAGGCCAGGGCACCGCGCTGACCGACAGCGCGTTCACCTCAGGCTTCGACGTGCGAGACGCGCTGGTAGATCTGGCGCAGTCGGGCGTGGCGGGCGTCGCAGACGGGCCTCCCGTGCTGATGGTGCTTGCCAGCCGCGGACCCGCGCCGCTTAAGCGTCTCGCGCTTGGCAGCGTGTGCGCGTACGTCGTGCAGCACGCGGCATGCTCCCTCGCGGTGGTGCCTCCGCCGGCGCTGGTGGCGGCGGAGGCGGCGGCGACGCACGAAATGGCCGCCGCATGAGCAAGGAGAGCAGGCAGCGAACGTTCTGCGGCAAGACAGCAATGGACCGCCTCAATGTCGCATGCCAGTCATCCAGACAGATGCAACAGTCCCTGAAAATGGTGGTTCCCCCCCCCCCGCCCCGCCGCGGAGGCGCGCCGGGGGCGCGGTCCCGCCGTCGGCAGGGGCGGGGGCGGGGCACGCCGGCGCCGGCGCCGGCCGGGCGCGAGGGCGCGCCGGCGCCCCCGAGCCAGGCGTCCTCGCCTCCTCCGCGCGAGGAGGCGGCGCCCGGGGAGCGGGGCCGGCGTCTGAGCGCCTCCGGACTCAGCCTGCAAATAGCAGACGGACATCAGGCGGCGGTGGCGGCAGACTGCGCGCAGTAAACGATGCCGTGCGCCTCCGGAGAGCAACCACCTCCTCGTCCAATTGGCACAGCAGGCGCTGCTCTGTCAGCATGCTGCACGACATGGCGAAGGCGATACGCGCGAGGCGAGAGAGAGAGTGCGGGCTTGGCGTAAACTCTGTTGTTCGACACTTCGACTCGGCTGTTCAATTCGCGAATTCAATCCTCGCTACGCCTCGAGTGAGTTGTGTCTCGTGCGATCAACGCCGCCGATGCAGGGAAGTGTGTGAGCAACGCTGAAGACGGGTGCACCGCCACCGATGCTGGTTCGGCGCACTGCACGCAGCGCCGCCGTCGCGCACGTGCAGCACGCCGCAGCGCAGGCGCGCAGCCTGGCGCGGTTACTGCCGGTGCGTGCTCTGTGTTGCTCTTTTCTCGCGCGGCGAGAGTTTGACGTCTCGTTTGTCGTCCCTCATCTCAGCCGGCGCTGCACCGCCGTCCCTGGCTGCTCGCCTTGGCTCTGCTGCTCCTCGTGGTGTTGTTGCCTAGAAAGCGCGCGGGCTGTTGGGTGCGTGATTTTCGCCCACCGACTGGCAACTTCAACGCGCTGATTGGTCTATACGCCTCCAGCTCCCCTCCAGCTCCCCCTCGCCCACCTCTGGCGCCTGGTCCGCCCCCAACGCCTTCCCGTTCCACAGCCAGGCGGCCGTGTCTGCGGCGCTGAACTTCACGGTCGTGCTGAACACGTACCAGCGCCCGGCGCTGCTGTCTCGCGCCCTGGCACACTACGCAGCCTGCGGCCCCCAAGTGTCCGCCGTCCGCGTCGTCTGGTCGGAGCAGCGCCCGACGCCGCAGCGCGCTGAGCCCTCCGACGCGCGCTTCTTCCTGCTCGACTCTGCGTCGCAGTCGCGAGACTACATGCCCTCCGTCAGCTACGACACGCACCCCACCAGCAGCATCAACAACCGCTTCGCGCCGCTCAAAGGGTTATCCTCCGACGCGGTGTTCAGCGTTGACGACGACATGGCGGTTCCCTGCAATGCGCTGCTCGACGCCTTTGCCGCATGGAGGGCCGCGCCTCACGCGCTGGTTGGGTTTTATCCGCGCTTGCATGAGCGTTCTTCGCCTGCGGGCTGCGCAGCGGCGTCCTACCGTTACGTGAGCGCCGAGCCGGCGTTGTTGCTGCGGCGCCGCTACAGTTTGGTGCTGACCAAGGCTGCATTCCTGCACGCGTCTTACCTGGACATGTACACGCGAGCGATGCCGCCAGGCATACGCGACTACATCGCCTCCAGACGCGAATGCGAGGACATTGCGATGGCGTTCCTGGTTGCTAATGCCACTCGGGCGGGGCACGCACGAGGCCGGATGCCGTCGGTGTGGGTCAGACCACCGCTGAGCTTCTGGGTTGGTGCAAAGTTGGACGGCATCGGGCGCAAGGGGCTTAGCGCGGGGCAGGTGTCGAACCACCACGCGATGCGGGGCGCCTGCGTGGCGCACTTCGCCAGCTTCTACGACGGGAGAGTGCCGCTGGTCACGCAACCGCTGAGGGACACTGCGCTGCGCGCGCCGCCTGATGCTTGACACGTGTCTCCTCGAGCGAAAGTTTTGTCGTACGTACGGTTGTTGTATGGTGTAGGCTTGTCGATGCTCCCTCTCCTCTTCCTCCTGCCGTCCCGCAGGCAGTAGCAGTGGTTTGCGGTCCGCAGCGAGGCTTGTGGTCTCTGCGACGCAGTGCGCAGTGCCATGCAAGGCGTGCTGACAACCTGCTTCCACGCGCCGCGCTCAGCAGCAGCGAGGCGCCACGCCACGCAGCGCACCACGCCGCTGGCTAAGCGTGGCGCGTCTTGCCGCCTGAGCGCTGCGCGCGCAACGCCGCGTGATGCGGCCACAAGGCGCCAGCGAGGTGGCACGGTGTGCGCTCTCTCGCCGCCCACCATGGCAGCCGTGCAGTTCGAGACGGACGGCGCGGGCCTGTCGCGGCTTTCGTACAGCGAGAGCGGGTGGTGCTACTACACGTGGCGCACGCACCGCTGCCACTACGTTGTGCACGGCTCGGGGCCACCAGTTGTGCTTGTCCACGGCTTCGGGGCGAACGCCTACCACTGGCGCTACAACATCGCGGAGCTGTCAAAGACAAACACCGTCTACTGTGTCTGCCTCCTTGGCTTTGGTTGGAGCGACAAAGCCATCGTGGACTACAGCCTTGAGATGTGGGGCAGCCAGATCTCAGACTTTATTCGGGACGTTGTTGGCGCGCCCGCGGTCATAGCCGGCAACAGCATCGGAGCTGTCACGGTTCTGTCGGCTGCGTTCACCGACCCTGCGCTTGTGCGCGGCGTCGTGCTGCTCAACGCCGCGGGGCGCTTCGACGCGGACGTGGTGGCAGTCCAGGCGCCCACGCAGGAGTTATTCCTGTCTGAGATCCTCAAGCGGATCGCCTCCTTCGTCATATTTATCAGCACCAAGTTTCGGATTGGCGCCATCTTGCGCACCGTGTACGTGGACCACAGCAAGGTTGACGCACAGCTCGTGGAGAGCATATATCGCCCGGCGTGTGAGCCGGACGCGCTGGAGGCGTTCTTCCTGATCTCCGGCTCGGGCGGACGGTCGAAACGCACGCTCAACGAGCTCCTGCGTGGCTGCCAGCCCCTGCCCATGTTGCTGCTCTGGGGCAATCAGGACCCGTGGATGAAGAACGACAAGGCGCAGAAGATTTTGGAGCTGTATGGCAGCGGCGCTACGCTGATCAACGTGGCGACCGGCTCGCACTGTCCTCACGACGATGCGCCGGCGGAAGTGAACGCGGCGCTGCTGCAGTGGATGAAGGCGCTGCCTGCGTGATGGGTGATGCGCGCTTGCGTGCTGCCACTCGGCGGGAGAGACGTTCACGCAGCGCGCAATGGCGCTCCCTGTCTTTATGTATTTGCTGTACTCGCATCTCCCGCGGGTGGTTGCTGCACCAGAACTCCGGAGGTGACTGGCTTTCTGAGTGACAGAGTACCCGTGGCTAAGCTACCCTGTCGTGTCGCACGCCTGCGTTGTTCGAAGTGTCTCGAAGACTCGAACGCTCGAACGGCATTAACTTCGCGACGCTCGCCTGCTGAATCATCTGTGCGATGGCTAGCGCGATGGAGACAGACGAGGGCGCTGGGCCTTCCATGCCTGCGTTCCACCGCTCAGCGCCAGTGGGCGGTGGCGCCTCCTCCAACTCCAAGGACGAGTTCATGCCCTGGGTGCGCGCTCCTGCAGGCTGTTGAGCGGCGCATCCAGGCAGCGCTCGCGCAGCGGCGCAGCAGCAGCGTTCGCCCTGCGTCGGTGTTGTTTGCCGCCGAGCGCGCGCGCTGAGCCGCCCCGCGCTCTCAGGTTGAGAAGTATCGCCCGCACACGCTGGACGACGTGGTGGGCAACTCTGAGGCTGTGGCTCGACTGAAGGCGATCGCGCGCGACGGCAACATGCCCAACCTGATTTTCTCGGTGCGCTCGCCCGCGCCCGCTTTGCACCGCACCGCACCGGCCTCACACGCTGCGCGCACCCCAGGGCCCGCCAGGGTGCGGCAAGACGACGGCGATGCTGGCGCTGGCGCGCTCGCTGCTGGGCGGTGCTGCGATGAAGGACGCGGTGCTCGAGCTCAACGCGTCTGACGACCGCGGCATCGACACCGTGCGCACCAAGATCAAGATGTTCGCACAAACCAAGGTGACTTTGCCTCCCGGACGCCACAAGGTTGTCATCCTGGACGAGGCGGACGCTATGACAACGGGCGCGCAGCAAGCGCTTCGCCGCACCATGGAGGTGTTTTCGCATACAACCCGCTTCGCACTGGCTTGCAACGCCAGCGACAAAGTGATCGAGCCCATTCAGAGTCGGTGCGCCATCTTGCGGTTCTCAAGACTGCCAGACACGGATGTGCTGGGGCGGTGCGTGGCAGTGTCACGCTCAGAGAACGTGCCGGTGGTGCCTGGCGGCCTGGAGGCGATCGTGTTCACAGCGGATGGAGACATGCGCCAAGCGCTGAACGCTCTCCAAGCGACACACAGCGGCTTTGGGTTGGTGGACCAGGACAACGTCTTCAAAGGTACGCGCACACAGCACAGATAGCACCCACGCGCGCACTCACTCACGCTTTTATCCAGTGTGCGACCAGCCGCACCCGCTGGCCGTGTCGCGGGCGCTCAAGTGCTGCGCGTCTGGCGACCTGGACACTGCCCACGCAACCTTAGCTGAGCTGCACTTCAAGGGCTACTCCGCCATGGACGTCATCGGCACGCTGTTCCGGGTCACAAAGGGGGCGGACGAGCAGGAGGTGCCGGAGGCGCTGAAGCTCGCCTTTGTGCGAGAGATTGGGTTTGCGCACATGCGCGCCGGAGACGGACTCAACAGCGCGCTGCAGCTGGCGGGCCTGGTGGCCAAGCTCTGCCGGGTGGCGCATGAGCTGCGGGCGCAGCGCAAGTGAGGTGTAAGCACTCTGTCGGCCACAGCTATCGCTCATATGACCAATCACGCTGCGACACTGCCATTCACAGCCGCAGGCGACGGCGGCGGCGGGCTGGGTGGGAGCATCGGCGAGGAGGGCGTGCCCGGCGTGCCCGGCGCAGGTCTGTGCTCGTACCGCCCGGTGAGGTTTGCTCCAATCCGGTAGATCAGCGCGTCTTTCTCAGCCCCCCAATCCAGCACATACTCAACCCACTCCCCGCGTGCAGCCGCCGCATCACCTCCAGCGCCCTTGCGAGCATCCAGCTCTGCGCGCTTACGCTGAGCGCAGGCGTCGTAGCCGCGCACCAAAGCTCCCACGGCACGCCGCCACGTGAGGCCTTGCGCGGTTGCGGCGGCCGCCATTCCCAGCCGCGCGCGCAGCGCATCGTCGTTCATGAGCATCGTGAGCGCCTCCACGTGCGGCCCCACCGCCGCGGCCCTCGCAGCTGCGCCCGTGAGCAGTCCGGCGGCGCGCTTTTGCGGCGCAACCAGCCAGCCTGTTTTGTTGTGGCGCACCAGGGCGCGCACGACGCCCACGTCTTCCACCAGCACCGTGAGTCCCGACGCCATCGCCTCCGCGATGTTGTTTGGAAACACTTCCGTGCGCGACGGAAAGAAAAAGACGTCGCTCGAAGCCAGCGCCGTGGCCAGCTGCTCCCCAGAGGCATGACCCAAGTACACCACAGGCAGCGCGGGCGGATCGCCGGCAGCGGTGGATGACGATGATTGGGTGGTTGGCGGCAGTTGCGTCTGCAGCCACGCCAGGTCAGGTCCAGTGCCGGCCACCACCACCCGGAACGGGGGAGGCGTGGCGTGTGCCGCGGAGGAAAGGGGCTGAGTGCGCCTGAGCCAGAGCTCTTTGAGCGCGTCTGCGAACGTGTCCAGCCCCTTTTCGCGCACCATGCGCGCCACCCACAGCACGACGAGCTCCCCTGGCTGCGCCATAGCAACCTCCGTGCGCCAGGAGTCCCGCCTGCGACTGCGGCGGTACAGCGTGGCGTTCACCCCCCGCGGAAAGAAGCCCATCTTGGCACGCGGCACGCCGGCGAGCGCCAGCGAGTCCGCCGCCGCGTAGCTGGGCACGGCGACAAAGTCGCACTTGTTGTAAAAGCGCGCCATGAACGCCGACACCGCCGGCTCCAGCAGCCCCACGCCGTAGTACTGCAGGTACGTGGGGAACGCGGTGTGGTACGTGCACAGGGAGCAGACGTTGTGCTTGCGCGCCCACGCCACGGCGCTGTGCCCCAGAAAGTCCGGAGCAGCCGCGTGCACCGCGTCGGGCGCAAACAGAGCCAGCTCAGCGCTGGCGCGGGACGTCAGAGGGGGCGCCCAGCGGTAGTCCGGACGACCAGGAGCCGGCAGGGAAGGGATTGGGACCACAACCAGGCCGGGCTGCTTCGAGGCTGCTGTCCGCGCGCCAGAGCGCAGCGGCAAAGTCGCCAATCCGCCGCCAATCACATCCGGAGTGAGCACCATCACTTCAGTGTCGTCACGCCGCACCAGCAGGTGCGCTGCAACTGTCTGCAGCGTTTTGGAAACCCCATCCACGTGGTCCCACACGCTGCTCACCATTGCGATGCGCCGACCGCCGGAGGGAGACGACAGCGCATCCGATGAAGGAGAGGCGCGTCCTTTCGAAGCGGTGGTGCCGTTGTTGGCGCTGCCGGCGCCGGTGCGGTCGCTAGGGCAGCGCAGCGGCGCACATGCGGCTTGTGTGAGCCATCCGTGGGACTGCTGCAGCCCGTCCGCCAGCGACGCTGCGGCGCGCGACGCGCCGTGGTCTGCGCCCAGGCAGGCGCTGAGTGCGGCTGCGCGCGCCCGCGCGCGCTCGGGAGCGCCGAGGCCCCACCCCGGATGCAGCATCGCAAAGGGCACTCGGTACACCTCTTGGTCTCCCAGGCGGGGGTCCTCATTAGCAGGGGATCGGTCGTCGAAGCCCACGTCTATGAGCGGCCGCAGTCCCGCCACACCCGCCGCGCCCAACACCCCCACGCGCATCGCGCCGCGGTCCCACACTCCCGCACAGCCGGACCCGGCGGGCACCACGCAGCGGCGCAGCGGCGGCGCGCGCGCATCCGGAGCCGTCGCCTCCCTCTCCATCTGAAGCAGGTCTCCTCTAGAGCGCGTCACCTCCACGCGGCTACCCAGCAGCGCAGTGTAGCCCAGCTTGGCTGCGGCTGCGGCTGCGGATGGCAGGGTGTGTGTGCCTGGCATGAGGAGCAGCTCGTCGGCGTCAAGGAGCAGCACCCAGTCGCCTGCGCGGGCGTGGCGGGCCAGAAGTGCAGTCCAGCGCAGCACCATCGCAGAGAAAGGGGGCAGAGGGCCCACCCAGACGTCCAGGAAAGCGCCAGCCTCGTCTGCGACTTGTGCCAGGGCGTCGAAAGCTGTGGTGGAGGTAGAGCCGCCTACGGCGCCCACTTGTGCCAGCACCAGCGTGTGCTGCGGCGCCACGCCCAGTCGCGCGTAGTGCTGCAGGAACGCGGTGAGCGTCTGCGCAGCGAGCGGGGCGTCCGCGTTCAGCGCGGTCAAAAGAAAGACCCGAGCGCCTTTCCGCCCCCCTGCGGCGACCACGCCCCGACCGGGGCTGTAAGTGGCGCGGGGAAGCAGGAACCGCCCGGGAGGCGGCGCGCCGGGCGCGGTGCAAAACGCGGAAGCGACGGCCGCTCCGCTCGCGCCCGGGGGCGGCCCAGCGTTGGTGCCGTCGCGGCGACGGCCCGGCCCGCCCACGTCGAAGCGCCCGTGGCCCGAAAAGAAGATCACCAGCAGCCACAGCAGCAGCGCGGCGCTGAGCGCCCACTCCAGCGTGCGCCGCGTGCGGCTGAGCGCCAGCAGGTGGGGCTGAGCTCGTGCGCGCGCCTTCGCAGCCTCCCGCTCGCCGCTCAGGCTGCGCGCATGGCCGGGCGCGCTGCCACCCAGGCGGCTGTCGCCGGAATCCCGCCGCGGGTCGCCGGAACCCAGCGCGTAGAGCGTAGAGCTCGAGGCAGACAGCGGCAGAGACGGTGCTGGGGCAAAGGAGCTTAACCCACCTTCAGCGCCGCCGTAAGACGCCGTGCGCACGTGCAGCGAGCGCAGCGGAGGCGGCTGGGGCTGCATCGTGGCCGCGGAGCGAGAGCAGCCGCCAGTCTATCGCCAGTCTATCGCCGTAGGCCCGAGCGGACCACGCGGCCCTGGCAGCTGGATCGGCGACGAGGTCAGTGCATGGGCTTCAGCAGGAGTGCAGGCCCCGCGGCGGAGCAGGCCAGCTGCGTCTGGGAAGATCAAGCAGAAGGCAGGCGGGAGAACAGATCTGGTCAAAACGCGCACAAAAAGGACGCACGCGGCGCACACACGCTCAGTTCGCACGCGTACGTCCACATATCCTAATGAAAGATATGCCCTAAGCATAGGGCGCCGGCCACAAGGTCTGCGACTGCACCGGCGCCAGCTCATCCTCTGGTTTCTCCTCCTCGAGCGGCTGGGTGCCGCAGTAGCGCAGCGCTTGAGCCAGCATGACCAGGTCTATGAGACCCGGACCTCCGGCGGCGATGAGCCAGGGCAAAGCAGCGGCGACGTCCTCCGTGCTCCGCAGCCTGAGCGCCACTGACGTCACGTAGCAGGTGTTCATAGCGAACAGGACGAGCACCATTGTGATCGACAGCCCCACCACGCAGCGCCTCCGCTTGTTCTTGGCCGCCTGCGACACTCCGGCGATCACATAGGCAGCGGCGGACACAAAGCCCAGCGCGTAGCCCACACGCACGCGCGCGCCAGCGCGCCAGGGTATTTCACGGCGATACGCGCACGCCGGGAGCGGGGTGGTCGTACGAGTAGAAGCAGCCGCATCAGCAATTGCCACAGAGAGAACCATGACGTTGCACAAAGCAGCCCCGCGCGCGGCGTTGCGAGCGCGGTGGCGCGGCAGCATTTCGTAGGCTAGGTATTGGCAGAGCAGCAGCGAGTCCATCAGCACAAAATATGCCGCTTGTGCAATCTGCGTTGGCAGCTGGCGGGTCAGCAGTGTGCCCGTCAGATTGCTCACGTCGCCCAGTAGCCAGCCCAGCTGCGCAGGGTTGAGGGAGTGAGCGGAAATGGCACAGAGGGGCGAAGAGGCGAAGGCCAAGAGGGCGCACCACCAGCCATTTGCTGAGCGCCGCGGTGCTGCGGTGTCGCCAGTTCTTCAGCAGCTGGGGCACCTGCGCCACCAGGGCGAAGAAGATGGCCGCCAGGCCCAATAGGAAGCTCGCCTTGTCCCTCTCCGTGGCCACACAGTCCCCCAGGGCTGTGTACGCCCACTGCAGCGCTTGCGGCGCGCTGCACGCGCAGGCGGGCATGGGTGGACAGAAACGCAAGGGGGGTAGCTGCACAAACTGGCGAGTGCAGCCTGAGTGCAGCCGGAGCGCAGCCTCGGCGCTACCTTGTTCGGGTGCATTCTGCGGCGCTTGTTCGCCCCAAGGCGTCCCGCCCGCGGTCCATACGTTATAACCTGGCCCTGATTGCTTACCCCGCGGTGGGCGACCCGACGAGGCAGCGGAGGCGGGTGGTGGGCGTCACCGCGTCCAGACCCGGAGTGAGTCCAAACGCGCTGCACGCCTCCAGATAGCGCCTCCTGAAGAGCAGGCACTTGACCGCCCCCTTGATGCCCGCCAGATGCACCACGAAGTCGCCCGGCTGGTAGAAGCTCGCCAGGCTGTTCAGCACGCACTGGTGCACCAACTTGGTGCGCGCCCTCACGCCGTTGGCGTCCGCATACACGTCACCGATGCGGCGCCGCCACGCGGAGCTTTGGTAGAGGTAGTGGAAAGCACGTTGCTCGTAGCGGAAGATGCTGCGCAGCGGAGCCATGCTCACGTAGGCGGCGCCGTGCTGCCACAGCGCATCCAGGAAGGCGCGCGACCACGCGCAGTCTCGAATCAACCACACGCCTGAGAGATAATGAACGCTCAGGCACTCGCGCGTGCCGCGACACTCCTCGAGCGCGCGGGGCGCACCGCTGTTGGGTCCGTTGTGATCCGCAGCCAGCACTTGGTCCACGGAGTTGTCGAACAGGCTCTCCACGCTCACGCTGGGGTTCATCACCAGCGCATCCGCGTCCATGCATAGCACCAACTCAAACCCCTGCTCAAACGCTGCCCGCACGGCCGCGATTTTGGACCAGGCTGTCGGCCTGGAGGGGTCCACGGGGTGACTGTGAAGCAACGTGTAACCTGTGGCAGTTGAGACATGGAGTGAAGTTAGCGGAAGGCACCGCTGGGTGTGTAGTCAGCACCGTGGCGCTGTGCGTAGGCGCGCTTGTTGTCGAGGCTGGCGGCGCAGAGCGCAGCGAGCGCGTCGTCGCACAGCGTGACCATGGCGACACGCGGAGCCACCAGCGCTGTTGTTTGCCCGGGCGCTGCCACGTCACGCCACACAGTTGCGGACGGCGCGGGGTAGTCTGGCAGCAGGCCCAGGTCCACTGTGTGTGCGCGAGCGTGAGCGGTGAGTCATAGCGAGAGCGACACGAGCGAGTGGCGAGCGCCGGTACCTGACGGAGGGGTATCTGGGGAGCATAGCGGCGGCGGCCGCGGCTGCGCGTGCTTCACGCGGATCCAGTACACTTTGAGGAAAGACCAGCCCTCGTACAGCGGACGTGGCAGCGTGCAGGCGAGCAGCAGAAGCGCTAACAACGTCAAGAAGTGTGACCGACGACGACGCACTCGCACGCTCCGCTCGCGCGCCGGTGCGCGGCGCATGGAGCGAAGGGAGCGAAGGGAGGAGTCCAGCCGCTCGTACGTTACGTTGCGGGCGGGCCACCCAAACGCGACAGTTTCTCACGCCCCTGGTGGCTCGGTGTGTGTGCGAGTGCCCATCTCGCACCGCGCGTGTCACAGCTGCTGCGCCGCGCCGCGGTGGCACAGCGAAGGCGGGGGCTGCCACTTTGAGCCCTCGTCGTGAGCTCGTGAGCTGTCCATCCTGCTGCCCGCACGAAGCGCCCGCACGGAAGCTTCCCCACCGCCAGCCAGAGGTGCCGCACGACGGCTTCGATGCGCCACGCGTCACGTGCCGCGGGCGCGCCCGCGGCGAGTGAGGGCCCGCGCGCGCGGCGGCCCGTGTTTGGTCCACGTCGCGCTGCTGTGGGCCCCTCCGCAGCCGTCGGTTCTTTCCCCCCTCGCCTCGCCTCCCCGCGCGCGCTGTTCCAGCTGCTGTCCCGGTGGTACCGCTGTGCGACCGGGGCAACCATGCTGCTGTGGCTGCTGCTGGTGTTGTCGCGGATGCACCCCGGCGATCAGACGCTGGTCACGCTCTCAGAAGGCCCACTCCGTCTCTTCATCTCGCCCGCCGGCATCTCCTTGCGCGCGCTGCACGTTCCTTTGAGGCTGCACGCGCGCGCAGACGCGCAGCCTGCGCCTCGGTGTCCGAGCTCCTTGAACTTGAGCACTGCGGCCACCGCTCACCCGCTGCTTGCGTCCTGCCTCGCTGCGGTGCTGGACGACTCTCCAACGTTGCTGCTGTCCGACGCGGGCACAATCCACGTGCTGACGCTGACAGACTCCCAGCCTGGCGGACACCTGGGCGGTCTCTTCCGAAATCTGAGCTGCACGCACTTCACCGTGGTTGCCCCCCTGGCTTCCCCCCACCCTACCGACCCGCAGGCCCTGATGACCGCCATGGCGTACGCGGCATGGACGCCCTCCGAGTCGCTGGCCATCATCAGCTCAGCCACGTCTCTTGAGATGCTCGCGCCGTACCACGTCACTCTACGTAACCATCGGGAATACGCACGCAGCCACGGCTACGCGTGCCTGCTGTCGCTGGTGGGTGAGCACTTGTTGGGGGGTCGCTCCCGCAAGATGGCCAAGCACTACGCGCTGGGCACGTTGACTGCGCGAGGCTCCTTCGAGATGCTGATCCATCTGGACATGGACGCCTGGTTCGCCAGCTGGGCGCCCGTGAGCGAGGTGACCCTCGGGTGGCCTTTCAGCAAGGAGCTGCTGGTGCCGGACGCGGCGCAGCTGTGGCTCAACTCGGGCCTGTTGTTTGTGCGTGGTCGCTCGCCATGGAGCGCCGGCTTCTTCCAGAGGGTGCTGGACGCCAAGCACGACGCGGCCGCGGGCACGGGCTTCAAGCGAGACCAGCCGGCTGTGTGGTCGGTGCTGGCGGAGGAATGGAAAGCATCCGGGCATTTACCCGGGTACCGGGGGGAAGAGTGCGCTGCGTGGCGCCACGGGTGCAACCCGGACGCCAACCCGGTGAGCTGCTGGCACGCCTGCTTTTGGCGGCCGCTCACCCAGGGCGGACCCACCTGGACGTGGGGGGGCCTGTCCAGCCTGTCGACCATGCCGCACCTCCACGTGCCCAAGAGGAGGGCGGACGCCCGTCATCCGCCCCTGCACAAGCTGTGCCTGGCCAGCTGTCCGTCGGCGCTGCGCCGTGCGCCCGGCCTCGCGTGCGCCGCGCTGCTGGGCAAGGGCGCCGCGCTGTGCCAGCCGGAGGAGGGCGTGGACGGCATGAGCCGCTGCGACGGCGCAGGGTGCGCCAGACAGCTGGCGGAGCGAGGGGGGGCCTGGGTGAAGCACTCGGGGCACCAGCACTGGAAGGACGTGCTGCCCGGATGCGTGCCCACCAGCCAGGAGCAGGCGCGAGCGAGGCTCACGGCCAAGACCATGACATGCTGACCTCAGCAGGCGGGAGGGGTTGACAACAAGTCACGTGAGGTGGCCGTCTTTTTCTGCCTTGGGTCATGTCAAAACGGCACCGTCGCGCTCTCCTCCGCCGCTCTTTCTCTCGCCTCGATACACGCGAATGTCCGCCACCGCCGCCGCCAAGGGCAAGGGCGCCGCGTCGAAGCCTCTCAAGCGGCGCACGGATGAGGCGCTGTTGGCGACGCTGGTGGCTCGCCTGCCGCGCGCCGACCTGGAGGCGCTGCTGCTGAGCCTGGAGGAGCAGGTGGACCTGCGCAGCGCCATCGAGGCCAAGCTGGAGCCAGAGCAGGTGCGCCAGAGCAGACGCAACGGGTCCTCTCGCCCGTCTTTTCGCCTCTTCGCGACTCGCCTTGGGTGGGGAAGTGGCCAGCGACTTCTCTGCCTGTCCTTTTTGCCTCTCCGCGAGCTGACAAGGTACCGCCCGCAGCGCAAGAAGGCGCGTGTGGCTCACGGGTCCGTTGGCGCCTCCGAGTCGCTCGTCAACGACGGCCCCTTCGCCGACCTTGACGGCGACCTCATCCTGAAGATCCTCTGCGCTGGCGATGACCTGGAGCTCCGGCGACGGTCATTTCTGGACGGCAATCGCGAGATGTTTAGCTGCGGCCGGCCTGGCCTGGACACTCTCAGCAAGCTCGCTTTCACAGGCTGCGTCTGCAAGGGCCTGCGCTCCCTGCGCAGCAAGCCCGACCTCTGGCACAAGGTCAAGCTGGAGGGCGGCTAGTTCAGCGCCAAGGGCGCCGTGAGCTTCTTCATGGGCTCCAACTCGCCACTGCCTTCGCCAAAGGTTGTGCAGGAGCTGGAGATCCAGGGCGAGAAGGTGATTGACGCCAAGAGCTTCAAAGCCATCCTCAAGGCGGCCACCCACGCGCACACCATCCTCCTGTCTGGCAAGAAACTGAGCCCGGATGCGCTGCAGCTGCTCACCAAGCCGCGCTCGGTGCCGCTGACCCGCCTGGCGGTGGCCAAGGTGAGCTCCAACACGCAGAACCTGCCCGCGGTTTTGCTGGACATCCTGGGCGCGAACCCGCAGCTGGTGGATCTGTCTGTGGACTTGGAAAATGAACGAACAGTGGGTGCACGCCGCCGGCGAGCGCGCGTCAAGCGCGCGCAACGGCGGGCGCAGCCTGCTGCACACGCTGCTTGTCGGCTCACACTACGGGTGGTCCTGGCGGCCAAGCCTCAGCGTGCGCGCCTTCAGCCGCCTGTCCGCCGCTTTCCCGGAGCTCACCAAGCTCACGCTGGATGCAGTAGCCGGCTTCTCGAGCATCGGCATGCCCGGGCCCGCCTGGCTCCCGATGCCCCAGCTGCGCGAGCTGCGCGTCAACGCTCTGGGCACCTTTCTCACGTGCCACTACGTCAACACGGCACAGCTCACCGACTTCCTGGCTCACATCGCAGCCGCCGCGCCAGACCTGCGCATCCTGCACCTCAAGCGCGGCCAGCAGCACATCAGCGGCGCCGATGCCGCTCGCGGGATGACGGCGGCGCCCCTGCCGCGCGTGGGCGCCGCCATCAGCGGCGTGGGCACGCTCCAGCGGCTCGAGGAGCTACACCTGGACACGGTGGAGATGCTTCACGGTGAAATGGCGGGCTGTGACCTGCCGTTGCTCCGCGTGCTGAAGCTGAGCGAATGCGGCCCGCAGGCGGCGGCGGCGGCAGTCGTGCTGGCGGCGGCGGCGCCGCAGCTGCAGGAGCTGTCCATCTCCATGGGCTTCCAGCGGCATGGCATCTCCATGGCCCATGGCGCCACTGGCGCTGGATCCAAGCCGAGCGCAGATGTGGAGAGCGACCTGTCCGGCCTTCGCTCTACCTCCCTCAGCACTCTCACCCTGTCGCCGGTGCCGGCCCCGTGCGTCTCCGCCTCACTGCTGGGCATCGCACGTAGCGGCGGCTGCCCCTCGCTGAGCAGCATCAAGTGCATCAATGCCGCCTATCCGTGCTTCGACACCGCGGCCCCGTTCCCTCGCCAGCCTCGACCTCGGCAACGCAGACAATGCCGCGCTCCTCGCCAACCTGCGCCGATGCTCAGCTCGCTCAAGATGCCGCTCATCGGCGCCGGAGGTGTGGTTAACGCGGCCAAACAGCCCTCCCCGGCTCTGGCCGACGCATACAATGCGCTGCGCAGCCACTGCCCGAAGCTGCCGCCGCTGCGCATCGAGCAGCTGGCGCCCGCGCCAATTGTGTCCACTGCGCCGCCTCCAGACTACGAGCACAGCGGAGGCGCGGGCCCAGGCGGCGACCAAGACAGCGACTAGCTTTCAGAGCCCCTAGCTTCTACCTCAGCGGCACCATTCTCTTCTCTGCACGTGCACGGGACACGCTCACACCCCACGCACATGTGTCCAATCAACTCCCTCCCTCTTGCCCCTGCGCCTTGTGCTGCTGTGCCTCTTCCAGCGCAGCCTGCCAGGCGCGTTCTACGCCGTGTCTTGTGCGCATCGGCACGCAGCACACCTCTTGCAGCCCCGTGCAGCAGCCCTGCATCGCGCCAGCGCTGTCTCGACGCCTTGACACAAAGCTGCGCGTGGTGCGATTGCTGAAGATGAGCACGACGTGAGTTGCGGCAAACCCAGTGAGGCCCGTCACGCTGATGTACAGCAACAGTGACACCAGGTGCAGGTAGGTACGCCAATTTTGCCAGCTGTCGGTGGTCCATGGCCAACGCAGGCGGTTGAGCTGCACCGAGGCGCCCACGAGAAGCACCAGCGCTCCTGCGGCAGCAGAGACGAGAAAGGTTGTGAACCACGCATGGTTGCGCGCGCCCACGCAGGCTGCCACGACGCCGCAGTGGTGGTCGTGGCGCTCCACACAGAAGTTGCAGGTGCCGCAGTGGGCGGCTCGAGGAGGTCTCCACAGATGACAAGTGGTGCAGTACCTTGCTCCGCACGCCTTGCTCCACTGGCCGAACGAGTCACAGCTCCAGCCCAGCGCAGCGCCGCTCTGCGCGCCGGAGGCGACGGCCACAAACTGCGGGTCTGGAGTCGCGAAAGGCACCAGGTACCCAGGATCGACCAAGTGGGTCACCCACAAGCTCACAACGGCCACCGCGCAGCACGCCGCCAACAGCGCGTGGGCGGCCAGCCAGCCCGGCGTGAGCGCAGCGTTTAAGCGGTGCGGGCGCAGCGTCCAGGCAAAGCCGTAGACGCAGAAGGCGCACACCAGTGCGGTGGTGCACGCAGGGCCACGCCAGAGACCTGCAGCTGGTGCTCGCAGGCCAGCGCGCTGCTGCAGCAGGGCGGCGAGGGAGGCCGGGTGGTAGGCGAGCGCAGGAAGGTCTGTTTGCAGCGCCGTTTGCGGCGCCGGCGCCAGCGCCATCTCACCTCTCGGCCTCTAGCATGAGAGCTGAGTGCAAGCTGCACAGAGTAGTGACGAAGCCTAAATAGAGGAGGCGGGGGTGCGCTGCGTCAGTCCAAGTCCGTGCGCCGTCGTGCGTGGCGGGGCTCGCCTGGCTGTGTGGCCGACTCCTCTCTCGCTCGCCCTCCTCGCCTCCTGTGCCTTGGCTCACGCCAACAAGCACAGCGCGGCGCCGGCGATCATCGCAGCTTGCCGCCATGCCTCGTCCTGCGGCCGCACACGACCCGTCTAGTCAGACATACGTGGAACATGCGTGCAGCGGCGTCATATGCGGCGTCGACGCGGACTCGCTGTTCACTACCTGTTTCCGCGACTTTGGCACCTGGGGCCACTGGGTGGGTGACGAAGCTCAGTTCACGCTGCTCTCTGGCTCGGGCCGCGAGGTTGGCGCCGTGCGCTGCGTGGACTTTGCGCCCGACAAGCGGCTTCACGAGCAGCTGCTCGCCTTGGATGATGTCGCTCGGGTAACCACTTACGCGGGGATCAACTACGGCACGGGCGCCGACATCCCGCCCAGCGCCAACCCCTTCCCAGGCGCCTTCGTCGACTACGTCTCGAGCATCTCCGTGGAGCCGGTGACTGTTTGCGAAGGCGACTCGCCGTGCGCCTTCATGCGCTGGTCCGGAAGCCTGTGGACAGAGCCAGCCTCTGACAAGGTGATGAAGGAGACCTTGAACGACTTCTATTCTCGCAACATCCGCAAGCTCCAGGAGCGCTACCGCCGCGAGCAGTGAGCGGCGAAAGGGGGGCACAGCGGCAAGGACCGCATAGACGCTTGCGCGAGTGACAGAGACGATGAGACGCGATGCCACGGACGATACAGCACCATCTCCCGCTTCATCTGCGCGTCATCTGGCCACCCCGTCATGGTGGCCCTGGTTCCATGGCACCGTTCACTACGAGTGTCGTACGCTTCTAGCGTCATTTTTCTTCTCGCGTTGTTCGCCGACGAGCGACCGCCACATCATTTCTCTCCATACTCCCGCCCTCGCCTGCTCACGCCCGCCAGTTGCTCCATGTGATCGCGCGCGCCCGCGATGTCCTCCTTCGCAGTCGGCTTTCCAGGAGGGCTATCCCTGTCGCTGAGCTCCTCTGACCCGGGCGGCTGCGCCTTCCTTGGCCAGGTCTACACGCTGCGCGCCGCCAGCGGCGCGTGGCTGTGCGAGCACCGGGGCCCGCGACTGGGTGACGAAGGCGACTCCCTTAGAGGCCTCCTTGGCGCGTCGCCAGCCCCGCTGGCCGCGCTCATTCGCAGCCTGTGGTCAGCCTTCGCCCCACACGCGGCGCTGCTCCTTCCGCTTCCAACGGGCGCTGACGTGGCTGGGTTTTATCTGAGCGCTGAGCAAGCAGAGGCTGCCAGGCGAGCCATGCTCTGCTCGGTGCGGTCCTGTGGCCCCCGCCGACGCCGCCTGGCGCGCCCTGCTTTACCGCTGGCGGACGGCCCGCAGCTGCTTGCCGACGGGAGCGTGGTGCGGTGGCGCAGCGAGGCTGCGGAGCTGCTGGAAAGCGCGACGCCTCGCAGCGTCGCCCTCTCCGCCGCGGCGGGCTTCACTCAAGCGCAGGCACCCACCGCGCGCGTGAGGTGGGTTCCAGACGACGACGACGCCGCTCAGCGTGACGCCACACAAGCTCCTCCTCAGGGCACAGCCGCGACAGTAGACCTCTCGGACGTGACGGTCTTCTCCAGTCGTTCAATGCTGGTGGGTCTGCCCGGACTTCGCGGCCGCCAGCTGTACCGTCCGTGGTTCCTGTCGCGCAGCACGCTGCGCGAGGTGACCCGCTGGGCGGTGGACGCGCAAGCGCAGCTTGTGGTTGCGCAGCGCAGCGCAGCGAGGCGCGACGCCGCGGCTGCGGCGATGCGCGCGGCGGTGGAGATGCACTCTGCTGCGACGTTGGGACGGCGCGCGCCGCCTGCGCCTCCGCCTGGCGAGGGCGGGGACGACGAGGCTGGATCGTCGCTGGAAGACGGGGGAGTGGAGGACACGGGCGAGAGCATGATGGCGGAGTACATGCGCGAGTTCACGGGACAACAACCACACCCTGGCGGCGGCGCCGTTCCTGGCGGCGCTGAGGCGCGCACGCCTTTGCAGGCTGCGTTCTGCGCCGCCAGCAGCGTGCTGCTCGCCGCGGCCAGCGTGTGCATGCAGCTGGGCGCCCCAGTTGGGGACTCCTGCGATGCGCTGGTGGCGCGCACGCCCGCAGGGCGCCGCGCGCTCGTCACCGGCACCTGGCACCTGGCACCTGGCGACGATGACGTGCAGGTGGACACCTTTGGCGGGGTGAGGGCGGCTGCGGCAGCGCGGGCATCCAGCGGCGACGATTCGGAGGAGGAGGAGGAGGCTCTGCAAAGGGAGCAACAAGTGCTGGCAGCGGCGCCCTCTCAACAGGAGCTCCACGACGCCGCCAAGCCTCTCTTTGTGGGATGTTTGGCCAGGGACGGCGCGGCGCTTGGGGGCATTCTGAAGTGATGAACAAGAGGGACACCTCATGTTGCCTCAAGCCATCATCATCCTCACCTGCGCCCCACGCAAGACAAACTGCGCGCCATCGCAACCGCTGAGCACGGACGCGAATGCGTTCGAGTTACTCCTCTTCCCTTCTTCTCGCTCGTCGTGCGCCCCGCATCTCGCACCTTCGCGTTTCCCCCGCCCCCAAACGCGTACGTGCCAGCCGTCGCCTGAACACTCCGCACCACTTTGCTGGCGGCCGTGCAAAGCCACGCACCATGGGCTCACAACATCATCGCTGTTGAACGCTGTCGTGCGCTGACATGTCAAGCGACGCGTCCGCTGCGCTGCGCCTCCTGGCGCTGCGCGTGTTGTTCGGAGCACGCAACGGCGCTCTGTACGGCGTGAAAGTGCGCGCGCCACACGCGGTGGTCCTGACGGCGCTGTGGCACGACGGGGACGCTGCGACAAAGGCTGCGGCGGTGGCGCACGCGGTTGCTACGCACTCTGCGCAGCTCTGCGGCTACGCCACGCTCTACAAGGCGCTCTTCTACGCGCTTGGTGCGGGCGCGGGCACGCCGGCGCGAGCCAACGGCTGCGGGCGGGGAGGCGGCTCCACAAACGCTCCCCTTCGTGCAGGTGTGGCTGGCTTTCTCGCAGGCTCCTTGCTGTTTCGCCACTCCACGCCCGTCAACGCCCAAATCATCCTCTTCCTCTTCTCCAGAGCCGCGGTGGGCGCAGCGAAGAAGCTCTCGGCGCAAGCCCCGGCGGCGCTGCGCCGGCGCGCCTGGCCGTTGTTTGCAGGCGCTACCTGGGCTGCAGTCATGGCGCTGTATGAGTTGGACAAGAGCGTGTTGGCTACTGGACTCACGGCTTCTATGGACTTCATATACCGGGACGCAGAGGAAGGGGAGTTGCAAACCTGGGCGGAGCTGGTTTCGCCGAGAGCATGGCGCGAGGCACTGGCGCACAGATGAGAGAAAGAAGGTTTGTGTTTTCAACCGACATACAGCTGCGTGCCACGCATCAAGCGCTAGGCGTGAGCATCCCGCCGTCTGCCCCGCCGCGCACACCTCTGGGCCCGAATTGCCGCGCATGGCAGGTTGAGCAGTAGGCTTCAGTCTTGCCGGTGGGAGTGTCCTTGTGCGTCAGCCACGCGCCGCTCGTCAACCCTCTCTTGCAACTCAGGCACGTGAGGCACGCCCGGTGCCAATCCACGCCGCCTGGGCCCGTCACCTTTTCGGCCGCGTACACCGTCTTTGCGCAGCGACCGCACGACGCGCCTCCGCCGAACTTGGGTGCTGGCTTGGCCACAGTTGCGGGAGCAGCAACCGCGCTTGCGCTGCGCGCTGGTGGCGGAGGCAGCGGCGGCGGCTGCGGCGCAGTCCAAACAGCCGGCTTTGGAGTCGCCTCTGCGGGCGAAGCTGGCGCAGCTCCAGCTCGAGCAAAGGATGGAGACTGCGCTGGCTTGGCGACTGGTTTGGGCGCCTCGGAAGCACTGAGGGCGCCAAACCTAGAAGCCAGGTCGCGCGCAGAGCTCTTTGCGTCTGGAGAAGGCGCAGCAGGCGGGCTGCACGGCTTGGAGGCGGGTGTTGGCGTTGCATTCTCCGCTGGCTCCGCTGCCGCAGGCTCAGACTCCGTGCCCACCTTGCCGTAGAAGTCGGGCGCCGCGGCAGCCGTCCAGGCCGGCGCGACCGGTGTCGACGCAGCGGTGGAATGCACGGGTGCTCCTGGAGTGGCAATGCTGGCGCCTGCGCCGCCCTTTTTGGCACACGCCTTGCAGTAGGGCTTGCCCTGCAGCTCCACAAGCAGGCCCGGGATGGCCGGGTTGAGCTTGCACCCGCACGCGTCGCACACCAGACACGCCTTGTGCCACTCTCGGCCCAGACCTTCCACGCGGTCTGCGGCGTACGTGGAGGCACCGCAGCGCGGACACTCCGACATGGGCGTGCAATCCACGCGGAGAGATGAGCAGGCGTGCGGGGGGTGACGTCTGTCAGGCAAAGCCGCCACAGGCCACGCACAGCCACGCATCGTACGATCGACCACCGCCGTACGATCGTACGACGGCAGTCGCGCGTCGCCCTCGGCGAGCGCGTGATCTCGTGCTGCGGATCCGCAGACTTCATTCAGCGCTGCATCTCTTGGACACGACAGCGAAAGCCAACGCACTCCCTCAGCTCCCTCAACGCCGCCGCTGGCGCTCGCTCGCTCAAGCTGCGCAGATGGCGGCCACGGAGGGCCGCACGGTTCACTTGATGGAGATGCCTTCCTCCTCTGACGAAGAAGAAGGCGCTGCAGCTGCAGCTCTGGCCGTGGTCCAGCAGCTCTGGCACTCTGAAGGCGAGGCGGCCGGCGCTGCGCAGCACGACGCGGCGCAGCAGCAGCGGCCCAGTGAGGTTGAGAGTGGGGCGGAGGGAGAGGAGACAAGAGGGCGTGTTCTCACGCGCACTGGAGCGCCGCCAGCTGGCCCGCTGGAAGCCGTCCTGGAAGATGAGCCTTACCCGAGCGACGAGGAGGTGCCGCAGGGCGCGCCCGAGGCAGGCGGGCCGGCGCACTACGCGTCTGCTCGCAACGCCGCGGAGCCGCTTCTCGAGGAGATGCCCACCACCAGCGAGGAGCAGGAGGGCGACCAAGGCGCGGCGCGGCCGCGCGCAGCGCCGGTGGAGGAGTTTGAGTTGGACGCGATGCCAGACAGCGACGACGAGGCGCTCAGTCAGCCCCGCCACGATGACGTGGCACAAGGCGGGGGGGTGCCCGACGGCGGCATGCCTAGCGACGAGGAGGATGAGGAGGACGGGGTGAGGCGCCCGGGGTCGTTTTGGAGGCGATGTATGACAGCGACGAAGGCGAGGCGCATGCAGATGCGCTTGCGGCGCCACACCAGGAGCAGGTGCATATCCAGGAGATGTGGAGCAGCGATGAGGAGGCGTATGTTCCTCCGGCGGCGGCCGCGGCGGCTGGGGCTGTGGACGCAGGGCCCATGTTGCAGTGCATCCTTCCCGCCGTGGATAGCGACGACGCCCTCGACGCCAACACAGAGCGTTGGATGGCGAACGACCCTCAGTGCGGTCTGTGCGACGATGGCGGCGAGCTGCTGCTGTGCGAAGGGCGTTGCATGCGTTCCTTCCACGCGAAATGCCTGCGCATGGAGGCTGCAGAGTATGACGCGCTCACTGCCAGCCCCAACCCCTGGCACTGCCCAGCCTGCGTGACGGGCATGCACGCGTGCTTCCGCTGCGGCCAAGTGGGCAGCCTGAGCGCAGCTGTGGAGGCGCAGCGGGTGCACAAGTGCGGCGTCTTTGAGTGCACCCGCTTCTACCACTTGGCCTGCGCGGGCCCAGGCGCCGCGCCGGGCTTTGAATGCCCGCTGCACCGCTGCTGCGTGTGTCAACGCCCGGGCTCTCAAGCGCAAGGTGACGTCATTCCGTGCCGGCGCTGCCCCGTGGGCTATCACGTCGGCTGCATCCCGCTCGCCATGATCCAGTCCGTGGAGCCCTTCCGCCGGGTGTGGCTCTCCAACAAGCACCTCCCGGAAGGCGCGCCCCCCTCGCGGGTGGACGGCTCGCTGGTGTATTGCCTGAAGCACGACGGCGCTGCGTGGCCTGCCGGCTCGGGCGCGCCGCCAGAGGTTCACTTCCAGGAGTCTGTGCTGCACTCGTGCGCGCAGGCGCTGGTGCTGCAGACGTGCGCGCCGCATCGCTGCCTGGGCTGCAGGGCGAAGCTCCGTCCCGCGGCGGCGGCGCGGGAGAGCTGCGGCGCGCGGGGCAAGGCGTGGGGAGACGCGGTTGAGGCCGCCTTCAAGGCTGTGGTGGCGGCGCGCACCGCCGCCCCTTCGCTGGCGGACCTTCGGGACGGCCTGGGCGGCCCCGCCAACTACAAGCGCCGCAGGTGCCAGCACACCATCGGCGAGCAGCAGCTGCAGCTTTTGGAGACGACGGTGGCGGACGCGCAGCGCCTCAAGGCCAGCGGCCGCCCCGCCGAGGCGCTGGCCAAGCTGGACGGCACCGTGCGGCGCATCCTGGACACTTCGTTCGCGCAGCTGCGCGTCGCGTTCGCCCCCTTCAACTTTAGCTGTCGCTACACCTCCTACGGCCGCCACTTCACGCGCCCCTCCGTCCTCCAGGACGTCTCCAACCGGCTGGCGCTCTTTCTGCGCCACGGAGACACCGCGGTGGACAGCAGCTGCGGCGCCAACGATTGGTTGCCCTCTGTGCGCAAGGCTGCGGCAGACGTTGGCATTTTCAGCCTCAAATTCCGGGCTTTTGACATCTTCACCCCCGCAAACAAAGACCCCGGGCCGGTGGTGGTGCAGGACTGGTTCGAAACCAGCCACGCAGACCTGGGCTACGCGTCTGGCGACTCGCTGGTGATCGGTCTAAACCCTCCTTTTGGGGTTCAGAACGCTCTGGCTGAGCAGTTCATCACCAAAGCCGTTGAGTTCCGCGCCCGACTCATCGTGCTCATCGTGCCTCCCAGCACCCGCATGCCGCTTGGCTACGCGGAGCTGGTGCGAGACATTAAGCTCTGCGCTGGCCACGCCTTCTACCTGCCCGGCAGCCACGACCCCAAGCAGGGCGGACACGCCCACGATTGGTGCAAGGTGGCGCCCGCATTCATCGTGCTGCAGCGGGCGGACACGCTGGGGGTGGGCCGCGGGCCCAGAGAATTGATCGACCCCGGGGGGCTGGCGTGGGGAGAACGCTGATGAAGCGATGATAGAACGCTTTCGTACGGCAGCTCCATACTTGCGCGCTTCTCCAGTCACTCGTGTCAGCTGCGTGCTTCCCACCGAAGCGCGTGCGCGGCTCCGGCCGGCTGTCTCGTCGCGCTCGCCTTGTTGTCGCGCTGCCGGCGCTCACATGGAGGCGCCACCTGGCGGTGGCGGTGGCGGTGGCGGGGAGGAGCCCAACGAGCGTCCTCGCGGCAAGGAGGCCGCTGCAAATGCGGGTGCCGCACCGCAGACGGTTTCCGTCTTTGGCAACGGGGATCTTGGCACGCAGCTGTTCATGCTCATCCTCTTGATGCTGGGCATGTACAAGGTGCGCGGCCGTGGCCTGTCACCCTGGAGCCGGGAGAGGCGAGGGGAGAGGACAGCAAGCCAACAACGCGCGCGCCTTCTCAGCGCTCGTCCGCCCGCGCGACCGGGTGCATGCCCGGGACCTGCTCTCACTGATGTGGCTCTACGCAGGCGTCCACTCAGAGGTGCACTTGCTAGCGGCGCCTGGTGGAGCACCGTGCTCTCTGCCATGGACAGACCATTATAGCGCCTGCTGCACCTGTAAGAGGACACATGTACATAGTCGCCTACGAGGGTGCTCACCTCGTGGACGCGTTGAGACGTGCATGTCTCCTCTGTCATAAACGATAAGTTACGACGCCTTTTAGCGCCAGTACGACGCCAGCTGCTCAGCGGAGACACCTCCGCTGCCCAGCAGGTGCCACTCGGCCCGGGCAGGCTGCACACGTGGCAGGTGCCAGTCATCGGAGGATGCCGCCGACCCGCTCTCCCGCTCTTCAGCCGGCGCCGCTGCGGCGTCTTGTGCCGCGCTGGTCCACCCGGGCAGCAGGTCCCTCCCGCTCCAGCTGTCCCAGGATGGCGCGGCGCGCACGGGCGCCAGCGGTGCGGCGAAGGAGGGTGCAGTCGCACCAAGCCCCGCATCACCCGCGGCCACATCGCCGCGCATGGACCAGAAGGAGGGGAACGGAAACAGCGGCAGCGCAGGAGCGGAGGAGCGAGCCGGCAGGGGGTGAGCCTCAGCAAGACTTGCTCCCGGCTGAGGTGCCCCACCTGCGGCAAATGCCGCGCGATGCACCGGCGCAGACACGCGCGGCAGCGGCACGCTCTTGAGCGTCACCCCAGGCTTGGCCCTGAGCGCTGCGGAGGCGCTGTTTCGAG
>Ga0208951_1000211_pt1 | contig 25857 bp, 15 predicted proteins | sample GreLakmeMI27MSRF_FD_187702 | JGI IMG/M metagenome (GOLD analysis project Ga0208951, IMG submission 187702) | Freshwater lentic microbial communities from great Laurentian Lakes, MI, USA - Great Lakes metaG MI27MSRF (SPAdes) | ecosystem: Environmental > Aquatic > Freshwater > Lake | place: Great...
TCTGGCGTCTTTCTTCTCTTCAAACCAAAGTTGCCGCAATGCTGCTCCCATCGCCTCCGCTGTTTGGCCTGCATCCACTAGCGCGTGTATCCAGAGTTCGGAGTGGTAACCTCTACGCCTCGACAGTGCGCTTCCTTGTCGATGCGCAGCGGAGAGAGCGAGCGCTTGGGTGTGGTGAACCTGTGTGAGCTGGAGGCGCTGGCCCGACGCGTCCTCACGAATGAAGCGCACGGATACTATTCCTCAGGCGCAGACGACGAGCATACGCTGCGCGACAACGAGCTCGCCTTCACTCGCTGGTTGCTGCGCCCACGCTTGCTGGTGGACGTCTCGGCTGTTTGTACTCGCACCACGCTGCTGGGCCTCCAGCTGGCCTCGCCCGTCCTGGTGGCCCCCATGGCGGCGCAGCGAATGGCGAACGGAGATGGCGAGCTCGCCACCGCTCGCGCAGCTCGCAGAGCCGGCGTGGCACTGTGCCTGAGCACACTGAGCACGCGGTCGCTGGAGGAGGTTGCTGAGACGGGCTGCTTGCGCTTGTTCCAGGTGTACGTCTTCAGAGAACGTCGCGTGACCGAGTTGCTCGTGCGACGCGCAGAAGCGGCCGGCTACAGCGCTCTCATACTCACTGCGGACGCGCCGTTCCTGGGCCGCAGGGAGGCCGACGTGCGCAACAACTTCGCTTTGCCGCCCGGAATGGCGTTCGAGAACCTGCGGGGTAGTGCCCCAGTGGGCAGCGCAGAGACGAAGGTTGACAACGGAGGAGGCTCCGCGCTAGCCTCCTACTTCGTGGATCAGATCGATCCTTCGCTCACCTGGGACGTTATCGCCTGGCTGAAGAGCATCACAAGGCTGCCCGTGTTGGTCAAGGGCGTGCTCACAGGCGAAGATGCCGCTGCAGCGTGCGATGCGGGCGCGGCTGGCGTGATTTGCTCCAATCACGGAGGGCGCCAGCTGGACGGCGTCTCCGCCAGCATCGACGCGCTCCCTGAGGTGGTTGCTGCTGTAGCTGGCCGCGTACCAGTGTTGCTGGACGGCGGCATCCGGCGCGGGACAGATGTGCTGAAGGCACTGGCACTGGGCGCCGTGGGAGTTCTGTTGGGGCGTCCTATCGTGTACGGATTGGCGCTGGGCGGCGAGCAAGGCGTCGAGGACGTTCTCGCAATGCTGCACAGTGAGCTGCGACTGGCCATGGCACTCGCGGGATGCGCCTCGCTGCCGCCGCCGCCCTCGCTGGTGCGCCGTGCTGCACACTGCCGGCTCTGAAATGGCTATAAAATTGACGGCGCGCGTGTTTGAGTTGACACTGTTCGGTATTTCTTAGCTGGACCAGATGTCGCGCACGTAGTGCCCCGCGCTTGCGGCCTGCGCCAGCGTGCTCGCCGCCTGCTCCGCGCTCAGCCCTCCGTGCACCTCCAAAACGCTCAGCAGCGCCGCGTGCACCCCCTTCGCCATGCCCGCCCCGTCGCCGCAGACGTAGACCGCCGCGGGCGCCTGCGCGTCCAAGATGAGGCGCACAACCTCCGCGCCATGCTCCTCAATGCGCTGCTGGACGTACGCCTTTTGCGCCGGCGCCTCGGGCCGCGAGAAGGCTGTGACCAGCTTGCTGAGCGTGCCGTCCTTCGCCCAGGCCTCCAAGTCCTCGCGATACAGGTAGTCCTCATCTGGGCGGCGACAGCCAAAGAAGAGCCAGGCCGGGCCGAAGGGCGCCGAGCCGCCCGCGCGCATCTGTGCGCTGCGGCGCTGCAGGAAGCCTCGGAAGGGCGCCACGCCGGTTCCGGGGCCCACCATGATGAGCGGGGTGAGAGGGTTGGCCGGGGGGGTAAAAGCCCCCCCCTTGCGGATGAAGAGCGGCACCCGCGGCGCTTCGTCGGCGCCCGCGACGGTTGGCGTTCCGAGCGCCAGGGCGTGCAGGAGTCCGGTGGCGACGCCCACGCGGTCGGCCGCGTGGCGCACGAGGGAGAAGGCGACGCAGGGAGTGTCAGGGCAGTGCTCGGGGGCGCAGGCGACGGAGTAGGGGCGGGGAGCCAGTGTGGGGAGGGTGTCCAGGAGGGCCTCCAGCGGGGGTGTGGAGGACGGGAAGCGCAGCAGGAGGGAAAGGAGGGTTGCTTTTGGGCCCACAACCTCTGCTTCATACGCCGCCCGCCCCCCCCTCGAGCTCCACAGCAGCAGCGTGTGCCTCTCCACAGCATCGCCGCAGTGCTCCGCCAGCAGGCGCAGCAGCGCGCGGCGCGGCGCGGCGAGCAGCTCCACGGAGTGCGTCAGCGCGCCCCGGGCAGTCACCGGACAGCGCACGTGGGGCAGCAGCCCCGCCGGCTCCAGCCGCAGGCAGCGCGCCTGACGCTCCGCCAGGCCCAGCCGCGCCAGCAGCGCATCAACGTGGGGCAGCGGGTTGGCGGGGATCAGGGCCAGGGAGTCCCCCGGGGCAAAGCCACGCAGCTCGGGGCCGGCGGTGCGCATGTCGAACGCAGCGTGCACCACCGTGCGATCGCTCCACCCGGCGCTCAGCAGACGGCAGTCGCCACGCAGCAGCGGCGCGTGGAAGGGCGAGCCAGGGGAACTGCCGTCGCCAAGCAAGGGCGCACCGTCGCTGGGGGCTTGCTGACCGCGCGCCTCTTCATCCGGCAGCCAGGCCAGCCGCACGCGGCAAGGCGGCAGCAGCGGCACTCCCACCAGGTCAGACGCGTCGGGCGCGGCGGGCAGCGGCGAGGGAGCGCTGGCGAGCGATGACGCAGTCGCATCAGCCGGCGGCGCTGCCGGAGCCGGCGCGTCTTCCGTCGCCGCCTGTGCGCGCATGCTGGGCGCCTCCTTGATTGCCTGAGCGAGGGGCTCCCAGAGCCCCTCCGTCCAGGCGTCAACGTACTCGAACAACCCTTCCGTCTCATCTGCCTCTCCTCGCGGCCGGAACGCCCTCCCCCCCAGCGCCTCCATCCGCGCGCTGAAGTAGCGCGGCACGGCCATGAACTTGGTGTAGTTCTGGTCGCCCAGACCCAGCACGCAGTAGGACACCCCGCGTGCTGCCGGCGCTGACCGCAGCTTGCGCAGCTTCGCGTAAAAGCTCGCGCAGTTGTCCGGCGGGTCGCCATCGCCCGTGGAAGACACCACAAACAGGATGACTGCCCCCGGTTGCAGCGCCACTTCGGGCGAGACCTCGTCCATGGAGGCTACGCGGGCGCTCACGCCATGTGAGGCCGCCGCTGCACCGATGTTGCGCGCAATCTCGGCGCTGTTTCCCGTCTGTGAGCCGTACAAGACCAGCAGGTCAGCGGATGGTGTGAGCGGAGGCTGCGGCTGTTGGTGCGAGGCGGCTGCGGCGGCAGATGCAGTCTTCTTGAGAGCGAGCATCTTCGGCCAGAGCGCCTGCGCCCAGGGTCGCACCCCCTCAGCGAGGCCCACCGCATCGTTGGCCTCGCCGCGCTCATGCAGGGGCGTTGCACCTAGGAAACGCAGGGCGGAGTCGAGGGAGGCCGACGCTTGGTTGCAGTCTGCGGCGGTGGTGCTTTGCCGGTCCAGCAGAAGGTTGGTGTCCCCCAGGCCAAGCACGCTGTAGGTCAGCAGGCCGGCGAGGGTGCCGGCGGCGCCCTCCTTGCGCTTGCGGTTGAAGTAGCGCACGCAGGCGCCACCCGCCTCTGCAGGCTGCGCGTTCTCCACAGTCTCAATAACGAACACGGCCACGCCGCGCGCGCTGCACGCATCAGACGCGGCGCGTGTGAGCGCACGCGCAGAGAGCGCGCAGAGAGCAGTGTGGAGTAGGGGGCGCGCCTGTCGAGCTTGGCTTTCCTGAACTCATCCGCCGCCAGCAGCACCGGGGTCAGGCCGCAACCGCGCGCCTCAGCCGCCAGGTCTGCAGCCACCTGCGTGGCCGCCTCACCGCCGTACAGCAGGTGGAAGGTACCGTCAAAGCCCCCGGCGGGCGCGGAGAGCGCTGACGGCTCCTCCCTCGCACTTGCTGCAGCAGCCGGTGCGGCCGCAACGTCAGGCTCGCCTGTCACCGCGCGGCTCTTGCGCATGCGGGCCAGCAGCGCGGCGCTGCCCGTGAGCTGCGTGGCGTGACGTGGCTGTGAGAGGCGTAGGAAGCGAGCAAGTCCCATCGAGGCTGCCGACGCACCTGCGGCCCATCGCTCACAGGCGCGCTCGGTGCTGCGACAGGGGGTGCCTTTGCCGCGGCCTCGCGCTGTTGCTTAAGCCGCGCAAGCACTGCCGCCCCTCCAGCAAGAGGCGGTAGCTCCACGGCGTCGCTCATTTGCAGGTGCTCAACCAAGCGCGCGTCTGCTTAAACAGGGCGACACGAGTAGCTACTGGAGGCGCTGAAAGTGATCACTGAATTCGAACAATCGAACTACCTGTTCGCATCCTTCGCGTTGCGCCATTTCTCACTCAACGCAGCCCTACCGTGTGCCATGGCTGAGCTGGTGCTGAGGTGCGTGACCAGGAGCAGCTGGAGCTCCGCTGCTGTGGCCAAGAATGCTGAGGCGAGCGACCCCTGCATAACTCTGTCTCTGACGCCGCGTGTGACAGGGACGACAACCAGACTGTTGCGGAGCGCAACGCAGAGGTGAACAAGCGCCGTCTGCAGCGCGCGGGCAGTGGTGGAGGACTGACGGTGTGCAGTATTACACGTCCGAGGCACTCGGGACTTCTCACCTTCCTCCTCCACCACGCCACGCTCGCAGATCAGCAACCCGGCCGCGTACCAACGCTTTCTGGCAGAGGCGGCTGCGTTGAGCTCCAAGACGCGGTACGCGCCGAGCATTGGTGCTCCCACCGGTGTGCCTGTTGACGTCTCCCTGCGCCCTGGCCTCGCAGCGAGTTGGAGGCTGCCGACGAAGCTGAGCGCGCTCGACGCGAGGGCGCCAAGTACAAGCCGCGCGCTGCGCGTGAGGCTGAGGCGCGCGAGCGTCGGCGTCGGGGCGGCGCTGCGCCAGAGAATGACGAAGCTCGGGGAGTGAAAGACGTCTTCGACCCTTGCCAGGACTACTACCGCGTCCTGGAGGTAGACCGCCTCGTCTCGCAGGCCGAGCTGCGCAAGGCGTACAAGCGCCTGGCGTTGCGCCTGCACCCAGACAAGCTGCGCGCTGCCAGCGAGGAGCAGCAGCAGGCCGTGGCCGCCCAGTTCAAGGCTGTGGTGGAGGCCTACGACGTGCTTTCAGACGAGTCTCGGCGAGCCTCCTACGACCGCACGCGGGCACAGCTCAAGGGCGGCGGCGCCAGCGCCAGCGGACCACGCACCGCGGAGGAGGCTGCGGCGCTCTTGCGAGGCCTGCGCGAGCTGGCCAAGATGCGGCGCGAGGGCATGCGGCGCAACGTGAAGCACGCGCCTCTGCTGGCGGAGGTGCGCGTCTCTCTGGCCAAGCTCCACAGAGGGTGCACCAAGAGCGTGTGCGTCTTGCGCACCACCGTGGACCCGACGGGGCAGATTTACGAGGAATCCAAGACGTTCCACCTGGTGGTTCGTCGCGGCGCCACTGGCGGGACGCGATTCGTCTTTGATAGCCAGGGAAGCGAGACGGTGGAACTCCTGCCCGGCGACGTGATCATCACGCTCCGCGAAAAGCCCTGCAAGCATTTCCGGCGAGACGGCCCAAAGGACCTGCTGCGCATCGGCGCGCCGCTGGGCGCGCGCGATGCCATGTACTGCGAGGTGCTGCAGACGCTTTCTGGGCACGAGGTGCTGCTGGTGGGATCCGCCGTGGCGCCGCCACTCGCAGCCGGTGGGCAAGGGGGCTTCGTGGAGCACCTGATCTCGTGCGAGGGCATGCCTGACCCGGTTGATCCCTGGGAATTCCCTAAGGGCGATCTGCGCGTGCGCCTACGCTATGAGCCCCGCGCGCCCTCCTCCTGGTGCATGCGCACCTTGCGCCCGCGCCCGATCCTCCTGGTGGGCTGCACCGAGGCGGCGGTGCCGGCGGCGGCGGCGGGCGGCATTATCGGAGCCGGCCTCAAAGACGCCTTGCTTGCAGGGGATTTGGAGGAGCGCGAGAGCGTCTGGAGCGCATGCGCCGTCTGTCTCGTCGTCGATGCCGCGCAGCCCAGCGATGCCGCGCAGGCGCTGATGGCGGCTTGCAGCGCCACGCTGCGCTGTGTTCGCTGGCGCCAAGTGCGCGTCAGCGCTCGTGAGCCGATGCTGGCCGACGATGAGTGGTGCGCGCTGTACGATGCGCGTTGCGTCGTCGTCGATGCGTGCCTGGCGAGCGATGAGTCGCACATTTGCGGTGCCACTGCGCAGCTGCACGCATCCGGCGTCATGGAAGCGATATGGTGCCGCCACTGGCTGGGCGCGTATGTGGCAGCCATCGGCGACGCTGTCGCGCTGATCAGCGCGGATGTGGACGCGCGCCCGCATGCGCTGCTGCCCATGCCCGTGCGCGTCGGCGGCGGAGAGGCTGGCTGGGGCGCGCTGCATGCCGCCATGGCTGGCTGGCCCGCGGATGCTGCGGGCGTCGGCGTGCTGCGGGGCTCCGCCATGATGGTGGATGCGTCTGTGTGGTGGGGGGCAGAGGGGGCGGCAGAGCTCCTGTGTGCGCCCACCCGCGAAGTGCTCAAGGCGACGGCTGCGGCGGGCGGGGCGCACAGGTTCGATGAGGCGCTGGAGGAGCAGCTGGATCTGGGCTTTGCGGAACGGACGAGCAGACAGCTGTGCCTCCGAGAGACGGCGTGATTCGTGACAACTGAAGGTGCAAATCCATTACACCCTCCATTGCAGCGGGCTTTTTTTGGCGTTGTAATGGAGCTCCCACGGTTGCGGCGGTGACACCTGAAGGTGCAGCATATTGCTTACGTACCGACGTAGAACTTACTCTGTTCGCCTCTCGAGTTGCGTTCGAACTCTCCAAGCCTCCGCCCTCCACCCGTCGCCGCCATGGCCGCGGCGCGGCGCGGCAAAGAGGACCTGTCGCGCCTCATCGCGGAGGTGGGCGTCTGGTTGCAAGGCGGAGACGGCAGCAGCCTGGACGGCGGCGCAACCACCGGCGGAGGCGGCGCCGGCGACGCAGCCTTCGTTGAAAAGCTGCGCACCATTCTGCCTCGCTTGCTGGACGGCTTTCTGGACCCTGTGCGAGGTGAGAGCGTGCCATGCCAACGCGCCCCGCTCTCGCTCACCGCACGCGGGCAGTCCACAAGTCCTCCTGCAAGGAGGTGAAGCCCATAGTGGGTCTGGTGTCTGTGATTATCCTGAAGCACCCGGCGGTGTTGGACCACGGGGAAGGCCCGTTCCCGCGCTGCGTCCTCGCCCGCGTCCTCTCCCTGCTGCCCCTCAACCTCAGGCGCGTGCTGCGCCACGCACGCACACACGCACACGTACCAGACACGCACACGGCGGCTTGTTGGCCCTGCTGTGACGCTCGCTCGCTCACCACGTTGCCTGTCTGCTCAACGCAGCTCGGAGGCGGTGGACGCGCTGCTGGAGGTGATGCACGCCCTGGCCACGCTCATCGGCAGCTCACGGCGCGAGGACTTCTGCGCGCTGTACTCTGGCGCGGTGGAGCTGTGCGAAGGCGCGTACCGAGGCGGGCCATGAAGGCACACTCTCCCGCCATGGTCAGCTCTGACTCCTCCCCGCTGCGCGTCAGACCTGGGCGCGCTGCTGGCGCCCCTGGCGAGCGGCGCTTTCCCGGCGGGCTGCGGGCGCACGCCGCAGGTAGCTGCGTTTCGGCTGCTCTTCCCCGAGTCGTCCTCCGCCCTGGCGCCTCCGACAGCCGCGCTGCTGCAGCCCACCGCCGCTGCTCCCCCCGGCGGCGGCGTGGCGCTGTCGGTGCCTGACCTGGGCGCTTGGTCGGTGCTGGCCCTGGCTGCGTGCACGCTGCTCGCGCACAGCAGCAGCGCGCCCAGCTGGCACCCGCACGCGGCGTGCGGGCTGTGGACGCCCGCCGCCGCGCAGGCGCTGGGCGCGTTCCTAGCCACCGGTGAGGCGAGGCTGCAGCGAGCAGCCTGCCGCTGCGTGCGCGCCGCGGCAGCCTCGCTAGGGGCGCAGCTGCTGCCTGCGCCCGCCCTGCTGCGCGCGCTGGCGCAGGCGCTCCAAGCCCGCTGCGGCCAGCAAGGCGCCTACGCACCCTCCTCCGCGGACGAGGCGCTGGGCGGGGCGCTGCACGAGGCGCTGCAGTGCTGCGAAGACGCAGCTGCCGGAGCGGCCGCCTGCCAGCCGCTGGCGCTCCTCGCGCCCCGCATCCTCCGCGACGCATCCACCCCCGCGCTGCGCGCATCGGTGGAGGCGGCGGCGCTGCGCGCTCTGGGCGGCGGCGGCGGCGGCGGCGGCGCGGCAGCTCCTGCGTCTGCAGGCGGGCGGCTGGCGCGACAGACGGCTCTCGCGTGTCTAGAGGCGGCCTGCGGCCCCGTGCCGGTGCCGCCGCCCTGCCGCCCCGCCCTTGCCCGGGTGATGCACGCGGCGCTGAGCGCATCTGATGCGCTGCCGTCGCCGCCTGCGGAAGGAGGAGCAGAGGCTGACGCGGCAGCACGCGGCCCGCTGTCGCCCGGCGGCGCCGCGCCCAGCGCCAAGAAGCGACGCCTGCGCCTGCGCGGCGGCGAGGGCGTGGACGCGATGGCGGTGGACGCCGTCTGTGCGGCGGCGGCGATGCCCAACGCCGCCGAGGCTGCGCTTCTGGCTGCGCTCGCCGCCCTCGGCCCGCCGCCGCCGCCGCTGGCGGACGAGCCCGCGTCCGCGCTCGATGCGCAGCGGGTGCAAATGCACGCGCTGGCGGCGCTGGCGGTGGTGTGCTGCGCGCTGGCGGGCGCGCCGGCCGGGTGTCGCGGCCGAACAGCCGCCGCCCTGCAACTCTCCGCCTGGGCCGCCTGGGCGTGCGCCGCCGCGCTGCCGCCCACGCGCCGCGTGCGATGCGCGCTGCTAGACGCGCTGCTGTGCCTGACGGGCGCGGAGGGCGCGTCGATCGCAGGGGGCGGTGGCGCGGAGGAAGGCCCAGAGGCAGGTGCCCCGCCTCCCGCCGCCGCGCTGTGCTCCCACCTGGCACTGCCGCCCGCGCTGCTGCTGCAGGTGGCCTGGGCGCAGGGCGGCGACGGCGGCGGCGGCGGCGAGACGGCGGAGGAGGCGCGGGAGGCGCGCGAGGCGTGCGGGGCGCGCGCCCTCGCCTGCGCGGTGGCGCTGCACCCGTCCGCCGAGCCGGGCCCCGCCGCGGGAAACAGCAGCGCGGAGCTCTGCGCCGCGCTGCTGCGGCGCTGCTGCGCCGAGGCGGGCTCCCCAACGTTGCGAGCTGCCGCAGCCGCTGCCGCCCCCTGCTGCGTCGCCTCTGGCGCCGTGTCGCTGGCGCAGGCGCTGACCCTCCTGCAGCCGCTGGCCTCGGACACCCACAGCGGGGTGTGCATCTCGCTGGGGCAGGCGCTGGGGGGCCTGGCCGCGGCTGGGGCTGCGCACGCCTCGGGCGGGCCTGCCGGCGCGCGCGCGGCCGCCTGGGCGCGCAGCCGGGGCGCGCAGCTCACCCTGCTGGCCGCATCCTCGGGCGGGCACCTGCCCCGCGCAGCCTTCGGCGCCCTGGAGGCGTGCGCCGCCTCGCTGCCCCGCAGCTCGGGCGCCGGCGGCCTGCCCCTCACCGGCGCGCAGTGGCGCCCCTTCCTGGAGCGCTTCTGGCCCCAGTCTCCGCCGGCGCCGCCGCCGCCGCCCCCGCTGCGGCCGGCGTGCGAGGAAGCCGTCGCCGCGGCGGTGACCTCCTCCGCCTCGCTGCTGCGCCTGGCGTCGCCCTCGCAGCTGAGCGGCGCCGCGGCGCTGCTGGGCGCGCTGGCCAGCCTGGCGGCGCACCCGAGCAGGGCCGTGCGGCTGGCGGCGTGCAGCTCTGCGCCCGCCCTCGCAGCCCCGGCGGTGCTGGGCGCGCTGTATCCGACGCTTTTGGACGCGGAGGCGCGCGAGCGCAAGCTGCTGGGCCTCTACCGGGCGCTGGTGCTGGACGGCGCGGAGGAGGAGGAGGGCGCCGCGACGGGCGCGCAGCCGCAGCCGCAGCAGCTGAGCCCAGCTAGCGCCGACTGGCGCGACACGGCGCTGCGCTCCTGCGCCGCCTGCGGCGCGGCGCTGGGCAGCCGCAACGCGGACGCGCTGACCCTGTTCTGCGCGGTGCGGTCGCTGGACGACAGCTCCTGGGCAGTGCGAGCAGCCGCCCTGGCAGCCGCTCGCGCCCTGGCAGCCGCACGACGCATCCCCCTCCGCGCCTTCGTCCTCGCCCACAAGCCCATTCTGACCTTTGTGGGCGAGCACGTGGGCAAGCGGCCCCGCCTCGTGGCGCAACTGGCGGCTGCCTTGGGCATGTACCCGGTGACCCTCCTGGCAACACAGCTCCTGCCCGCCGCGCTCCCGCGCATCGTCGCCGCCCGCGATGCCGCCGCGCTGGAGGCGGCCGCCGCCGCCATCGGCAAGTCGTCCGGCACGCTGCTGGTGGACTGCGTGCACTACGTTGTTGCGGACCTGATTGAGGCCAATGTGTTGTATGGAGGCCAGAGTGGACACGGCGAACAAACGCTGGAGAGCACTCAATTTCTGGAGGCTGTGACGGGACACCCCACGTGCAACCTGGTATCCAGCAGTCGCGAGGCGCTGATCGAGGTGCTGCTTGAGAATGTGGGCGCGGACGCCGACATTGGCACCGACGATGCGGCGCAGAAGCTGGGCGCTGTGCTGAAGACCCTGATGGAGAACTTTGGGCAGGGCGGGGAGGGGGCGCCCGTCTCCGTCTTTCTGCAGAGCCACATCACAGGGCTGCTCAAACACACGGGCGATGCGCTCGTGGCCGCGGCGGACGGTGGCGGCGGCGAGCCGGCCGCGGAGCCGGCGGCGGCGGCGCTGCGTTCGCTGCGCGTCCTGGTGGCCATCATGGGCCCTTCGGTGCCCCAATTTGCGCCAAAAGTGCTGTGCCTGCTCTCCCGGGTGGCACACGGCTCGCCCAGCCTGCGCTGCGATGCGCTGCATGCGGCGCTGGGGCTGGCGCGCCAGCTGGCTCAGTATGCGCCGCAGCAGCTTCCTCTGTTTGCGGGGCCGCTGCTGGTGCTGTGCCTGCCTTGGCTGTCTGACGATTCGGCCACGCTGGACGGCGACGACCGCCGGCTGGCCGGGGGCGGGCGGGACGCGTGCGGCGCCCACGCGGCTGCGGTGGCGGTGGTGGAATTCCTGGTGCTTCGCACGGGCAACGCGCTCAAGGGCCACCTGGTGGCCCTGCCCATGCTGCCCGCCAGCGGCTCGCTGCAGCTGGTGGCGGCCGCCGTGGAGGGGGAGCGCGGCGCGCTGAGCCTGCCGCAGCGGCTGGCCACGCTCGCCACGGGTCTGCGGCACGAAAGCCTCGCCGTGCGCGCCACCGTGGCCGGCGAGGCGGCCCGCCTGCTGCGCTGTGCGCCGCCCGGCGCCGTCGCCGCGTCCTTCGCGGGCGCCCCTGCGGACAGCGGCGCCGCCAACGCGTTCCTGGCCGCGCTGCTGGAGTGCTGCACCGGGGACCCCCGCGCCTCAGCGGCACAGCGGCGCGTGCACACGGCCGCCCTCACCTGCCTGGGCGAGCTGGGCGCCATCGACCCCGCACGGGTGGCCCTGCCCAGCAGCCCGCCTGCCAAGGTGTTCCAGGGCAGCGCCGCCTTTGGGGTTGCGCTCGTGGAGGGACACCTGGCGCGCCTCATGCGCGGCGCCGCGGACCCGGACACGCTGGACGCCGCCGCCCACGCCTGCCAGGAGGTGTTCAAGTGCTACCGGGGGGAGGGGGAGGGCGGCGCGGGCGCTGCGGCGGCTCCGCCTGTCTTGAGCACCACGCGCGGCAGTCGCCGCAGCGCCGCCGGCGCCGCCGCCACCAGCGCGGCGGCTGCGGGCAGTGCGCCCGAGTTTGACGCGCTGTGGGGTGCGCTCAAGGCTGACACGCGGGAGCTGGTTGCGCCCTGCTTGACCAGCAAGTACTTCATCTCGGGCACAATCACCAGCACCGCCTCCTCCTCCGTCACCCTTTTCAGCCACCGCCCCGAGCTGCCCTACCGACGATGGCTGCACCTGTGGTGCCGCGCGCTCACCGGCGCAGGCGGCGCTGCCCCGCGCGCCCCGCTGTTCAGAGCAACCGCCGGCATGCTGCGCTTCGACATCCCCACCATGCTCTTCTTGCTGCCCCACCTGGTGCTGGCCGCGGTGTGCCACGGCGGCCCGGGCGCGCGCGCGTCCGTGGCAAACGAGATCGTCGCTGTCCTCTGTGAGGCGGCGGGCGACACTGCCGGCGGCCTGGGCAGCCCAGGAGGCGTGGCTGCGCCCATGCAGCCGCACGCAGCCGCCGGGCGCGCGGCGCTGGCTGCTCAGACGGTGTTTACGCTGCTGGACCAGCTAATGGCGTGGCTGCTGGACTCGAGCAACGCGCGGCAGGCGCAGAGCCGTAGGGCCGCAACCTCCGCGGCTGCTGCTGCCGCCGCCGCGCCGTTGTTCGGCGTGCTGGCGGCCGCGGCCGGCAGCGGCGGCGGGAGCCAGAGCAGCGACGCGGATGAGCGTTGCGTGAGCGATCTGCTCAAGGACATCCCCCGCATGCTGTGCGCCCGCGCGGCCGCCTCCATCGGCGCCGCGGCGCGCGCGCTGGCGTACTTCGAGGACCATTTGCGTCGCCGCAACGGGCAGCGGGGCATGAACAACGCGGCAGCGCACGGCAGCACCACGCTGGCGCATCCGGTGAGCGACGCGGAGGTATCCTTCCTGGGGGCGCTCTACAGGCAGCTGGAGGAGCCGGACGCGTTGGCGGCGCTGCCCCGGCTGCGCCCCATGCCCGTGGTGGCGGACCGGGTGGCCCTGGCCGAGCAGGCTGGCGACTACTCCGAGGCGCTGGCCTTCTACGAGGCGGCGCTGCACGCGGAGGCGGCCGCCGCCGCCGGGCCGCGCGGCGTGGGCGCAGCCGCGGGCGTGGGCGGCTCAGACGTGGGGCTCAGCGAGGCGGAGCAGGGCCGCCTGCGCTGCCTGTGGGGGCTTGGCCACCTGGGAGCGGTGGTGCGTGACGTCACCGCGCTGCTGCCTTGCCGCCCGGGCGCCCGGGCGGAGCTGTGCGCCGCCGGAGCAGCCGCCGCGTGGCGGCTGGGCGACTGGGGGGCGCTGGACGCCTTCTGCTGCGGCGCCTGCGACGCGCTGGACGACTCAGACGAGGGCCAGGACGCGCCGGGGGGCACGCCCGCCTCCCACGCGGCGGCCCAGCCCACGCCAGGCTCCAGCAGCGCCTTTGGCGGGCCGCCCGAGGGTGCGGCGGCGCTCACCCTCGCCCGCTGCCTGCGCGCCATCCAGCGCCGCGACAGGGCCTCGCTGGATGCGGCGCTCACGGCCGGACGCGAGGCGGCCCTGGCGCCCCTGGCTGCGGCGGCGATGGAGGGGAGCTACGAGCGCGCGCACCCCCATATTCTGCGCCTGCACGCGCTCCACGAGGCTTCTTTCTGCGCCGACGCGCTGCTGCAGGAGGGCAGCGGCGAGGGCAGCGGCGGCGGCGGCGGCAGCCTGGCGCTGCGGCGGCTGCAGGCCGTGCTGGACGCACGGCTGGAGGTTGTGCAGCCGACGCTGGGCGCGCGCGAGCCGCTGCTGGCCCTGCGCGGCGCGGTGCTGGGGATGGGCGCGGCCGGGTGCGGCGTGCCCGGCTCTGGATCGTCCAGCGCGCCGGACGGTGCGGGTCGGGACGCCCTGGCAGCGGCAAAGCTCTGTCGCGCCTCGGGCGCCTTCGGGGCCGCCCGCCTGGCGGTCATGCGCGCCCAGGCGGCGGGGCTGCCCGCGCTGGAGGCTGCTGTGGAGGGTGCCAGGCTGCTGTGGGACACCGGGCGGCGCCACCGGGCCGTCTCCGAGCTGCAGGACTCCCTCCACACCTCCTGCGGCCAGGGGCCCCTCCGCGGCGCCCACCCAGGCGCACTGCGCGCCAGCGTGGAGGCGCGCGCCACCCTGCTGCTGGCGCGCTGGGCGCACGAGACCGGGCAGAAGCAAAAGTCTGAAGTGCTGGAGCTCTACGGGCGCGTCACCGCCGCGGAGCCCAAGTGGGAGGCGGCCTATTTCTACATGGCCAAGTACACGGACGAGCTGCTCTGCGACGCACGGCGACGAGAAAGATTAGGGGTTGCCCCAATAGCCGTCAACACCAACGCCCAGAGAGCTCTCAGAGCTGCCGCTGGCGTGCGCAGCGGCGCAGCCGGCGCCGAGGTGCCCGAGCGCCACACCGATTATTTGGTGCTGACTGTGCGCAACTACGGGCTGGCACTACGCCACGGGTGCAAGCGCATCTTCGAGGCGATGCCCCGCATGCTCACACTCTGGTTCGATGCGCCGCTGCTGCTAGACCCGCCCACCGGCGGCGCGCACAGCAGCGCTGCGGCTGCGGCGGCATGGGCGCCGGAGCGTCGGCGGCGCGACAAGGCAGTTGGCGACGAGCTGCGTCGTACGGTAGGCAACTTGATGTCCTCGCGCGACGGCAAGCTGCCCAGCTACAGCTGGCTCACCGCACTGCCTGCGCTCATCAGCCGCATCTGCCACCGCGACCCGGACACTGGGGCGGCGCTGCACGTGCTGCTGGCTGAGCTGGCGAGCGCGTACCCACAGCAGGTGCTGTGGAGCATGGCCATGGTGAGCCGCAGCAAGGAGACGGCGCGACGCAGCGCCGCGGCGGAGGTGCTCACGGTGGCCCGCCGCGCGGCCAAGAGCGAGCGCGACAAAGCTGTGTTTGCAGCCTTCCCGGTGCTCATCGACCAGCTCATCAAGCTCTGCAACTGCGCGCCAGCCATGAGCGTCAAGACGCTGAGCATCGCCACGGATTTCGGGACGCTGAAGCGGAGCATGCCGGTGCCCATCATGCTGCCCCTGCAACGTTACCTCACGGCCAGCCTCCCCGAGGGGCTGCCGCTGCCGGGCTACTCGCCCTTCCCCAGCGCGGCGCCCACGCTGGCTGAGGTGTGCGACGAGGTGGACGTGCTGTCGAGTCTGCAGCGCCCCAAGAAAGTGACGCTGCGAGGCAGCGACGGTGCAACGTGCGCCTTCCTGGCCAAGCCCAAGGACGACCTGCGCAAGGACAGCCGCATGATGGAGTTTGTGTCCCTCCTCAACCGCGTGCTGGCGCGCGAGCCCTCCTCGCGGCGGCGCCGCCTCTACCTGCGCACCTTTGCCGTGCTGCCTCTCACCGAGGACTGCGGCCTCATCGAGTGGGTGCCACACACCACCGGCCTGCGCATCCTGCTGCAGGAGCTGTACACGCAGGCTGGCATATTCGATCGGCGGAGCACCAACACGGAGATAAAGCAGATGTACGACGAGGCGCAGACGGCGGGCAAGAGCCCCGCTGACACCCTTCGCCAAGTGCTGCGCAAATTCCCCCCAATCTTCAACCGCTACTTCCCGTCCCACTTCTCCGACCCCGCCGCCTGGTTCGCCGCGCGCAGCGCTTTTGCGCACACAGCCGCAGTGTGGTCCATGGTTGGCCACATCGTGGGCCTGGGCGACCGGCACGGGGAAAACATTCTCATCGACGGCACCACCGGAGACGTGGTGCACGTGGACTTCTCCTGCCTCTTCGACAAGGGGCTGGAGCTGGAGAAGCCGGAGATGGTGCCTTTTCGTCTGACGCAGAACATGGTGGACGCGCTGGGTGTGGCGGGTCCGGAGGGGGTGTTCTCCAGCGTCTGCGAAATCACCCTGGGCGTGCTGCGACAGCACCGGGATGCGCTGATGAGCACGCTGGAGACGTTTGTGCACGACCCGCTGCTGGAGTGGACGCGTGCGGCCGCGCGCGCGCCAGCGGGCGGCGCGGCGGCGGTGGCGGCGGCCGGCGGGTCGGAGGAGACAGCGCGGTCGCACGATGCGCTGGAGCGCATCCGGTCTCGCCTGGAGGGGGTGGTTGTCGGCGTCGGCGCTGCGCCCTCTCTCCCGCTGTCAACCGCGGGCCAGGCGCGACGACTCATCGAGGAGGCTGTGAGCCTGGATAACCTGGGGCGCATGTACATCTGGTGGATGCCCTGGATGTGAGCAACCTTCTTTACTGCTGGCGCAGCGAATGGAGCGTTCGACACGCGGACTGCGGCAGTACAGTTGGAATGGCAATGAAACGGATGCAGGAACAGCGACGTTGTTGCGAAGGCCCTTTGCGAGACCTCCATGGATCGCAGCGCTACGGGCCTCCTCCTATTCCACCTTCGTCGGCTCTTCCTGCCCGTGACGGATGAAGTAGAGCACCTTCTCCGTCTCCTCCAGGCCGAAAACCGAAGGTTGGCCGATCTCCGACGCAAGGAAACCCTCCACCCGAACCGCAGCTGCGTAGCGTGCGACGCACCCTGATAGTGCCTTCCACTCCGCTGCAAGGGTGGCGTGGTCGTCGCTGCGCGTCGTAGAGCCTGGCGGTGCATCCTCCTTGCCTCGTGCCTCGAGCTCTTTTGACAGCTCACCCTGCGGGTCCGGCCACTCCCCGTCCCGCAGCTCTTCAGCGATGTCGAGGAGCGCGTTCGCGCGCGCCCAGTCACGCAGGCTACGGGCGCGCTGTGGTGGAGGCCAGGCATCCTTGTCGTTGATGCGGCGGCGTAGCTCCTTGGACACAGAGGCCACGCAGGCGCGCAGCTTTGTGAGAGCCAGCTCCACAGGCACGCCGCGCGGCACTGCGATGGTGCCCGGCGTGGAGGTGGCGACAGTAGGGACGAGTTCTTGCGTGGCCGATGGCGCTGTTCTTGAGCACCAGCAGCAGCCCGCTGCACAGCAGTTCGTAGCTCGGCGCCGTGTTGAGGGGGCACTCCATCGCACAAGACAGAGGCAGCGACGATGGCGCGGCGCACTAAGGCGTCCCAAGATGATGCGGCACCGAGTCCATCCATCTAAAACGCAACCTTTTGACGTCTGCACACGAGACTCACGTACAGTACAGTTGGAATGGCGATGACACGGATGCAGGAACAGCGGTGTTGTTGAAAAGGTTCTTAAACCTCCATCACCGACAGCGCTAGAGTCACTCTAGTGTACCTACGGGAAATCCTCATACCCGGAGTACGCTCCTCCCTTCTTGTGCCCGTGACGGAGGAAGTAGAGCATTTTCTCCGACTCGCCCAAAAGTGAATCCAATGGTTGGCCCGGCTGCAACCCAGCCTGACGGAGCCGTCCTCAGAGTCGCAAGCATGAGCTTCCACATGAAGTCCAATGTGTGGCGTCTGACGCTCATTGAGAACGCCTCCCACTCCTCTGCAAGGGTTGCATAGTCGTCGCTGTGCGTCGTAGAGCCTGGCGGTGCTGCCTTCGTGCCAAGTGCCTCGAGCTCGGCTGACAGCTCACTCTGCGGGTCCGGATACTCGCCATCCCGCAGCGTCTCAGCCACGTCGAGGAGCGCAATCTCGCGCGCCGCGCCGCGCGCCCAGTCACGGGCGCGCACTGCCGCAGGCCAGCCGTTGTCCTTGTGGTCGATGAGGCGCCGTAGCTCCTTGGACACAGCGGCCACGCAGGCGCGCAGCTTCGTGTGAGCCCGCTCCCCAAGCAAGCCGCGCGGCGCTGCGACGGTGCCAGGCGGGTTGGCAGCAGGGACCAGTCCTCGGCCGACGGCGCTGTTCGAGAGCACTACCAGCAGCCCGCTGCACAGCAGTTCGTAGCTTGGCGCCATGTCAAGAGGGCACTCCATCGCACAAGACGGAGGCAGCGACGGTAGCGCGAAGCACTGAGGCGTGGGTCGAATTCGTCCTTTCGTGCGACTGTTGTTCGTCGAGCATTCGAGGCTCTCTAATGCTCGCCCTGTCTACTTTAGTTGGGACCAGCCGCGGCTCGCAGAGCCGTGTGCCAGGTCGTACCCTCTGGGTTTTCTTCTCCCTGTCTACTCGCGGCCCCTGTGTTGTTGGCTCTCTTGACTCTTGACACCACTGACTGGGCTCTACGGCTGCGCTCTGAGTGTGCTCTGTGCATGTGATGGCTGAGTTTGACGCGCTGCTTGCGCACCTGGCCGCGGTTGGCGTGTCGTACGAGGCTGCGCAGGGCTGCATCCACCTGGTGGGCTGCCGCACTGCCGACCACGTGCTGGAAACGCTGCAAGCTGTGGGGCGTGAGCGCTGGAGGGTGCTCTTCAGCCGGCGCTACGCCGGCCGGCCGTATTATCACGAGGCTGTGAGCAACCGCACCAGCTGGGAGGAGCCAGACGCTTACAAGCTGAGCAGCGGGCGCGTCGACGCCGCCACGTTCTCGCTCTCTCTGGCCGTTGTGGGCGCGCTGTCTCGAGCTCTGGACACGCTGCAGCGCTGCGGCGAGGACTGGCCCGCGGCCCGCGACACGTTTGCCAGGCTGCTGGGCAACGTGACGGAGCAGCCGAACGAGCCGCGCTACAGACGGCTCAACAGCGGCAACGCCAAGCTTCGGGAGGCCCTCCTCCGCCACGCCGGAGCTGCAGAGCTGCTCTTCCTGACCGGCTGGGACGCTGCGGCCTCTGACGGCGTCGTGCTGCTTCCCGACGCCACACCGCTGGACGCCAGTCGTTGCGTGCTGGCTCGCCTCACGGACGCTCAACGCCTCACGGATGACACCGGCGGCGACGTGGCGCAGTCAGCTGACGACGCGCCAGGTGAGCTGGCGGCCATGATGCACTACCAGCGGGGCGGAGTGCACCGCTGCGGCTCCTGCGGTCAGCTGATCAACGACGGAAGCGAGCGGGCATGGACAGGCCGCTGGGACGCGCCTGTGGGCCAGTACCGCTACGCTTGTCCATGCGGTGTGTCTCTGTGCGAGAGCTGCAGCGACAATAGCCGGCCGGCACAGAATGCGGAATGCGAGGTGCCTGGGCAGGCGCACTGTTACGCGCCCGTGCCGCCATTCACCAGCAGGCTACAGGCGAGCGGAGCCGGCGCAGCGAGCGAGAGCAACCCGTGGGGCGCAAGCCGCGCAGCAGTGTCCAGCCGCAGCCGCGATCGGCTGAAGGAGCGAACGGGCCATTGACGCTATGAGCGCAAACAAAGGCCGAATAACGGACTCTGGCGGCGATTGCGCGTGTTTAAAGCAAATCGTCGCATGACAGACCTCATTCCTTCTTTTTGCGGCTGGCTGCGGCTGGCTTGACAGCCGGCTCGTCCTCCTCATCCTCGTCGTCGCTCCTCACGTCCGCAATCTTGGAGGTGAGTGTCCTCACCGCAATGAGCAGGATGAAATAGAACCAGTACACGTGCAGAGCCAGAAGCACCAGCAGCAAGACGTTGAAGCCCGCCCAGATGGCCCGGTTGTAGGCGCTGGGCCCGAAGGCGCCAAGCAGCAGGGTGGCCGCCTCCACGCTGGTGCTGCGAATGACGACCAGCGGGAAATAGGCGAGCCGCAGGCCGAGCCAGGAGGAGATGAAGAGCACGAAGATGGCCGTGGAGATGTTCGAATAGCCCGCGTAGTTGAACAGCTTGGCAGCCTCCATCCACACGTCGCAGGCGTCGTGGAGCACCTCGATGAGCGCGCCTACGCGCAGGAAGGAGTAGGAGAACGAGACGGCAAGCAGGGCAAAAGTGCAGGCGTGGTGCACCACCATCGCCGCGTGGTCTTTTCGGCGGGACTCCCACACCAGCTGGTCCACCAGCCCGTACAGGTAGTGACCCATCTGCCATGCGTAGAAATAGCGCATCTCGTCTCTGCGACGAAAGACGGGCCGCGTGAGTTACAGAGAAGGCACCTGTGGGGCGCGCAGGGGCGCGCACGAGTGCTGGTGCTGCAGCGGCCATCCCTTCCAGAGGAGCTGCGTGTCGCTGGCCCAGGGCTGGCCCAGGATGACGCGCAGGCCAAAGAGAGTGAGCGCTCCGTAGGAGACCAGCTTCCAGCACGCCTCCCTCCACTTCTTGAGCTTGCCCGCGCTGAGAGTCACCTTGCCTGCCGCCACCGCGGGGGTGCGCAGGGCTGCGCGTCCCGCGGCGTCGAAGACACGCTCCAGCAGCGTGCGCGCCATCGGGATGAGCACCACCGCAAACAGCAGCGTCTGAGTCACAGCCGCCGCGCCGTGCTGCGCGCGCCATAGCGCCAGGCCGGGCGAGTAGTCGGCGAAGGCGCGGCCGGGCGGGGCGGGGCGCAGCGCCGTGCAGGCCAACGGCAGCTGCGGCAGTCCTCCCAGAGAAGCCCACCCAGCGCCGCGGGACAGACCATCGGCGACGGCGTCAGCCAGGGCGCACACGGGCGCGACAACCAGCGCCACAGTGGCAGCCTCAGCGTCCATGCTACGAGCGCTCCTCGCTCAACCAGCGTGCTTCAATCCAGGCTCTGCCACAAACGGACCCGCCAGCAGCGCCTCAGTGCCGCGTGTGCGGTGCGCGCGTAGGGCCGCGTGGCTGCGCGAGGAAGCGAGGAGGCGAAGGGACGCACCGCGGTCAGCAGCCTCTCGGTCTGCGCCTGGTGTCACTGCTGCTCTCTAACGCTCCAGGCGAGCAGCAACAGAGCCACCGAGGGCTCCTGTTGTGACTGTGGAAACATATACACGAGGTCATCTCGAGAGAAGGAGCACGAAGAAGGAAGAACGGTCGAACGCTGGAACGCATGATTCTGGCCTTGTTCATCCGCTCCTCTCGCTCGCTCCGCTGCTATGCCACCTCTCACCGTGGTTCACGTCACTGACAATCATCTGTATGCGGACGCAGAGCGGGTGAACGACGGACTGGTGCCCGCAGAGACGTGCCGGGCGGTGCTGGCTGCTGCTGCGGCCGCTGCGCCCTCTGCAGACGCGCTGGTGCTGACGGGCGACTTCACCAACGACGACAGCGAGGCGTCCTACACGCTGATGAAGGCGCTGGTGCGCGGCGCCTTCCCGCAAACGCCCGTGTTCTTTGTGCCTGGAAACCACGAGGAGCTGGTGCGCCTGGAACGCGTGTTCGTGCCAGAGTTTGTGGGTCCCGCCGCAAGCAGTCGGCTGGTGGATGTCCCGCTGGCGGGGGAGGGCTCCCGCTGGCGCCTGCTGCTGCTGAACACCTTCCTGGGCGGCGGCGCGGTGCACGGCGGGGTGGACGCGCCCACCGCCGCAGCGCTGGAGGAGGCCCTGGCGAGCGCAGACGCGCGGGGCGAGTTCGTGCTGCTGGCGCTGCACCACCCGCCCGTGCCACCCGCGGGCGAGCTTCCGCCGTGGTCTGGCAACTGCTTACGCGAACCAGAGGCGCTGCTCAGAAGCCTGCAGGCGCACCCGTGCTGCCGCGTGGGCCTGCACGGACACCTTCACGCGGACACCTGCACGCGTCTGGGCCACGCCAGCGTCTACTGCACTCCCTCCACGTGCACACAGACGGTGGTGCAGTCCGACAGCTGGCAGATTGACGTGGACGCAAAGCCGGGCTTCAGACTTGTGACGCTGCACGAGGACGGGAGCCACGAGACGGCTGTGCACCGGGTGAACGTGCGGCAGGTCTTGCAGTGAGAGTGCGAGGAAGCACTGTGAAATCTCTCAGTCGTGCGTTCGCTGTCGCGCTGCCTGTCTCGTGCCTCGTCGGCAGCGCACGTATTTCTCCGAGCAGGGGAGGTGGGGACCCGCCAGGGCCCACCTCCTCCGCGGCCTGATTCGGCACCCCCTCCTCGCGCGACTAGATCTAAGGTCACCTTATGTAATAGTACTCGATCTCGTGCCGAAGCTATGACTGTAGGAGTCGGTGCACGTCGTCTGCTCGAGCCAGGCTGTCCCGCAGCGCCTGTCGCTCCTCGTCGCTGGCGCCGCCGAGCAGCAGCGCGGCGGCAAACACCTCCAGCGGCAGCTCGAAGACGCCCGTCTCCACCGTCGCCTGCACGCAGGTGCGCCACTGGCCGGGCGCCCCGCCCGCATCGCCGCTCAGCGAGGCCGCCGCCAGCGCGCCGCCGACGCAGTGCCCCCGTCCGGAGAGCACGCCCAGAGGCGCTCCTGGGCGCTGCTGCCGCGCGGGCGCCAGCACCGCCAGCGCCCCGGAGGTTGTGAAGAAGACGCTGCGCGCAGACTCCCCCTCCAAACAAAGGTAGTGCCCCGTGTGGAGCTGACGGGGCTGCATGCGCCCAGCCAGCCACACAAACGTGCTGGGGCTCGCCCCCAGGAAGGCGTTGCGCAGCGCGCGCTCGCCGGTGATCGATGCCACGGCAGCGGAGCGCACCGATACAGGCAGCTCCGCCAAAAGCTCGGCGGAGAAGCTGGAGGAGCGTCGCTCGTGCGGCATGTAGGCGGTTGTCACCCAGGACAGTACCTGGCTCTGCACGGGCGGCGGCAGGTTGTTCTCCTTGACGAATGTATCGGCGGCGACCATCTTGTCCTTGAAGTTCTGCTCCTGCGCGTAGGTGGCGCCGTGCTTGGCGAGCACCCGAACCATCTGCCCCGTGAACGTGGCGATGAAAAACGCTCCAATCAGCATGAACGCAACTACCATCAGCTTCTCGGGGTCAGTCTTGGCCACCACGTCGCCGTAGCCGACAGTGGTGAGCGTCATGGTGGCAAAGTAAACCGCGCTGACGTAGATGGCGCCCCCGGGGGGCAAGAGCAGCCCGCTGGCCTCGCACAGCGTGCTGCCGTCCAGCGCGTTTAGCACGGCGACCGGGTCCAGAGCACCGTTGTCCGCGACTCCCAGCTGCGTCACCCAGGAGTCGCATAGGCCCTCCAGCGTCGCAGTGAAGATGAACGTGCATCCCATGAGGTTTACAAGGAACGCAAACCAGTAGATGACGGACAGCGCGAAGATGACGAGGGGTGAGCCGCTCTTGTGCATCATCCACACCTCCGCGCCCAGCATTGCTCGCCGAGAGAGGAACAGTTTCCAGAGGCGTACCACTCGCAGCAAGCGCAGCGCGCGCATGATTGTCACGGCGGTACCAGCGGTGTGCGGCGGCGCGCCGGTGGCCAGCACGACGATGTAGTACCCCACCTGCACGAAGAAGGGCACTGCGGCGAGCAGATCAACCACGAAAAAACGGCTCACGTATTCGCTTGCAATCGTCTGCGCGTCCAGCACCAGCTTCACGTGACCGTCGCACACGTAGTACACGCCCGAGCGGAAGTTCACCAGCAGGTCAAATGCAAACGCAGCGCCGCTGACCAGGTCGATGACAGCGGTTGAGCGGCTGGTGGTGATGTTCGTGTTGAACGCAACAAACACCGGCTCTAAGAAAGCCACGTAGGTGCAGGTGAGCACCAGCATGTAAGCCGTCCACGCACGCACGGCCAGGGAGGCTGGGTGAATGGGCGTGTGGATGCCCGGAATGGACAAAGCATGCTTTTCAGTGGGCCACTGCACAGAGAGCGCGCGCTCAACCTGGCGAGCCGTCGGCCTTGCGGGGCGGTTAAAGGCCTGAGGGCGCGCGGGCAGGTGAGAGCAGGCAAGGTTGTAACCGCAGCACCGCGAAGACGATTCAGAAGAGAAGCTGCCACAGTCTTCCAGCTGGCTCCGCCACGCACCTTGTGTGACACCGCGAAGGAGCGACCGTGCTCCAGCAGGCTCTGAGGAGGGCGCGTGAGGGCGTGCGGAGTACAGCTGCGCGCGAGGGCGACAGCGAGACCACGCGTGCATTTGCTGCAGAGCGCTGCTCGCAGGAGGCAGTCAGGAGGCACGCACAATCTCAGCCTCGAACTCTGTGTTCGCCTGCTCCTCCAAAGGGGGCGGAGCGGCATCATCAGCAAACTCTCCGGAGCTCGCGTTGCCGTCGCTGTCGGGCGGCGACGCCGCGAAGGTGCCGAAGTTGGCGCTGCCCGGGCGCAGCAGTGACGCCTCGCCGGCACCGTTGCGTGGCGAGGGCGCGCCCGCGCCCTGCATCGCCGAGCACTCGCGCGCGGTGGCGCTGGAAAGGCTGTGGGTGAGTAAGGAGTGAGGACCGAGTTGGGGAGGCAGATGGTGGACAGGGAAGGCGAAGGCACGAGAGTGGCGCTCTTGAGATTATTCGCGCGGCGGCGGCGGTACGCTGCGTGGCAGCGCAGCGCAAGGGGTCCCTCCTACAGCCTCGAGCGCTGCTCAGCGCGCGCCCTCCGCCCTGTCGGTGCCCATTCAGTCCATGTTAGAGCGCCTGCAGGCGAAAAGTGCTGAGAATGAGCGCGCCGCACGCAGCGAGCACCCCACGAGCAAGGGCACCAAGCGCGCCGCTGTCGCTGTCGAGCCGGTAGCAGAGCCGCGGCTGCCTCGCGCCGCAAAGACCAAGGCTAAGGCCAAGGAGACCGCCAAGAAGAGCGAGAGCGAGGACGACGACAGGCCGCGCGTGGCGAAGAAGTCAAAGCACAAGAAGGACGAGGCTGACAGCGCGGAACAGGCCGAGGAAAGCTTCGAGGAGCCGGAAAGCCCGTTCATCTGCCTCAGCACGGCGCTCGGAAGCGACTACTGCCTCTCCAAGGCTGACCTCACGTCGCTCAAAGTGCGTCTGGTTCCCAACCCGCATTACCGGTCCGCAGCGCCTATGCAGCTGTACGTGCGCGCTGATGTGCTGGATATCGCCCTCGCGAAGCACGGCTCCCTGGAGGGCATCGCCGCCGAAGCCGCAAAACGCGCGGCCACGGCTGCGAAGGCTGCGGCGACCAAGGAGCACAACGACGGCAGGCGCGATGGCGCCAACCCGCGCAGCTGGAGCCCGGCGACGCACCGCCGCTACACGGGGCCGTTCAAGCGCTCGATCAAGGCGTTCGTGATGGCCGCGCACGTCCGCAAGATCTTCGGCGGCGTGGATGCGCACGCCGAGCTGGTGAAGCGCGTGGTGAAGCTGGTGGTTGAGTCACGGGAGGTGCCCACGCGGGCGAAGCAAGCCGCCAAGCCGCCCAAGCAGCGCAACCACTGGCACAGCCGCTACATGTGAAGCATGGTAGCACGGAAGGAAGCCTTCCTCCATGGACTACTGAGAGCGCCGAATCAACCGCAAGGATGCAATGCATGCAGCACGTTGTCGACGACACGCTACGTAGGGCGTGGTACGCGTCGTCACGCAGGCTGGAGCGGGAAGCGCGCGATGCGCCCAAAGGCTGCAGCCAGGTCCGCCGGCAGGCTGCTGACGAGCCCCCGGCCACGCACGTGGAGCGTCAGGAGGCGCACGTCCGCGTGTGCCGCCAGCGCGGCTGCGACCACGTGAAGCGGAGAGCCGGCCGCCAGCGGGCGCTGGTCGAGCAAGGCGGCTGAGTCCCCGTCGTCGCCGCCGTCGTCTGGACAGGCAGACGCCTCCTCCTGCGCGTCCGCATCCGCGCCCTCGACGCCGACGTGGCAGAGGCGCAGCGACATGCGGGCGCTGGGCGGCAGCTGGAGTTCCGCGAACCTGGGGTGGGCGGCGTGCCCGGCGGCCCTGTAAGCCCACCCGAGCGCCTCCAGCCCCCCAACCCGCACCCCCGCGCCCAGGGGGCAGGCGAACGGCGTGCGCTGCGGCGCCTCGCCGGACAGGCAGGCGCCGTCGACGCCGCCGTCGTCGCAGGCGCAGCGCAGCGGTGGCAGGAGCAGCGCACGGCCGGTGGCCTGCGCCACAGCGAACCCCTCCGCCAGCCGGGCCAGCTGCCAGCGCATCAGCTCGCCGTGCGCTGCGCGCAGGCCGGCTGGCGCGGATGCGTTGCGCGTTGCAGCCAGCAGGGGCTCTGGGAGGCGGAGCTCCAGTGCCAGCAACCCTCCCTGAGGAGACCAGTACCCCGCTTTCTCCTCGCCGCCCCACAGCCCAGCCTCGCGCAGCGCCGCAACAGCCTCCGGCTGTCGCGCCAGGGTGGTGCCCGCGTGGAGGGTGTACGGCTTGAGCCGGTAGCGGACGGGCAGGTCCGCCGCAAAGTGGGTGTGACCGCTGGTGAAGAGCCCCACGGGGAGCACGCCCAGCCCCAGGCTGCCGTTGCAGGCGCGGTAAGGCATCGCCTGCGTGCCGTCGTTTACCCGGGGGGGATAGCGAGGGAACAGGTCCTCACGGGCAGCAGCCTCCCACGACCCCCCAGGAATGGGCGCCAGTGACGTCACGCGTTGCGGCGCCGCCTTGCCCCCGTCCAACGCCAACACCTCGGCAAAGGTGCGCGCAAGTCGCGTGGCCCCGTCCTCGCCCGCGGGCGCTTG
>Ga0208951_1000212_pt1 | contig 25745 bp, 37 predicted proteins | sample GreLakmeMI27MSRF_FD_187702 | JGI IMG/M metagenome (GOLD analysis project Ga0208951, IMG submission 187702) | Freshwater lentic microbial communities from great Laurentian Lakes, MI, USA - Great Lakes metaG MI27MSRF (SPAdes) | ecosystem: Environmental > Aquatic > Freshwater > Lake | place: Great...
AATGGTTGGATATGGCCCGCCAGCCGATCCCGGCCGCCAAAGTCCGGGAGATTCTCGCGCTGACGGGCCAGCGTCCCCACGCCAATACCGGGAGATTCATGCCCGCCAGCCAGCTCGCGAAACTCCGAAAACTCGCCAAGCGGGAGCTGCTGGCGCGGCAGGGCAAAGCGGTCGTCGGGCCGATGCAGTACCGCCCGTCGCGGCGCGCTGGCGGCCGCGACGGGCGCGGCGCCCCGCGCGAGGGCCGGCAGCATCCAGGCGCCCGCGATATCGAATCAACTCTGCGCGCGACCGGCTATTTTTCTCGTCCGACCGCGGCAGTGCGATTTGGAGCTGGAGAGTTCTACCCGGGCGAAGATAACGAAATACGTAATGTCCTCGACCACCTCGAGCGTCGATGGCTCCGCTCAGTCGACCGGGAAGCCCGTGCCCAGGCGCGACTCTTCGCGTTGAGGATGCAGATCAACGCCGCGCCGCGCGAGACAGATCAACGCGACCGAAATGACGCCGCCGGAATTCACGGGGACCAACTTCGGCGCGCCGCGTCGGCTCTCGCGTTGAAAGTCCAGGCTCGGGGTCGCGAAGTAGATGCCGCGCATCGTGAACTATTAAGCGCCGCAAGCGAATTGACCCGGCGGTGACCCAGAAGCCGCTGACGCACGCCCAGATCGAGCGGCTCGTGCCGTCGCAACTCGGTCGCCACCAATTCGAGGCGCAATCATGATGTGGCTGAGATCGTTGAGGCTCGTCACGAGATCGTCGTACGATTAGACGCGCGCGAGTACATGGGAAAGCGGCTCACGAGAGATTGGCTGGATGGCGTCGACATCGTTTCTATGCACGTCGAGAACGCGCTGGGATGAAAAAAATGTCCGTACAATGCATGGCGAAAGAGTGCCCGGCGTGCCCGGCCGGCAAGATATGTAATCCAGTGACGGGGCGGTGCGTGCTCGCCACGGGTCCCATAGGCAAAAAAATCTTGGGCAACAAGCCAAAGCCAAACAACGTCATCAATGGTCAAGGTCTTCGAGGTCTTCGAGGGTAGACTTGACGGCTGAAATCTTGCATACTTCGTCGTTTTCTGCAGGGACGTGATGCTTCCATACAAAACATACAACACTGCACCCATACCGCTGTTTTGGGCGACTCGTGGTTGTTTTGGGCAACTCGTGGCCTTGAGGCCTTGAGGCGGTCAAAATGGGCGCGAAAGCCCGAGAAAGCTCCGCCATTTTTCCAGGCGCTGCTTTCCAGGCGCCGTCATCTTTCTTTTAAGCTTTTTTCACAAGGCGCGATAATGTCAGGAGCGAAGGCGACAAAAGTACCATGATAATGCCCCATGTCAGGAGGACGTGCACGCACATCAGGCCGCGTGCGACGTCCGTCTTGGGCGTGATTTCCCCGGCCATCACGTTCGTATGCGTCATCCACGCAAAGTACATGATCTCACCCGTGGTCTTTCGTTTGGACGCAAAGTGCGCCGTTTGTTTGGACGCAAAGTGCGCATCGAAATCGATCGCGTGGTAGATGGAAATCATCGTGGCGTACACCATAACATTGTACAATACGATCCAGTCGAAATACTTGTTTTCAAAGAGGTTCCTCAAGGCCGCAATCGTGAACGACATTACAGTTCCGACTTTTTTTATTTTCAATTCAAGAAGCGATATTTTGCATTGCGCGGACCAGCGCGGCGTCACGGATCATCAGCACGCCGCCGCCCCGGTTCGTAAGAGCTCGATTGACGTCGCCGATAGCCATCCACGTATCGCCAATCGCCCATGTACCTTGATCGTCGTCAGTCGTCCATTCGCCAGAATCCCGGCTGGTGAATTGCATCCTCGAGATGTTTTGGACGACGGGCGTGTCGTCCAACACAGGCCGCATCCACGATTGGACGCGGCACGGTCCCATGCATTCGTACAAATCCCGGTCCCACAACTTGTTCTTCGCGAGGTGGTCGGTGGTGTCGTCTAATATGACGCGCTGCAGCGTCGCGACGCGCGGGACGCCGCACAGCACCGACCGCTTGCCGAGGTACACCTTGGCGCCCATGAGGTCGACCTGCGACTCGATCTTGCCGAGGCGGTCGGCCCCGCCGCTCCAAAAGGCAAAGCAGTGGGCGCGCGCGAGGTGCGTTTCCGGGACGATTTCCAGCGGCATGGCGGAGGGCCAGTCCGGGACGCTGTGCACGAGCCACGCGGAAGCCGTCGCGTTCCACAGGACGATGCCCTTGCACTGCCCGTCGGGAGGCCGGGGCGGCCGGAAGCCGGGGCGGGGAGGCGCGTGGTCCGAGTAGCAGTACCACCCCGTCCACTGCTGCGTCCGGAACGCGGCGGAGATCCACTCGTCGATATCGACGCGCGCAAAGTCTGCCAGGCCCGGCGCAAAGGCAAAGGCCCGGCGGCCTCCCGGCGATTTGAACGCGACCTTCACCATCGAGGCCTCTCTAGTACAACCATGAGGAAAAAATAAAATTCGCCGCCTCGGTAATACAAAGAATATGTCGTATTTGACTGGCGCATTATACGCCCGAGTGTTGAAAGCAGTGGAAACCGCGCGGCAGACGGGAGAAACAACGAGCGTCGTCCTGGTGCAACAGAAGATCTGCGTGCGGCCAGGGCGGCCAGGGCGGGGACCCGTCATGTGCCCGCCCGGGGTGTACCACGTAGCGCTCCTGGCGCGCTCCGATGCACGGGGCGCGACGCGCACTCGCGTGCTGGAACACGGGCCGGTCAAGTACGACGCGTCCCGATTCGAATTAGAACTCGTCGACCCGGCAATTTTCATCCCCCTTCCGAGCGTCCACAATACGATTGATGATATCATCGAATTCGAGGCGAGTCTCCCGACCAAGTACATTATCGGCATCCGCGATTGCCGGCATCACGTCTTGGACTTGTTAAATTATTTATATGTATAGTGTTTTACACGCGAGCCGGGCACGTGTCGCGGCCCGGCGCGGCTTCGTGATTAAATTGTCTTCATAGTACCGTTCCCAATGCCCCCGATGTCCATGGCCGAGACGATCGCAATGCACGCGTACCTAGCGCGGAAAGCTGAACGCGAACTGGCTGCTCGCCACCACTACATGTATCGTTAACGTTTGGAAATTGCTTCTGCAAACGTGTCAATGTCGCCAAAGTGTCGCTTGAGCGCGCGTGCCAGGGCCGGGTCCTTCTTGAGCGCCGAGGGGACGTCGGATTCGCGCTGCAACAAGAACTTGACGTTGCTCGGCGACAGCTTGCCGGTCCGCCGCTGCTTATCCGTCGGGGCGCGCGCCGTGATTTTTTTGTTTACTGCTCGCAGGGCCTTGGTTTGGGGGCCGCCTCCAGACGCGGCGGCCACGCCAAACGTCCCAAAGGCCATGGCGTGAAGCAACGCATCAGCCAAATCGTCTTTTTTCTTTGACGCATCAAAAACGCCACGCAGCGGTTGGTCTGTCGCGTTCAAAAACGATGCGGTCGTCTGCACTGCCAGCTTCTTGCGGTGCCGGTACGTCCACTCGGCATCGGTGGCATTTGTAGGGAACCATTCTGTGCTGGCTGCGTACAAAAGCTTATGCTTCGGGTCTTGGAGCGTCACTTTGAGACCTTTGGAAACGAAATAGAATTCGAGGTAATGCATGATGCGCGTCATGCTCGGGTTTTTGGACGGCTGGCGCTCGATCACGACGTGCGTCACGCCGTCCAGGAATTCTTGCGTTGCGTTTTGCACGAGGCAGGCGTGAATTTCTAGGGCCCACGACCCTGCAGAGTCCCAGACGGCCCACCGCGCGATTACCCGGGGTTCTGCGGTCGACACGACGCATACGCCCAAGTTTTTCTGGCCGACGTCGATGCCCAGTATCATCTTGACGGTCTGTCCGTAAAAGGCTTTAACTTCTATTCGTAGTAGTCCTCGGACTCGAAGTCAGAGTCGTCTGAGTCGTCCGAATCCTCCGAATCCTCAGATTCAGAGTCGTCCGAATCCTCAGAATCAGACTCGTCCGATGAATCCGATGAATCCACTTCCGAGTCGTCAAAATCGAATCCAGCGTTATCCTCCTCAGGCTCGTATTCGTACTCGGGCTCGTCCTCGGACGTGTCTTCGGGCTCGGTGTCCTCGTCAGAAGAGTCCTCGGCTTCCGCTTCTTCTGCCTCGGCCGCTTCCGCCGCTTCCTCTGCCTCGGCCTCTGCCTCGGCCTCGGCCTCGGCCGCAGCTTCCGCAGCCGCCTCCGCAGCTTCCGCAGCTTCCGCAGCTTCCGCAGCTTCCGCAGCTTCCGCAGCTTCCGCAGCCGCCTCCGCAGCTTCCGCAGCCGCCTCTTCCTTGGCCCGCTTTTCCTTTTCCATCTTCTCCTTAGCTTGCTGCGCCTTCTTCATATCCTTGGCCTGCTTTTCCTTCTCCATCTTCTCCTTAGCTTGCTGCGCCTTCGCCTTCTTGGGCGCCTTTGCCTTCTTGGGCGCCTTTGCCTTCTTGGGCGCCTTTGCCTTCTTGGGCGCCTTTGCCTTCTTGGGCGCCTTTGCCTTCTTGGGCGCCTTTGCCTTTTTGAGTGCCTTTGCCTTTTTGGGCGCCTTTGCCTTTTTGGGCGCCTTTGCCTTTTTGGGCGCCTTTGCCTTTTTGTACGATTCCATGCGACTGCGACGCCAGAGCAGGAACGCGACCACGAGGAAAGCCAAGACGATATACTTCGTCTCCATGTAGGTATGACAACAAAAAAAATATCGGGTGCGACTACATGCGACACGCGTCCCCTCGGGCACATGGCCACGCACGAGGGTCGCCCGCCCAGTCGCACGTACCCGTCGCGGCACGTCACTGCGTTCAAAACCTGGAGATCCGAGGCGTCGCGGTCCACCATAAGAGCGACGTCGTCCCACGGTCCAACCCGGCCGATATCGCGGCGCTCCTGGCGATCTTCGGGCCGTCCATCAAGCTCATGGGCGGCGGCGTGTACGCGCAAGTGTACCGCATCGAGTCGACGCCCGAGGCTCGCCGCGCGCTCGAGCACCTCCAGTCGCTGGTCACAAACGCGGTCGCCGGAGCGCGCGTCAAAAACGGCCCGGTGATCCTCAAGGTCGGGCTGCCGACCAAGCGCGAGGACTGGGCCGAGTTTCTGAAACGGTCGGTTCGCGAGAACGCAGCGCACCTCGCCGTCCAAACTGCCGACCCGAGCATCGTGCCGTCATTGTACTTTGCCGGGTCTATCGGCCAAATATACGTCGCTGCAATGGAAGTGGCGAGCGGCGTGACGCTCGCCGACTTTATCGAGCAGCACGGCGGGATCCCGCGCACGGTATACGCCAACCTCCAGCGTGCCGTGATCACGTCGCTGTCGGCCGGTATCGTGCACGGCGACCTTCACGACAAAAACGTCATGGTCGCGCCCGACGGAAGCGTGAAGATCATCGACTTTGGGTTTGCGGTGCAGCTGAGTCCGGAGCAGCGCAAAACCGTTCAAAGCCTCGTCCACACCAACACGAATGCTGCCTGGAACGCTATTGGAGAGTACGTCGACGCTGTGCAAGCGCAACGGATCCGCGGCCTCACGTGGTACAACCCAGAGGTCAAGGCTTTGCGCGTGTGGCGATCTATGATCACGGACGCACCGGGGCACGCGTCCGTCGCACATCGAGCGCGTCTTGGGACGCCTGTTGCCCGGGGTCCACGAACGCCGCCGGTACGAACGCGATCGCCAGGGCACCGCGCCCGCCGCGCGCGTCACCTTGCAAAACGAGAGATATTACGGCGTTTGCATCAAGTTACATAATTGCGAAACTCGGTCGACGCGTATACGCCCCGGGGGTGGGACACGTCGACGTCGTCCAGCACGTGCGTCAAAAAGCCCATCGCCGCGCGCCATTTGGGCGTCTGCGGCTCGTGATCGACGATCTCTGCGTTTCGAACGCAGACGCCGCCGGCCGCGCACAGCGAATCTACGAAGAATTCTACCGCGTGGACGTCAAACACCTCGAGGTCCACGCGGTAAAACGCAACGCCGGGGCTGGCTAGCTCGATCATGTACCCGCCGCGAATGTCGTCGTGCGCGCACACGGCAAAATCAGAACCAAACCATCCCACGAGCTCTGGCAACGTCGGGATATCGTTTGATTGAAAGCGAGCATACACGCCCCGGCCGCGCATACGTCTTTGCGTCGATATGCCCTTTAAGATTCTTACAGTCTCCGGCAAAAACCCTGGCAGGCCTACAGTCCGCACTTCTTCAGGTCTTCCAGCCCCTTGTTGAGCGACACGTTCGACACCGCGCAGGCCGTGTACACCATCTTCTTCGTCATCTTCTTGGTGTTGACGCCCGTCAGCTCAAAGGCGCGGTACAAGACGGCGCTGCACACCGTCTCGGGCGTGCGCCCCTCCAAAAAGTCGCCGGCCTTGACGGCCTCGAAGATCTCGCGCGCCTTTTTCAGTACGGTATTGCGCTCGGCCGTCGTCTCGAACGAGATGCCGCCGGCCGCGCGCATGAGCAAATCCTCCGCCATAACTGTGGTAAAAAGCAGTTTGTTGTAAGGCTTGTCAGCCAAGAGGCTCTTGAAGCTCTTGGCCAGTTCCGTGCAGTCCTGGAGCGCCACGCCGCACTGCCCGGAAATCTCTTTGATCGTGCGCGGGAACCGGTCGCCGGCGCGCTCGTGCGATTTGCACCCAAAGTACAGGCTGCACGCCGCCGCGGCCGTCCGCTCCGTCTCGCGAATGCCGCGGCCCTGCGCCTTGCGCGCCTCGGCGTAATCCGTGAAGAAGCGTTTCGCGGCCATGCACATCTGGTGGTCGCCGTCCATGCCCAACAACGACCCGCACCGCTCGATCTCGACGAAACCGGCCCGCATGTTTTTCGTCGTATCGGGCTCCGCATACCGTTTCTTGTTGTCCGGAACGACGGCGCCGTTGCTCCCGCCGATGAACTGGTCGTAGCGGCCCACGCTGGCGGCGCGCGCGGTGGCGTCGGTGTACCACTCCGGGCCCAGATCCATCGCGTGCTCTTCGACGACATTCGCGCACGTCGTGCAGATCGTGTCGCCGCTCGACTGGTCGTGCACGAGCCGCTGGTCTTCGAGCAACGAACAGTCGCACCCGCCCGGCCCGCGAGTCTGCGACCGCCGGAGCGGCGACCGCTCGCGGCGAGGGAGGTAGGGGCGGGGGTCCCACATTCTGAGAGGTCTTAAAGAAACCAGTTCCCGGGGGTTTAAGCCCCTTTCACAGCAAACATGGATCGTCGCGTTGGTGCCTACTTGCACGCTCCTGCGGGCCCGGCACGCTCCTGCAGTCCCGCCCCCAATGTCGAAAAGCAATCGTTGTTCGTTATGGAGACGCGCGAATCGTATTGGCTCGCGCCCGTCATCCGAAATGCGCTGCAGGAATTCCCTAATTGGGACTTGTTTGTGTGTGGCCCGGCGCCGGTGCTGGACTCTGTGCTGTCCGAATTCCCCGGGGTCAAGGCCATTTGCATCGACGCGCCCGCCAAGTCGTCGCCGGAGACGTTCAGCGCCGTCATGTTTTCGTCCCAGATCTGGGAAGTCTTCGACACCGAGTTCGTCATGATCTTCCAGACCGATTCGGTTTTTTCAAAGGACGCACAAAATAAAATTCCGGACGGATCCAAGGATTACTACGGCGCGGCGTGCGGGGACTTGTCCGACGACAAGTTCGTGATCAACGGCGGGCTGAGCTACCGCCGCGTCAAGGCGTTTGCCAAGGCCGTGTTGTTGCTTACGGAAGACGACCGGAAGATTGCTGAAGATATCGCGTTCTGCAACGTCATGCGTCGTCACCCCACGGAATTCGCGCTTCCTACGGTCAAAGAGTGCATGTCGTATGCGATCGAGTCGTTCGGGAACCCGACGACCGCATTCGGCATGCACGGCACGGACAAGCAGTATGCGCCGCCGGCACTGATCGCGGCGCTGCTTCCGGTAGAAAAGAAAAGGTTTATCGTCGATTGTTTCACGTACGATGGCGAACCGATCCTGGAGACGCGCCTCAAGCTTTTGGACGCGACGGTCGACCGTTTCATTATCGTCGAAGCGCTCTTCACGCATTCCGGCGAGCCCAAGGAGCCGACATACGATATGTCCAAATTCGAGGCGTGGAAGGATAAGATCACGTACCTCGTCGCCGACTTCCCGCCGATGCCGCCGGGCTGGGGCGCCGACATGCCGTGGGTCAAGGGGAACGCCGAGGCGTGGTGGCGCGAAAAGTGCCAGCGCGACGAAATCGTCAAAGGCTTTCACGGCGTGCCGGACGATGCGCTGGTCATCGTGTCGGACGTCGACGAAATTCCGGATATGGCCCGCGTCGTCGACTTGGTCCCGCCGCCCGACCACGCCGTCCATCTCGACATGGCCTTCTTGGTGCACCAGCCGACGTGGCAACGCAACGAGGCGTGGTCCCGGGCCTATGCGTGCTCCCCGAAATTCGTCAACGAACATGGCGCGACGACAATCCGGACCAGCACGCCCGTTCGCGTGATCCAAAAGGCCGGATGGCACTGCAGCAGTTTCTTTGGCGTCGATCGTCAAATCCAAAAGATCAAGTCGTTTGCGCACCGGGAATTCTCAAAAGAAATCGACCCGGTGATCGTCAAGCACCGGCTGGACAACGGCAAGGATCCCTATGGCCGAGGCGCAGAGTACGATTGTCACAGGACGATGGAGCACGCGTGGCTGTGCTTTGTGTGATTTTTTTACATGAGGATTTACGGTTCAAAAGCCAGGACGATGGAGCACGCGTGGCTGTGCTTTGTGTAATTAAGCTAAGACGCATAAATTAAATGTTGGTGCGCACAGACTTGAAGACGGGGAATCGCGCTTTGCCGGTCGTCGTGAGCTCTGAATATTGCACGGTGACGAGATCGCCGATGCGGAACAGCTTCTTCCACCCCTGGCGATCGGATTCCGAGAGGCCCGATCCCACTTGGAACGTCGCGCGTTTTCCGCCAAGATTCCACTCGACGATCAGGCTCTTCAGCGAGCCGTCCGGCCGGAGCTCGAAGCCGGTGATCTTCGCCTCGGCGTCCTGGACGTTTTTCACTTTAAGAATAAACTTGGACCGCGTGCCGCCCGCGTACGTCGCGCCGGCGTTGCGGAGCATGACGCCCTCGCCGCCCTTGCTCTTGATGGTTCTAAACATGCCGTTCAAATTCGCCTGGTTCGCGAGGCGGTGCTGCGGCTGGAGACACACGAACGACCCGGATCCAGGCGACCCGGAATCGCACGTCGGAATCTCGCGGCGGAGGCGCGCATATGTCGTCTCGAACGGCGTCGTGGACATCGGGTCGTCGAAGATGCGGTACTGCAGCGTCTTCCACTCGGCATCGATCGGCCGGGACTTTTTGGCGATCGAGAGGACGCTCTGGAACTGGGCAAAGCCGCGGCCGGCAAAGAGCTCGCCGTCGTACGTCCCGTTGGGGATGGCCGCGAGGAACCAGTCTGGCGCGGCGATCACGTTGCCGTTGCGACTCACGAGTTTCGTGCCGTCGAAGAGCGCGCGCATGCCGTCCATTTTCTCGGATGCAAAGTAGCGCGTGAGGTTGTGCGCGCCGGGGCTGTACTTGTGGGCCAGCATCGCCTTGACGTTGCGTGCGCCGACGTTGCGCCGGGGGCCGGGGCCGGGGCCGGGGCCGGGGCCGGGGCCGGGGCCGGGGCCGGGCCCTGCGTTGTTGTTGCGTTTTTTCGAAAAGTCGAAAACTTCGGGGTTCGAGCTTACGGCCTTGAGTATATCGCGTTTCTCGATCAAAAGGTCGTCGCCGTTCAGCACTTCGTCTTCATCGAGGTTGTTTGCGGCAAAGATGAGGAGGTCTTCGATGACGTGGAGCGGGGTACGGCCTTGAGACGCGGTGACGACGTGCCCCCCGTAGAAAGATTCGCGAGGGACCGTTCCGCGGTACAGCGGACCGACGATGCGCGCGACCTCGGCGCGCGCCCCGGGCGAAATGCCCTTGATGCCGAAATGCCCGGCGCGGGTGCCCTCCGGCTTGATCATCTCGCGGATCACCTTGTTGATGTTTACGTCGACCTTTGACTTGTTCGGCTTGTTCGCAGGCTTGTTCGCGGGCTTGTTCGCGGGCTTGTTATTACCCGAGACGCGCGTCACGGTATTGCACTCGTTGCCGAGCGCCTCGAACCTTTTGTGAAACGTCGCCGCCGCAATGTACTTGGTCTTGCCCGTCAGGTGGCTCCGGCCCGTCGCGACCGACTTTTCGGTGTTCATGTGGACGCACCGAGTCGACGCGCCGGCGTTGCGCGCAATCTTGGCGATTTCCTGGCGCCGCTCGCGCGTCGGGTTGGTCGCGTCGACAATCACGGATTTTCCCGATTTGAGGCCCGTGCGGATGGCCGCGTTGATCCGGGGCCGGCTCGATTTCAGCACGTCGCTCGACACGATGACGTTGCTGTTTTTCGCGATCTTTTCGGCGTACGTCGACTTGCCCGACCCAGTCTGGCCCACCATGATGGTCACGCGCTGGCCGCCCGCCGGCTTTGGGGCGACCGGTTTCGGGGTCGGTTTCGGGGTCGGTTTCGGGGTCGGTTTCGGGGTCGGTTTCGGGGTTGCATTATTGGGCTTTTTAGCGTTCTTCGGCTTCTTGACCGGGCCCAAGTCGCCCGCCAAGACGCGCTTCCCGATTGGGCCCATCCGATTCACGCACCGTCCCGTCGCCGGGTTGCACACTTGGATTGCCGTACACTTTTGCCCGCACTCTGTCATATGTATCGCCAAATATTTAATTTGTGTGACTAGCAGTATGACGTACCGCGCCACCCCCGGGCCATGCGGCTCCAAGTCCGACACGACGCCCGAGTTCCAGTACATGCTCGCCAACTTTTCGTCGCGCGATGTGGTCGACGACCGCGCGGCGCGACTCGTGATCGGGACGCCGACCAGGATCGACGACCGCACGCCCGTGCCAAAAGAAACGGCGAAGAAGACACGACGCGAGAAGGTGCCGTCGCGTTAATTTTTTTCTCGACTCATCCCAATGGAGCTCGCGATCATCGCTGGGCTCGGAGCGCTCGGGTGGCGGATGTCGGCCAAGGGCACCGCGCCGCGTCGGCTCCAGGAAGTGCCAAATGTCGCGCGCGCCGGCGTCGAGTTCCCTTTCGACCCGCAAGTCGAAACGAGCGCGCTGCTGGACGCCGACATGCAGGCCGCGCGAGAGCACGTCATGCGCGTCTACGACCCGGCGACGGGAACGTACCGCTGGCAGACCGACAAGGTCGGCGCCGGCGCCTTTGACGGGCCGCGCCCCACCGTGCGCAGCGACAAGACCGCGATCTTCGCGTCGCAGCGCAACCTCGAGACGTACACGGGCGCGGACGATACGTGGCAGCACAAGAGCGAGCGCGCGGGCCTCTTCGAGCCGTCGGAGCTCAAGGTCGCCGTCGGGTCGGGCGGCACGGCCAAGTCGCGCAAAGACCTCTTCGACCGCCAGGAGCTGGTGGACCGCAACGTCTTCGGGTCGCGCATGAACAACGTCCTGCCGTTTGCCCAAGACCGCGTCGGGCCCGGCCTCGGCGTCGACCCCAACGTTCCCAGCTCCGACGGCCTGCACAGCCAGTTCCGCGTCCTCCCGACCGAATCCCTCAACGCGTACCGCACAAACCAGCTGCCCGGCCGGACGGCCTCGGGCGCCGCGCAAATCACCAACGGCGGCCGGCGCCCCGAACACTTCCAGCAGAACAAGCCGAGCCTGGTGGACCGCGCGCCGCAGATCGGCGCGGCGCGGACGAGCTTCAACGCGCCGTCGGCATTCCCGGTGCCGGACCTCAAGGCCACGCGGTCGGACGGGACGTCGCGCGAGTTCCGGGGGCCGGGGTACGCCAACGCCGGCGCCACGGTATCGGCGGGCGAGACGCACGTCCAAAAGGCCAAGTACGCTCTAGGGAATCTCAACGTGATGCGCAGCCAGGTGATGGACGGCGGGACGGTTCGCGACGTGACTCTTCGCGACGTCAAGAAGCGCCTGCCGCACGCGGGCGTCACGGGCGCGGGGTCCGTCACGGCACGCGCGGGACAATCCGCCACGGCCTTTGTCATGCGCGAGCAGGCCCGGGAGTGCGGCCCAGGCGTGCCGGTCGTCGGCGGCGGATCCGTGGTCGGCACGGGATCCGCGCGGTCGGCAGCCGAATCGTCGATTAACGGGCTGCGCGAGACCGAAGCGATCAACGCAGGGCAGTATTCGACGATTCACAAGAATGCGATCCGAAAGACCGTGTCGCTCGGCGTGGGCCGCGAGACGGCCGGGCGCACCGAGTATGGCCGTCTCGCCGGCGGCGTCATGGGGACGGCCGGCCGCGTCCAGAAGCGGCGCGTCCAGAACGCGTTTGGCATCCCGCAGCACGGCACGGTGCCCCACGCGCAGCAGCGCACGGATCCCGGACGCGAGACGCCCAAGAAGAAGTTGTCGTCCGAGGAGCCGCGGGAGCTCGGGCTGGGCCTCAAGTTTAAGACGATGCGCGATGCATCGCGCCCCGTCCGTCAAATTCACGACGCGTGCGCCTAAGAAATGAAAAAAATGACGCGTTACATTACCAACGTAATGCACGAGCACGACCGCCTCGAGGCCAAGCTCGCGTACCACGCGGCGGAAGCGGCCAAGCACCGGCGCGCCATGAACGATATCGCGACAGCGCACCACCGCAACGTCGCGTACGACCCGCAGTGGCGCAACGTCCGCGTCGCCGTCGGAGGCCACGAGGCCCACCTCAAGCACGCGATGCGCCGCGCGTGGCACGAGAAGAAGGCCAACAGGTACGCCGCGGCCCTGCGCCTCCCGGCCCGGATCCACCACCCCGAGGACTACTTTGACCCCTTTACAAACCCGCGCCGCTCCGGCGACCACGACGTCCGGGGCAGGCGCGGCGACCCGGGGTACTTCAAGGTGTAAGCGACTTAAAGGCGGCGACGCACGCGCTACGAAATGTCGCACGAGCAGGCCAAGAAGATTGCCGAGGCGGGCGCCGCAGCAGAGTGGGCGCGCCGGACTCAAGAGTGGGAGACGCTCGCCAAGAGCGGCGGGGTCAAGTTGCCCCCAGGCGCGAAGGTCGATCCCAAGGACGTCCGCGTCGAAATCGGCCCTCCGATGACCGAGGAGGAGTTCAAGGCCTGGCATCAACGTCGAAAGGCCGCTATGAAAAACTTTTCTCAGTAAAGTAATACGATGCTCGACAGCAAGATTGTGATGTACGCAGCCCTCGCGGTCCTGATCTGGTTTGTCGTCTTCAAGAAGACGGAGACGTACGATGAGGACTATGCCCACGAGGACTACGCCCACGAGGACTACGACGAGGACTCTGAGGAGGACTACGACGAGGACTCTGAGGAGGACTACGACGAGGACTCTGAGGAGGACTACGAGGACTCCGATGACGAGTGAACGCCTGGGGGTCAAACGCGACCGCCTGTGCGCGGTCGCGTTTGACATGTAAAAAAAACGAAAAAGTTTTTCTCAGGAGAGGGTATGCCGGACCGCGCCGAGATGATCAAGTACGCGATCTTCGCCGCTCTCGCCGCTCTCTTTGCCGGGCTGATTTGGTTCTTCGTCTTCAAGAAGACGTCCGTTAAGACGTCCGTTAAGACGGCCGTTAAGAAGGACAAGTACGACGAGTACGAGTCGAGCGAGGACGGCGAGGAACCTTACGAGAATGAGGAATACTCAGAGGCCTCTGACGAATCCGAGGAATACGCTGAAGACTCCGAGGCAGAGGAAGAGTACGAGGAGGACTACGAGGAAAACGCAGAGGTCACCGAGTCGTACGACGACGACGGGTACGACCATGCTGCTCACGCTTAATTTTTAATTTTTCGAATTCGCACGGTCTTGGGCGTTTTCGGCACGGGCGTGACCTTCATACCCGGGTCCAGGATCTTGGTGGCCATGGAGTGCACGAATTTCATGTAGCTGGCGGTCGGCTGGCGCGACATGATACCAGAAGAAAAGAAGATTTTTTGAGACTTTTGTTACAAAAAAAACGTCTCAAAAAATTTTACGGGATTTGCCGTCGAGCGTCATGAAGAAGACCTGGCCCGTGCACTGCTTTCGAGCGCCCGGCAGGAGCACCAGCTGCGGCTCGGCGCACGACGACCCTCGAGGCGCGTGGACCTGGCAGGCGTTGAGCGTCGTGTCGGAAACGCCGATGCTCGTGTCGTACCCTATGTACGTCCCGGGCTCCGCGCCCGTCACGGGACACGACGCGCGCCAGCAGTAGTCGCCATACGACTTTTTCGGGGGCGCTTTGGGAGGAATGAGGATGCCGGAATTGCCGCGGGCCACAAAGGATATCGAAGGCGGAAGCGTCGTCATCGTTTTGCCGATTTCCGACGCGCTTCAGCCAGAGCTTTAAGCCGTTTCAACGACGGTTGCGAGCTTGCCCTTGATCGCCCGCTTTGGCGCCGGGCGAACCGGGGCCGGGGCGTCGGCGACCGGGGCCGGGGCGTCGGCGACCGGGGCGTCGGCGTCGGCGACCGGGGCCGGGGCCGGGGCCGGGGCCGGGGCCGGGGCCGGGGCCGGGGTGCCAAAGTGGCCGTTCGGGTTGGAGATGAAGGGCGTGAACGAAACCATGTTACAGACAGCGCAGAAAAAAAATAAAATTATTTTTTCGATTCGTTCGAGAACAAATAATTCCGGAAGGCGAGCGTATCCGGCGTGCCGTTGCTGCCAGACACCGGCATGGTGACGAACTGGCGGTCCGAGGCGCGGTTGCGGTACACGTCGCTGATCTCCCGGGGCAGGCCGGCGTCAAAGTACCGCTGCGACAGGGCCAGCGTATCGGTCGTGGTCTCGCACGCCTCGGCCTTGTTTGCGTTATACTCGCTCGTCAGCACGTTCATGAACGGGTTGTCGGCGGTCGGGAGCGTGCACTTGGCGGGCTCGCGCGCGTGCGTAACGGATCGAAGGGGCTTTGCCTTGACGGGGGACCCGAACGCGACACTGAGTGCCACGACGACGGCGAGGCCGATGCCGAGCGCCGACGCGTCGCTGCGGTACAAGGCAATCGCGATCGACACGTACGCGACAAAGCGCGCCATGCTGTTCAAACGCTCGGCGTGCGTCATGCCGCGGGCCGGGAAAAACTCGAGGGGCCGCGCGAAGAGCGCGTGCGGGTCGCGGTACCATGGCGCGTCGCTTTTGCCCATGTTACATATCAACAACATTTTTTTTACTTTGACTTTCCTTCGGCGTTGCCGCCCATCAGCGACGCAAAGTCGAGGCCGCCGAGCGCGCCGCCCGCCCCGCCCGCGCCGGCGCCCATGAGCATGCTCGTCACCTGCGTGAGGTCGAGCTCGCCGCTCTTGACCTTGTCCGCGCACTGGCTCGCCATGCCCTCGATCGCGCTCAGCATCTGCGGCGGAACCATCTTGGTCGTGCTCGCGAGGAGGTAGAGCATGCTGAGGTACTGCCACGTCGCGTCGCGCGTATTGGGCGACGCCTTCTTCCACAGATCTTTTAGGGACACGCCGCCGGGGAGCTCGGCGCGCTTGAAGAGCTTCGGGTCTTTCGCGGTAATGAGGTCGGCGTGCGGGGCCATGGCCTCGAGGAAGCCGTCCATGGCCGCGGTCTTGTTGGCCGCGACGAAGAGGTCAAAGCCGGCGAGGAAGAGCTGGATCTTTCCGATGCCCGGCTCGTCAGGAAAGACGTTGACGAGCTCCTCCATAAAGCCTTTGAGGGTGGTGTTGAAAGCGTCGATCGTCGAACACATGGTCTTAGCGGCACGCGAGATTTTTCGGGCCTCGGTCGAACGCGGCTTTAAATTTGTGGTGCCCTGGTAATGTCCGTCATCTTGACCGGGACGTTTGCGATCGGGTGGACGTCGGCGCTCGTCGACGCGTTACGGGCCCGCGATTTGCTGGCGGTTGGCGAATCGGCGCTGGACGATCCGTTTGCGCTGCTGATGCACCGGGCCAAGGCGCTGGCGGCCAACCCGGACGCCGTCGTCGTCGCGGCCGCGCAAGACGCCGCAATCAAGCACCCGCAAGTCGACGATTTGCTCGTGCAGCTCGCGGAACTGCTGATCCCGAAATCGACGCATCGCGTTCTTATTGCCGTGCACGTCGACCCGCACGAATACTTTGGCAAATGCGTAGCGGACGGCGTGGCCGGAACGCATCACGATATTATCAGCCGTACCGAGTGCACGTATTTGCACGGGAGCCTGATCAAAAGCATGAACGTGTCGTCGTACTTGGCCGATACGCCCGAAATGCTCCAGGAGTTTGTGATGACGATATAGTTTTTTTCCTTCTATACATCACCATGCCCACCCCAGCCACACCGTTCGGAACGAGCCGGCGAGGCCACCGCCGCGCAAAACGCGAGTCGCCCATGGTGCCGCGCAGCTTCGACATCGTGCTCAGCAATGGGCGCACGTACAACGCGCGGACCGTCGCGAAAATCCTCAAGCCCCTGTCAGATGAACGTGAACGCAACCTGGCTCAAGTCACGCAAAAGAGGAAATTCTATCTGCCCAAGACCAAGCATACCCTGACGCGCAACGACGTCGACCGCGTCATGCGCATGACCAGCCGCGTTTCTGATGGGTACGGCGATTTCCACTCGAGGCGCAAAGCCCGTCGGAAGGCACTGCATCTGGCAGTCACAGAAAAGTACCTGAACGAGCTGCGCGCAGCACGCGAGCTTGCGACGCGCAATAGCAACGGCCGTCGCGGCGCTGCCCTTTGGAACGTTGCGTCGTACCCGATCGAGCCCCGCGCCCGCGCCGCGAAAATCGCACAGCGCCAGCGCGCGGCGCACGTGCTCGGTCTCCGGTCTGGCGGCGAGTACAGGGCGCCGCGTGGGTGGAAGCCGAAGATTGGCGGCGCATGAAGCGAGCTTAAAGCTTGCGGCGCGCAGACATAAAAATGGACTTTCACACATAAAAATGGACTTTCGCCTCGCGCCCCAGCCGAACGAGCTGACGTGGCTCGCGCCTCGCGGCGGGCCCAACGCCAAGACGAAAACAGCCGCGGCCACGTTCCAAGGCAAGAAGATCGTGATCCAGTCGCCGGAATGCGCGACGCGAATGTTCAAAGACACCAATAGCACGACATTGTACCTGGAACTCGACCAGTCGGAGATCCACCAGCAATTCGCGACGTGGATCGAATCGTACGAATCGTTCGTGGAAACTAACGTCCAGCTCGGCACGGCCGCGAAATCGACGTCGTTGCGCAACGGATCTCTCCGTTTAATGGTGTGGGATGATGCGCAATGGTTTGACGCCTCCGGAACCTTCCTCAAGGAGGCTCCGGGGGTCGTGAAGCGGTGCGCGTGCGCGATGGAATTTTTAGGATGCTGGGTATCGGACCGCAGCTGGGGCCTCAAGTGGCGCGTCGCTCAGATCCAGGTGATGCCGCCGCTCGAGACCGACGCACCGCCGCGATTCGCTGCCGCGACTGCAGCGCCGGCGCGCGGGTACGCGTTCCACGAGTGAAGTTTGTAACGCACAGTACGGTTCAATACAACCCTACATACTGGATCGGGGGGTAGGTTTTTGTGGATATAAAGTGCCGCGCTGAGTGCAAGTTCGCGCGGTGGTGTGCGAGGCCTCGCTGGGCCCCCTGCCGTGCCCCCCCGTAAGGCTCATCGCGATGGTTTTGCATAACGCTCGCCCCAGCATACTTGCCAAACTCCTTTTTGTAACCGTCGGTGTAGGACAAGGCTACGTTGCTGTGGTAATCGGCCTTGTGTAATTGCTTGTATTGCATGTTCGTGTAAAAGTCAGCCTTGATGGGGCTGCGTGTGGTCATGGCCTTGACTTGAAACGCTGCTGCTGTCTTTTTCGCATGGTGCGCCTTTGCTTGGTGATGGCGAATCGTGTCTTTGCGGACTTGATCAGCAATCTGGGAGAGCGACGAGGACGGCATATATCGTATATGCTCGGAAATAAATAAACGCCTCGATTTCAAGGTGCCGCTGCGCCGGCGCGCGGGTTCCAGGACCTTTAGAAGAAAAGAAATCGACGCCGGCTCTGCTCTTTCCTGGCCTTTGCGCGCTCCAGAGCCTGCCTCGGGGAACCCTCGAATCCCAGTCTCGGCTTGGCGCGGTCGGGCGCGAGCATCGGTGTACTTAATTCCCTGCTGAACCCGCTGGCTGGGGCAAGGGATTTCTTGGCGTTTGCGGCGGTCCGGGCGTTTGCGGCGGCTTTGGCTGATTTGATGGTAGCTATCTCGTTGTTGCTCAGCTTGTCTTTGTACGCGCTGGGCCGCACGAAATTGAAACCGTCCCCAATGGCCATCTCGTCCATGCCGCCCTGAACGCCAATGATATCTTTGATCTTGGCCTGCCATTTCGCGCGTTCGAAAGACATGATGACAGCATGCGCGTCTTCAACCGCGACGTATTTGAGCGATTTCTGAATCGAGTCGGCAAAGGTTCGTGCAAACCCCTGATAGTTTTCAAGATCGGATCCGGCCGAGTAGATACTGTGAAGCACGCGACGAACGGTCCCGCTGACAGTCAGACCGTCGACCGTGCGAGGGACCCGGAACAGGACGACGTCCAAGTGCGCGTCGTCAATCGCGATTTTTGTTCCTCGTGCATTTTGCAGCTGCGCCTTTTCGGGAGGGGTCGACGGATCCCATACGATCATAGTGCCATCGTTGTAATACTTGCCGGTGATTTCGCGTACGCCGGCGACCGTCGCGCTCTCTGGTTCTTCAAAGAGTCCGTTCATATTTTTCATATTTTTTTTCATATTATTCATATTTCCTTGTGAGCGCCGCCCGAGCGCGACCCATGTGCGGACCATTTGAAGCCCGTTCTCTGCATTGTTTGTCTCGGCAGGGGCCGTGGCATATTGATATTCCCACGGGACTTTGGCCGAGAGGAACGTCGCGACGTCTTTGGGAAGGTCCGGGATGCACTCTTCTAATTCTTCGTCGACACAATACATCTTCAAAACGAGATCCCAATATTTCTGCGTCGGAAGACCGGTCACCTGACGGTTTGCCATACCATGCGCCATATTATTATTCGACCAATGATTAATCGACAATGTGCTCGATCACGCCGTACGCGACGCCGGCTGCCGCAGCCACGGCCGCGATGCCGACGGTCGACATCTGCATGCCGGAGCTGTCGCCCATGTACGGGAACGCGACGATCTTGGGGTAGTACCACAGCGCGATGATCATCAATGCCGCGACGGCAATCTGGTGCGCGTACGCGGCCGCGAGGACGAAGATGCGCTTCTGCTTCTGCGGACGCGCCGGGGGCTGCGGCGGGCCGGCGGGCCAGTAGCCGGGGTGGAACGCCGGCATCGACGGAGGCAGCTTTTTCTTCGGTTTCTTCGGTTTCTTCGGTTTCTTCGACTTGCGGGACGGGATCTCGTGGACGTAGTCGTGGTCGTCAAACGTCACGTGCCGCCCGGTTTCTACCACGGGGCTGTAGACCGGCGGCTCGACGGGGCCGGGCGCGCCGGGATCGTTTTTGGAAGACATCGACATGGGCGGCATCGTCAATTTCCCGATCGGCGTGCTGTTGATGTCGTCGCCAAAGACGCTCGACTCGGACGCCATTGTGTATCGACGACATTTTTGATGAGACATCCGAACGACTCACACCAGCCACTTGAGGACCGTCCGGAGATCGTCTTCGATCTTGAGGCGAAACACCATGGGGTCGCGCGCGAAATACTCGGTGAGCGGCGCGACGGCCTCGAGGATAACAAAGTCGGGGTCGAGCGATTTGCACAGGCCTTCCAGCAGCGTGAAGCTCCGCATGATCATGAAGACCTCGGACCGGAACGCGGTTTGGGGCGTGCCGGGCACCGGGATGGTCTTCATCACGCTCGCGAAACGCGCCATATCGGTGATCTCGACGTACTCCAGCACGTTTCCAACGAACGATTCGAGCATCGCGCGCTCGGCAGCGTCCGGCGTGCCTTCCAGCAGGCCGTACTCGAGCATGTAATCCAGCATGATCGTCACGTCCTTGTTGAGGTACGAGACCATGAGGTGCTTGATGCACAGGCGTATATCGTCCGGGATTTCCAGGACGCTGCCGAAATCGAAGAGGACGAGCTTCCCGTCGGGGGTTTCCCCCAAATTGCCGGAATGCATGTCGGTGTGGAGCCATCCGAGCTCGAAGAATTGTAAGAAGAACGACTCGATCAACGTGCCTGGATTCTGGGCAAACGGTTTTGACGACACGAATTCCATCACGATGACTTTTGGTGTAACGTGGTAGACTTCCGGGACGACGACATTTTTATCCAAAAAGAAGGTCCGGAAGCGACGCATGCTGGCCGCCTCGGCCGGGAAATCGAGTTCGCGCGTTACCGTCGCAATGAGATCGTCGAGGCTCGTCACGAGATCGTCATACGATTTCGGGTTGGCGACTTTGAGGGCGCCCAGCAGCCGCGTGATGGCCGCGACGTCGCCCTTGAGGTTCTCGAGGAGGTCGGGCCGCTGGACCTTGACGGCGACGTCGCGGCCTTTCCATGTAGCGCGGTGGACTTGGGCGACGCTGCCGGTCGACACCGGAATGTCGTCAAACGAATCGAAATCTACGCCTTGCAGCTGGGCGAAAAGAGCGGACGGCGGCATCGGCTGCGACCCTTTCCTCAACGCCGCAAACTCTTCCGTCACGGCCGGCGGGAAGACGTCGGTTCGGGACGAGACCCACTGCCCGATCTTTACCGCTATGCACCCGGCCGACTCGATCTCCGACCGCATCCACTGCGCGTACCGCGGCTTGAAGCGCGGCGGGACGTACGCGAACGCCGGTACCGCGACGGCCAAGCGCGCCAATTTGGCGGTTTTCAAGAGACGCATGCCCTTGGAATGGGCCGTTAAAAAAAAACGACCGTCATGGTAATGACCCGCCCGGATCTCGAGATCTTGTCGAACGACATAAATAGGTTCTCGCTCGCACGTTACCCGAAAGCCTTCCAGATCAGGATCGGGCCCATAGCGTACGACGCCCGGGGTCTGGCCAGGTGGGCCGATACGCAGCCGAGGAACGGCGCAGGGCAGCGCGTGTACACCGACGGGCACCATCAGCGGCTGACGCCCGACCAGATCGCTGAAGTCGAGCGGATCCGCGAGTTGGCCATTCGCGAACTCGGCGACCGCGCGGAAGTGCTCCCGTTCAACCACCGCCCCGCCAGGCCACCCCGCCACGCCACGCCCAACTACGACGACCGAGGCTTTGCCGATGCCCCGCACTGGCTCTTCGTTCTCGAACAGCTGGAATGGAGGCTCGACCAACGCCCGAGTCAAGCGCGGCTCCTCGGGCACGCGTTGGCCGAGCACGATAGAATGACTGAAATTTCAGGCATGCGCGCGGGCGATCGAGTGCGCGTCTTCGATTCGACAGCGCGCATTTCTCAGGGGACGGTCTTGGGTTTCTTGCAGGCAGTATATAACGCGACGCACCCCGGGGGCCGGGCGATCCTGAGCCCGGGCGGCCGGCCATTGTCTCGCTTCAAGTTCAGGGGCGCTCTGATGCACGTGCGCACGGCGGGGCACCGGAACGTATGGACGTTCGATACGCAGGTGGTTCCTCGCCGGATTCGCAATAATAGCAATTAATTTCCGGACGTCTGACATATGGCGAGCGACGCGATGCGGGTTCTGGGCCGGGTGCATTGGAACGTCGTCCAGAACCCGGTGTGGTACGCTGAAATCGGCGAGCGGCGATTGACGCCGGCAGAATTCGCGCTGAAGATCCCGGAAATGCAGGCCGGCGATTACGTCCAGGGTTTCGGAGGCGCAAAGTTCCCGTACGTTGCTGAAATACGCGAGCCGACGGTCAAAGGATTCCTGAAAGCGATCTTCCGCATCACGCTGCAAGACGAGCTCGTCGACTTGGACGCGCGGTACGCCGACAAAGTCAACGTCCGGGGCGTCGCGCTCAATTACCACTGGTTCGACGGCGGCGTCAAGATCGCCCGGACGTGGGTGTGGGACGACAATACCGGCACGGAACGGCGCACGTGGGCGTTCAAAACAAAATTTATCGGCACGCCCCCGAAAGTCGACCCGACGTACCACAACCCCTGGCAAAACGGGACGTACGTCTACCGGGACGAGTGCGGTACCACCAAGTCCGCGCACCATTGCAGGTGCAGAGGAAAGCCGTACCGGAAAAAAAAATGAGTGCCGTGAGTATGCACCTTCGTTCAAACGAGCCGTTGTCCAACGAAGAAGACCCGTACTCGCTGAGGCGGTACCCTCTCAAGTACCAGATCATTATCGGGAAACAGGCGCACAACGCCCGGCAACTCGTCGAGGCCGCCCAGGCCAAGGGCGCGTATCTGAACATGTACCGCCAGCCGCTGACGTCGGCGCAGATCGAGAGGCTCAAGGTGCTCGTGCCGCACGAACTGGCGCGCCGTAACGCGGTCGCCCGGCGCATCGACTTTGGCAGCGGGACGACCAGCGGAGGAGGTTTTAGGGTTTTTTTTCGAGGCGCGCCCGCTGACGCCGGCGCGCCTCGAGCGCCGGGTCAGCCAGATCCCCGTGATCGCTCCAGCCGGCGCGCCCAGGCCGCCGCACATGACAGCGCGATCCGACAGGTCGCGGAAGAACGACGGGAGCTGGTGAACTCGGCGCGCGTGGCCCGTGCCGCTGAGAGGCATCGGCGCGCTCAGACGCCTCGGCTTGCTCAGACCCCGCCCCGGCTGGCGCGTCGGGCACGCCGGCGTCCGTCGCCGTGACCACGCGGTCGCCCGGCGCATCGACTTTGGGTCGCGACGGACCGTGTAGCCAGGGGGTGGAAGCCGCACGTTCCCAAGAACCTCCGTTGAATCTTACACTACCCCAAGGCGTTTTTGACGCGCATGTACCAGATCGTTATCGGGAAGCAGGGCTTTGGCCTTTTTACCTCGCGACGCTCAGGGGCACCACGCCAGCTTGAGTTGCCACAGGTAAAAAAAAATACGCGTTACAGACATAACGGATTTATGGAGTCCTTCACCGCCGCCGTCCAAAAAGCCATGGCCAGCCCGACGGTCAAGAAGCTGCGCGCCCTCGAACAGACGCGCGTGGCCCGCATCACGCAAAAGCACGCTGCGCGCCGGGGCCGGGCGTCCGAGACGCTCAAGTCGATCGACGCCGCAGCCAAGGCCGCAGCCGTCTCGGCCGCGACGCGCCGGGCCGCCGACCTGCAGGCCCAAGCGGACGACCTCGAAGCCCAAGCCCGGGACGTCCTGGACTTTGCCAACGCTTTTGAAAGCGACGCCGAAACGGAAGATATTTAATTTTTTTTCTGAGGCAATACCATCACCGACCATGTCGTCCCTTTCGCTCAGCTCCCCGCTCGTTGCCATCCCCGTCTTTACCGCCCTCGTGTTCCTCATCGTCGCCAGCCCGGTGACCTTCAAGTTCACGTCCGCCAAGATCGGCGCGCCCCTCAAGATCGGCCTCACCACCCCTGCCGGCCTCCCGACCCGCGCGGGCCTCGTGCTCCACGCTCTCGTCGCCGCGCTCATCGTGTACGCGTACCTCCGCGCCTACTCCCCCGAGGCGTCCCTCTACTGAACGCTACTTAAAGAATAAAAAATAACAAAATAACGATTTGATTTCCACAGTTTCACAAAAGCGACTTTGGAAATCAATGGGCCAAGTGTACCAAGTGTACATCATCCGGAACGTCGACAACGGCAAGGCGTACGTTGGCGTATCTGCATCGAAATCGTGGTGGGATACGCACCGGGAATCGCTCCAGCTGCAGCGCAAAGTGCGATCGCCGCTGCAGGTCGCGCTTCGGGAATATGGCGAGTCGAAGTTTACGCGGCGCGTCGTCGCGGAAGTCGACCGGGAAGAAGCCGACGAGCAGCGCGCGCGCTTGATCGATCTCCTGGGCACGCTCGCGCCGGCCGGGTACAACAGGTCGCAATACCCGAGCATGGGCGAGATGTGGCTGGAAGGGTTTTTCTGATCAATTAATTAAAACGTCCACCGCACATTCTCCTTGCCCTTGAGGAAAATCGCCGTCAGCGTCGCGCATTTGGCGATGTTGGCCAGGAGCACGCGGTCTTTGTCGTTGAGGTTCACAAGGTCGTCGGATACTCGGTGCGTGAGGATGTCGACGACGCGGTGCCCATTGATCTCGCGCTCGAAAAAGGCGTGAAGCTTTTCGCGCACGACCGTGCGTTTCGGCCACGTAGGAATCGTATTTTTGATGACGTTTTCCACGCTTTTATTGGGTTCCGGAGGAAAAAGGATACACCAATCGCGGTCGGGATCGAGGACGTTCTTGGGGCGGCGCATGTCGGGGTACAACGGCCAGTACGCGTCGACGCCGGAGAACAGAACGTCCATTATCACGCGAACGATATCGACCGCGCATTCCTCGGGCGTCTTGTGCACGAATTCGGGGACGGCGGGGACGGCGGCGGCGGCCACACACTTCATCTTCTGAGAAGTCGCGTCCCATTCGGCCGACATGCGGTCGTCGCGGTAAAAGCGGTCCAGTAGATCGTATACAAATCGCGAGATATCATGGTGAAACGGGTCGTCTTCAGAAGAGCACACGAGACTCCAGATGTGATCGTAAAGGTATTGCTCATTGATGACGTGAAACATCTCGCGCACGAATGCCTGTGCGTGCGTCAACGCGCCGGGCTCGAACGGCGTCGCCCACGGCCGCGCGCCGGATGCGATACGTATCGGCCGGTTCCAGGCGTACCGCGCGCAGATCGTGTACCGAGGCTCGGCGAGTGCCCGGATGCACGAATCGATATCGATAACAGAACCGTGGATCTTCAGGCGGTCGACGGTATCGACTTTTCGATAAAGCGTCGTCTCGGAAAGGACGCGCATCGTCTCGGCATCTCCGTCGGGCGGATCGGCGCGCCGCACGATCTCGGCAATCTCTGTCATTATCATACCGGCCAAAATGGAGCGTTTCTTTAAGCCCGCGGCTGCCAACATCGATCCGTTACTATGTAAGCTGTATACCACCCAGTCGACGTCTGAAGACAGAGTTGCAAGTCAAAACCCGGCAGGGAGGTCGGGCGTTTCGGTCCGAAGGATCGCGCCGTCGAAAAACATGTACGTCACGACGACGGGCGCATGGACGCCGGAAGCGATCGTCGCGCGGATCTGCGTGCACAGCGCCGCGTGGCGATCGGCGGCTGAGACGCGCACATTGACGCCGCCAATCTCGAAAGCGTCGGGATTGATCCGGATGAAATGACACGGTTTTTGGTAGGCTTGCGTCGACCGGCACGTGGGATCCGTGCACCTGGTCATTTTGTAGCCTGGACGAGCCTAGTCCATCATCTTTAATCTTTAAGTCATGTATATCAACCGACATCTCCAGATATTTGGACGGACCCTGGGAATTGACAGAGGCAGACACCCAGCCATCATCATGGGTGTTGTAGCTGGAGCCCGAATTTATTTTCCATAGACTCGTCCGCAATGAACTTCGTTACACGCGTGTTCTCTCTCTATAAACTCAAAACTGTCTCCAGCTACAACACCCATGTTGGTGGCTGGGTGTCTGACCGGCGTTCAATTCCAGGGAGAAATCCAAGGGACGTCTCGTCTTTACTGACCTGGGAATTGACAGAGGCAGACACCCAGCCATCATCATGGGTGTTGTAGCTGGAGCCCGAATTTATTTTCCATAGACTCGTCCGCAATGAACTTCGTTACACGCGTGTTCTCTCTCTATAAACTCAAAACTGTCTCCAGCTACAACACCCATGTTGGTGGCTGGGTGTCTGACCGGCGTTCAATTCCAGGGGAGAAATCCAAGGGACGTCTCGTCTTTACTGACCTGGGAATTGACAGAGGCAGACACCCAGCCATCA
>Ga0208951_1000213_pt1 | contig 25739 bp, 20 predicted proteins | sample GreLakmeMI27MSRF_FD_187702 | JGI IMG/M metagenome (GOLD analysis project Ga0208951, IMG submission 187702) | Freshwater lentic microbial communities from great Laurentian Lakes, MI, USA - Great Lakes metaG MI27MSRF (SPAdes) | ecosystem: Environmental > Aquatic > Freshwater > Lake | place: Great...
GATTCAAAGGTGGCTGCTTTGCGTCAAGCTCTGACGAAAGTATTAGTAGGCTAACCCCATGAGTACTTTGATCGATGGCTCTGAAGCTTCGCTTCGGAAGTTCCTTGATACCCTCCCCGGGGTAGATAAAGTTGGTGCTGATCAAAGAGCCGCCACGTTAGCCACAAGGAGTATAAAAACATCAAGTAAGTCTTGGGCTATTGATATGGCGATTCAAATGGTTGATTTAACAACGCTCGAAGGCGCAGATACCGAAGGCAAAGTCCGCGCACTTTGTGCGAAAGCGGTCCACCCAGATCCTAGAGACTTTTCAGTTCCAAGCGTTGGCGCGGTATGTGTTTACAATGATTTGGTAAGAATTGCTCGCGAAAACTTAGATCTAAATGGGGGTTCACATATTCCAGTAGCAGCCGTCACTACTGCATTTCCATCAGGTCGAGCATCTTTGAAAGTTAAACTCCAGGATACGCAAGATGCTTTAACTGACGGTGCAACCGAAATTGATATGGTCATTGATCGCGGAGCATTTCTATCTGGCAAATTAGGTTTGGTATTTGATGAAATTAAAGCGGTCAAAGAAGTATGCGGGAACCGAGCGCATTTAAAAGTGATTTTAGAAACCGGCGAATTAGTAACCTACGATAATGTGCGGAAAGCATCCTTTATTGCAATGTTGGCTGGCGCCGACTTTATTAAAACAAGTACTGGGAAAGTCTCTCCTGCAGCTACTCCACCTGTTGTGCTGGTCATGCTTGAAGCTGTGCGGGATTATTACCTTCAGAGTGGAATACACATTGGCGTTAAAGCAGCCGGTGGCATCCGCACGACTAAAGATGCAATCAAGTTATTAGTTTTGGTTAATGAGATAGCTGGCCCAGAATGGCTCAATCCACAACTTTTCCGAATCGGTGCAAGTGGGCTATTAAATGATTTATTGTTGCAGCGCATGAAATTAGCAACTGGTTATTACTCAAGTTCTAATTACGTGACTTTAGACTAATAGTGAAATAAGGTAGCCCGACTATGAGTAAGAGCCCATTTGAATATGCACCAGCACCAGAGTCGCGCGCTGTGGTTTCAATTAAGTCGCAATATGGTTTATTCATTAATGGGGCATGGGTAGAACCAAAAACAAAAAATAAATTTGCAACAATTAACCCAGCTAATGAAGAAGTATTAAGTCAGATCAGCCAAGCAAGTGATAGCGATGTCGATCGTGCTGTAAAAGCTGCACGAGATGCATTTACAAAAACCTGGTCTAAAATGCCTGCTAGGGAGCGCGGAAAATATCTATACCGCATTGCGCGCATTATGCAAGAGCGCGCTCGGGAATTTGCAGTTTTAGAAACGCTTGACAACGGAAAGCCAATAAGAGAATCTCGTGATGTTGATATTCCACTAGCAGCTGCACATTTCTTTTATCACGCCGGATGGGCAGATAAATTAGAATATGCTGGGTTAGGAGCAAATCCAAAACCGCATGGTGTAGTAGGTCAAATAATTCCCTGGAATTTTCCGCTTTTAATGTTAGCTTGGAAAATTGCTCCTGCCATAGCTACCGGAAATACTGTTGTCTTAAAACCTGCAGAGACCACTCCTTTGACTGCGCTTTTATTTGCCGAGGTCTGCCAACAGGCAGAACTCCCTGCTGGAGTTGTAAATATCATTACCGGAGACGGTACAACTGGTGCCGCACTCGTAAAACATCCAGGAATCGACAAAATTGCATTTACGGGATCCACAGGGGTGGGGAAGTTAATTGCGCGATCTATTGCAATTAGCGGCAAGAGTGCAACTCTAGAATTAGGTGGCAAGGCCGCAAATGTTGTCTTCGATGATGCACCTATTGATGAGGCTATCGAAGGAATCGTGAACGGAATATTTTTCAACCAAGGACATGTTTGTTGCGCTGGTTCCAGGCTGATAGTCCAAGAAAATATCCATGATGAAGTATTGGAGAAGCTGAAACGAAGAATGTCGTTGATTCGCGTTGGCGATCCTTTAGATAAAAATACCGACTTGGGTGCGATTAACTCTGCAGAGCAACTAGCGAAGATCAAAGAATTATCTATTTCCGGTGATGCCGAAGGTGCTTTTAGATGGAGCCCAGATTGTGTGTTGCCAAGCAAAGGATTCTGGTTTGCGCCAACGATCTTTACTGGTGTAACCCAAGCGCATCGAATTGCTCGTGAAGAAATATTTGGGCCAGTTCTTTCCATCCTAACTTTTAGAACCCCACAAGAAGCAATTGAAAAAGCAAACAACACGCCCTTTGGACTCTCAGCTGGTGTCTGGAGTGAAAAGGGTTCTCGAATCCTCTGGGCAAGCAAGGCGCTAAAAGCCGGCGTGATTTGGGCAAATACCTTTAATAAATTTGATCCGGCATCGCCATTTGGCGGTTATAAAGAATCTGGCTGGGGCCGCGAAGGTGGACGCCATGGTCTGGCTGCATATCTGAAGGGCGCAAAATGAGCCGTATTGATGTTAAGAAGACTTACAAGCTATTCATCGCAGGTCAATTCCCGCGTAGCGAATCTGGCCGTAGTTATGAAATCAAAGGCGCTAACGGAAAATTTATTGCCAACCCTGCGCTTGCCTCCCGCAAGGATTTAAGGGATTCGGTTACCGCCGCTAAATTAGCGCTGCCAAGCTGGAGTGCGGCTACTGCGTTTAACCGTGGACAAATTCTTTATCGAATTGCCGAAATAATGGAAGGTCGCAGCGAGCAATTTGCCGCTGAGATTTTAGCGTTAGAGGGCGGCACTTCAAAAGATGCTAAGGCACAAGTGGCACAAGCAATTGATTTATGGGTTTGGTATGCCGGATGGTGTGACAAGATTTCAACAATAGCGGGAGCTACAAATCCAATCGCTGGACCTTATTACAACTTCACAATTCCAGAAGAGCTTGGCGTTGTGGGAATAATTGTGGAACAAAAGGAATCGCTACTCGGTTTGGTGGCTGCTATCGCGCCAGTTATCGCAGCTGGAAATAGTGCAGTGGTAATTGCTAGTGAAACGCGTCCACTACCCGCAATAACTCTTAGCGAGGCTCTAGCAACTAGTGATTTACCTGCTGGAGTACTAAATATATTAACCGGAAAAGTTTCTGAGTTGGCGCCATGGATGGCTTCGCATATGGAAATCGATGGCCTTGATATTTCAGGCGTCGATTCAAAAATAGAGGCCGAACTTCGAGTAGCCGGTGCTGAAAACCTAAAACGAATTCACCGATTTAATAAGTCACCATCGCCACAACGAATGTTGGCTTTTATGGAAAGTAAAACAGTCTGGCACCCAATCGGGGTTTAGTTACCCTCCAGCAATCCGTGCATAAGCGGGTTTTATAACGGTTTCGATAATTGCTAAGCGCTCTTCAAACGGAATGAATGCACTCTTCATCGCATTTACAGTCACACGTTGCAAATCAGTAAGATTCCATCCGAACGCCGCAACTAATTCATTCATCTCATGGGTCATCGAAGTGCGCGACATTAAGCGATTATCAGTATTAACTGTGATTCGAAACCTTAATTTAGCCAAAATGCCAATCGGATGCTCACTTATTGTTTTTGCAGCGCCGGTTTGTAAATTTGACGTTGGGCAAAGTTCCAATGGAATGCGCCGGTCTCTTACATAAGATGCCAATCGTCCCAACTTTGGCGTGGCACCTGAAAAATCAATGTCATCAATAATTCTTACGCCATGTCCCAGTCGTTCCGCGCCACAATGCTGGATTGCCTCCCAAATTGATGGCAATCCATATGCTTCACCAGCATGGATTGTGAAATGTGCGTTCTCTCTTCGCAAATACTCGAAAGTATCTAATTGATTTGTTGGTGGGAACCCATCTTCTGGACCTGCAATATCAAAACCAACTACGCCTTGGTCGCGATATTTAACAACCGCTTCTGCTGTTTCTTGGGAGCGGTTATTTTGGCGCATACCGCAGAGAATTGATTCAACTCGAATGATGTTTCCTTCTCGGCTAGCTTCGGTCATTCCTTGTTTATAACCTTCGGAAGTGGCCTCAACAACTTGGTTAAGTGTTAATCCTTGCTCAGTGAAAAGTTCTGGCGCACCGCGAACTTCGGCATAAATCACGCCATCTCTAGCGAGGTCAATCGCACATTCACGCGCAACTTGAATAATGCCTTCGCGACTCTGCATCACAGCAATCGTGTGTGCAAAAGTTTCCAAATAGCGAACCAACGAACCAGAATCACAAGATTCTTGGAACCAATCTGCGAGTTTTGCTGGATCATCCGTGGGAAGCTTTTTGTAACCAATCTTGTTTGCAATTTCAATAATGGTTTCCGGACGCAATCCGCCGTCCAAATGATCATGCAAGAGTGCCTTCGGTATTTTCTTTACTTGCTCTTTAGTTGGGATCTTTAACAACGTCATCAAGACACCTTTCTTGATTTATCTAATACGCGCAACAATTAGGGGTAAACGCTCGTTCTTTACGTTCTTTTCATTTAAAGCAGAAATCGATACTGCACCATCTAGAGCGGCCAATGAACGGGCAAACCTTTCAGCTTCATCAGAATGTAGCGTAAATAGCGGTGCGCCCTTCTTGACCATTTCACCGGGTTTGGCGTGCATTTCGATGCCAGCTCCGGCTTGGACTTTTTCGCCTTGGCGTGATCGACCTGCGCCTAATAACCAAGCTGAAACACCTACTTTCATCGCATCCATCTTTATGAGTAGGCCATCACTTTGTGCGAATACTTGTTGAGATTCTCTAGCAACTGGAAGTTTTGCATCTGGGTCGCCACCTTGGGCTTTAATCATGCGACGCCAATGATCCATTGCGCTGCCATCCTTTAATGCACTTTCTGGGTCTTTGCCTTTTACGCCACCTAATTCCAGCATCTCTCTTGCTAATAATAGCGTTAACTCAATTACATCAGCTGGTCCACCACCGGCCAGCACTTCGACCGACTCTCTTACTTCGAGGGCATTACCTGCTGTTAACCCAAGTGGTACATCCATTGCAGTAACCAGCGCTCGAGTTTTTACGCCAGCACGAATTCCTAAATCAACCATGGTGCGCGCTAATAATTTCGCTTGTTCTGGATCAGTCATAAAGGCGCCGCTTCCAGTTTTGACATCTAAAACTAAGGCACTCGTCCCTTCAGCAATTTTCTTACTCATGATTGATGAAGCAATTAAGGGAATTGATGGCACAGTCCCAGTGACATCACGTAGGGCATAAAGTTTCTTATCTGCCGGCGCCAATCCAGCGCCAGCTGCGCAAATTACCGCGCCACATTCTTGCAATACCTTTAACATCTCATCGTTTGATAACGATGCCCGCCAACCTGGGATCGATTCAAGTTTGTCTAGCGTGCCACCGGTATGACCAAGTCCTCGGCCTGAAAGTTGTGGAACTGCCGCGCCACATGCTGCGACTATTGGTGCAAGTGGCAAAGTAATTTTGTCGCCAACTCCACCGGTTGAATGTTTATCGACGGTAGGAATTGAAAGTTCAGACCACGACATTCGCTCACCACTATTTATCATGGCATCTGTCCAGCGTGAAATTTCGTGATCACTCATGCCATTTAATAAAATCGCCATTAATAAAGCAGACATTTGCTCATCCGCTACCGCCCCACGAGTGTATGCGTCAACTACCCAGTCAATCTGCGGATCAGTTAATACTCCGTTATCTCGTTTAGCCGCGATGATCTCTACCGCAGCAAATGGTTCGTTCACTTTTGTAAATCTCCTGGACCAAATCCCCATGGCAACATAAGTGACATCGGTTGAGGGCCATCAGGGGTCATTAATTGCATATTTGGACCTCCATGCTCGAAAAGTAGTTGGCGACAACGGCCGCATGGTGATAAATAATCTCCATTGCTATCAACGCAAAGTGCGGCAATTATTTTACCGCCGCCGGTCATTGCCAAATTTGAAATCATGCTGCATTCAGCACACAGAGTTAGACCGTAACTAGCATTCTCAACGTTACAACCGCTAATAATTCGGCCATCATTCACTAAACCAGCAACACCAACTGCAAAATTCGAATAAGGCGAATAAGAAAGCCTCATCACTCGTTTTGCTTCATCATGAAGTTCTTGCCAGTTAATGTCCATTAATGAGATCCACCTCGGTTATATGGAATTCCATCCGCCGCAGGTGCACGAACTCTTCCTACAAATCCAGTTACTGCAATTATGGTCGCGATGTATGGCGCCATTAACATAAATTCACTCGGAATTGGAGTGCCAGTGATTGACAGTATGCCTTGCAAATTATCAGCGAAGCCAAATAAGAGCGCAGCCATTACAGCACCAACGGGGCTCCATCGTCCAAAAATTAGCGCAGCTAAGGCAATGAAACCTTTTCCAGCGGTCATCTCTTTGCCGAATGCACCAACGGCGCCGACCGTGAAATAAGCCCCGCCAAGCCCAGCAACTAAACCAGCGAAAATTACATTTCGAAATCTCAATTTATTAACTTTGATTCCAACGGAGTCGGCTGCGGTTGGGTGTTCGCCAATTGCACGAGTCCGAAGTCCCCAACGAGTTTTAAAGAGGGAGAAATGTATGACCGCAACGATTAAATACATCAAATAAACGATGATTGTTTGATTAAAGAAAATCGGTCCTAGTAAAGGTATTTTGCTCAATATTGGAATTTCTATTGGTGAGAGAATTGGGCCCGAATTCCAAGTGTTTTGGTATGGAATCAATAATTTTTTATATAAGAAGTTAGTCATGCCGATTACCAATACGTTAATTACAAAGCCAAGGATCACTTGGTCGATCGAAAATTTAATCGCGAATACAGCCAAGATTAACGAGATTAATGCGCCAGCCAGGGGAGCAACTAACAAGCCATAGGTAGTGTTTTGGGTGAGACTTGCCACAACACCGGCAGCAAATGCACCAGCAAGTAATTGGCCTTCAATGGCAATATTAATAACGCCCGATCGTTCGCAAAGTACACCTGCCATTGCGCCAAAAATTAGTGGCACCGACAGTAGGAGTGCTCCTTGCAATAAGCCAGTAAATGGAATCATTTTCCCACTGGCTGCCCAGCATAAGAAAGCCATCAGTATTGCAGACCCACCTAGGGCGCTTTGTAGTTGGATCTTTTTATTTCTGCGGAATTGCATGATTGCCCATATTGAAAACAGTAGCGCCGCAATACTAAATCCATACGAACCGGTTCGAGAATCTAAAGTCCATTCATTAATAGCAATCCACTCTTTTTCCAATACAAATTTGTAGGTTACTGGCGCACTCTTTTTTTGCATTATCCCGAAACCGATTAGCGATCCAAGAGATAAAACTAGGAGGCTAAATGCTCCGCGCTGGCGACGCTTCTGTAGTGGCGTCAATTTGGAAACTTTGCTCACCCGTTCCAACCTTTCGCCGCCATGTCGGTTCCAGATTTAACGTTTTTCAATCTAAATATTGCTCGGACCACTGCAGGTGCTGCAATAAATAGCACCACTAATGCTTGAATAACTAAAACTATGTCAATCGGTGTAGTGGTGTTTGCCTGCATTGTTAATCCGCCAGCTCTAAGTGCACCAAACAATAAAGCCGCCAAAACAGTTCCGAGTGGTTTTGCTCGACCCAAAAGTGCAACAGTGATTGCATCAAAGCCAAAGGAACCAGCAACGCCAGCGGTTAATGCATACTCACTTCCCAGTACTTGTACCGCGCCGCCCAACCCAGCAAGGGCGCCGCTGATCACCATTACAGAAGTGAGCACAAACGGAACCGACATTCCTGCGGTTTTAGCGGCAAGGGTATTTGCACCGACAGCTCTAAATTGAAATCCCCACGTGGTTCTTAAAAGCAAAATATGAATTAAATAGGCCACACCGAGTGCCACAAAAATACCTAAATTAATTCGGTAATCCATGCCGAATAGTTTTGGTAGCTGGGCGTTTTCATTAACTGGCGGAGCGATTGGATCTTGACGACCTTTTCGCAAGAAAGTTTGAGTGCTTAATAGCCAAAGCAAAAAGTAAACCGATATGTAATTGAGCATTATTGTGACGATTACTTCATGCGCGCCAGTGCGTGCTTTTAAGAAACCTACAAGCCCACCCCAGAGTCCAGCACAAAGCATCGCTCCAAGTATTGCTGCCACTGCATGAATTACAGGAGGTAAGATGAAATGGAATCCAACGTAGGAAGCCCCGATTGCACCAAATATAAATTGTCCTTGGGCGCCGATATTGAAAAGCCCAGCCCGAAAAGCAAGAGTTACGGATAATCCAGTCAAAATTAACGGTGCTGCAACGACAAAAGTTTCCGACAGTGGATAAAAGCCCAAGAGGAAATTCTTAGAAGTTAAGTTCACGTCAAAAATAGATCCTTGGATCAAAGCTAAATACGCTTGACCTGCTGATGTAAATCCAGTGCCAAGAAATTCAAGTGGGGATCTCCAGAGTTTGTAAATTTCAGGATCTGAAAAGGCGATCAATAGCCCGCCGGAAAGAATTGCTAAAAAGAAAGCGAGGAACGGAAGCGTTATTGAGCGAAAAGTGTCATCTATTGCTTTTTTGATTTTGCTCATGAATTAACCTTTGGCTTTATGCCGGCCATCAGGAGTCCAAGATCGCTACGCGAAATAGAAGCAGGGACTATGTCGATAATAGTTCCACGATACATGACGGCTATTCGATCCGCTAAAGCAAAAACTTCATCGAGTTCGGTGCTGAACAAAAGCACAGCCCTGCCGGCATCTCGCTCTTGCACAATTTTCTCATGCACGAATTCAATTGAACCAACATCGAGCCCTCGAGTGGGTTGGGACGCCACCACTACTTTTACGGGACGAGAAAGTTCACGCGCCAGTACGACTTTTTGCTTATTACCACCAGAAAGGGATGAAACTAATTCGCTCGCGCCTTGACTTCTAATATCAAATTCGGCAATCCGCTTGGTTGCCTCTTTTGAAATCTTATCCGGACTCATAAGCAATCTACTTGCATTTGGTGGCAAATTATAAGTGTCAAGAATTAAATTCTCTGCGAGGGAAAATGAACTAATTAGTCCATCTATCTCTCTAGATTCTGGAATAAATGCAATCCCAGAATGTAGTGAGTTTCTAACGGTTTCGCCCACAATATTTTTGCCATCAATCAAAATCTTTCCGCTCACGTGCTCTTCTAAATTCAAAATTGCCCGAGCCAATTCACTCTGACCGTTTCCCTGAACTCCTGCTACTGCCACTATTTCTCCGGCTCGCACATCCAAGGAAACGCTATGTAACAACTCACGGCCAGTGTTATCAATAACCCTGAGGTTTGAAATTGAAAGCACATTAGATCCAATAACTGCTGGCTTCTTTGTCAAAGTTAAATCAACAGGGCGACCAACCATCTGTGCGGCCAACTCTTCTTGCGTCGCACTAGGCAGTGCAGTTCCTACAACTTTACCGCGCCGAATAATCGTGATTCGATCAGCGGCTGCTTGCACCTCCCGTAATTTATGGGTAATAAAAATTATTGAGGTTCCACGTTTCTTCAAATTTTTCATCACTTGCAGCAATTCGTCTGTTTCTTGCGGAGTTAGAACTGCAGTAGGTTCGTCCAATATCAAAACTTTTGCGTTATAAATCAAAGCTCTAATAACTTCGACCCGCTGTTGAATTCCAACTGGCAAGGTTTCCACAATTGCATCAGGATCCACATCAAAATTGAAATCTTGAGAAATGCGAGTAATTTCAGCTCTAGCTTGGTCTAACTCTAAAACGCCAAGCCCTTTAACTTTCTCATGCCCGAGCACAATGTTTTCAGCAACTGTGAAGACTGGAATGAGCATGAAGTGTTGGTGCACCATTCCAATACCAGCAGCGAGCGCGTCGCTCGGTTCTGAAATTGTGACCGGCTGCTCATCTACTAGAATCTGACCACTATCCGGACTTAATAATCCGTAAAGAATGTTCATCAACGTTGATTTGCCGGCACCGTTTTCGCCGAGTATCGCGTGGATTTCACCAGTTTCAACCCGCAAATCGATGCCATCGTTCGCGACAAGATCACCAAAACTTTTAGTGATGCCACGTAATTCGACCGACACAATGACCTCTCGTTTACCTAATTAATAGCTAACCTAAGTGAAATTGAGATGGGCGATTTAGTAACCCGCCCATCTCAATTCTCACTGCCTGATAACTTCTTGGATTTAGCTAATTTCGGTTAGGAAACAGCGATTGTTCCAGAAGTGATATCTGTACCAAGTTTTTCAACTTCTGCTGCCAAAGTGGCATCAACAGTTGATTCCAAATCGTGGAACGGAGCCAAGAATGTTCCTTGGTTTTCCAATGTTCCCATATATCCAGTTGATGAGAATTTGTTATCAATAACATCTTGAATAACTGCTGTTACTGATGTTCCAACACCCTTGACAACTGAGGTTAGTAGAACTGAAGCGAATTGTGGAGCTTGTACGAAACCATCTGAGTCAACCCAGATAGTTACAGATTTCTTGCCAGTCATTGATTGGTTAGCTGTTGCACTGCCTAAACCGCCAGCTACTGGGAAAATCACATCTGCACCTTGTTGCTCAAAGTTCTTTGAGATTTGAAGTGCTTTTGCTTGATCCGAGAATCCACCAACGAATGTGCCATCCTTCTTGTCAATATCCCAACCGAGAACGACAACTTTCGTGCCCTTGGTAGTGTTGTAATGAGCAACGCCACGAGCAAAGCCGTCCATAAAGATGGTGACTGGTGGGATGTTTAACCCGCCGTATGTTGCAACTTTGCCACTCTTTGAATAACCAGCTGCGAGATAACCCGCTTGGAATGCTGCTTGGTTAGTTGCAAATTGAAGTCCCTTTAGATTTTCGACAACTGCGCCCGGGTATTGATCTCCAGCTGGTCCATGGTCTTGACCGTCTTGATCCACGATGGCGAAACTGGTACCTGGATTAGCTTTAGCAGCCTCAACAATTGCGCCATTGATCAAGAAACCAACACCGATAACGATGTTGCAACCTTCGTCGACAAGTTTCTTAATATTTGGTGCGTAATCTGCATCTGAAGTTGCGGCGAGGTATTTAACTTCTGCACCAGCAGCCTCTGCAGCTTGTGCGCCTTCCCACGCAGAAGCGTTGAATGACTTGTCATCTACACCGCCTGTATCAAGAGCTAAGCAAGCCTTGACTGCTACTGCGGGCTCTGCCGGCTCTGCTGCCTCTTCAGTTGCCGGTGATGAGCAACTTGCTAACAGTGCTAATACAGCTACCGCAGCAAATGTTTTAACTGATCCCTTTACTAGTGATTTCATCAATCTATTCCTCCTGAGAATCCCACCGAAAACCGCTTGGAATACGGCTTCAATTATGGAATTAATTTGTTAACACACCCTATAGCGGTTAATCAACTTTTAGGCTTGAGCAATTATTAATTTTCCATTAAATGTGCAAACCCTCAACCTTGAGTTGACCCCTGAAAAGGAGTCCATCTCTGCCCTGATCTATTTAACAGAACTTGGGGCGATTCCAATAAACTCTCACCAGAGGGGGCGGTAGCTCAGTTGGTTAGAGCCCCGGACTCATAATCCGGTCGTCGTCGGTTCGAGCCCGACCCGCCCCACCAGCTACAAGCTGTCTCTGCCTGCTCCTTTTTTAGATGCGCATTTAAAGTAGTTGTAACCGTTGCGTTAATCTTGCTGACGAATACTTATTGACATAAAAAAATATAAATTTTACAAAATTTATCGTTGTGTAAATTTATTGGCAAAACTACCGATTACAGGTAGCTTGGTGATTGTTAATGCCACTTTTCGAAACCTTCGCTTACTCATAAGTCTGTGAATCATTGGTGCCTTACCTACAGCCAGGCTTGTATTTCTGCGAGTTCTCGACCAACCGCCCTCCGCTTCGTCGCGAAGCAAAGCGCTCGCAGCGTTGTGACCCGGAGCCCCCATTACGCCGCCACCAGGATGTGTGCCTGCTCCGCAAAGATACAAGCCGTTTATAGGAGTGCGGTATGACCCCCAACCTGGAATTGGTCGATTTTCGAACATTTGGCCGAGAGTCATGGCGCCATGAAAAATGTTTCCATTGGGAAGTCCGTACTCGCGTTCAAGATCGAGAGGAGTAATTGTGTGTTTCGTAATTATCGAATTCCGAAGTCCAGGAGAGTAAGTAGACATAATGTCTATGACTTTTTCCGTGAATCGATCCTTCTCGTCATCCCATGTGCCTTCAGCTAGATGAAATGGTAATTGTTGGATACCAGTTGAAATTATGTGCTTGCCCGCTGGAGCCATCGTGTCATCATGAACAGTTTGAACAATGAATTCTATAGGAAAGTCATCAGGGTAACGTCCATATTTTTGTGCATCAGCAACTCGTTCGAACGATTCTACTTCGGCTCCTAAAATTGTAAGACCTCTGTGCTGCGGACCTTCTCCTTTTGGAAGTCCTACAAAGTCAGGCAATTTATCTAGAGCTAAGAAAACTCTTGCCATTGAACCACGGTTATCAAGCTTCTTGGCTACTGAACCGTACTCGTCAGGAAGAAGGTCTGCGCCAACCATTCCAAGTAAAGTACTTTTTGGATCCGCATTGGACATTACATAGGAGGAATCAAAACTTCTACCGTCAGAGAGAGTGACGCCCGAAGCGCGACCTTTCGTAATGTTAACGCTCTTAACGCCTGCATCGGTGAGAATTTCTACGCCTCGTGCGCGAGCGCGCTTTGCTAAAGATTCGGAGATTGATCCCATTCCGCCGCGAGGGAAAGCAAACTGTCCCATATGCCCGTTGTATTCACCGATGGCATGATGACCAAAAACATATGCCCATCCAGGAGTTCTTGGGCCGCCCCAGACGCTCACCATCGCAAGAAAAGTAAAGAGACCTTTCGTTATATCACTGTCAAAGTATCTATTAACTAAATCGAAACTGCTTAAGGTGAAGAACTCTTTGAAAAGTTCCTCCTCACCAGATTCGATGAAGGTGCTCACGACTTGATCAAGTGATGGCGGTTGGTCTACCAGGAGCCATTGGTTGAATATTGATGCAAATCTTTCAAGTCGAAGCCCAAAAGTTGTGAGCCTGTCTCCTTCACCCGGTGCTACTTTTTCGATATCTCGAAGTGTTTTGCTTAGATCATTATAAATAAATAAAGATCTGCCATCACGGAAAATATTGGAGGACCCAACATCGGTCTGATAAAGATGTAGCCCCCACTTATGCAGCTCGAGATCTTTGAGAATTTTCTTATGGAGAAGTCCAGAAACATATGAAAGTGAAGATGCGTGAAACCCAGGAGAGAATTCTTCGGTAACTGTGGCTCCACCGATGACGCTTCGGCGCTCAAGTACCAACACTTTCTTGCCTGCATCAGCTAGATAATTTGCCGCAATCAGACCATTGTGGCCTGACCCTATGATTATCGAATCGTATTTACTCATGTTAGTAACACTTCGATAATAGTCCGCCATCAACAACCATGGCAGATGCATTTACATATGAAGAGTCATCCGAAACAAGGAACAAAACCATCTGTGCAACTTCACGAGGATGACCAATTTTCTTTGCTGGATACGCTGCACCCATATTAATTTTTGCCTGCTCTGGATCTCCCGTGGCTTCCCAATACTTAATAATCATTGGAGTTTCCATATCTCCGGGGCAGACGCAATTGACTCTGATGCCATCTAGTGCATAAGCGGCTCCGGCGGCCCGAGTCAAACCAAGCACCCCATGTTTGGTAGCTGTGTAAGCAGGAAGGAATGGGTCTCCAACAAGGGAAAGTGCAGATGCAGTGTTCACAATCGAGCCACCACCAGTTTCTTTCATCGCAATAACGCCATGTTTGAGTCCCCAAAAAACTGCCTTGAGGTTGATATCATTAATTTTATCCCACCCCTCATTTGTAGTCTCATGAAGAGGAACTTCTAATTGTGTACCAGCGTTGTTATGCATAAAGTTAAAGCCACCCCAGCGAGAACGAACTCCGTTAATCGCGTCAATAATGTCTTGCTCAATTGAAACATCAACCTTAAGGAATATCGCATCCCCTCCGGCAGCACGAATTTCTGCAGCCGCCTTTTCGCCACCTTCAACATCGATGTCAGCTAACAGCACTTTCGCTCCTTCGGAAGCAAGCAGTTTGGCCGTCTCGTAACCCAGTCCTGAGGCTGCCCCAGTTATGAGGCCTAACTTTCCTTGAGCTCGCATTATTCGTTCCTCCCGTTTATGTTATTTATAGAATGAAATCAAAAAGCAGTCGTGCCACCATCTAGCGACCATGCAGCACCTGTCGCAAATTTTGCCCCAGCCATGTAAACGACTGCATCAGCTATTTCTTCAGGTGTAGCCCATCGCTTTAGTGGAACACGATTGATTGCTAATTCTCGAACTTCTTCCGGATTTGGGAACCATGCAATTTCTGATTCCATCATTGGTGTATCAACAGGGCCCGGACATATTGCATTCACCCGAATCTTTCGTTCTGCAAGTTCCGCAGCCAATGCTTGTGTAAGTCCAATCAGTCCCGCTTTCGAAGCACAATAATCTACGTATAGCCCCATTCCCATAAATGAAAGTTCGGAACCAATGTTGATTATGCAACTTCCTTCCTTGAGGCGACGGGCACTTTCTCGACTTACATAGAAAGGTCCGGAGAGATTTACTCCAATTGTGCGCGCCCATTTGTCGTCGGTCATGTCTAAGAGTGCAGATGGACCATCAACCCCAGCCGCATTCACTACAAGGTCAACATCTCCTAACAGATCAAAACAACGGGCGATTGAGTTTGATACTTGTGACGGGTCTGAAACATCTGTTGGAACAACATGAACTCGACTGCCAAGTTCCGCTGCAATCTCATTAAGGAGTTTGTCACGAGTTGCGATTAGAGCCACCGTGCCTCCGTCTGCATGAATTCGACGAGCTGTAGCCAAGCCAATACCTGACGATGCTCCAGTAACTATTGCGCGAAATGTAGAAATAACTCCTCCAACTTCCAAGAACCATAACTTCAAATATGTCATCCAAAACGCTTAATTTACTTTAACGTTCTAGTAAATATGGTAATCGGATAAATACGCTTCGTCAACGATACGAAGGGTCTAGAAAACTAGCGCAGCCCGTGATTGGCGGGGCACCCGAGACTTATCCTGGAGGAACGAAGACAAACTAAGCCACTCTGGGTAGAATGAAAATGTCCTAAAGACCCTTGCCAAAATCAAGAACCCAAGGTAACGAAAATTCTTCTGTCAATTCAAAGTCAGGATGTAGTGATTGTGGTTTCAAAGAAACTATCGAGCGAGGCCAAAGCACCTAGAGATAAAGCGAATAGGCCAAAGATGCGTGATGTGGCCGATTTAGCGGACGTTTCGCTTCAGACTGTTTCTAACTATGTAAATGGCCGGCACGATCAGATGAACGAACAAACTTTATCTAAAGTATCGAAGGCTTTGAAGAAGTTGAATTATCGACCAAACGTGGCCGCTGCTTCATTACGATCCCAACGAACAAAAACTATCGCCTACCTGATTTTGGATCAAAATTCTGCCTTCCTTGAGGATCCGCTAACTAGCCAACACTTGGCTGGATGCGCAAATGTTGCCGACCAAAGAGGATATGGCATCCTGGTGCAAAGTGGCCGGCCGAACCAAATCGATGAGGAATCACTTGCACCTCTCCTTGAGGGTAGGTTCGATGGCGCGATTATTCAGTTATCTGGAAAACAAAAGTTGCGGAAGAAGAGCGCAGAATTGGCTCTTTTATCTGGACTGCCCTCAGTCATCCTCGACGAAGTCGGACTTAGTCCGAGACAGTTGGGAGTACGAGCGGATCAAGAACAAGGTGCGTTTGAAATAACTCAGCATTTAATTGATTTAGGTCATGTTCGAATAGGTTTCATTGCACTCGCTGCTCCCTGGGCAGTAACAGAGCAAAGATTTAAAGGTTTTGAGAAAGCATTGCGCCGAGCGGGCATTGAAGTTGTTCCAGAGCTAGTTCTGCTTGAGGCCGTTTATATGGCGATTGATGGCGAACAGCTCGCGCACCGACTTCTTCAAATGAAGAATCCTCCAACAGCATTTATGTGTACTTCGGACCTACTTGCCGCTGGAGTAATGCGCGCCGTTCGATCATTCAATTTGAATATCCCAGGGGACATAGCGGTCACCGGATTCGATAATTACGCATTTTCGCAATACCTCATGCCACCTTTAACTACAGTTAATATTCCTGTTTATGAGATGGGGCGAATGGCGACCAGCATGTTGATAGATAAGATTGAAGGCATTGATCCAGCTAAGAATTTAGGGGTATTCCCGACCGAAATCATTATCCGCGAATCCTCTTGAAACAAACTTCACTTACCGAAGTATCTTGACGGAAGAGCTATTTACGCTTCTTCTTCTTGAACGTTCTAAAAATAATGGTTACTCTGGCTTTAAGTATTGAGAGTGAACAGAAAGGATTTTTTAGTCATGATTATTAAAGAGAATTTCGGTCAAGTAAATGGAGAGCCTGCGCACTCATGGCGGTTAAGCAGCAAGAGTGGAGTAAGCATCCGGGTGACAGATTATGGCGCTCGCCTTACTGAGCTGCATGTTCCTGATCGTGAAGGACAAACTGCAGATATTGTCTTAGGTTTCGATGACGCAGAATCTTACGCTGCTTCTCCCACATATTTCGGAGCGACTGTTGGGCGATATGGCAACAGAATTTCGCGCGGCAAATTTAACCTTCTTGGCACGGATTACCAAGTGGACTGCAACGAGAAACTCAATCACCTACATGGAGGGCGAAATGGTTGGGATAGTAGGTTGTGGTCGACAGAAGTTGATGAAACCAACAATTCAGTTACTTTTAGAACTACCAGCGATGATGGAGAGATGGGTTTTCCTGGCAGCTGTGAAATTGAATCAACCTATCACCTTGACGAAAATGGTCTTCGAATTGTCATGAAGGTGGTGCCTTCCAAAACAACTGTCATAAACATGGTGCATCACAGTTACTACAATCTGGCCGGTCACTCTGCCGGAAATGTCTTGCAACAACACATGCGATTGCCAGCCAACTTTTATATACCAGTGGACGATGAACTTATGCCCACTGGGGAGATCTTAAAAGTGAGCGAAACTCCCTTTGATTTTAGGTCCCTACGCCCAATTGGTTCTCAATTAGATTTATTGCCATCCACCGGAAGTGAAGTATTTGAAGGAGGAGCAGGCTATGACCACAACTGGTGCCTTGATGCAGGATCTACTGTCTTAATTCCTGCAGCAGAAATATATGATCCTTCATCTGGAAGAAGGCTCACGCTATCTTCGACCGAACCAGGTGTTCAAATGTATACCGGCGGATATTTGAATGAGCAGACTATTGGAAAGGGTGGAAATCCTTACTGCCAATTCGCAGGTTTCACATTAGAAACCCAAAAGTTTCCTGACTCCCCCCGTTACCTTCATTATCCGACGACTACTGTCAAAGCGGGCGAAACTTATTGCCATAAAATGCTGATGGAGTTTTCGATAGTTTAATTGAAAGCTAAAAACTTTGATCTAGTCCCGTTTTGGCTAGATCAAAGTTTTTTCTGAGAAGCTACCGTCGACTGGCGATTTTTCTCTATGGATCGCGTTGCAAAAACGATAAGAATAATACTGATTAAGCCAATCAATGTGACTATCGCATTAATCGAAGGAGTGAATCCAAACCGGGTCTGAGACCAAATATAAAGCGGAAGAGACTGATCAGTTCCTGCCAGAAAAAACGTCACAACCACTTCATCGAATGAAAGAGTCGCTGTCAGTAATGCAGCTGCCAATATGGCGGTTCGTATTAAAGGAAAGGTCACATACCAGAAGGTTCGCCATCTATTTGCGCCAAGATCCATTGATGCTTGAGTAAACGACGGATCGAGAGTGCGAAGTCGATTCAGGACTACAAGCGTGACCACCGGAACGGTGAAAGTTAAATGCCCAATAACAATATTCAATAGTCCTGGATCGAAACCGACAATTCGAAAAGTAATTGCTAGCGACAAACCCAAAACCACTCCTGGAACAATTGCAGGAATCACAACTGTAGCCAAAAGTATTTGTGGTGCTCTTCCTGTAGCGGAGTTAATAGCAACTGCAAAATAAGTGCCAATAATCGAGGAGAAAAACACAACGAGCAATGCAATGGTCAGCCCAAATGTAATTGAGCTCCGTAACAACCCATCTTGAGCAATAGCTGCGTACCATTTTGTGGTGAATCCCGACCATGGCATTGTCTGCACTAGAGAATCGTTAAGTGAAAACATTGCAATAATTAAAAGTGGGGCGAATAAAAATACATATACTCCACTAAATGCAGTCCAAGAGAAAAACCCTTTCAATCTTCGCAGTGTTGCTTTTGTGAAACGCTTACGCTCAGTAGAACTATTGACATTATCATTTTTTCTAATCAAGGGTGCCCTCTGTTCTGGTGATTCGCGCGAGAACAGCCAAAAACATTGCGGTTATCAAAAGAAGAATTACTGACATTGCTGCCCCAAGAGGCCAATCATTTGTTAGACCAAATTGAGTGATGACAAGCGAACCAAACATTGTGCCATTCAGTCCCCCAACCATTGCGGGAGTTAAGTAGTCACCGCACGAGAGAAGAAGTGCCAAGGAAAATCCAATTGCTGCACCTTGTCTAGTTAATGGCCAAATAACTGTGCGAAAAGTCTGAATTGGAGTCGCACCAGAGTCAGCGCTAGCTTCCAAGAGTGAATTTGGTAATCGCTCGAGTGCTGAATATGAAGAAACAAAGCAGAACGGGATCGCCACATAAGTCAAAGTTAAGAAAACCGCAAAACTCGAGTAAAGCATAAATGTTAAAGGTTCATCAATCAGACCTAAGCTCAATAGAGTGGAATTTATAAACCCTCTCTCCCCCAAAATCAACTTCCAGGAATAAACCCGAATTAAAAAACTAATCCAAAGTGGCACGATGACCAGTAGCACCGCCAACATCCGACGCTTTGAGAGTCGGCGCACCACAAACCAAGCTGCTGGATATGCAATTAGTGTGGCAAGAATTGAAGATCCGAGAGCAACAAGAATTGTTCGCAAGAGAACTGACATGGTTACAGGATTCGTTAGAGCCTCGATGTAGTTACCAATGCTCATCGCATAAGAAATCACTCCATCTTGTGAATTCCAAAGGCTGTATACGACCATCAGGGCATTCGGCGCGAGCACTAATAGAATTGCCCAGATTACAAGTGGAGCAAGTGCTAGTCGACTTGCAATGGAAATCCTTTTAGAACGCGAAAATGCGGTTTTAGCCATCAACTCTAACCACGTCCGCAGATTTAAAGGAAACGGTTACATCTTGCCCAATATTCAAATCAAATCCGGTCTGCGTATGAGTTTTTGCGATCAAAGTTAAACCATTAACAGAAACAAACACTTCCAAACTGTCGCCAAGGAATAAAACGTCTTTAACTACACCAACTGCCGAGATATCGCCTGCGCCCCCGTTAAGAATTACTGATTCATGACGAAGTGAAAATACGCATGGCCCAAGTGGTGTCTCCTTTGCTACAGGAAATACGAATTGCCCCCAGCGTCCGACAATATTGCCCTGCATGATTTCGACCGTGCCTGGTTCTAAGTTTGCTCTACCAATAAAGCCAGCAACGAAAGGAGTTTTAGGTCTGAAGTAAACATCTTTAGGTGTTCCGATTTGTTCAATACGCCCCGAAGACATAACTGCAAGGCGGTCAGACATAGAAAGTGCCTCACCTTGATCATGAGTGACATAGATGAAAGTAATTCCCACTTCGCGTTGTAAATCCTTCAACTTTCCTTGCATTTGTTGGCGCAGTTGAAGGTCTAATGCTCCGAGTGGTTCATCGAGTAGTAAGACTTTTGGTTTTCCTACTAGAGCTCGTGCCAGAGCTGCGCGTTGTTTTTGGCCACCTGAAAGTTGATGTGGCAAACGCTTCGCAAACTCACTTATATCAACGAGTAAGAGCGCCTCGGCTGTCCTCTGCTGGATTTCGGTTTTCCCAAGTCGAGCCATCCGCAATGGATATGAAACATTTTCTTCAATAGACATATGCGGAAACAATGCATAGTTCTGGAATACGGTGTTTACATTGCGTAGGTGGGGCGGGACGCCAACTAGATCAGTATTCTCGAGGGTGATTTGACCTGAAGTAGGTTGCTCGAAACCAGCAATCATGCGTAAGCATGATGTCTTGCCAGAACCGCTCGGACCTAAAATCGAAAAAAACTCACCCTGATAAATTTCAAAGGAAACATTATCGACCGCTAATGATGTTGAATCCTTGTATCTTTTGGAAACATCGATAAAGCGAACGACTGCTGGATTAATGCCCTTGGTTCCATCAAGCATTTGGTTTCCCAAAGTTGATGGAACCAAGGAATCATTCTTATTAATAGCCAGCCTTGAATTCACTCCATAACTTTACCCGTTCATCCATTTTGTTCGGGGTAACAAATGGCTTCAACGACTTAAAGAAATCTGGATTTGTTAGATTAGTAATCTCGCTAACTGCGAGTTTATCCTTAGGAACCTTTTTAGCTGCAGCTTCGTAGGAAATAACTCCGGTAGCACCAGCAGTCGAAATGAGATTTGCCTGCCATGCAACTGTGAGGTTGTGGTTTAAGAAGTCATAAACTTCTTTACGATTAGCCCCTTTGAGCAAGATGGAGCAATCAAGCCAGTAAGGCGTTCCCTCAGTTGGGAATCCAAAGCCATACTTATCTCCATCTGCATTTAGCTGGTTGACCACGGCTATGTTTTGAGCATATCCGACAACCGCATCGCCAGAAGAGAAAAGATTGGCTTGATCATTAAATCCGGCAGTAAGAGTTTTAATCTGTGGACGCAAACTCTGTAGACCTGACTTTAACTTCGCAAAATCAGCAGTGCTCATATTGAATGGATTCTTTACGCCTTGCGCAAGCGCAATCATTGGAACCGTTATATATGAATCGTCTGGAATAGAAACTTTCCCTTTGTATTTCTTATCCCATAGAACTTTCCAACTTGTTGGAGGAGTCGGGAAAGCGGACTTTAACCACATAAGAGGCTGTGTTCCCCAGTTATAAGGCAACCCATACAATTTACCCTTTACGGTTAAGTCTTTTTTCCACTTTAATCCTGGATCAATGTTTTTAGCATTAGATACTTTTGATACGTCAAACGGTTGCAACAATCCGGCCTTGTAATACCTGTCTACGCTTCCGAGATCAAAGTAAGCAACATCGATTTGCCCTTTCATTGTCTGAGCTTTCGCAAACATCTCATCAACGGAGCCAGCAATAATCTGGTTGACTTTCACGCCAGATTTCTTTGCGTAAGCATCAATCTTATCTTGAGCATGGTAACCCTCCCAAGTAAGGATCGTAATAGAACCCTTATCTGCTGCGAGTTTTGTGTCACTGCTCGCGGTTGCTGTTGAAGCCGGGATTAAGGCAACACCTACCGCTAGCGAAGCAGCCGCAACTACGGCTGAAAATCGATTTGTGAGAAAAGGTCGAACATAGTGCGCTTTCATTAAGTAGCCTTTCTTGAACGTTAAAGGGGTTGAAACCAGACACTAATTAGGTATGCCAACCAAGTCAATAGACCTTGCTTAATTTTTTGCAAAAAAATACCTTTCAGTCCCGATTATTCGAACGTTTCAAATTCTGGAGTGAACAACAAAAATTTCCTTATCGAGTCACGGTGGAATGTCGCTTTTGTGCTGCCTTCTGGACTCATAATCCGGTCGTCGTCGGTTCGAGCCCGACCCGCCCCACCAGAAATGGATCTGCAGATTATTTGAAGGTTTCAAAACAAATTCCACTATAAGAACCTATTTACTAAAGAGTGCGCATAGCCTGATTAAATGATTGCTGTAAGGAATCCATTTCCTTCCACACTTCACTCGCTCGATCTATTCCAAACTCGAGGTCCCACGACATCTCCTGGTAGATAAAGGCGCGAGCGTTCTCAAATTCATCACGCCCTAGCGATGCTTTCGAAACTCCAGCTGTAGGACTTGAAGCAGGTGCCTCAGAAGTCAGTTCCGCTTCACCTGGATCGGGACTATCGATGGGCACGTCAAAGAAATAATCAGGTAGTCCATCGTCATCGGAGGTCAATCCGAGAAAGAAATTTAGTTCTCGCTGAAAAGCCAGACGTAACTTTCCTGCGAAGAAGATACTTTCCCGATCCGCTTCGATATTTGTTATCGATTTCACCATCGACATAATGTGTGAAAGGCGTAAATCTCTTGTTGGCGGTGATGCGAATATACAAACGCCCAGCGCATCCATGGCACTCCAAAGTTGCCACACTTGTGAAATTGCGGGAAGCCGACGCGCGTCCATAGTTGCGAGGGGCAAACCACCTTCAGGAAATCCAAATTCTTCTCCAAAAATGCTGTGTCTCTCCCAAGACAATCTTGGATCAAAATCAATATCGTGTTCAATGACGTCATACCTTGGCCCCGTAGGGTTTAGCGCCATGGCTAGACCTAACCCCTTAGAGCCGCGTGGGTCAAAGGGTGGAATGGGCATTTTCTTCACAGTTAATGCAGATTGATCCAATTCTTCGTTCAATACGGAATTGACGAGAGCGGGTATAGGTAGCGACTTATCTGGACCTTTTTGAACCATCAAGGCGCTGATATATAGGTGCTCAACTCCGATTTCATGACAATAGGAGTTAAATTCAAGTGCGCGAGATTGGTTGCGATCTCCCCATTGATGTAAGAAAACAGTCACGGCTAATTGATGCAATCGTCCGCCGTGACGAGGAACCTTTTGTTCATCGACTCTGTAATCTTTCAAACAGTTTTGTGGGCAACCCGGACAAGAGCCATCTTCTGGCAACTTTAGAAATTTCTTATACTCTTCGGTGTCAATATTATTTGTCATAACAGATAATCGTGGAGCGAAATTCTCAACTGCGTGATAACCCACCATCGGAGAAAAGCCACCCAACCCGCCAAAACCTGGGGGGTCATAATGAATTTTACTGAGTTGATTCCCCGCTTTAATTCCATCGAGATACTCTGCCGAAATTTGCTTCACTATCGCTGACGGTTTAACGAAATCTTGTGCTGAGATTTGAATGTACTTTATCCCGAGTCGTCCTAGAATCGCTCCCACTCCGCCGGTCTGTGTTGGGAAACCGTAATCACACACTACCGAAGCAAACTTGGATTGACTCTCACCCGATGACCCGATTGCCAAAATGGTGTCATTTTCGCCACTTGAGACCGCTGCCGTGGTCTCCCATACTGATTTGCCCCTCAAAGCGATTGCATCTTCGAACTTAACAACGAAAACACCTGAACTCTTACTTATATGAATACCAGACAAATTTGAAGAAGACCCAACAATTGCGACCGCGTCCAGACCCAGGGATCGCAATGCCGCAGCCAATCTCCCCTCTACTTTTGCTTCAATAAGACCATTTGATTGAGGCGAAATCCCAGAAATTGTCGCTACAGAGAGACCTACCCCTGAATGACCGCCAAGAACACCAATACCGATGACAATGAAATCAAGATTAGCTGATAATTCAGATGAGGTTTCCGTAGCAATGTAGTTAGTGAGTGGAATAGAGATAGGTACTAGGTGATTTATTGATTTAATTTCACAGAGGCGAAACTCTTGGTCCGTATTATTCACATATAAAATTTTGGCCATAGTTTTTGTCAAGTTTTAGCTCCTTGATATCAGCCGAAAATTTGTTAATTTAAGAAGGTTACCAATTCTGGATCAATTTTAATAGGCCCCAGGTATGCATCTGCGAGCCTAGGTCACCCCAGTTGCACTGATAGTTGCCGCATCAAGATCCAAGTCACGTCGGTTCGAGCCCGACCCGCCCCACCCCCTGATCTGGTCTTTCCAGTAAAAACAAGAAGTGACCCTTTAGGCCGACTTAAAATTTAAGGTAATTGACTTGAATTATTAGTTTTCAGTTTAGCAAATATCAACTTTCGTGCGAATTACTCGTGTCCTAAACAAAGGAGAGTAACTTGCGAAAACTTGCATCAGTAATAATTTCTCTTGGGCTGATTTTTTCTTATTCAGGAAGCCAAGCCCTAGCTGCTGAAAAGAAATCTACAGCTAAAAAAAAGAGCACCTCAAAAGTTAAAAAAGCCAGCCCATCTTCGAAACCCAAATCAGCATCACCGCAACCATCGGCAACCGCCAGTTCAGAGCCAAATACCCCCGTGAAACTGACGTTGCTTCACAACAACGACGGGGAATCTTCACTACTTGCAGATTCACTATATAAAGTCGAAACTCAAACACTTGTTGCTGGAGGCGCAGCCGCATTTGCCACAGTTTTCGATAGGGAAATCAAAGAAGCTAGAACCCGCGGCAATGCCGTACTTTCTGTTTATGCAGGAGATTCTTTTCTACCGAGCAAAAATATGATCTGTAGCGAACCTGCTGTCGCTGGCTCCAAAAAACCTGTCTTAGATGCAGTCGCTCAAGCTCAAATGCCATACGACCTTCACGTTCTTGGTAATCATGAGTTTGATTATGGAACACAATTTTTAGCTAGGTACATCAATGCATTTGGTGAAAACGGAAGATCAACACATCCATTTTTGTCGGGAAATCTGGATTTTAAAGATAATACTGATTTAAGTGGATTGTTTGGAGCAGAAACTTTATCTCTTGGTGAGATTAAGACCGGGAAAGTTATTGGATCCTCCTATATTCACACTGATGCAGTGACAAAACATAAATTTGGCGTAGTTTCAGCAGTTACTTGGACTTTACGGACTATCTCTAGCCCAGGAACTGTAAAACTAACTTCAAATGATTTACAGACGACAGCTAAAGTTGTTCAGACACAGATTGACTCATTGCAGAAAAAAGGAATTAACAAAATTATTTTAGTAAGTCATTTACAAGCTGCCTCAAATGATCGTGATTTAGTAGATCTACTTAAAGGAGTAGATCTGGCAGTAGCTGGTGGTGGTGACGAATTGCTTCAATCACCTACTATCGCAAATGAATTAGAACTCATACCAGGGGAATCTGCACCTGTTGGGGTTTATCCAACTTCACTCATTGATGCAGAAGGTAAATTTGTACCACTAGTTACCACTAGTGGAAATTACAAGTACCTAGGCAGAATAGATGTAAATTTTGATGGGAACGGCAAAATGCTGTCTTTCGACTCTACAACTTCTTATCCGCGTAGAGTTGTTCCAGAAAGTGACATTTCAAAAACCTTAAAGTTAACTGATGCCGTTTTGCCTAGCCAAAAAATTGTCGAATTAGTGGAGAAGCCGCTGCAATCATGTTTAAGCCAATTCACTTCTGCTATTGCAAGAAGTGAAGTTGTTTTTAACACCGACAGAGGCAGTGCTACGGTGCTTGGAGTTAGAACAGCAGAAACAAATGGTGGAAATTTAGTTGCTGACGCTTTTGCTTCCTCCTACAAAAATCGCTCAGAGAAGGCTGGGCTTCCGAAAGCATCTGAGGCAACTCCCCTGATAGCAATTCAAAATGGCGGTGGTATCAGACAAAACCCAGCAATCAACTTGCCGGTTGATGGCAAGGTGGGAGCAATCACTCGTGGAAACACCTTTGACCTTTTACCATATAGCAGCTCTCTTGTTGCAGTCACAGATGTAACACCGCTGCAACTTAAATCCATTTTCGAACGTTCATGTTCCATCTCTACTGCAGGTGGAGGTCAGTTTTTGCAGACCTCTGGGTTGCAAGTAGTGTGTTTGAGAAACGGAACAGCACAAGTGGTTTCT
>Ga0208951_1000214_pt1 | contig 25713 bp, 21 predicted proteins | sample GreLakmeMI27MSRF_FD_187702 | JGI IMG/M metagenome (GOLD analysis project Ga0208951, IMG submission 187702) | Freshwater lentic microbial communities from great Laurentian Lakes, MI, USA - Great Lakes metaG MI27MSRF (SPAdes) | ecosystem: Environmental > Aquatic > Freshwater > Lake | place: Great...
GCCTGTATCATCAGCCAGGCGAGCACCATCCTCGCGGCCGGCGTGAGCTACGCAAGCCTCAGCGCACTCTCCACCTGCTCTTCGGCGGCGTCACTACCACCGCCGGCAGGGATGCCGCCGCCACCGGCAGTGATGCCGCCGCCGCCGGTGACTTGCCCAGTGTCAACGACGCAGAACTTTGCTGCGGCTGTTGTGCCCTGCGCCAACATCGCCAACGCCTGCACCACGTGCATCACGGCGCTGGCGACGCCCTTCATCCTGGCCGGTGTGGCGCAGAGCAACAGCGCGGCGCTGGGGGCCTGCGTCACGGCGCAGATCGGAGCCATCCTGGGTGCAGGCGTCAACGCAGCCTCTCTCAACGCCCTCAGCAGCTGCGCTGCGGCATCGGCACCGCCTCCCATGCCGCCGCCGCCGCCCGCAAGTTCTTCCCCTCCCTCGCCGCCGGTGGGCATGGCGTCTCTGTGCCCCATCAAATTTTCGCTGGATTTTACCTCCGCAGTTACGCCCTGTGCTCGCGCCGCAACAGCCTGCTCCGCCTGCCTGCGCGCCCTGGCGGGTCCGGTGCTGGCCGCGGGCGTGTCATACGGCAACGGCAGCGCCATCCAGGCCTGCTTTCAGACGCATAGCCTGGAGATGCTGTCTGTGGGAGTGCCTTTGGCAACCTTGGCCGCCATGAGCAGCTGCAACGTCAGCGACTACGTCATGCCCGCCCCGCCGCCGATGCTGCTGTCCATTGCAGCGCCGCCGGGCGCCACACGCAATGGCACCGCCCCACCTTCCGTGCTCGCCTTCTCTGGAGCGCGCCGCGCCGGCTCCAGCGCCGGGCGCCTGGCGATCGCGGCGGCGTTGCTGCTGTTGTGAGGAAGTGAGACGTGCGGGAGGAGGTGAACAAGACCACCGCAGGCGCTCATTTTGTCGGACGTGGTCTACTATTACACACACGCCCAGATAGACGCAGCTATAGCGCTCATTAGAATCGATTCTTACAAAGTAGTGTCGGGCGCTCACTTGGGGCCGCTGTATTTGACGAGCTTGCTCTCGTCGATGGTGGCAATCTCCTGGATGTAGCCCAGCTTGAAGAGCCAGTTGTAGCAGGCCACCTTGGCCGCATCCTGTGCGAGCATCCAAACTAGCACGTAGATCCAGCACGCCCATATGTGCTTCCAGGGGATGCCCACCATGCCGTTGCCGAAGGGCCAGTAGGCGGCCAGCAAGGTTGAGCAGGAGGTTGCAATCACGCAGGCGAGCGACAGCTGCCAGCTGGGCGCGCGGCTCCACAGCCACGACTTTGTGCGCGACACGAAGACAGTCATGTAGGCGGAGAGGGCCAGCTGGAGGTAGATCAGCGTCTGGATCTGGCCAAAGGTGAGGCTCTCCATGCCCAGCTGCGAAAAGGTGCATCCGGGCTCGTTGCTCCGCAGCGCCATGTGCAGCAGCCACAGCGAGCTGACCAACTCTACGCAGCCAATGACGGAGGACACGACGTACAGAATGTTGAGATCCCACTTCTCGGGCATCATGCTCGCCTCCACGTTGTCGTAGGAGATGCTAATAATTGTGCCGTCGTTCAGGATGGTGATGGTCACCAGCGCAATGACGGGGATGTCGAAATAGTTGGGCCAGGTTGGCTCGTACTTTGCGGGGTTGAAGAGGATGCAAGAGACGAAGAAGAAGACGAGCAGCTGCTCCGTGCAGGCAACGCGGTAGATGACGAAGTTCTTCATGCGCTGGAAGATCTTGCGGCTGGTGACAATTGCGGTGACGATGGTGGAGAGGCCCGGCTCGGTGAGCACAATGTCGGCGGCAGCCTGCGCAGCGTCTGTGGCACCCTGCACCGCAATGCCCACGTCCGCGCGCTTCAGCGCCGGCGCGTCGTTCACGCCGTCGCCCGTCATGCCGCAGATGTGCCCCCGCTGGCGCAGCGCCTCGACGAGGAGGTACTTGTGCTCCGGGAAGACCTGTGCAAAGCCGTCGGACTGCTCCACCAACCCACCGTAGTCCCGCCCCAGCGTGTCCATCGCCTCCAGCTCCTCCGCTTTCACCATCGGCAGACGGTCGGCGCCCAACACGTTGGTGCCCATGCCCAGCTGGCGGCAGGTCTCAATGGCGATGGTTTTGTGGTCCCCAGTGATCATCTTCACAGCCACACCAAACTCCTTGGCCGCGTCGATGGTGTGCTTGGTGTCCGGGCGAGGGGGGTCCAGGAAGGTCATGATGCCCATGAAGATCCAGCCGCTGTGCTCATCCTTGGTGCAGGAGACTGCGAGGGAGCGGATGCCGCGCTTGGCCAGCTCCATCACCTTGTTGTCTACAGCCTCGCTGATCTCCGCCCGGTTCTCCGCCATTTCGAGGAGGATCTGGGGGGCGCCCTTCATCACCTTGAACGTGCTGCCATCCTTGCGCTGGATGATCGCCTCCGTGCGCTTCACAGTCGGGTTGAACGGGCTGTAGTCAACCTGCTTGTACTCGGCCAGCTTGCTGATGTCCACCGCACCCAGCACCAGCGTGTCCAGCGCATCCTTGGGCGGCTCCCACCACTTGGCGGCCAGCGCGGCGGCCACCAGCACATCCTGGCGGTTAATGCCCGGGCAGAAGACCGGGAGGTCGTGCTGGAGGACCATCTTGTTGAGCGTCAGCGTGCCCGTCTTGTCACTGCACAGAATGGTCATGCCCGCCATCTCCTCGATGCTGCTGATGCGCGCCACAATAGCCTTCTCTGCAGCCAACTCGCCGCAGCCGATGGCCAGGGTGGTGACACAGACGACGCGCATGGCGATGGGGATGGATGCGATGAGGAGGACGACGCAGAAGGAGAGCACGTCCAGGAAAGAGTTGCCAGCTGCCAGCAGGTAGATGAGCACGATGCCGGTGACGATGGAGCCGGCGCCCACGAGCATCCACATGATTTCGCGCAGCACCTTTTCAAAGTGGCCCAGCTCGTCCACACCCTCAATCAGAGCCGCAGTCTTGCCGAAGAACGTCTCAGCGCCTGTGCCAGTCACGATGGCCTCGCTCTCGCCGCGAGTGATGGTGCTGCCCATCTTCGGCACGTCGCCCGGGTACATTGTGACGGGCAGGCTCTCACCCGTCAGAGCAGCCTGGTCAACCTGCAGCGGCTTGCCTTCGCACAGCGTGCAGTCGGCGGGCACGGCGGCGCCGGCGGCCAGGATGATGCGGTCGCCCGGAACCAGCAGCGTGGCGTTCATGTTGTACACCCTGTTGCCACGCTTCACCACAGCCTCCGGCTTCAACTGGTCCTTCAGCGCAGCGATGGCGGAGCCGGCCTGGAGGCGCGCACGCGAGGAGAGTCAGTTACCAGAGCAGGAGCAGCGCCGGTGAGAATAACCGCGCGCCTTGAGCTCCTCGAAGAAGCCTAGGAACACGTTCAGGAACTGCAGCAGCAGCAGCACAATGACGTCGATCCAGTCGTCCATCAGGTGCTGCACGCCAGCCTCCAGCGCCTGGGAAGAGTGTGGGGCCGCGTGAAACCAACGTAGGGTTTGCAGGGCGCGCAGGCCGTGAGGAGCGGAGGGACGCCCAACAGCACATAGGGACGCGCGCACGGCGGCTGCGTATGCGCGTGGTGCAGGAGGGGCGCGCCTCGATGAAGATTGCGGCCCAGATCATGAGAGGCATGGGCTGGATGAACTCCATGGCGAGCTTGAGCAGCTTGTTGTCTTCCTTCTGGGGCAGCTCGTTCTTGCCGAACTTCTCCAGTCGGGAGGTGGCCTCCGCCTCGGTGAGCCCGTCCTCGTGGGTGTTGAAGAGCACAGCCTTCTCCACGCCCAGGTAGAAGCGCGCCTCGTCCGACGTGTCCGCGCCTGCCCAGCGTGCGCGTCAGGCGCTCGCCACCGCACCCGCACAGCCGGAGGCCAGCGCAGAGGCAAGGCAGGGGTTGTGGGGCAGGGCATGCGGGAAACCGCAACCGCCCGTCTCTCGCGCGTGGCCCAGGCTCGCACCATAGCCTGCTCCGTCCTTGCCCTTGGACAGCAGCGGCGTCTTGGAGCTGTCCGCCATCGCGAGCGCCCTGCGCACACACAGCGAGGTGCAGGCTCAGCAAAGCAGTGAGCGACAGCGAGTGCCGCGGAGAGCACTTTCGGGAACCGGCAGCGGGCGCCGGCCGCTGACACAGCACATCCGCCGCGCCCTGCAGCTCGCCTGTGCTGCCACCACCGGGAGCGCACCAGGAGCGCACCAGGAGCGGCGAGGCGAGAGGTCACCAGGCTCAGGGAGAGTGTCTGACACTCCGGCACTCAACGGCGGCAGCTCATGCGTTGCTCTATCGCGTGCCTGTGACACACACACGCACTACAGGCCTCGCGAGCGGCCCGGTGTATCGTACGGCGCGCGCGGTGCGTGCGCGACGACGGCGGCCGTCGCCGCGCGAATAGCCGATTTTGTTCACAAGACTGCACGCGCCGCGCCTTCGGCAACTCTGTGCTGGGAGAACCCAGAGAAACAGACGTGGGAGGTGAGCTTGGCTGGGCTGGGCGAGCCCGGGCTGGGCTCGTGGGGACCAGTGGGAGGACTTGGGACATGTCAGGCCTCGCTCGCGTTGTGCCGCTCTGGCTGCTCTTCGCGCTGCTGGCCGTGTGCGCTGTGCCGCCCGCGCGCGCGCTGGCTGTGCTCACTCTGCCGTTGGCCACGCCTGTGGCTTTGACACCAGAGCAGGCGCTGCCCCCACTCCCACTGGTTGCCGTCGCACCCGCAGCCTCCGCGGTGCCCTTGGCGCAGGCGCTGGCGCCCGGTTTGGCCACAGAGCCTGAGAAGGAGGAAGCGCGACGGCCTCCGGGGCCGGTCATCCTAGCGCAGGCGCCGGCCGCGGGCGTCTCAGCCTGGATGCAGGCTGGACCCGTCGCCAGCAGCGGTCTGCAGAAGTTTGGCTTGTGGACGCCGGGGCGCCTGCTGCAGCTGCTGTTGGCTGTCAGCCTGCTGGTAGTGGTCGTCTACTTCATGATCGTCTCCTCACGCCAACTCCTGGACAACTGGGAGGAGGAGACGAGCAGCACGGAGTGGCGACCCTTCGCCTCGTTAGGCAAGATGTACGGGGCTGCACACCTGGCGGACGAGGCAAGCAACCCGTGGCGGGAGGGGTCAGGCTTGCTAGCGCCTAAGATGGGGGGATACGCGCCGGGCAGTCCCGCGCTGCCGCCGCTGGCAAGCACGCAGGCGCGGGTGAAGCCGGAAGACTGGGAAAAACTTCCCAGCTGGGCGTGAAGCCATCACCAGACTCCGGGCGGCAGCAGCAGGACTTGCAGCAACAACTGTGCGTGCAACTCTCTCGTTCGTCGTCGCGTGCGTTCGTTCTCACAACTAACGTCGCAAGTTTTTCCAACTTTTCTTTCCTCCGCTTTCTTCGTACGTGCGCACTGAGGATGAACAAGTGGCTGCAGGCCACGTGCTTTCGGCAGCCAGAGGGCGCGACGCTGTCTCCGCTGTCACCCATGCGGCCGCCTGCGCAGTTCTGCATCTCTGCGCCGGGCCCGACTGTGCGGCTAGCTGAACAGCTGGAGTACGCGGCACCGGAGCCGCGATGGACGCCTGTGACGTCTGCAGTAGCGCCCGCACCGCCGCGGTCTCCAGCTCGTGCTCCCCCCACATCCCCCGTCCTGCCTGTGCGGTCAGAGTGGGGCCCGGCGGCATGGACCTCGCCGACAAACGGCCAGGGCAGCTGGCGGCAGGGCGGCACCGACGAGAACGCGCCCGGTGCGATTGGCACACTCCTAGCCGTTTTAATCGCGACGTCGCTGACGCGCGCTCGCCTTGCCTTCGAAAGCACCGAAGCACACCTCGGGCCAGCCGCAGGCGAGTCAAGCCTTCGGCCAGTCCGCAGCGAAGGCGGTACACGCTGTGCAGAGCGGTGCGACCGTGGGCGGCGGCCGTGTGCCCACGCTCTCCCCTTCTAACTTTCAACGCGCGCAGAGTTCAGCCCTTCGGGCGCCACGCCCCTGGGTGTCATTGACAGCAACGCTTTTGGCAGCCTCATGGAGAGGACGGCAGTGCAGCCAGTCAGTCTGCTCCTCACCCCCTCAGCTACGGAGCTCCCCACCACCACGCCGGGTGTGCCCGTGCGCACCGCTTCAACTCCGCTCACGGCTCTGCTTCCCCGCGGCGCGAGATTGCTGCGCATGGGCGCCACTGGGCGCGACAGCAGTCACCCGTCGCCACCCAAAGTGCCCTCGCCGGCCTGCACCCGCACGCTCGCCGCGCTGCTGGCGGACGAGGATGTGCAGGAGTGGGCGCCCTTTGCCGCAGGCACTTGCGTGATCGCCATCTTGGTGGCACTCCTCCTACACTACTATGGGCGTACCGCACTAGTGGCCCCGGTGGGGCAGCGCGCGCCGTTCGTCGCCACAGCCACGTTATCCGCGCTGGCGTTGTACGACCCGCGGATGTCCTACAGCGTGGGCCACACGCTCTACCTGCCCTCTCTGCTACGCTTCCCAGAGCTCTGCCAGTCCCACTGGGACTCAGACTCAAGCCTGCCCGCGCTCACCAGCTGGTTCTTCCGAAGCTGCGGCGCGCCGGTGGTGGCCCGCCTGACGGCGCTGCCCGCCGGGGGGCCCACGCTGCGCCTGGACGGAGCAGCTCTGGCGGCAGCGGCGCAGCGCACCGCGGTGGCGCTGTTTCATGCCGTGCAGCCTCAGCAGCAGCAGCCTGGCGCTTCGCTCGCCGGCGCCGCCTGCGCGGCGCTGGCGCTGGGCGTCTTTGCCGCGCGGCGTCAGCGGGGGGGACGGGCGCAGCCGCAGCCGCAGGACACGCGAGAGGAGGGAGTCACCACTCCGGCCACCTTTGCCAGCGGCTTTATGCACGAGGAGCGCGTGGAGCACGAGCGCGAGGAGCACGAGGAGCACATGTGCGCCGACAGCGACGAGCGAGAGGAGCACGAGCACCTTGTGGCCACGCCCGCAGTCACGCGCCTGCTCTCCTTCTCCCGCGTATCATCCCCGGTAGAGCTGCGCGCCAGCATCGGCACCGCAGTCGTCCGGGCGGCGCCCAGCAGCGCGCTGCGTCGCTCCGCGCGGGTCGCATCGAAGCGCAAGAGCGTTATGGGCACTCGGGCCGCCACGCGCCAGGCCGCCGGCGCCGCGCGCTAGTTCTCCTGGTACTGTCATAAACATAAATACGCAAAGCTAGATTACACCACATGCGGCAATGTCTGGCCCGAGGCCGGCCGCGAGTCAACCCAGCGCTCAGCCCCCTCAGCCGGAGATCACTGGCGTCGTGGTGGCGGGCGCCTTGGCCGGCGCCTTGGGCACCTGGAGCCTGAACAGCGCCTCCTTGCCTGCGATGGCGTCGAACTGGAAGCGCGCAACCTTCTGGATGCCCACCGGATTGAACAAGGGGGCAAAGATGTTCTGAATGTTCAGCTCCTCGCTGATCTGTGCGAACAGCACCAGCTCGAAGATGGCGGTGCCAAAGACCGTCTCACGCAGCTGCACGAACAGAGCCTTGAGGTCGGTCAGCTGCAAATGTGCCGCCGCGCGCGCCGCCAAAGCCTTTGCCAGCGATGCCGACGGGGGAGGAGCGGACGCGCTTAGCTGCAGCTTGCGTGCGCCGCCGCTCGGTGCTGGAGCTCCTGCAGCCGCCTGCGCCTGCGCCATCGCCTCGGCTGCAGCCTCCTCGCGGTGCAGCGGCGGCACGCACTCCAGCAGCACCTCCATGGTGCGCAGCTTCTCCAGACCGGTGGTGAAGGCCTCCATGTACTCCATCCACTGGTTGATGGTCACCGTGCCGTTCTGGCGCGCGCGCAGCTCCGCCAGCGAGGCGGCATCGTAGAGCACGGGGAAGTTGGAGGCTGCGCAGCGGGGGTCATCCGTCGTCCAGGGAGCGGCGGTTGGGTGCGGCGCCTCCTCAGCCTGCGGCGGGGCAGCCTCCTCGCCCGCCTCCAGCAGCCGGCGTCCGAACCAGTGCTTGAACTTGGGCGGCGGCGGCGGGCTGGGCGGGCTGGGCGGCTTAGGCGGTGGGCGCGGCGGGGGGCGGGGCGGCACGATGGGGCGCAGCTGGATGTTGAGCTCGAAGTTCACTCTGAACTGGAGCTGGAAGGAGAGCTCGTCCGTGCGCAGCTGCTCCCGGAAGTCGCGCAACCAGGTCTCCGTCTCGTTCTTGGAGCGGGGTAGGCCCACCTTAACCTGCCCAAGGTAGATACGAAACTGGGGAACGATGTTCAGCACTGTCGTCTTGCTATAGGGACCCTCCAGCGCCGCGTTGAAGATGCGCGGGTCAAACAGGTTGCCAATGCCAAACAGCTCGCGCCAATCGAAGAAGAAGGTACGCCACTGAGGCAGCAGCGCCACAGGGAATAGGATGGGAGCAACCACGCTAAGGCCCAGCTCGTCTGGCGGAGCCAGCACGCGGCCAAGCGTCTCCAAGTCCATGATGGGAGGCGGCGAAGGCGGGGAGGCCTGCAGCAGGCGGCGGCTGCCGTACGGGCTGGGTGCCGGCGCGGCCTCTGGCGTTGGTGCCTCGAACGCAGGCGCAGGCGCCTCGGATGTAGGCGCGGGCGCAGCCACCGATGTGGAGTCCGGAACAGCCGAGCTGGCATTGGCGCTCAGTCGGTTCACGCCCAGCAGGTTGGCGAGCTTGGGGAAGTTCTTGACAAAGGGGAGCAGCGCGCCGGTGGGCGGCAGGCGGATGAAGAAGGGGCTGGAGGAAGGCGTGACCACCAGCCTCGCCGTCTCTCGCACCGCGCCCACCACGATGTCAAAGCCAAATCGACCGTAGTGCTGGATGGAGATCTTGTTGCCGTCCAGGCGCTGCTGGTACTGTGTCCCAAATCGCGCGGTGGCGGCGGCGGAGCTGAGCGGGACGACAGCCAGGTCCAAGCGCAGATTCAAAAAGTCCTGGATGGTCGTGCGAATCTGCGCAATCGTGGCGTCCAGCTTCTCCCTCGGCGTCGGAATATTCGGCAACGTGAACGGACCAATGTCCAGCGCACTGCGCTCGCGCGTCGCCGCCTGCTGCTGCACGCCGGACTGCACGCCGCCAAGCATGGCCAGCAGCTGCGGGTCCATCGCCTCCGAGGAGATGCTCAGCACATCAGGCGCCGTGCCGTCGGTGAGAGCCGCGTGAGGCTGGGCGAACTTGTAGTCGTCCGACACGCCGCACACGTCACACGTGGAGTCCGCCTGGCCAAAGGGGAACTGGGCGGTCACGCTCTCAGCCGTGCGCGGAGGGATGGGGCTCTCTCCGTCAGCCAGCAGCTTGCGGGACAAGATGAAGTCGTTGTCGTACTGCGGGTCGAACGGCGGATCCACGAAGATGTAGTTGATGTAGGTTTGCAGAACCAGCTCCTGACGGAACTCCACGCTCTGGGTGCGCAGCAGCAGCGTTGGGTTCTCCAGCCACTGCAGGAACTGGCGGGGCGACTGCGGGAGCCCCGTGTTCACCCGGAAAAAGGTGAAGCGAAGCTGCGGCGAGATCTGCAGCGCCACGGCTTGCTTGAAGGGGCCCTCCAGGGAGTCGTCGAACGCGTTGTATTGCTCGCGCAACCCCGGGATCTTCTGGAACTGCTCTTCCATCGCCGCGTCCAGCAGGTTCAGGATGCTGGTGATCACCGGCGAACTAGTGTACACCTGCTCTGGTGCGAACGTCCCGATCTGAGAGAAATCCGGCGGGATAGCGCTGCGAAGGAAGCGCGTCAGGTTTCGAGGCAATATTCAAGTCGAGGCAGATGCACGCACGTGAGGTTGTAGCCCAGCGTGGCCAGCCAGCCGGGGATGGGGCCGGTGGTGTTGCGTAGGCCCGAGATGATGTCCTTGATGCGCAGGGAGGAGATTGGGGGCGCAGCGAGCACTGGCAGCGCAGGCGATGGAGTGGGCTGCGCCGCAGGCGGGCTACCGGCGCGCAGGTAATCTGGCGCGCCTCCGAGCAAATTCCACAGCGCAAGCAGCTCTGCCGTGTCCAGTCTGCTCAGCGGTGTCTGCGCAGCGCAGCGCTGGGGGCTTGTCAGCAGCGCCATCGCTGCCAGCAGCAGCGTCGCTGCGCGGCGCCATGACCCACCACCCATAGCAGGCATGTCGCGCCGGTGGCGCAACCAGCGAGTGTTTCCTCAAAATACCCTTGCCCAGCAAATCGTCACGGTGAGTAGGTAGTCGGTCGAGGCAAGCTGTGGATCCTGCAGCTCTGGAACTTCCGCCGGCCGCCTCAGCAGCACACAGGTCCTCAGATTGCAAACAGTAGCAAAACATACCTGCGGACGGCGGTCCTCTCACTCCAGAACCGCGTTACTCTTTCCCCGCGGGTCTCCCTGGTGCACCCGCCCCTCTACGGCGCCGGTGAGCTCCAGCGCGCGCGACCCGCCATGCAGGCTCACCTCCGTCTTGTGGCTGCCCGGCGCTCCCAAGATCTGCACCACTCCGCCGCTGGCCAGCAGCTGCTCTGACAGCGCGTCGTGATGCTTGGCATCTGCGTGCAGGTCCACGCTGTGCTTGGTGCCCTCGCTGTCGGTCATGGAGAGAAGCAGTCCGTGGCCCTCTCTGCCGCGCAGGGGGCCGACCTCCACACTGATCCGCAAGTCACCCGGCTGCGTGTTGTACGCCTGCTCCGCGAAGGTGGACTCGTCCAGGCCCATGTCCTCGTACTCGCTGCTCACCCGGATGGCGCGCAAACGCAGGGTCGGGTGCCAGCCGCCGTGGCACAGGTCAGTCACCTTGAGGCAGATCAGCGTTCCTATCGTGACCCAGCACACCGCAAATGCCACAGAGGCCGCCTGCACGCCCAGCTGGAAGCCCACGTTGTCGATGGCCTGCTTGCGACCGCCCTTGTGGATGAATGTGCCGAAGCCCTGGCCTCCAAGCGCGGGCGCACACCAGATGCCAGTTAGCAGGGCCCCAGTGATGCCGCCGATGCCGTGGATCCCAAAGGCGTCTAGCGCGTCGTCGTAGAGATCCACCTTCGCCTTGAGCTTGGTGGAGCCCAGCAGCGTAGTGACGCCCGTCACGGTGCCAATGACCAGCGCTCCAAAGACGCCGGCCGTGCCAGAAGCTGGCGTGATGCCCACCAAGCCCGCAATTGCGCCCGAAACGAGTCCGATGCTGGAAGGGCGACCGAAGAGGAGCCACTCGGTGGAGGACCAAGACAGCGCGCCTGCAGCGCCTGCCGTCATAGTCACGAGCATAGCCTGCGATGCCAAGTAGTCGGCCGCGCCAGCACTGCCGGCGTTGAAGCCGAACCAGCCCACCCACAGAAGAGCGCCGCCGATGTGCATCAGCATCAGGCTGTGAGGAGCGTGAGGAATGCGCGGGTAGCCCGAGCGCTTACCGATGCACAGCGCGGCGAGCAGGCCCGCCACGCCGCTGCTGGTGTGCACCACCAGGCCGCCCGCAAAATCCAGCGTGCCCAGGTCGTGGAAGAAGGCGCCATCTCCCGACCAAATCATGTGCGCCAGGGGACAGTAGCACAAAACCAGCCACAGGGTTGAGAACAACATCACAGCGCTGTGCTTCATGCGCTCGGTGTAGGCGCCCGTGATCAGGGCGACGGTGATGATTGCGAACGTGAGCTGGAACATGGACAACAGATTCTGAGGGTACGTTGTCGCCATGGTGTGAGTGTTAACGTCAGCCATGCCGCCGCTGCTCAGCGTTCCGAAGAAGCTGTTCAGGTTGTAATTGCCAGCTGACATGTTGCCGCTCGAGAATGCGATGGAGAAGCCTGGCGGTGCGAGCGGAGGTTAGCCGCCAGGCAGGCGCCAGGCTGGCATCGCTGCGATGCGTGTCGCGAGCCGCTGCAAGTGCGCACCGTAAAGAACCCACTCCACCGACACGAGACAGGCGATGACGAAGATGGCTGTGGGGCGTAGCGCGTCAGTCGGCTGATAGAAGGATAGGTTTTCCGAGCCGCCGCAGGCTCCAGGCATTTTTCCGCGCATCCCTTCCACGCACAGTTCATCACCGACAGAGCGTTCTTGGCGCGGACCAGGCCCGCGTAGAAGAGCGCCAAGCCTGGGCAGAATACGAGCGTCAGAGAGGCCTTGACCCTTTCACGAGTGCATCGCGCAAGGGGTCGCGTGTGCCCCGGGTGCGGGCGCGGGCACGGGCGCATGCGCACCGGGTAGGCTCATCATGAGCACCACTGCGAGTGTGCAGCGAATAGATAGGCGCGCGTGAGTGGTGCGCAGACATGGGGCGGGTTGACAGCAGCTACGCAGTTGCGGGACGCACGTGCGGTAGCGGCCAGCATCCATGCCGTGTCGCCGCTGTTGAGCTCCTTCACGGCCGCCATTGTGAATCTGTGTGCTACGGAGCGCGAGATGACCTGCAGCGAGCAAAACAATAGCAGACTCCAAATTTTCCGAGCTCAACCGCGAGTCACGTGCATCCTCACTCCAAGCCCATCTCCTTCTTCATCTTGCGCAGCATGTCGTCTACCGACTCCTCCGCTTTTGGCGAAGCCGGGGCGGGCCTTGACGGCGGTGGCCTCGGCAGCGGCGGCGGCGACGGGCGAGCAGAGGTCTCGCTGCTCGCCCTGCTGCTGCCGCCCCTCCCTGGTGACTCATCTGAGCTGGCGAGTCCGGATTCCAGGAACTCCACCAGCTCCTCACCAACCGACAGCCCAAGCTCCGCCAGCTCTTCCAGCAAGCTCTTTTCGCGTCGCGCGCTCCCGCTGCCGGATGCTGACGCCGCACGCTTCTGGCACAGCAGAGAGGTTGCGGGGGGGGTCGTCAGAGAGCGAGTGAGCAGTGGGCACGCAGAGTGCAAGCGTGTCACGCAGCGCGCCTCCATATTCGACAGCTCGGCGTCTAGGTCGCGGAAGAAGTCGCCCAAGCCGTAAAACTCTTCTGCGGGCGCCCCCTGAGAGCTGCCAAAGCTGAAGTCTGAGTCCGAGTCAAAGCCGGAGGAACTGCGACTGCTGCCTGCGCCTGCGCGGCCCCAGGACGCGCCGCCGCCGCCTGCGTGTCGTGGCGGTGCCGTGAGGAGTGGGCCGCGTGAGGAGAGTGCCAGGTGGGCCGCCACATGACTAAAGCTTTGCTACGTACCCCTGCGAGCCTGGTCATACCGCGCCCTCTGCGCCGGGTCAGACAGCGTCGTGTACGCCGCCTTGATGCGCCTGAACTTGTCCGCCGCGTCCGGCTGCGGTACCAGGCGTCAGTGAGCAGAGGGTAAAGGAAGGCAGGAGCAAGCACGCACTGCTTTGTTCACGTCTGGGTGAAACTTGAGCGCCAGCTTTCGATACGCGCTCTTCAGCACCTTGGCTGCAGGAGTGAGCGGGCAGCACAGTGAGTCTGAGCGAAAGCAGTGCATACGACTCTTTCCGCGTCTCAACTTCACTCTGCTGCGCACCGTCTGCGTTGGTGTCCACGCCCAGCGCCGCGTACAAGTCCTCTGCTGACCCTGCAGCCGCGGTGACGCACACAGCACCCCGCATGGAAACAACGCCAAGCCTTGTGCGCAGTGTGGCAGAACTCCTCGCGCACCGCGGCCGCGCAGGCAGCGCTCTGCGTGACCGGCTGGCAACAACATCAGAGGCTCTTTGGTGCAGAGGAGGAGGAGCACGCAGCTGAGCAGGAGCACCGCCGAAGAAGCTCATCCAAACTCCAGCGCCTGTCACGGTATCGCTCTCGCTCTGGTCAAGTGCACGGTTGCTCGGAACACAACCGGCGAGCGGGCACGAGTGATGATGAGTCTTCGTACGACATTTTCTTGACAAGAACCAGAACAGCCCGCTCCGCTGCGTTGTGGCGCGATGGGCTGCGCATCGCCGGCGCGTTGGTGGACTCTGGAGTTTGTGTTTCACTATGCGGTGCGTGCGTTGCGCCGCTGGCTGCGCTTCTGCGTCTTCTGCTCCTCCTTTTGACATGCAGCGCTAACAGGTTGTGGCCCACGCGCTGTGCGTGCTGTTCAACAGCGGGCGCGCGCTCACGGAGGCGCTGTCGCCCACTGGCGGCGTGTCTCGGTTGCCGGGCGTGCAGCCTGGGCTGCTCCCAGGAACTCACGTCGACTTGTCAGACGCCCAGTGGCGACTCTTCCGCGCAGCGCTGCCGCTGCTGGCCGCGGTGGCGCTCATGTCCAGCGCAGCGACGCGCCTGGTGCGCCACGTCACCCGCAGCAACGGTCTGCAAGCTCCGGCTGAGCTACGCTCCACCTACGCACAGGTTGCTGCTTTTCGGCCGGATGCGCTCCTCCCTCTGCACCTGCTCTTCGGCCTTGCATATACAGGCGCGCTGATGCGCGAGCGTGCGCAGCGCCCGTCGGGCCACTTAGAAGGGAGTCTTTACAGCGTATCTCTACGGTGGTAAAGCTGTGCTACTGCTGGCGCTTGCAAGCGCAATCTACGCAGCGTCCAGCCTGGCGGCTGGCACGCGCTCTGGGTGCGTCGCCTTGGCGTGACGTGTGAGCATTTTTTGACGGCGTGTGCACTGTTGTAGGCCCGCGGTGCTCTGGGTGCTCAACTGCGGCACGCTGCTGTGGGTGCAGGTCTACGGCAAGCGCTCCCTCGGGCAGCTGTTTCCATTTTCGGCTACGCTGGACGGGTGGCATGGCGCCAGCCGGTGCGAGCTGCTTGCGCGGGCGTGGGCCACGTGTCTGAGCGCACCGTGCCCTGCCTCGCAGCTGGGACACGTCATTCAACATGAGCATGCTGCGCATGCTCAGCTTCGGCTTGGACCTGCACTGGGCGCGCCAGCGCCTGCGCCGCACAGAGGCGGAGGAGGCGGCTCCTGCCGCCGCCGCAGCCCCAGTCCCGCCGACGCGCCTGCCGGACATCCAGCGCCAGCTGGCGGAGCACTCGCTGCCAGGTGCGCAGCGCTCTTGACGCAGACCCACCGTGACCCTGAGCTCAGGCTGACCAAACCTGTCAGACGCTTCCTACAACTTCCCGCTCTTCCTGGCCTACATCCTCTTCCCGCCCCTCAGCATCGCGGGCCCCATCATCAGCTTCAACGCGTTTGCGCATCAGCTGCTGCGCACCAGCATCGGCGCGGCAGCTGCGCCCGCCGTGCGCCCCCGTGCAGTCGCGCTCTACGCCCTCCGCGTGGCAGCGGTGCTGGCGTGCCTGGAGGGGCTCACCCACGCGCTGCACTGCAACGCGGTGGCTGTGAGCGGCGCGTGGCGGGGGGACTCAGCTGCCGGCAACGCCATCCAGCCGGTGCAGCTCGCAGCAGTGGGCTACTGGACGCTCACTTTTATGTGGCTCAAGTTCACTGCCATTTGGCGCCTCTTTCGCCTGTGGTCGCTGGCGTGCGGCGTGGCCCCGCCGGAGAACATGTTGCGCTGCGTGAGCAACAATTACGACGTGGAGGGCTTCTGGAAGGGCTGGCACGCCTCCTTCAACCGCTGGTTGGTGAGGTACCTCTACATACCCCTGGGAGGCTCCGCCTGGCGGGTGCTGAACGTCTGGGTGGTCTTCACGTTTGTGGCGCTGTGGCACGACCTCCTTGAGCCTCGTCTGTTGGGGTGGGCTTGGGCCAGCGCGCTCTGCCTCGCCCCCGAGCTGGCGCTCAAGCGCTTCGCCACCACGCCCTGGGCGCGCGCAAGGCAGCACCGCGGCGCGTACCGCCACGCAGCGGCTGCACTGGCTGCCTGCAACATCACGGCACTCATGGCTGCTAACCTGGTTGGCTTCGTTCTCGGTTTGGAGGGGGTGCGCAGCTTTGCGAGCCGCATGTTTGGCGCGGATGGGCGCACGTTTGCGGCGGGCATGCTGTGCAGCTTCTTTTGCGCGGCGCACCTGATGTTCGAGGTACGCGCCGGCGAGGCGCGCCGCGCCGCCGCACCGATGCAGGCCGCGGAGAAGGACAGCTGACGGTGATTGCGCGGCGAGGCGATGCGAAGGGACAGCGGCATCATCTGTCACCAGCGAGCTTCCCCACCCTGGTTACACATCCCCGCTTCCCGCTTGCCGCACTTACGCGCTGCCCGCCTGCGCGCCCGCGGCGGCGCTGTCTGGCGCCTCTTCCAGGCGCCCCTCCCATCGCTCCGGGTCCCCCTTGGCCGCGTCTCGGGGCGGGTACACGCCCCTGTACTTGCTGTATCGCCGCTCGGGGGGCTCCATGGCGCTGGCCCGCAGCGCGGCGATGAACTCGCCCTCCGGCATCTCCTGCAGCTCCTCCACGCCCGCGTACTCGCCTAGCGCAAAGTTGCACAGCCCAGCGGTGGCTCCCTGGGCGCCCCGCAGGCGCAGGGTGCCCACGTCATGCGCTCGGGCCGCACGCTCCTCGCTGTCGTAGCTGCCCACGTACACGGGGCTGCCGTCCGGCCTGGATGCGTGGGCGTCCCAACGGGTGCTCCATGGAGCACGTGACACGCCGGAGTAGCGGCTCGCCTGCTGGGCGGCCAGGGGGGGGGCGGAAGGGACCACCCATGTGGGCACACCCCGTGCGTCCAGGAGCGGCGGCCCGCCTGGCGCACGCTTGAGCGCCCACATGGGAGTCACGCCACCCGAGTAGTACTCGCTGGATTCGGCGGAATGTGACGGCTGGATCAGCATGCTCAGCTGCTCCTGCGCCACCGGCGGCGCGTGGTGGTCAACCTTGGACGGCATGGAGGCGCTGCGACGGATGGGCGCGCGCGGCACCGCTGGCAGCGCTGCCTCGACCAGCATGCCATCGGCGCACAGATCCGCCATGAAGCTCCCCTGCGCGGGCTGCTGTGGGACGGCGGTGGCGCCTGTGGCTGCGAGGTGGTCAACGCTGCGTTTGAGCGCCCGAGTAGCCCCTCCTGCGGGAGGGGCAACCGAGGGCGGCGCCTCCGCCGGCGCCTCCGCCGGCGCCAGGGAGCCCCCGGAGAAGGTGTGGTTGCGTCGCAGACGCTGCAGCACGCCCGCGGCGGGGCTGAACCCTTCGCGGCTGAGTGGCGTCGGCCCAGCGCATTCCGCAGGAGCAGAGGCGCCCCGCGCGCCGACAGACATCTCACGCGTCACACGCGCCGGCGGCGGAGACGCCATCGGACTGCCGTCGACACTGCCGCCGCTGAAGCCTGTCGTCCACTCCGGGCTGTGGACGGAGGCGCGGATGAAGTCCGCCAACTCGTCCTGCAAAGCTTCGCCCTCGTGGCTCACCGACTGCATCACGGCGTCGCTGAACCAGGTCATCTGCGGGCGCGCGGGGGGGGGGCTTCAGATTCGGGGCTGCCCATGTGCCGCACTCCCCGGCCGCACAAAGCGAGCTGGACGAGTCCGCACCTCCACGCCGGTCTCCTCCTCGTCGCCACTTGGGTGCATGTTGTACTGCGAGATGCTGCGCTTGCGCAGATGGTCGAGGACGCCCAGGGCAGGGGACTGCAGAGAAGCAGGGGGGCGGCAGTTCGGGCAGAGTGAGTCGCGCAGGCTTGCCCTCGGGTTGTGCGCTGTGCTGCGCGTATGGGCGCGACATCTCATGCACGCGCCTGGGCAGGCCGAGAGGTCATGGCGCGTGGGCGCGTGCGGTTGCAGGTGGCACGGCGTGGGCTGGCGGCGGTGGCGGGAAGGGGTCGTCCGCGCTGCACACACGCGCGCGCCCCCGTCCGCGGACCAGCGCAGGCCTGGTGCGCAGGCGCAGCGCGGGGATAATGTTGCAAGCCCGAAGTCGTTTGACCCAGGTGCCCCTCTCCGAGCTCTCGGCCCTCGGCGGTTCAACCAACGAAGTTTGGTGCCTGTTTCCCTGCAGCCCACGCGAGCACCACGGAACAACAAACCATACCACGTCAGCGCTTCAGATCTGCCGCGAGAAAAGTACGTCAGCAACACACGGCACGGTCGTGATGGTGCGAGGCTCCAAGGCTTCTGCTGTACTGTTCAGCATCTGCGTCAAAGTTGACCTCTGGCACGGCGACATGCCCGCCGCTGGTCGGCGGGGCCATGTGCGTGCGCGATATGGCGAGCGAGCGTGAGTGACTCCGGCCTCTGCTCAGCGTGACACATGCACGCATCGCAAAGCGGGTATCGCACCAAACTCAGCTCGCTCCCCCGGCTGCGGTCATGTCTAGCGGCTTCAATTTCGACGTGCACGGCACGACGTCGCAGGCGATTGCGTTTCTCTTGCGGTCACCGCTGGCTTTCGGGGACTCGCAGTGGCTTGAGGCGCACCTTGACCTGCTCCGCAACGAGCCGGCAGCTGTGCTGGCGTTGTTCGACTACGTGACACCGCGGATGCTGACGGAGCTCGCAGGCTTCTTTTCGGCTGATGGTGCGCGTTGCGCAATGACCGGGGTGCCCACCAGCGGTGCACACGATGCCCCGAGCTTCATTCGTCGCCGCCGTGAGGTCCTCGCTCGCTCGCTCGCATCATCGACTTTGGGCATCCGCGAGCAGATGCTCCCTTTTGAGGGTGACATCCGCAAGACGCGCTAGAGGCTCTAGGCTCATGGAGCCCCGCCCGCACTCGTTGCGCTGCTTCTGTGGAATCCACCAAGCTGTAAGACGCTGTCACGCGAGCGAGCAACTGCGCTCGCAAGCGCGCTCCATAGCTACGGCGAGGCCGTGGCGCTCTTTGCCGCCCTCCTCACCCTCATCTTACACTGACACGTATCTACACGTCAGCTCTCGGCGCGCACGCTCCACTGTCATGGAGCCGTCTTGCGTGTGCCAACGCCGACGCTGTCATAGAGTTTTGTGCGCGCGCGTATATATCACAACTCGCGCGCGTATCACTCGACCAGTCTCACTGCGGCACGGGCGGCGTGCGATGCGCGCTGAGGGAGCCGTCCACACAGCCAATGACCAGGTAGCCTCCGTCAGGAGATAGCGCGGCTGCTGACAGCTGCGCCGTGCCAGCTGGCAGCACCAGTGCCGCCACTGGCTCCAGCGAGTTTGGCGCGCGCAGCGTTACCCCCTCTGCCTGTGAGGCGGTGAACAGCGCCCGACCGCAAGCCGTAAATGCCAGCGTTAGCAGCGGCGCAGGCAACGCGATCTGCGCTACGCGGCGCCCACAGGAGGTCCACACTGTGAGGCCCGCGTGTGGGCGCGCCACGCCGTGGATGGCAACACAGCCATCGAGGGGCGAAATGGCCACCGCTGCAACCGCAGCAGTCTGCGATGGCGACGGCAGCGCTCGAACCAGCGCGCCGCTGCCCAGTGCAAAGAGCAGGCATCGCCCGTCGGCGGCGCCGGCGGCGAGGGTGTCGGTGCGCACGCACATGGCGAGGGCGGTGACGGGCGCCGCGTGCCCCCTCAGCGTCAACGCCGGACGCTCCGGCTCCGAGGCGCCTCCGCCCGCGCTGGGGGCCCGCCAAACGCAGACGCAGCCGTCGGAGGCGCCCGCCGCCAGGATGCCGTCTTGGTGGGCGATGCAGGTGCAGGCTGCACTGGGTGCGAGCTGCGCCGCGCGCAGCGCGGGGCGGGCCCGGCCTCGCAGGTCGCGCCCAAACGCCAGCACGCTGCCGTCCCAAAAGCCGCCAGCCAGCAGCCCGCCCAGCTCGGGCGCGGCGGCAACCAGATGCGCCGCGCACGCGCGCAAGGTCAGCGGGTGCGTGCTTGCGGGCTGTGCCCAGCCGAACGGCAGCGCAGGGCCCAGGCTCTCCCGCCCCTTCTCAACACCGTCCAGCGCCTCCAGCGAAGGTGCAGCCTTGGAGCCGCGAGGAGGCAGCTTGAAGGTCAACACCCGCCCTGCAGCGTCCACGGTGAAGAGCACTCCGGTGGACACGTGTGCGGCCAAAGGGGGGAAGGCGACGGCAACCACTGAGCGCCCCTCATGCGTGCTGCCTGGCAGCCCCGCACTCACCAGCGCCAGCGCTGCGCTGTTTTCTGGCCCCTCACCCGCCCCGCGCGCAGGATGGGGCTCCCTGAAGAGCATCATCGGCGTCTGCCCAAAGTGTGTCGTTTGGTCCAAAAAGATGCTTCGAGTGCGCTCATCCTTCAGCCGATCGGTGTCAACCTCTCCCTCATAGCAGGTGTAGTAGAAGCAGTTGAGCGCCTCTGCCGCAGCGGGACCGCGCTGCTTGTGCCCAAAGATGAGGTCGATCCAGGCCGGCAGGTGCGCCGAAACGTGGTCGCTCTCCAGCGCCGCGCGGTGGAGCCTCACAAACTCCTCCGCCGAGCCGCGCGCCCAGGGTGGCAGCAGCACGTCGTCCACGGGGGTGCCGTCCTGGCGGCTGCCCAGCGGGAGAGCCGCGCCGTTTCGGAAGGCATCCGGGCATGAGAACCATTCGGGGACGAGCTCCTTGACGTCGCTGGAGCTGCTGGTGGCGCTGCGCCAGGCGGCCTGCACGCTGAGCAGCAGGCGGTCGGCGTGGTCGAAGCAGCCGCTTTGCAGTGCCACGTGGAGCGCCGTAAACGGCTCCAGGCGCATCAGCAGGTGCATCACCCCGCCTGGAGTGCTGTAATGACTCCCGTGGTGGAACGAGGGAATATCAGGATCATCCAGCGCGTCGTAAAAGGCGCTCACAGCATCGCGGCGCGCAGCGGTTTGCGCACCCATGGGCCGGCTTAAGTCCCGATATGACGCCGGGTTGCTCAAGTCCAGCACGTCGGATGTGTAATCCGCCAGCACCCACGGGAAAACAGGGTATTGAGAGAGGTCGTGGTAGGAGCGCCCCGCAGCTCCATTGAGGCGCATCAGGTACTCGAAGTTGCTCATCTCGCGCCGCTGCCACGCGCGCGTCCACCCCGCGCGCTCCACCAGGCGCAGGGGAGGCAGCAGGGATCGCGCGTGGCTGTTGCGGCTGCAGAGGGGTCGCTGACGGAGGATGGCGGCGTGCAGCGCCTGGGGGCGAGCGCGGGGTGCGTCGTCCGACACGCCTGCTGGAGCAGGTAGGTGGAAGAGCGCCGAGGTGCCATCCGCGAGGAATGCTTCCATCCCTGACCGACGCATGTGCCGCCGCCGCAGCTGCAGGCTGGCGAGGCGTGCCAGCGGCCAAGCTAATCCACCACCCTCGCCGTTGTCCGGCACAAATGCCAGATGGCCCGCGGCCACCAGCAGCATGCCGGGTCGCACCGCGTCAGGCCGCAGCCATTCGGCGTGCACTGAGAAGCTGATAGCCTCGCGGGGCATGCCGCGCGGGTGCATCGCCCAGGGGGGCAGGGGCGGCGACATGGCCGCCAGTCCGCCGCCGGTAAACGCCTGCACCAGCGTCAGCTGCTCCACCACAATCTCCTGCGCCAGCGCCACCGTGCTGGATGCCTCCTTGGCCGCGTCTAGAGCCTGCGCTGCGCGGGCAACCATGCCCGAGGCGGCGGCGGCGGCGCGCGCTCGCACGCGCTGCAGCGGCGACATCGGCGACATGAACTGCGGCGGTGGCGCAGAGCTGCTCGTCAGCTGCGGTGCCGACGAGGCTGGCTGCGCCTGCTGGCTTCGAGGCGCCACTGCATCTGGCATGAGAAGGGCGCTCTCTCCAGGCGTGCTTGGCTCCCCTGTCTGCCCCGCCTCTGCGCAATCCTCATCACCATCCGACTCCGTGACGTGGCCATCGTGCCCGAAGGCAAGCTCCACGGCATCTGCGTCGAAGTCATCTGCGGCGTGAGTCTCCTCCAGTGCCAACATGTCCTCCTCCTCCTGATGCAGCGCGCCGGCGGCGCCGCTGACAGTGCGGGGAAGCTGCGGGAGCGCCGCCACCTCCAGGGTTCGGGGCTCCTTGGAGGCTGCCGCGTCCTGCGCGTGGTGGGCTCCTCGTGCCGCGGCTGCGCAGGAGGCATCCCTTTCCAGGGGCAGCAGTCGCCTTCGCGCGCCGTCGGGAGAGGCGCCGTCTTCGAGGCGCCAATAGGGGCGGCCCCAGGGTAAGCTCGCAGAGAGCGCCGCAGCCTCAGGGGTGTGCGGGGCGGGACACCAGGCACCCGGCGTGGTTGCCAGCAGGCGCAAGAGGCGGTACGCGTGGGCTCGTCCACCCCGGCCGGCGCACCATGCCTGCGCGGCGCCAGCACAGGCGCGGGCGCTCGCTCCAGAGGGACTGCCTGCCAGGAGACCCGCCACAAGGCTTGGTTCGTACACCAGAACAGCGTCTGCGGCTGCAGCATCTGCGGCGTCCGCGATGAAGACCGCCGCACGTAGGTCTTTGCCCAGAGAAGACACCGCTGGCGAGGGGTGAGTGGCCAGCCGCCGCGACAGGGCCGCGCCTAGCAATCCGCCGCCTGCTTGGAGGAGTTGCAGGCAGGAGGGGTCCGGTGGGAGGTCCACCCCCTCTTTACCCGGCTCGCGCACCAGCGGCGGCAGGTGGGGCGCGCGGCCATCGGCTGCTTGAGCGTTGAGGTTTCGCGCCAGAATGGCGACGAGGAGCTGGGCGCAGGAGAGCAGGACGTCCAGGTGCACCCCGCCCGCGGCTGCAGCGTGCACGAAGCGCACCAGCTGGCGAGACACGGCGCCGCGCACGCCTGGACGATGCCCGGCCTCAGCGAAGGCCTGCACGATGCGGAGAAGCGCGAGGCGCTCGTCTGCGGCGTCTGGGTCGTCCTGGTCGGCGCGAAGGGAGTTGAGGAGGAACTCGCCCGCAAAGCTGGCTGTGACCCCGTCCTCGGCGCCCTCCAGGTACGCGCGAACCGCGCCCAGGTGGGCCTTGCGAGCAACCGGCCCCGCCCGCCGCCACAGCGGCACGTCCAGCAGCAGCAGCGCCGCCGGCTCCCAGTCCGGCCCGCCGTCTCGCGCCCCCGCGCACCCAACAGCGTCCAGCGCGCGCACAAACTCCAGCAGGCTGCCCGCCAGCTGCGGCGTCAGCAGCGCCTCCTGCGACTCAGCGCAGCGCAACAGAGTCGCCAGGCAGCGCACAAAGGCAGACGCCTCGCCCGGCCGGCACGAAGACAGCAGGTGCGGCAGCAGAAGCAGCGCTTGCGCAATCCCTCCGGGCGGTAGCCCCGCATCGGCGCCCGGTAACGGCAGCAACCGCGCGACATCTTGAGCCACCAGCGCCGGAAAGAGACAGCTGGACACGTCCTCGCATGGCGGTGGTGTAAGACGCGTATTGGCGGACAGAAAGAGCGGGAGCAGCGCCAAAGGGCCGCCGCAGGCTGCTGCGGCGTCCGTGAAAGATGTGCGCAGCAGACATCGGGTGCCCGGGAGCAGCATGCCACCCATGGCACGCTTGACACGCGTGGCGGCGCCCCACACCTGCCCGCTGGCATCGCATGCACGCGGATCCAGCGCCAACATCAGCCTCCGATGACCTTTCTCAGCCAGCCGCGCAGGCAGCAGGGCGCCCGTGGCTCCGCGCGCCCCCCGCGTCTTGCGGTCGCTCAGCGCGCTTGCAGGCGGAACCAGCGGCGCGCCTTGAGCAGAGGCTGCGTGCAGTGCCGCCACCTCGTCTGCGTTGGCGCCCACCGCAAACAGCGCCACACCGCCGACCTGACCCTGCAGCGCCGGGGGGGGCAGCGACGCGCCGGGGGCAACGCCCGGAGTGCCCCCGGGTGGCCAGCAGCCCAGGTGGAGCGTCTGAGGTGTCCCTTCTGCGAGCCCCGACGGAAAGGGGAGGCTGCATGGCGGGCGGGCGTGAGGAGAGAAAGAGAGAGAGAAGACTGGAGAGCGAGGCGGGGAGTGCAACGGAGCGCAAACTGCTCACCCCTTCACACGCACCTGATGGACGCTTCCAGTGCGCCATCCAGGTAGATGTTGACGCTGTCGGACAGCAGCGTGGCGCGTGTGAGGACCAGGCAGAGGGAGAGCCAGCGGCTGGAGACGAAAAGAGGCAGCGACTGCGTCCTCTGCGTTGTCGCCCGCCCGCCGGCGACGCTGCGCAGCAGCAGCGTGGAGGCGGGCAAGCTGATGGCTGCGCAGACGCCGGAAAGGCCGCTTTCGGAGAATAGAGAAAACACCGGGATGATGCTCTCCTGTGAGCTTGGCGGAGACTCCACCCGCACCCACAGCAACAGCGTCAGCGCGCCCGTGGCCGAGTGCGCAACCTCCACCGCCAGCCCCGCGGCAGGGCCGTGCAGCAGAATTGCGGCGCGTGGGCTCGAGTTCTCAGAGCAGCTCGCCGCGATGAGTGCGCGTAGCAGACGCGGTTGCAGCCAGCCCGCGCCGCGGCCCCGCGCGCTGTGTAGCGTCTTCAGCGCGGCAGACACATCCTCAGGCGCCGTGTGGTGTGTCAGAACAGCGACCAGGCACTCCAGCAAGGCCTCTGCCAGCTGCACGCGGTGCGCCTCGAGCGCGTCTGGCAGCGCGTACGCCTCCTCATCCCCAAGCAGTGATAGGAGTAGTAACAGCCTTTGCGCAGCGTTGGCATCCCGGCAGGTTTCGCCGCAGGCTGCGCGCCTGTCTACGCCACGCGTGATAAGCGCCAGCGTCGTAATTGCCAGGCTGGGCGACAGACGCAGCAGCAGGCTGGGGCTGAGAAGCAAATGCAGCACCTGCGCGTCCACAAAGGTCGCTCGTGCGTGTTCCTCCCAACGAGCTCCCGTCAGGCGCTCCACCAGTAGCGCGACCAAGTCGTGTTCGCGCCCTTCTGCAGAGGCGACGTACAGCTCCAGAGCCTCGGAGGCATCAGTGTCCCAGGGCGGCGGGGCGAAGGGTAGGGCGCAGAGCAGACGCTGGTCACGCGGACGACACAGTAGAGCCGGCTCAGCGCGCGGGGCCGCAGGGGCACGCGGCTCCTCATCCTGCAGCAACGACCGGATGCGTCGCAGCATTGTACTAGCGTGGCATAGCTAACAGCGGAACCGAAGGGGCGCGCGTGTGTGCTTCATGGTGCGATGGTGCCCTGGCCAGTCACGTCATCATCATCGTCGGTCTACGCTCAGCCCCACGGCGGTGGCAAGCGCAGCTATGTTTTTAGCATCATGTCGTCTGTTCTGGGGCGGCGAAGCCTCCCTGCTGGCAATTCAGGATGTAGAGTCTCGAGTCTAGGGTCGTCATCTCCGGCTTGGGGGCGGCTTGTTCGCGTAGTCCACCGTGTACATGCGCGCCATGGAGTTATAGCCCAGCGTGTCCCCCGCCCGCAGCAGGTTGCCAGCGTCGCAGTTGAGCGGACTGTCAGGCGCTGCGTGCGCCAGCAGCGACAGTATGGCGCGACACACGCTCTGCAGAGTCCATGCGGGGCTCCAGGCGCTCTTCAAGATGTCCAGGCATATCTCGCCAGTCTGCAGTGGGAGAAGCGTGAGTTCACCAGGACCGTGCGTGGCCTAGTCTGTGCAGGTTCCAGTGACGCGCCTTCCAGTGTATGTTTGGGTGGAAAATCTGGCGGGCAGGAAACGCAGAGACACGCGAGAGGAGGCTGTTAGCGGTAGGGTTGTCTTTGCACTGCGAGTGACGCTCACGCACCTTGGTCACAAACTTGACCTGCGGCGCCGTCAGCGGGTACTGCTCCGGAATGGTGAGCGCCAGCTGGAAGGTACCGCCCTCATAAGGTGTGTCGACGGGTCCCTGGTTTACGCCGGCATCAGAAAGCGTTGTGCCAGGGCGTGCGCGCGGCCGCACCTGCAAGTACCCCTTCCAGCGGTAAATGTTGTTGTCATCCGGGTAGAGCTCAATGTCCGCCTCGCGCGCAGTGCCCTGCAGCTGGGAGCGAAGGCAGTGCTGTGAGTCATCCGGAAGACGCGCAGCTCGCTCTGACACGAACCTCTTTGAGCTCCTTGAACAGCCGTGTCTTGGACGTCATAGCCCAGGCGATGCGTCTGAGTGTTTTGTACGAACGTTAGAAGAAGAACGACTCTGAATTGCACAACTCAGCGTAAGGCTACGCAACGCGCGCCCGCATTCATGAACTAGCAGCAGAGGAGAACGAAGCCGACCAGAGCACATGGGCGAGGCCACGCACATGCCGAAGACGATCCCGCTCGCTGCGCCCCTCCCCTCACCCCACTCCCCGGGCAAGTTTGTCAAGCTTTCTACGAGTCGATAAGATCTTAGAGACATATTTCAGGGTGATCATGTGTAGGCTA
>Ga0208951_1000215_pt1 | contig 25656 bp, 20 predicted proteins | sample GreLakmeMI27MSRF_FD_187702 | JGI IMG/M metagenome (GOLD analysis project Ga0208951, IMG submission 187702) | Freshwater lentic microbial communities from great Laurentian Lakes, MI, USA - Great Lakes metaG MI27MSRF (SPAdes) | ecosystem: Environmental > Aquatic > Freshwater > Lake | place: Great...
CTTGGGGATGAGCTGCGTGGCCGTGAACTGCGACCAGCCGCGCGCAGGCGGCGACTGGGGCGTCACCGACCAAACGTTGACGGGCGGCGACCGCATCCAAGCCTGCCAGAGCTCCTCGCGCTCAGGTAGCGCGTAGCGCTGGTACAGGCTGAACGTGCTGCCATCGCCCTGGCGGTAGTGCCTGGCCGGAATGGGGAGCACGGTGACCGCCGCGGCGGGCAGCCCCTGCTTCAGCAGCAGCGTCTTCACAGCAGCCACAGCCTCCGGGCTGGCACCCATGAGCAGCACGGCGTCGTGGTCAAATGGCAGCGCGCCCGGGCCTGCGGTGCTGTTGACCCGGCTGTAGGCTGTGTGCGTGGACGACGGTCCCTGTGTGCCAGCAGACGCCGTGTCGCCCAGGCTGGCGAACACCGTGTAGCGGCGCCCGTCGCGCACGCGGGTGTGGATGTACGGCGTCCACCCGAAGTAGCGCGACCGGGAGGGGGCGCACTGCCACACCACCACAACCTCTGAGGATGTCAGCGACCAGTCCGGCAGCTGAGGCTGATGCTGCGCCGTCTGGCTGGCATCGGCATAGGGGCTGGGCAGCGACACGAAGGCGTACGGCGACGTAGGGTTGGCATTGCCGCAGTCCACCCTTTCAGTCACGCATTCGGGGTTGGGATGCCAAAAGGCAAAGCCTCCCTCGCGCACCGCCGCGCCGGACGCAGCCGCAGCCGCGCCGAAGGCCTGGCGACGATCGGAGGGCAGGCACGTCGGGCGCGCAAACGGCAGGCGCGTGGCGAGCAGCAGCGCGAGTGCCACCGCCGCCATTGGCTTGTGAGGCTCGCCGGGGCGCGTCGACGCGCAGAGCGACGCACGGCGCCTGATACGCGCCGACGAAGCGCGCCGGCGAGGGCGATGGCGGTCAGAGGGGGGGGCGCGCGCGGGTGTTGTGCACACGAGGCTGGGACTTTCAGCGCCGACAACTTTGGTTCCCTCGCAAGCAAATCGAATAGCGCGCACTCCGCACTGTTGCCCGCGCCTCCCCGGGCACTCTCAGAGTTCGATGTCGGGCGACGAGTACGAGCTGGCGGGCGACGAGGAGGAGCACTCGCAGGAGGAGGACCAGCCCGGCGCAGGCCACACCCCTCACCGCGAGGCGGACGGCGACGGCGAAGCGGCGCCGCAGGACCAGGCGCCTGCGCCGCGTGATGAGGATCCGAACGCGTCGCCCAACACGGAGGCGCTGCAGGAGGAAGAACGCGGCGTCAACTCGCTTCTGCAGGACATCGACACCATGGCGCGTGCGCGCTGCGCCGTCGCTTCCTACGCCCGCACCAGCCTGACGTGGCGCCTGGTTGCGCGACAGCTGGACGAGGCGGAGCGGGGTGCGCGGATGATGAGGCGTCTCGTCTCACGACTTGCCCGGCTGGCCTGACGCCGCGCCACCCGCCTCAGAGCTGACGTTCAACTTGAACAGCGTGCTGCAGCGCTTCCGCGAAAATATCGTGCCGTGCGTGTCCCTGAAACAGCAGCACGTGCGTAGAGGTCGTCTCACGCGGCTTGCCTCCTCAGCATCAAGCAAGAGGCTGCGCGGATGGCGCAGCAGCACATAACGCACAGCACAGAGCTCCACGCGCAAACGCGGCAAATGGTTAGCAAGCTGCAGCGTCTGACAATGAGCTTGGCGCGGATCCCGGCCATCCTCGGAGGAGACGCTTGAGTCCGCTTGCAATCCACATACCAACTCTCAGCTGCGCACCACGGTGCACGCTGATGCCATCATCTTCCTGCGTCGTCCTCCTGTCCTCGTCAGCAGCCGTTGTGAAGTGCACTAAGACACCCTCTCGCCTCCCGGTGTGCGTCTCCGGCCCCTTGGATAAATGGGCTCCGGGCGCGACAAGCGCAAGAAGCTGAAGCCTAGCGCCCCCGGGGCCGGCGCGTCAAAGACGGAACGCAAGACGGTGGCAGCAGAAGAGAAGCGCGTGCGGCGGGTCGAGCGGGCCGCAGGCGACGAGGACGACATCGACGCGCTGCTCGCGCGCGCCCGGCTGGCCGACGCGGCGTCCACCAGCGTGAGCGTGGAGGAGGACTGCGCGCCGCCAAGCGCACGCGTCAACGTCTCGCTCACAGCCTTCACGCCCGGCGGCGCCGCCGGCGCACAGGCCGCGCGCCCCGCCGAGCTGCTTCTCCTGGGCGGCGAGTGCGAGGACGAGGCGGGCAAGACGCGCGTGTTCAGCGACTTGTATCGCTATGAAGCCGCCAAGAACCGCTGGTCGCTCATCTGCTCGCCGGGCGCCCCGCCGCCTCGCAGCGCACACCAGGCGGCGCTGCACAAGCACCACCTGTACGTCTTCGGGGGAGAGTTCACTTCGCCTAACCAGGTGAGGCATGCCGGCTGGTGACTCAGGAGCACTCGCCAAATCGCATGTGTTGACACGTGAAGCTCGCACAGGAACGATTCCACCACTACAGGGACCTCTGGCGCCTCGATACCTCCAACTGGGCGTGGGAGCAGCTCACGCTGCGCGGCGCGCCCTCTGCGCGGTGCGTCCCAACGCTGCGGTGCCTGCGCTCTGCTCCTAACAGCGCACTGCAGCTCGGGGCACCGCATGTTGGTGCACAAGAACAAGCTGCTGCTGTTCGGCGGCTTCCTGGACACGGGTCGAGAGACGCGCTATTACAACGACCTGTGGGAGCTGGACTTGGAGAACCTACGCTGGGCCAGCGTTGGACGACCAGCCTCAGGGCCAGGGCCGCGCAGCGGCTGCTGCCTGTGCCTGCACGGCGAGGCCAACAGCGCTCTGCTGTACGGAGGGTACCGCAAGGAGGCGGGCGAGCCGGGCGAGGTGGCCACCGAGCGGGGAGTTGTGCTGAATGACGCGTGGGCGCTGGACCTGCAAAGCTACGAGTGGACCAAAATTAAGCGCGTCGGCATCGCGCCGGGGCCCAGATCTGGGTGCAGCATGGCGGTGCACCGCAACCGCGCGGTGTTGTTTGGGGGAGTGAGCGACCGCGAGGCCAAAGGCGGCGAAGTGCTCATCTCCGAGTTCTACAACGAGCTCTACGCATTCGGCCTGGACACGCGACGGTGGTACCCGCTCCCGTTGAAAGCTGGCGCGTCCGCAGCCGCGCCAGCCGCGCCATCCCCCTCCGCCGCTGCGCCGGCTGCCGCGGCGGCACCACCGCCGCCGGCCGCATCCGATGCGCTTCACCGCGCCGCGACGCGCATCCAGGCGCATTTCAGAGGCTACGCCACTCGCAAGGTGCTGCATGTGTATCGCATCGGGGGCTGCGTGTCCGAGATGTCCTATGCCCCGGCTCTGGGCTTTCCACCGCCCTCCGCGCCCGCGCCCTACGGCCGCATCGGCGCCGCGCTGGCCGCAGACAAGGGCGCCGGCTGCGTGTGGCTCTGGGGCGGCTGCCTGGAGGTTGGCGAGCGAGAGGTTACGTTTGACGACTTGTGGCTCCTTCAACTGGGCGCCAAGGGGGGCGCGGGCGCTTGGCAGTGCGTGAAGCCGCCCAGCATCAGCAAGGAGGAGCTGCGCGCAATCGCGCTGCAAGAGGGCAGCGATGACGGCTGGGAAGAAGGAAGCGAGGATGACGAGTGAACAGAGCGCAGACAGACGCAACGCCCTATATCAAGATTCAGTAGGAGTTCTAGCTTCGTGAGCGTCCTCCAACGGATGCAGCGTCACGCCCAGCGTGCGCAGGTGCGCGCCCGCGAGCGTCATGGCGTCCCGCACGCGCTGCGCGGAGAGAGGAGAGAGGGTCTCCTCTGGTCGCGCGCACTCGCTCGCGTGCGGCGCGTGCCCTCCCTCGCGCTGCGCCTCGCCTCCGTGGGCGCCCAGCAAGCAGGCGCGGAGGTGCGGCCAAACGGCGGGCAGGGCGTCGGCAGGCACGCCCAGCGCGCCGCCTCCTAGCGCCTGCAGCGCCTGCGCCTGCTCGTCCGACAGCGTGCACCCCTGCGCAGCCTGCAAGGCTCGCAGCGCGCCCGCAGCGCCCCTGGCTTGTCCCCAGAGCCAACCCGCCTCGGCCCCGTCTTTCCAGCCAGAGTCGAAGCCGCACTGCAGGCTGGCCTCCTTGCCCTCGCTCAGCCCCTCGCGGTAGCCGGCAGACCGGAAGTTTGCACAGCGCGCGGAGTACTCGCGGGATAGCTCACATGCAGCGTCGTCGTCGCCGCTGCTCTCGCCCCACACGTCCTCCAACCTCCCGCCCATGCACGCAACAACTGGACCACGGGCGACACACAGCGGGCGGGCGCGTGACTCCTTCTGTTCGAATTTGTTCGACGAGCGACGGATCGTCGGAGCGACCCGAGCGAGGAGCGAGGCAGCTCTCGAGTGTTCTACTGGCACTCTTCACCTCGCCTTCTCTGTGTCGCACCTCTCACCATGGCGCGCAGTCTCGAGGAGAGCATGCTGCTGATGGAGGAGCTTCGGCGGTTGTACAGCGCAGACGACGACGCGGTGAAGATTATGGAGCTGCGCCAGATGCGCGCCCAAATCCAGGCCATCTTCGAGCAGCGCGAGGCTGGCGCGGCGCAGATTCTGCACGGTGCGCAGCGCGTGGCTGTTGAGCGCCCGCGCAGGCGTGTAGCCTAAGGCGTGCGGGATGCGTGAACAGAGTGGACACAGCGGGTGGCCAAAGCGGAGGCCCGGGTGGCAGCCGCTGAGAGCTCAGAGGTGCAGGCTGCGCGCTGTAGCGCGTTGGAGGCTGCCAAGGAGGCTGCGCTGGGCGAGCTGGAGCGACTGGGCGCAGAAGCGAGCGAGCTCAGTGCCGAGCAGCAGGCGCTGGCAGCGCAGCGCGCCTCGCTGGCCGGCCAGCGCGTGGAGGTGAACGAGGCTGCGCGAAGGACGGAGGTGGAGCTGCGGTGCGCCCCGAACGGGGATCGCCGGCAACGCTCCTCGGTATTCAAGCGCACGCGACAAGCGCCTCACGCTGGCGCGCCCTCGCCTCCACTAGGCAACACCTGCAGCTGTACAAGCTGCTCACCAACCTCACCTGGGACACGCAGGCGCCCCCGGGGCGCTGCAAGGGTCACGTTGTGGACAGCCTGGCTGCCGACGTGCGCACGTTCGACCTCCCCACGGACACGCTCAGCCGGGTGGAGCGAGCAGACGCGCTGTGGGCACACATCTCCGGCTGAACTGATTGAACTCCTGTTCTGCTCCTTTAAACTGACAGCCACGCACGCGCAGCGAGTCTCTCTGCTTGCCTTACGGGCGTCGCCGCAGTTCTGGCGGGCCGAGCACTATGTCCCGTGTCACGGTCGCCTTGAGCGCCCGCGACGCGTGGAAGGCCACCGGCCCATCGCCCACCGCAAGCTGGATGAGCTCTGGCGCTCGCGCCATCAGCTGCGGCGTCGCCTCGCTCATGGAAGACGCCAGCGCAGCCAGCATCGCCGCGCAATGGCGCTGCACAGAGGAGCTTGCTCCCGGCCGCCGGATGGTGCACAGCAGCGTGTCCACGATGCCAGGCACTGCGGCGAGGTATGCGCGGTGTTTGGCGTTCCGCATCTCGGCCAGGCGCACCAGGGCTGCTGCGGCCGCTGCGTTGGGCTCATGTGCTTCGTCGGTGAGAAGGTTGAGGAGAGGGGGAATGATGGTATGAGGGGTTCCCAGTACCGCTTTGGGCATGAAGGCTGAGGCATTTGCGTTTGTGGCAAGCAGCGACAGCAGCTCGGCTCCCGCCGCCGCTCGCTGTGGCCATAGGGGCCAGGCTGATGGCGGTATGGAGAGGGCGCCCATGCAGACTCGTCCGAACGAGTTGAGGGTGAGGGCGGAGCTTTGCTGTCCGTGGATGAGGGAGACGTGCGGCGCGGCGTGAAGGAGCAGCTGGAGAAGGTCGGAGGCGCATGCGGCGCGCTCTGGGAAGCAGGGCTCACAGAAGTAGTCCACCAGGCTTTCCAGCGGCCCCTCGCCCGGGACGGCTTCGAACACCATGGAGCTGGCCGCCAGCTCGCAGCGCAGGAAGACCAGGGCCGCGCTGGCGGCGTCAGGCGTGGCCATCATCGCAGCGTTGAAGGGGTTGAAGGAGCAGTTGCGCAGCACCAGAGCGGCAGCGCACGCCGCCATCGCCTCCTCACGCTCCGCCCCCTCCATCGGGTCGCTGAGCACACGCTCGCGCATCGCGGGCGCGATGGCGCGCGTGGCGCGCGCCTCGTCGGCAGCCTCGTAATCCTGGGGCCTACAGGATGGTCCGCAGCGACGCGGCAGAGCCTGTACCGCCGCCGCGGCGCCCTGGCTGCCTGGTGGCAGCTGCAAGTATATGCGCGACGTCATGGTGCGCGTGATGAGTGACAGCAGAGCTTGCGCGAGGCCGGGCAGAGTCGCCAGCCGCAGCTCTGAGCGCGCGTCGCAGGAGGCAACCAGCAGCGCGTTCAGCGACCACGCAGCCTCGCTGGCCACGCCGCTGCCCAGCGCCTGCTTGATGCGTGGCAGCTGCACGCCCTCGAAGTGAGCGGGCAGCACCAGGTACGGCCCCTCTGACGGCGTCAGCAAGTTGAGCATCGCAGCCGCCTGAGCCACCGGCGCCAGCGAGCCAGGCAGCGCAGCCGCCTCCGCGGCGAACGGGGGCGGCGACTGCGTGGCGGCGCGCTTGGGAGGCTGCGCGGAGGCTGCTGTAAAGGCTGCATCGGAGGCGGAGCGCTTGTGCAGGCGGGACGCCCCGGTGTGCCCCATGGCCGGCAGGCTCACGTCGCTGTCGCTGCCGCCGCTCGCTCGGGGGGCCGTGCCGGGTTGCACCTGGCCGGTGAAGTAGCTGCGCCCGAGCGGACACATGCGTGGAGTGAGCGCGCGCCTGTCCTGCACGCGCGCGCGCTCACACGCACCGGTTTTCGTAGTCCAGACAGAACTTGACGTAAAAGTTGCGGAACTGGTGGCTGGCGGCGGTGGCGGTGACGGGCAGCTCAAACTCGTGGGCCACGCGCCGCCACTGCTTGCACTCTGTGCACTGGGCGTAGCCCCCGCGGATGCACACCGCCCGGTACAGCTTGACCAGATTGAGAGTCACCCCATAGGGCGAGGGAAGGCGGACTGGCAAGAGGAGCGGAGGGCACGGTCTTAGCGTCGCGCAGAGCAGAAAGCCCCCCACCACGCACAGGCATTGGAGTTGAGCCGCTGGCCGGTGGTTTCCACCAAGAAGGCGTCCAGAGAGACCAGGAACCGCCACTCGTCGCGCTCAGTGTCGCTCGGCAGTTCGCTGAGAGAAGACAACGCACGCGCAAGCCTCAGACAACGCGCGAAGCAACCAGGCACACGCGCAGGCGACACCCGGAAGGCCTGTACAGCCACCGCGAGGCGCTGCGCACCCAGTCTCGGTGGGGAAGGGGCCCTCATCTCCCAGCCCCGGCGCGGGTAGCGCGTCGCGAGGCAGCCCGTGCCAGCGCTCAGTCGCTGCGCCTGGCGAGGTCACCATCGCGCGGGCGCCGGCCGCCGGGCGGAAGCACCCAAGAGCGAGACACGTGATCTGCTCACCGGGGGTCGACACGTGGCGAGTTTTCGACATTTCGAGGCTGTTAACGTACGATCCAGGGAGGAGGTTTTGTTGAGTGCTCCCGTCAGGCGGTCAGGCGTAGTCATCATAACACTAAGCACGCGCGCGCTCGTCTCAAGGCCTCAACTCAGATCTCAGAACTCATAGACGCGGTGCCGGGCACGCATGGTGATGTACGAGCCGCCACTGCGCGTCGTCTCCCCGCTCGAAGACGTTCGTGCATGCCAGGCGCCCCGTGGCTGAGCCGCCCTCCACCACCTCGGTACAGGTCAGGAAGCCCATAGCCCCCTGCGCGTACACGTTCACCTCCTCGCAGCGTATCCTCAGCTTGCCGCCAGCCTGGAACACCAGTGCCCAGCTCTCAAGCACCTCCTGGCGGCCCACGATGCACGCCGCGCCGGGGTGGGTGCACCGCACGTGGTCGCCGGTTCCCCAGGCGTTAGCCATCTCAGCCGCGCTCATGCGCTCGAAGGCGCTATAGAATCGCGCATTTGCGGCCTCGATCCCCTGCCGCGTGTCGGCAAGCAGGAAGGTCAGGCGGTCCCGCAACAGTGCAGCCTCAGCGTAATCCTCGCGCGAGACGGCGGCTTTCAGTGCCGCTTGCACCTCTGCGGCGTCGCCGCTGCCCTCTGCAGCGGCGCAGCGCACGCGGCTTCTGCGGCGGGGCTGCGGCGGAGAGAGGCCCAGAGGCTGCGCGGCGGGCGGCGGGGCGGCTCTGGCCTGCAGTTGCACGCATGGCGGCGGTCGCCTGAGCAGCATGAACCCAGTGAAGACTCGGTGGAGGTTCACAGCACAGCTTGTTGAGCTGAATACGAGCTCGGCGGAGTGAAGTGTTGCAGTGAGCAGTGGCGTGCTCGACGACTGTTCGACGAGCGAAGGCGAAGTGGCGAACGACGGCACGAGAGTCTCACCCCTCCGCGTATCCTACCACTCCTCACCAGCTCGCCACACGGGCGACGGTGTAGTTGCGGCCTTAGTAAGTCAACGTCAACATGTCCAGCTCCTTTCCGTCGCTTCCCGAGTCCGCCCAGCGCGCCGCGCCGGGCCTGGCGCGCAAGCCGGAAGCGGACGCGCGGCTGTCACCGGCCACGCCCGCAGGCGGTGCTGACGGGACGGCACTTTCCCCTCCGGCTGCCGGCCGCCAGCGTGGCATGGTTGCCTCCGTCAAGGACGGCTACGGCTTCATCAGGTGCGTCCGCGTGCTGTGCTCTGGGCGAGCAAGCCCTGGGCTTGAGGGGCGTGGCGGCCGCCGGCTGCGGCAACCCTCTAACAGCGCCTCTAACGCTGGCCGGCCGGCAGGTGTGCGTCTCGCGAGGGCCAGCTGTTCTTCCACGGCAGCGAGGTGACGTTGTTGGACGGGTCCAGGCGCGTGCCGGGGCGCCCTGAAGCCTGTGACAGAGCGCCGACTCACACGCGTGCTGCCGCCCTGCCCAGCCTGCCACGTGGCGCTCTCACGGAGCTGCTGCGGCCGCAACAGCCGGTGGAGTTCACGGTGCAGGAAGCTGGCGCGTCACGCTCAGGAAAGACCACTGCGGTCGCCGTGAGAATGCTGCCCGCCAGCGCTGCTGCCCCCGCCGCGACGCAGCAGGCCCAGCCTGCTGTGGCGCAGGGGCCGCGCCTCACGGGCACCGTGGTGCGCGAGCTGCGCGGCGGCGCGCGACGTCGTGCGGACGCATACGGGGGGCGCGTGCAAGCGGCAGCCGCCGCTGACGACGGAGCGCAGCCGATCCTACTGGTGTTTGACTTTTCCGGCCTGGACGTGGACGAGGCGACGCCCAAGCTGAGCCTCAACGACACCGTGAGCTTCACAGCAACGGCAGACCCGCGCGGCGGGGAGCCCCGCGCCACTGCGATCTCGCTGCTCTCCGCAGGGGCTCCTTCCGCCTCCGCCTCCGCCTCCGCCTCCGCCTCCGCCTCCGCCTCTGTGGGCGCGCCCGGCGCTTCGGCGGCTGTTGATTCAAGCGAGCGCTTGTTCGGTCGCGTGGCTACGCTGCGCGAGACGTTTGGGTTTGTGCGTCAGCAAGGGGGGGCCGCCACGGGGCAGCGCCTCTTCTTCCACTGCAGCCAGGTTGAGGGCGGCGAGCGGGTGCACGTGGGCGAGGGCACGGAGGTGTCCTTCGTGGTTGGCAACGACCGGCGCACAGGCAAGGTGACTGCGCAGCAGCTGCGCGTGCTGCCCCCCGGCTCCCTTCCCGCCCCACCGCTCGAGGAGACGGCGCAGGCGGCGCCGCCCTCGCGCGCGGACGCCTGCAGCTCCTGGGCCCGCCCGGCCGCCGCCGGATCTGGGCCCCCTGCGCCCCGGGCAGTCGCACCCGCCGAGACGCAGCCGCCCCTGCAGGCCGCAGGCGCCCCGCCTGCCGCAGGAGGGAGCACCCTCGCGCTGGACGCGTCGCGCCAGCTGGGTGCCGTGGCCGTGCTGAAGGACACCTACGGCTTCATCAAGTGTTGCTCGCGCCCCACCGACCTGTTCTTCCACCTCTCCGCAGTGGAGGGCCCCACATCCGACGCGCAGGCCGCCCCGGCTGCCCCCTTCGTGTTGCGGCCGGGCATGGACGTGGAGTTCAGCGTGAGTCGGGACGCACGCGCGGGTAAGCCCATTGCGGTGCGGGTCACGCTGGCCGCGCCGGGCAGCGCCGTGTTCGAGGACATTGCGGAGGGTGTGCTGCGCGGCACGGTGACCAGCAAGGTGCCGGTGGTCAAGGGGCGGTATCCGCCAGCAGGGGAGGGGGGAGTTGGCCCCCCTCAGGGGTCCCTTTCCTACCCCGACCCCGCCACGTCAGCACCAGTCTCGCTGCCCTTCACGCGCGCCGACCTGGCGCCGGGATGCCACGTGCGTCCGGGCGACCTGGTGCAGTTCCGCGTCGCCGTGGACCGCCGCACGGGCGCCGCGCGGGCCACCCGCATTTCCGTGCCGCTGCGCACGGGCTGCGTGCACGCCGTCAAGGAGAGCTACGGCTTCATCAGCATCGCCAGCAGCGACGGCGGCGAGGAGGCGGCTGGCGCGGCTCAGCGCGTCTTCTTCCACTTCAGCGAGGTGGAGGGCCACCCGGCTGTGGCTCTCAAGGAGCGCGACGAGGTCACCTTCACCGCCGTGCTCAACCCAAAGACGGGAGAGCTCAACGCGAGGCAGGTGAAGCGCACCTTGGAGGCGCCTGCAGCCGCGCCGCCCTCTCGTGCCGACCGCCAGCGCGCCGAGCGAGCCGCCCCGGCGGCGGAGGAGGGCGCCGAGCGCCAGGGGTCGGGCATGGTGGGCACGCGCACGGTGCGCATCGTGGAGGGACCTGCAGCTGGCGCTGTGGGCTTTGGCCTGGGCCGAGGGAAGCCGATGCTCTCCTACGGCTCACAGTCCAACCTGCGCGCATCAGCGCCAGCATTTGAGCCCACAGTCGTCGGGGCAGATGACGCGGAGAAGCACGCCGACGCGGAGGAGTGAAAGGAGAGTGCGTGACGCAAACAACGTAACGTGGAATAGTGCGCGTTCGACGCGTTCAAACGCTTCGACCAACTGTCGCTCCTCGCGCGCGCCTCTGTGTCACACTCGTCGCCAGCGCGTCGCTGACGCGCGCGTGGGGCCATGGTGGCTCCGGTGCGTGCGCTGCTCGCATGGGTGTTGCTGCTCGTCGCTGCGCACACGGCACGCGCCACGGGCGTGCCCACCTACTTCACGGTGGCCGGCCGGCGCTACTACTGCCTGGGCCAGGCGTTCGGAGAGGCGCTGCCTGCTCGCTGGGCAAGTGCCACCACACTGCAGACCGTGGACGTTACTGAGAACTGCTTGTCGGTTCCCTTGCTGAACGCATCGCAGCTGGCCAGGGTGCGTGCGCTCGCTGCGTGCGTCGCGCCTGCTCTGCCTAACAGAACAACCGACAGGCGGCCACTGCGGGTGCGGTGCTGCTGGTGCCTGCCAGCAATTGCAGCTACGCAAACATAGAGAGCTACTGGCAAGGCGCGTGAGCGGGCGTTCTCGCTGGCGCATGGAGCTCTGAGAGGCAATTGCACTCTCCGTCAGGGTACAGAACGCTCCTATCACTCCTGGCTAGCTACTCGGGCCCCGGGGTAGTCTTCGGCGAGGCGTACCCTGGTAAAATCCCGGAACTGGTGACTCCGCGCACGAGCCCGCAGGGCAACCTGTTGGGCTGGACTGCTACTGCCCTGCCTGCCTGCATTCTCTTCAACAGCGACTCCCTGGACCTGCGCGCGCGGGCAGCCAACAGCAGCGGCATGGTGGTCGGCGTGGACTTTAGCGAGGCGCGTCTGTATCGACCGGAAGACGAGCCCAGCAGCACTGACGCGGGAGTGTACCGCCTCTTCACCTCTGGCGTCTACACCTCCCCTCAAAACATCTCTTACCCCCTCATACTAGGCGGGGCAACCTTCAACCCGCTCACTGCGCCCGCGCTGAACGCGCGTCTGGTGGATGCCAGACCGACTGATGCCTGCCTGGTGCAGCGGTTCGACGACTGCAGGACGTGCTTCGCCCTCCCTTCGCCCTTCGCATCCACCGCCAACTTGAGCAATGCCATCGCGCTCCTGGACATCTCCTCCGTCTCAGCCTCATACAGCTGCTACGACTACGTTTTCCAGTTTGCTTTGGCGGCGCAGCAGGCTGGCGCTGCCGCGCTGCTGGTGCGCGCGGCGGCCAACACGTTCCCCTGGCCGCGCGCAAAGTACCTGGTGCCGGGCATCATCACCATTCCGACGTACACGGCTGATTACGACCAGACGGCGCTGATAAAACGCAACCTAGGGAACAGCTCCGCGCGCCTGGCGCTGCCTGCGCTGGTCAACGGGGTGGGACCCGCCTACTATCCGGACGTGCTGGCTGAGCTGGGCTTTTCCACTACGAGCGTGTACACGCTCAACTCTGCGCTCACGCCGGCGGCGACATGCGAGCTGGGGCAGAGCAGCTTCTCCCCGGTTGCGTGGCCGGGCATGCTGGCGCCAACCTCCGCCGGCCCCGAGGGCTTCGGAAGCACTGCTCGCTTCCTTCGCGCCGAGCCGCTGCCAGTCTGCGCCTCCGACGCTACCTGCGCCGATTGCCTGGCCGCAGCGCCCAACCAGATGCGCATCGCTGCAGGGCAGACGCCACCCCCTGTTGGCGCACGCTTTGCTCTCTTTGCCGTTGCAGCCGGGTTTGCATGCTCACCCACATTCATCCCGCTGACTCAGGCCGCCATCGCGCTCAACGCCTCCGCGCTCATCCTGGTGATCGGCAACGTGGTTGACACGCTGGTAGACAACGCAAGTCACCAGTCCACCATCCCAACCTGGGCCATCTCGACTGGTTGCTACAACTCCTGGCTGAACATCGGGCTAACCGCCACTTTGTACGGCACCCTGCCTTCCATATCGGGCGGCCTGGCTGTAAACACCAGCCTCGTCGGCGTGGGCAGCAGCGCCGCGATTGGTGGCATCAACGACGCCGCGCTGGTGACCAGTAACTCCACGCGCCTGCCGCCCACCACGCTGCTGGCCGAAACGAGCGCAGGCGCGGGCGCAAACGCGATATGCCCCGCTGGCCGGTGCAGCGTCGGGCAGGCGACGTATAACCCTCGGAGCTATGGCGCCATCACAGCCTCCGTGGTTGTGCTGCAGCCCAGTGCCAACTGCGCCAACCGGGCTTTCTGCAACCTCTGCGCGTCGCGCTACGCCTGGCAGCGCTACGTAAACTCAACCAGCGGCACCTTGCTCTCCACATCCACGCCGCTGCGAGGCGCCGTGGTGCTCATGTCCTTTTCGATGCTCACTTGCAGCTCCATGTACGCCACCGCGGCTGACCTGGCTACTCTGGGCGCCGTCGGGGTCATCTACAGCTCTTCCAGCGTCCCGGCGACGCTGAGCCTGACCAGCGGCACGCCCAGGCTTACCCTGCCGGTGTGGCACATCTCGCACGTGTCGGGCGCGGCGATGACCGTGCTTGCAACGACTCGCGCGGTCCGCGTGCGCTCGCCGGGCCTCGCGGATGGCGTTGCCCAGGTGCCTGGTTCGTGGCTGGATGCGCGTCGGCGGGTGGACCTGAGCACGAGCGACGGCGTGACGGCCGATCCGGATGCGGCGGGTCAGGCGGCCGAGGAGGAGCGAAAGCGCGTCATCACGGGTGCCGTGCTTGGCCTGCTGCTGGGCGGCGGCGGCCTCTTTGCTCTGGTGACCGCGGGCGTGCTGTACTATCGGCGGCGGCGCAGGGCACAGGGCGGCGCAGGACGATACACGCCGTACGCGGGCGACCTGGACCCAGGCGCTGACCGCCGATGGGTGGCCCCCAACTGGGCCGCCGGCGGCGCGGGAGGGACCGTGCTAGGCACGCCAGTCAGCCCCACGCGCGGAATGCAGCTGGCGGAGCATGCTGAGTCGCCGCTGAGCAGGGACGCGCGCTGGGACGTGCGTTGATGCTCTCTGATAACTGCGCACTTTCTTTTATGGATTTGAGTTCGAGCGACGTAGCGGGCCGCGTTGTTGTTCGGCGGGCTGACTGCATCTTCGTGCCCCTGCACGCTGTTTGCTTGCAATGCTCCGCTCGCGGCGCCTGGCTAGGCCCGGCCTGCGTCTGTTCAGCGTCGAGGCGAGACCGCAGCTGGCGTTCGAAGAGCTGCGTAGCGAAGGAGCAACAGCATCCAGCAGCAGCGCTGAACCAAGAGTGGCGTACCTGCTGCACGGCTTGCTCGGCCAGGGTCGAAACTGGCGCGGCTTCGGCAAGCGGCTGCTGCAGCGCGCAGCGGAGGCCGGCGCTGCTGACTGGCGTCTCTGCCTCGTCGACTTACGGCACCACGGACGCTCAGCCTCCGCACCCACGCCGACCCACGCCCCCGACACGCTCTCCTCCGCGGCTGCAGACGTTGCGGCGCTCCACAGCGTGACTGGCGCCCCGTCCGTGGTCGTAGGCCACTCTCTGGGCGGCAAAGTTGCGCTGGTGTACTCTCAGCTCCACTCACACACGCCGCTGTGCGTCTGGGCGCTCGACTCCTCCCCAGGCACCATTGCGGGCGACCCGCACGGCGTGGCGTCCATCCTCCAGGTGGTGGCTTCCTTGCCGCCGGTGCTGGCGTCGCGGGACGAAGCCGCACGCCTGCTGCACGGCCGGGTGCCCGCCAACGTTGCCGCCTGGCTTCTCTCGTCGTTGGTGCCTTCAGCTTTAGGAGGCTCGCTGACGGGTCCCTTGCGCTTCGCCTTCAACCTGCCCGGCTGCCTTTCGCTATACCACGACTACCGCTCCAGCTGTGTGTGGAGCGCCTTTGAGGAGCCCCTCCCGCACGCGGAGGTGCACCTTGTGCGCGCGGGCAAGAGCAGAGCTTGGGACGGGGAAGTTGCGAGGCGCATCAACGCCCTCACGCCGCACGCAGCAAGTCGCTTCCATGTGTTGCCCCATGCGGGGCACTGGCTACACGCCACGCATCCGGAAGAGCTCATGGACGTTCTTTTGCCCACATTCACGCGTGCGCGTTGAGTAGAGAAACTAGGCTTCTCCTTGTCAAGTTGTCTGGTTCAGTGATGAGCCCGCCTTGCACTCGGGTCGTCCCCGGCTCGCCTCCAGCCTTCTTCCCAGCTCCAGCGCCGTCATGTGAAACGCGTCGCCGCTGGTGGGCGTCCTGTGAAACGTGAAGAAGCGCCGCACCGCGCACACCCCCCGTCGCAGAGACTCGTAGTCTGCCCCAGTCAGCGCCGCCTGCAGCTTCTCAGGCTCGCCCTGCGGCACGCGCACCGAGAAGGCGCTCCAGTCCAGCACGTCGCTCAGCGGCAGGTCGTACGTGTCGGCCAGCACCACCGGCACACAGCCAAACAGGATGATCTCAATCAGCCGCGGACTCTGCACTTGCGTGCCACGCACATGCAGGCAGTAGCGGGAGGTCAGGAGGATGCGCATGTACTGGTGTGGTGCCACGTGGCCGTGGTGGACGGCGAGCTCCGGGAAGGGCTGCTCTGCCAGGTGCGCAAACAGCTGCTGCCGCACCGCGCCCATGCCGCCGCCCACGAAGCTGGCCAGCTGCGTGCGCTGCAGCGGGGCCACCCGGCCGGGCTGGCATGCTGAGAGCCTGGCTGCCCAGGCTGGCAGGCTGGTTGAGAAGGAGACAATGCCGGCGACGTCCTTGCCGTGGGTGTATCGCCCCCACTCATTCGCGTCGCCGACCGTGTCTGCGGTGTTGACCACCAGCACGCCGCGGCTGATGAGCGCCTTGTCAGCCAGTTGGACCACTCGACCGCCCTTGTCATGTGCCGATACCAGCACCTGGTCGCACCCCCCTCTGGCGCTCCAATACGCCGGGTACAGCGCCTTCACAGCCTCCACGGCAGCCGCCACGCGCTGCTGCACGGTGACCAGACCGTCGCCGGGGAAGGCTGCGACTCGCATGGCGTACGGCTGCACGGGCAGCAAGAAGGCTGTGGCTCTCTGTGGCTCTCGTTCGGCGTACACGCCCTGGGACAGGTGGCGCAGCGTGTATTCCTCGACGGGGTATCCTCGGTTGAAGGAGGGCGCGAGGAGGGGGAGCAGGCCGGTGGAGCGCAGGGAGCGTGGCAGGCGGTAGGTGTATACCCGTAGGCGAGCAGGCAGGCTGGCCAGGGCGGAGCACAGACTGGAGGCGTTGGCGTAGCCGCTGGTGGGCAGCAGCGGCCAACCAGGGTCCTGAAGGCATGTCACGAGAGCAGCAGCAGAGAGCGGAGTCAGTCCTTTGCGCAGAGTGAAGGAGGAACTCCAACGCGTACCTGCCCCGCGCCTGCGAGGCTGCATAGACTCTCCAGACTGGGTTGCCCGTATTCGTCGTGGCCACGCTACCGGCACAGGAGGCAGTCAGCGACGATGGTGTTAGTGCACTGCTTGCCCAAGCAACCAGCCTTCAACCACCACCACCTCGCAACCGCGCGCAGATACAGCCACGCACCTGCGGCCTGCGCGCCAGCAGCGCGATTTGCGCGTCGGCCACTCTCCAAGCAGCCATGTCGCTAACGTCGCGGACCCAAGCGCTGCGTGAGCTCCCCTGCCGCGCCGCGCTCAGCCACCCGCTGCTGTGTCCGCCGCCCAGCGCCCTGCGCGTGGCGTGTGAGGGGCTGTTGTGCGTGGAAAGCGCGAAGAAGTCACCTGCGAGCCATGTCTAGCAGCAGCAGCACTGTGAGAACAGCCAGCGGGCACAGCAGCACCGTTCTCTGACTTAACAGCCACCGCAGGCGCCCTCGCTTAGCGGCCGTGACGGCGATGCGTGGCTGCACGACGTGCGGGGACGAGCGCGCACAGCCATCCTCAGCCTCTGGGCTGGCGGATGGACGCAGCTTGATCATAGCTAGTGCAGGGAGGGCGATGAGGCCCCTAGTGTGCGCAAATCGAAGATGCGCGCGCGTGACGATAATTGACCGCTGCGCGCGTTTCTTCGAAGCAGAGTGTGACATCGACTCGCCCCCGGGTGGCCAATGGCGCGCCTGTTGGTGCTCCTGCTGGCCTTATGCCCGGTGGCAGCGCTGTACACGAAGCGCGACGAGGTGGAGCTGCTCACCGCAAAATCCTTTGATGGTGCGTGCGTGCGCCTCGGCCCGTGCCTGCGCTCACGCGCGTCCTTGGTTTGCAGAGGTGGTGCTGCAGTCGCCCGACACTTGGCTGGTGGAGTACTTCGCGCCGTGGTGTGGCCACTGCAAGGCGCTGGTGCCCGAGTGGATCAAGGCTGCAAAACAGCTCAAGAGCTCAGGAGTGCGCGTCGGAGCTGTGGACTGCGACGTGGAAGCGAACAAGCCGCTCTGCGGCCGCTACGAGGTGAAAGGCTTCCCGACCATTCTTCACTTCTCGGAGGACAAGAGCGCCAAGAAGCCTGCCGTGTACTCGGGCGCCCGCGAGGCCTCCGCCATCGTCGCGTACGGCCAGCAGGCTGTGGGAGGCAGCGGCGGCGGGCTGGTGGCGGCGGTGACGTACCTGAGCGCGCACTCCTTCCTGCACAGCGGCACGGCGAGCGCGCTGCTGCTGACAGCGGAAGGGTCCGCACAGCCGGCCTGGCTCTCCTCGCTGGCCGTGAAGTTCAAGGAGGGCAAGCGCCGCTCCCTGCTCTTCGGCTGTGCCAGTGAACCAGCCGTGGCTGCCCGCTTCGGCGTAGCGGCACTGCCCGCGCTGCTGGTGATTTTCCCCGCTGCCGAGGGCGAGGGCCAGCGCTACCTGCTGCACCCGCAGCCGCTGCCTTCGTCCGCAGCGGCCGCGGTGAAAGAGCTGCGTGGCTTCCTGGACAGCGCCCTGGCTGGCGGCGGCGTGGCGGAGGCGCAGCCTCTGCCAGCCTTCCCCCCGTCGGACGTACCCCGCAAGCAGGCTGACGTGAGCTACAGCCAGCTGAGCGAGGACACCCTGGAGAGCGCCTGCTTCGGCGGGAAGGGTGTGTGCGTGCTGGCGCTGGTGCACGCCCCCACAGGCACTTGGGCGCAGTCCCACGTCTTGGAGGAGGCTGCCCGCAAGTACCGCAACGACCCCGTGCAGTTTGCTTGGCTGCACGCGGGCTCGCAGCCCGAGTTTGCATCAGCCTTCGACGTCGACGCCGCAGACCTGGACTCGCTGCCGGCGCTGCGCCTGGTCAAGGGCGGCAAGCGCCCCCGCAGCGCCCGACTGGTTGGCCCGCTCAACGCTGCCAGCCTGGCGCAGCTGGTGGACAGGGCGCTGGGCGGGGACCTGCAGTTTGTGGCGATGCCGCAGGGACTGCCGCAGCTGATGCCGGAGGCTGTCAGGGCGGCGCTACGGGACGCGGAGGCGGAGCTGTGAGGATGCACTGGAATGGGGGGACACACGGTCGAGCGGGCCAGCAGAAGACGTGTCATCAGCTATGATCCGGCTGTCTTTATGTATCGGCACGCGCGTGGACAAAAGCAAAAAGCTTGCGTGTGTTGCAAATGTTTTGTCACAGAGCCGCGTTGCTTGCTGGCGGCTTGTGGGCCGGCTGGGCGCCCAGAGGTCTCTAGTACTCGGCACCCTCCTCCTCTCCCGCGCCGTCGGCGCTCTCCGCACCAACCTCCTCGTAGTCCTTCTCCAGCGCAGCCAGGTCCTCGCGCGCCTCGCTGAACTCGCCCTCCTCCATGCCCTCGCCCACGTACCAGTGCACGAAGGCGCGCTTGGCGTACATCAGGTCGAACTTGTGGTCCAGGCGGCTGAACACCTCCGCGATGGCGGTGCTGTTGCTGATCATGCACACCGCACGCTGCACCTTGGCCAGGTCGCCGCCGGGCACCACGGTGGGCGGCTGGTAGTTGATGCCGCACTTGAAGCCGGTGGGGCACCAGTCCACGAACTGGATGGTGCGCTTCGTCTTGATGGTGGCCACCGAGGCGTTGACGTCCTTGGGCACCACGTCGCCGCGGTACATGAGGCAGCACGCCATGTACTTGCCGTGGCGGGGGTCGCACTTGGCCATCATGCTGGCGGGCTCGAAGGCGCTGTTGGTGATCTCGGCAACCGACAGCTGCTCGTGGTACGCCTTCTCGGCGCTGATGACGGGCGCGTAGGAGGAGAGCATGAAGTGGATGCGCGGGTAGGGCACCAGGTTCGTCTGGAACTCGGTGATGTCCACGTTCAGCGCGCCGTCGAAGCGCAGAGACGCCGTCAGAGAGCTGATCACCTGCGCCACCAGGCGGTTCAGGTTGGTGTATGTGGGGCGCTCGATGTCCAGGCTGCGGCGGCAGATGTCGTAGATGGCCTCGTTATCCAGCATCACAGCCACGTCGGTGTGCTCCAGCAGGCTGTGGGTGGACAGCACGCTGTTGTACGGCTCCACCACGGCGGTGCTCACCTGCGGGCTGGGGTAGATGGTGAAGCCCAGCTTGCTCTTCTTGCCGTAGTCAACCGACAGGCGCTCCAGCAGCAGAGAGCCCAGGCCGGAGCCGGTGCCGCCGCCCACGGCGTTGAACACCAGGAAGCCCTGCAGGCCGGTGCAGTTGTCGGCGAGCTTGCGGATGCGGTCCAGCGCAATGTCCACAATCTCCTTGCCGATGGTGTAGTGCCCGCGCGCGAAGTTGTTGGCCGCGTCCTCCTTGCCGCTGATCAGCTGCTCCGGGTGGAACAGCTGGCGGTAGGTGCCGGTGCGGACCTCGTCGATGACAGTGGGCTCCAAGTCAAGGAACACGGCGCGCGGCACGTGCTTGCCAGCGCCGGTCTCACTGAAGAAGGTGTTGAAGGCGTCGTCGCCGCCGCCCACGGTCTTGTCGCTGGGCATCTGGAGAGAGAGGAAAGAAAGTCAGTGAGGGAAAGTCAACGCAGTGGCAGTGGGCGCAACGCGTATCGGGCCGCGGGTACGCGGCGCCAACGGACTGCGCGGCACGGCGCGGGGCCGTGCGGCGCGAGTGCGGGAGCGTGGGAGGCGCCGGAGAGCTGAGAGCTGGGCAGGGCCGAGCAGTTGGTCGCCGCGCACGGCCGCACGAAAGCGCACCTGGCCATCGGGCTGGATGCCGTGCTCCAGGCAGTACAGCTGCGCGGCGGGAGGGAGGCGGGGCGTGAGGTGCGGCACGCGAGCGGGCGCGAGAGAAGCGACCACGGTCAGCTATTCGGCAGGCGCTTGACCGCGCCCACCGCGCGCAGGCGTGCGCGCGCGGCCGCTCCGAGGCTCACCTCCCAGCAGGCGTTGCCGGTCTGCGGAGGGCGGGCGGGCGTCAGCGCGTGCGGAGGCGAAGGTTTGACTGCAGGTTTGACTGCAGACCGCGCTGTGTGCGCGCGCGCGCGCGATCCGCACCTGCACGCCGGCCTGGCCGATGTGGATGGAGAGAACCTGCGGGCAGACGCGAGCGCGCGGCGTCAGGCAAGGGAAGGCTGACCGTTGACCGCACGCGCGAGGCGTGCGCGCGCGTGCGCACCTCACGCATTGTAGGAGACTGGGAGGCTGTGAGAGAGCTGAGGGTGCCGAGGCCGACCGGTGAAGGACGACTGGAGGCGAGAGGTGAGACTTTCGAGGGAAAGCAGAGTGAAGCCTCCGTACGACCGTACGACGACCGCCAAAGCGCTAATTATTCAGAAAGACGCCCTATCGCGGATTGAGCGCGCATATCGCGTAAGCGCAGTAGAGCTGCAGCTTCTCAGCGCGAGTGGTCGTGGCGCGTGAGGTTGTTTCGCCCTCTCTTGCGACGCAACCTGTGCCCATTCCGAGCACTCGCCTCGCGCAGCCGCGTCACGATGCAGCCTCCTTCGCGTCAGATGCTCAGCAAGAGGGCGGGCAAGAAGGCGCGTCGCGGCTGCGCAGCGCTTTGCTGCTCGCTCTCCTTTTGTCTGACGCGCGATTCGCACCGCCCGCGCAGCCTGGCAAAAGCGAGGACCCTTTGCGCAGTACGGCTGAGCTGCTTCGGGGCCGCACGGGGCCGGAGGTGCGCGGCGCGCGGCTGCAGGACGCGCGAGTGGACGTTTTCCGTAGCAAGGACCTTCTGCGCCTCCTCCGCGACAAGCCGCCCTCTTTTCTGGACGCCCTCTACCCCGCCAACCCGGACAGCTCCTCGAAGGACGCAGGCACGCGGCTGGAGGAACAGATCGCGAAGCTGGGGGTACGGTCGTAGGCCATGCTCACGCCCAGTGCCCTTTGCTCGCTCACACACTCGCCTGCCTAGGCCCATTTGCTGTCTGCGCAGTACATCTTCCGCGTGGAGCGTGTTGTGAAGGAGCGCAGCAAGGGGCGCAAGCACGTCAAGTTCCCAAAGGCTGTAGAGCCGCACCCGGTTCAGGCATTCACTGACGGGGGCTTCTACGTTTGGCGCCTGGACGCGCCGCGCACGCTCCTCTCTACCGTGGCGCCCTACCTGGCTCTGGTGCTGGTGCTTTGCGCCACGCTGTTCCCGATCGCGCCGTACCGGCTCAAGCTGGGCGTGGTGTATGCTTCCATGGGACTTCTGTCCGCGATCTTCGCGGTCACAATCCTGCGCCTCCTCCTCTTCATCGCCGTGTGGGTGCTCACGGGGCGCAGCATCTGGCTGTTGCCGAACCTGTACAGCGAAGAGATCCCAATCACACAGCTGCTGTCGCCGCTCGTGTCTGAAACCAAGCCCAAGGCTGGAGAGGACCCACCCGGGGTGGCCACGCGCCTGGCCGTCGCAGCAGCGGTGATAGTCTTCTGCGTGAGCGTGTACGGCTCGGTGCCGGAGGGCGTGGGAGTGGTGAGCGGCGTTCGCGGCGGCACACAGAGCGTGCTGGACATGCTCAACTTGTCGGGCGGACCAAAGTCCATCGGCGACGGCACCGCCGGGAACGCATCCACCGTGGCGCCCGCGCAGCCGCCGCCCATCAGCAACGCGGCGGCTGCGGCTGCGGTGGCTGCGGCTGCGCTCAAGGGTGGCAAAATTGGGCCCGCCGGCGTCAAGGGGGGCCCCTCTGAAAAGCTCAGCGCCGAGAAGATCAGCAACCTGGCGCCGGTGCCGGAGGAGGAGGAGCTGGAGGAGCGGGAGGCGGAGGGGGTGCCCGGGGGGGAGGGGAATGCGCCGGGGGAAGATGCAGCGCCGCAGGAGGACCCCGTGGATGCGCCCGCGCAGGAGGAGACGGCTGCGGAGCTGTGAGGATACGTGTGTAGAGAGGGGCAAAGATGATGGTGAAGTCCCAGCGTACCTCGTACGTACGAGCCCGACGCAGCCGTTCCCGTTGACCAGTGCATTCGTGCCGCCCCCGCCCGCTCTGCGCTATCCCGTAGAGTCAGTGCGTGCAGTGTGGAGCGCCTTGCGGTGGCAGCGCGGCGCTGAGTGGCGATGAAGAGTGTAGGGCACCTGGCGGTGCCGGGGCGGCTCTCTCACCCGCTCCTGCGTCGCCTGCACGGCTGCGTGGCACCGCAGGCTGCTGCGCCGCTGCGCTGCCCCTCGGCTGCGGCGCCGGCGGCGGCCGTGCATGCCTTTCGCTTTCCGACACCTCGCGCAGCCTCCCGGCGCCTCCTCCGCGCCTCCGCCGTCGCCGTGCCGGCCGGCCTGACGGTGCGTGTCGCCGGTCCGAACACCGTACGCCACTGGAAGCTCAGCATGTCTCAGCCCAACTGCACCGTCAGCGCCCCGGGTTCTCGCTGCCTCTATCTCCTCCTCCCCTCACACACCCCCACGCAGGCGGCTCCGCCACGCCAGCCCCCCAACGACGATGTTCGCGTGCGCTTCGCCCCCTCGCCGACCGGCAACCTGCACGTGGGCGGCGCGCGCACCGCGCTCTTCAACTGGCTTTACGCGCGCCAGCTGGGCGGCAAGTTCATCGTGCGCGTGGAGGACACGGACCTGGAGCGCAGCACGCGCGCCAGCGAGGAGGCTATGATCCGAGACCTCAAGTGGCTGGGCCTGGACTGGGACGAGGGACCTGACGTGGGGGGTCCGCACGGCCCGTACCGCCAGAGCGAGCGCACGGACATTTATCTCACGGCGGCGCAGAAGATGGTGGCTGAGGGTGCGTGCGGCGAGGCCAGTTGCGCGCGTGGCCCGGGGTGCTGAAGCTGCGCTTTGCGTGTGCGCACAGGCAAGGCGTATCCCTGCTTCTGCACGGAGGAGGAGTTGGAGGCTATGAAGACTGCTGCTGAGGCTGCGAAGCTGCCGCCAAAGTACACCGGCAAGTGGGCGCGCGCCTCGCAGCCGGAGGTTGACGCCGCTCTGGCCAGCGGCCTCAAGCCCGTCTACCGATTCCGCGTGCCGCCCAACGCGCGAGTCACCATCCAGGACGCCATCCGCGGCGAGGTGTCCTGGGCCACCGACGCGGTGGGCGACTTTGTGCTCATCAGGAGCAACGGGCAGCCCGTCTACAACTTCTGTGTCGCCGTGGACGATGCGGCCATGCGCATCACGCACGTGCTTCGCGCGGAGGAGCACCTGCCCAACACGCTACGCCAGGTGCTGGTGTACGACGCGCTGGGGGTGAAGCCCCCTCGGTTTGGCCACGTGTCCCTCATCTTGGCGCCCGACCGCAGCAAGCTGTCCAAGCGCCACGGGGCCACCAGTGTGGGCGAGTTCAGGCAGCAGGGGTACCTGCCCGCGGCGATGGTGAACTTCCTGGCGCTGCTGGGCTGGAACGAAGGCACCACCCGTGAGATCTACAGCCCCCAGGACCTGGTGAGCGCCTTCTCGCTGGAGCGCATCACAAAGTCTGCGGCTGTGTTCGACCAGGCCAAGCTGTCGTGGGTGAACGGCCAGCACCTGCGCGCGCTGCCTGCTGACCAGTCTGCGGCGCTGCTGGGCGACGCCCTGGTCGCCGCCGGGCTGGCCAGCGCGCCTGTGGGGCCTTGGGTGGACGCGGTGGTGCGCCTGGTGGGACCCGGCTGCGAGCTGGTGGCGGACGCGCCCCAGCAGCTGCGCGACGTGCTGGCCTACGCGCTTGCAGCCGAGGCGGCCTCAGAGGCGGCCCAACCCTTCGTGGCGCCCGGCGGAGGCTTCAGGGAGGTTGCCGCGGCGGTGCTGGAGCAGCACGCCAGCGGGGCGCTCGCCGCAGCAGCCGCCGGCGGGCCAGACGCCTGGAAGGCCTGGGTCAAGCTGCTGGGCGCAGCCACGCAGCGCAAGGGCAAGGGGCTCTTCATGCCCATGCGCCTGGCGCTCACGGGCAACCTGCACGGACCGGACGTGGGCGAGCAGCTGGCGTTATTGGCCATGGCGCCCGCGCACATGCCGCAGCAGGGGGTGGCAGAGACGGCCGCGCTGGATGCTCGCATGGAGCAGTTGCGAGCCTTCCTGGCCGCGCAGGCGTGAAACGCACACACACACGCAGTGCGCAGTATGCTATCGTTGTCCGTTACAGTGGCTGTGTCTCTGGTTCTACACAGAGGGCACGAGGAGCTCGTCCACCACATGCATGACGCCGTTGGTGGTAAAGGCGTCCGTCTGGCGCAACCGCACGCCGTTCGCGCTGAGGCCCAACCCTCCCGGAAGCGAGCGGAAGCGGAGCGGCTTGCCCAGCGCAGTCGCCACAATCGTGCCGTCGCTGATGCCGCCGCTGCCCAGGGTGCCCGGAGCCACGTGGAACAGCAGAATGGCGCGCAGGTTGGGCAGCGCCAGCAGCTGCGCCTTGCTGATGCGCAGCGTCTTGAGTGCCTTGCTAAAGCTATCGTTATCCGGCGCAAACAGCGAGTAGGGACCCGCGCCCGACAGCGCCTCCGTCAAATCGGCTGCGGCGATGCACTCCAGCAAGATGGAATACAGGCCCTGCGGATGCGACGCCAGCAGGTCGATCAAGTGCCCCGGCGGTGCGCGAGTGTCCGTGGGCAGAGACACGGTCACCTTCAGCTCAGCCAGATTGGCCAGCAGCGCATCCGGCGGCGGTGCGGCAGGCGGGACGGGAGCATCCGAGGGCGCGGGGGGGGCGCGAGCTGGCGGTGCTGCCTGGCTGGCCTTGGTGGTCTGAGCGGCGTTGGCCTGGCTCATCGCTGCGGCCGCGTCCTGCAGCGCCTGCGCAACGTCGAACTGGAAGGAGGCGCCCGTCTTGGAGGAGAGCAGCGCCAGGAAGTCCGCCACGTCCGCGCGCGCCTCCGGCGAGGCAACCAGCCGGTACGCAAACAGCGCCGAAACCAGAACGCCAACCAGCTCGAGCCCAGCTTCAGCGGCGGCGGGACCCTGGCGGTGGGAGTGGGGAGTGAGTGGGAGTTTAGGATACTCTAAGGAGTGGGAAGGGCAGAGAGCTGCGGTTGCGCAACAAGCCATCTGCTGACAGCGCACCACTGTTGATAGAAACAGCACCCCAGCGGCAGAGAGGAGTGCCAGTCTGGCGGTGCGTGAGGCCGGCAGCAGCGAGAGCTGCGAGAAAGAGGGCGAGGTGTGAGAAGGAGTTGCGGCGTCGGTTGTGAGCGTACTGGAAGAGTGACAGCCGCAGCGTTGGCTTCCTTCTTGGGCGCGGGCGGCGCAGGCGGTGGCTTGGGCGGCGACAGGAAGGCCATGAGCTCCTCGAGCAGGCTCGGAGGCGGCGGAGGCGGCGGCGGCGGCGCCTCCTCGGGCTTTTTTCCGAAGGTCATAAGCAGCGCCTCCAAAGGGTTCTGCGACTCCTTCTTCTCAACCACCACCTTGCGGGACACCGTGCCGCTCTTCCCACCACCGGTCTTCGGGGCTGCGCGCTTCACGGGCGCCGACCGAGCTGCGCCGATTACCACCACCCGCACTGGCTGCAGACGACGTACTCGCAAGCGCGGCGCGGCGCACCCGCGGCTGCCCAGAGCCAGGGACGACATGATAGGGCGGCACAGGCTCACAGGCTTTGTTTCGATGTCGTACGACGCACGACGACGACGTCTGGACGTGGTGGGCACCTTCCTGGCA
>Ga0208951_1000216_pt1 | contig 25625 bp, 19 predicted proteins | sample GreLakmeMI27MSRF_FD_187702 | JGI IMG/M metagenome (GOLD analysis project Ga0208951, IMG submission 187702) | Freshwater lentic microbial communities from great Laurentian Lakes, MI, USA - Great Lakes metaG MI27MSRF (SPAdes) | ecosystem: Environmental > Aquatic > Freshwater > Lake | place: Great...
CCACAGGGCGGGGCGCCCCCGCTGGGGCACAAAGTGGCCCAGGAACAGGTTGATGGCGTCCTGCTTCTCGCTGTCCGTGATGGTGGCGCTGTAGAAGCGCCGCACGGAGGTGAGCAGCTCGCGGCTGTAGCCGCCAGCGGCACGCCAGGCAGCGCCGCCCGCAGCGGCAGCGGCGAAGGGCGCTGCGCTGCCTGCGGGTCCAGCGCCCGCCCCGCCCCCGACCTGCTGCGCCTGCGCCGTCGCGGGCTGCTGCGCCTGAGCGGCCCCGGCCTGGGCAGCCGCCTGCAGCACGGGCGTGTGCGCGTCGCTGCCGCCGTACTGCTGCGCCAGGCAGTCGCCCATGGCCTGGTAGAGCCCCGACAGCGCCTCCAGCGCGGGCGAGTCGGGGGGCAGCTGCGCCTGGTCGCTCAGCCCCAGCGCCTGCAGCTGCAGCCCCAGCGCGCAGCAGCCGTACGCAAACTGGGCCACGTTGGTGCGGTCCAGGCAGTCGATGCAGTTGCTGCGCAGCACGCCGCGCTGCGTGCAGCCGCGCGCGAAGGGGTCGCCGTCGGGGGGGAGGGGCTGCGACTTTTCACTCTCCTCCTCCTCCTCCTCCTCCTCCTCCTCCTCCTCGCTGTCGAGCCCGAGCACCGTCTCCGCACCCGCCGCCCGGAAGGCTGCGCGCGCCACCGCCTGCGGCGAGGCTGCCGGCGCCTGCGCCCCCGCCGGCGCCGTCCAGCCCAGCTCAGCAGCAGCCGCGCGCGCGGCGCGTGCCGAGGCGTCGCTCCTGGGAGGCGCGCCAGCCTGCAGTGGTCTGGGCGTGACGAAGATGCGCGTGAGGGCCAGCGCGCCCCGTGCCAGCAGCGCCAGCTGGCGCAGCACTTCCGCTGGGCGCTGCCGCTTGGCGCGCCGGCTGAAGTCCCAGCCGCACAGCACCACCCGGGCACCCCTTCCTGCCCCGCCCGCGCCCGCGCCCGCGCCCGCGCCCGCGCCCGCGTTGAGCGCGTCCACTGCCGCGCCCAGCTCCCGCCGCAGCACAGCCTCGCGCGGCCGCTTCTCGCTCGCCTTGACCAGCGAGAGCGCCAGGCAGCGCCCTCCGTAGCGCTGGCACAGCGCGCGGAAGTGGCGCCGAGTGGCTGCGTAGAAGGGGTCGTAGCGCGCCAGCACTATGTCTGGCTTTGGGGACAGGGGCGACGCCTGCTGGCTCCAGAACAGCGGGATGCTGCCGCGCACCTGCAGCACGGAGGCGCAACGCGCGGGCGGAGGCGCAGGCGGGGTGGCGTAGGGCGGGTGATCACGCCGCGCGCCGCGTCGGGGGCGTGTGACTGTCCACGTGCCCGCGTCCACAACCTGGGTGGGGAGCGGATTGCGCGCGCGCGTCAGTGCTCATCCCTCCCCCTCCACCCGCTCCCATCCAGCGCGCCTGCTCCGTCTCCACGTGGTTGGCCACGTCGCCAGCGTCGTTGACGCCGCGCTTGCGGTACCGCGTGCCGGCGAAGCGCCGCGACCGCCGCGCCAGCAGCACCAGGCTCACCGGCTGCCCGCATAGCGCCAGGCTGGCGGTGGCGAAGGAGCCGTGGATGAGGGGGAGGAGCCAGCGGCGCAGGGCGGGGGAGGAGGGGCCGCCCAGGCAGGCCGCCATCGGCGCAGCCAGGTGCGCGCTCCAGCAGAACGGGCTGCTCCACGCGCAGCCGGCGCGCCCAGCGGCCACGCTCTGCAGGCTGCTGGTCAGCGGGTAGGTGTAGCTGAAGAAGAAGTCGCGGCGCAGGTCCACGCCCGACAGCAGCCGCAGGTAGCGCCTGCGAGCAGCGCTCAGAGCTGGCTGGCAGCGGGGCAGCGCGGACAGCGGGGCCACGCACCTTTCGTCGTACTGCTCCTCCGTGCTTTTGGGAGGGCGTGCAGCTGGGTGCGGCAGAGGGATGACCTGCATATGCAGCCGCGTCAGCACGCCTCTGCGCAGCCAGCTCAGCTCACGCGCCTCCGTCTCCTCCACCGCGTACACCGCGTGCCCCGCCAGCGTGCCCACCCGCCGGCGCTGCGTCACCAGAATCAGGTAGTACCCCTCCAGGAAGCGGATGGCGCCCACGCAGCCGCAGCCGCGCGCAGCCAGCTGCAGGCCGCCCACGGTCGCGTTGCCGTCCGCGATGGTGCGCAACAGCGCGGCCGCCTGGTGCTCAGTGTACTCCGCCGGGTCCTCCACAACCTCCAGCTCCCTCGCCTCCAGGCGGCTGATCTTCAGCACCCGCCACGAGCGCTTGTCGCTGGTGTATGCCACCAGGTAGAAGCGCGCACGCGTTTCGTAGAGCAGGAAGTTCTCAAAGCAGGCGCAAGCCATGCCGCGTGGCGCGCAATGGCAACACACGAGGCGCACTTCAGGCGCTTGCAAGCTTATTAGCTACCGAGCAAAACCTAGGGCTCAACTAGTGTGCACTCTCGACAGCAGGCGGCAGGCCCGCGTCGTACGACAACCGCTGAACCGCGTTTGCTTGCGCCCTCCTCGCTGCACGAGGCCGCGAGCGAGCGTGGCAAACCGGCAATGCGCCTGCGGTGCCTCGGCGCCTGCGCACTCTTCGCTACGCTATTCCCCGTAGAGACGGCCGCGCAACTGCCGGGTTTTAATGCCACCACCAGCAATGCAGACGCCATGGCGTGGGCGAGGGGCGTGCTGCTTGGGCGGACTCTCAGTTGCGTCTACATCGCAAGCGCAAACGACCGTCGCGGCAGCGGCTTCGTGCACGTGGACGCGAGCACGGCCGCGGGGCGGGCGCTGAGCAGTGCGCTTCAGACGGTGCGCTGGCCTCTGGCGTGGCGCCCGGCGAACAGTCAACTGAGGGCATAACGCACCTTCGTAACACTCAGGCTGCTGCGGGCACGCCCGTGTCTGCAATGCCCGGCAGCCTAGCGGGCGCAGTGGTTGACTCCTTGTACTTTGCAGCATCTTCTTCGCTCGTGGCTCTGAACGTGAGCGCGGTGCTACCTCCGTCTGCGCTGGCGAGTGACGCTATGGCCACAGCCGCATGGGTCTTTAGCTCGCTGGGCGCGGACTGCGTGCTGTCTCCTCTGGCAGTCTCCTCTGCCACAGCCGGGAGCACTGTGCTCTATGGGCACACGCCGCTGAAAGTCCTCCTGCTGCGCCCTGCCGTCCCTGGCCCCTCCGTCTTCACGCTGCCGCTGAGCTGGACCGCCCCGTTCGAGTGGCGGCTGTGGGCCACAGTGGGTGGCTTTGTGCTTTTCTGCTCTATTGCTCACGCTGCGCTGAACGGGGGCGGGCCGCGCGCTGTGGCCACCGCTTTGCTGGGCTTCAACGGCTTCCACCCCACGGCGCAGCGCAGCGCGGCGGCGACGCTGCACGCCACAGCCTTTGGGTTCTGTGCGGCGCTTTTGTTCGCGCAGTACCTTTCTGCGCTGAGCGCCATGAAGACGCTGCCGCATGCAGCCTCCGTCCAAGCTTCCGCGCCGCCGCGCGCACTGTGCCTGCTGGATGACGCGGCTGCATGGGCTGCCGGCTTCTACCCAGGCGCTTCGCTGACCGCGCTCCCCAGCGTCGCCGCCCTGCTCTCCGCGCTGCCAGCCTGCGGCGCGGCGCTGCTTACGGACGCGGACTTGGCCTATGCGGGCGGCTGCGGCGCGCAGGGCTACATCGCCCAGGCTGTCGCCACCGCCGTCGCTGCGCTGCCGCTATCGCTCGCGTGGCAGGGCGATGCGGCGCGTGCGCTCTCCGTCTTCACCGCGGCGGCGCAGGCCCCGGGGGGCGCCTTCTCCCGGGCGGCGGAGCAGCAAATGCCGGGTCGCGCGGCGTGCGGCGCGGCTGCGGGGGAGGCTGGGGCGCTGCTGTGGCGACCCGCGAAACTGAGAGACCTCAGCACAATCTTCCTGCTGCAGGGTGCTGCGCTGCTGGCTGCTGCGCTGCTGCACTCGGGGGCGATGCTGGGCGCCAAACTTGAGGCCAGGCCGGGGCGGGGCAGACTGTGGCGCTGCTGCTTGCCGCTCAGTGCCGAGAAGGAGGTTGCTGAGGTTGGGGACCTGGAGCTGGCGCCAGCCGCGCACCAGGAGCGCCCGGCGAGCTCGCTGGCGCTTGCTGCGGCGGTGGCGCGGCTCCACTTGGGGGATGAGGCTGCGTCTGGGGACGGGTTCGGGTGGCGGGGCACCCCCCTGGCCGAGCCCTCGCGCCAGGAGAAGCAGCGCGCGGCAGCCGTGTCACAGCTGCGCGCGGAACTGCTGGCGGTGGAGGCTGACGCGGCGGCGCACCTGTCTGCGCGGGCGGGGACGCGCAGCGTGGTGGCTGCAGCGGGGTGGGGAGGGGAGCAGCCGCAGCAACAGTTCCGCTCAGCGCCAGCGTCCGTGGCGGTGGCTGGGCGCTTCTGGGGGCGCTCCGTGCTGTCCAGGGACGGCGACGACGACTTGCACCTGTCGACGCGCCTCTAGCAGTGAGAGTGTGAACAGAGTTCATTTACTTGTTGTCCAGGCTGCGCCCCGCGGCGGCAGGCACCAGGCCCGTGGTGGCCGCCGTCACAGCGCTGGCCATGTGCAGCCGCAGACGCGAGCTGCCCTCGCGCAGCGTCGCATCCGCGTGCGCCAGCAGCGCAGCCACAAAGTCAGCCAGCGTGCCCTGCAGCGCAGCCTGCAGCATGCGCGCATCCACGTTCGCGTTGGCCGCGCGCGCGACCGCGCCCGCGCCGCGCTGCGCAGCCGCTGCGGCACCCGACACGTGCTCTGCGGGGCTGAGCGCCAGCGAGTGCGTCCTGAAGGAGCGCCACAGCATGGCCAGCCCCCCGGGCGTCATGGCGGTTCGCTCCCAGGCCTGCACCACGTTGTCCGTCTCAAACGCCAGACGCCACAGCGCCGCGCTGCCGTGCCTCTGCACGTCCTCGCAGCTGCCGTGCAGGCGCATCGCCGCCACCACAGCCTCCACGGCGCCAGCCTGAGCAGCCACCAGGCTGGCGCCGGGCGTGCGCGCGCACACGGACAGCGCCTCTAGGCCGGCGCTCTGCACCAGCGCGTCCTGCGGCGCCAGCAGCAGCGCGGCGACGAGAGCGTAGAGGGGGCCTCGTTTGGCAACCACCTTCGCCTCCGCGCCCGGGTGCGGCGCCAGCGCCGCGATGGCGCGGCAGACGGCGGCCACCTGCGGCGCACGCGCCTCGCTGGCTGCCCACAGCGCCTGCGTAAGCAAGTCCAGAGCGCCCGCGGAGAGGCAGCGCAGGCAGCAAGCCTCGCCGCAGCGCGCCAGCGCGCCCAGCGCGTCCGCGGCGGCGCCGACCACGGCGGGCGCGGCGCCGTGGGCCTTGAGCGCAGCCACGGCCGCCTCGGGCGTGCCGGCGGAGGCAACGCGGCCGCACAGCTCCGGCGCCGCGGTCACGCAGGCTGCAATGAGGGCGCAGGCAGCCGCTGCGACGGGCTCGCTGGCCGGAAAGGCTGTTGCGGCGCCCACGGCTAGCAGCGGCCCCCCGTTGACGCACAGCTTGCGCCCCTCCTCGGCCTCAGCGGCGCCCAGCGCCGCCAGCGCGCCCAGCGCCGAGGCGAGCACGCGCGGCGCCCGCGGATGCGCGCGCGCGGCGCCTAGCAGCGCGTCGCAGCCCCCGGCAGCCACAACGGCGCGCGCCGCAGTCGCGCCGCCGCCAGCCAGCGCCCCCAGCGCCTTGCAGCAGGCGGCGGCGGCGCCCGCGTGCGCCCGGTTGGCGTGGAGCGCGGCCACCAGCTGCGTGCGCGCGGGCATGAGCGCCGCCGCAGCGTCGCCGCCCTGCGCCAGCGCGCTGCAGAGAGCGGCGGCGGCCTCCGCCACTCCCGGGCGCTGCGGGTGCGCCGCCAGCGCCGCCGCCGCAGCCTCCGCGCCGCCCAGCGCCACCAGTCGTGCCTTGAGCGCAGGCGTGGCGCCCTGGGCGCAGTGGGCCAGCACGCGGCAGCACTGCTGCGCCACGTCCTGGCTGCGCTTCAGGTGCAGCGCGCAGGCGGTGGTCACGGCGGCGGGCGCGCCGGCGGTGACCGCGCGCGCCGTGTGGTCGGGTGTCAGGGTCAGGTTGGCCAGGCAGCGCGTCGCAGCCTCCGCCACACCCACGTCTCGCGAGTGCGCCCGCAGCGCCGCCAGCGCCGCGTCCAGCCCGCCCGCGGCCACCACCGCCGCCTCGCCAGCCTCGTCGCAGGCCAGGTTCATGAGCAGGCCACACGCCTGTGCAGCCACATCTGGCCGCGTGGCGTGCGCGCCGCCGCGCAGCAGCAGCACCACCTGCGCCAGCGCGCAGTCGGCCACGCGCGCCCGCACGGCGGGCAGCCCCGCTGCGGCCAGGGCGGCCAGGGCTGCGCACGCCTGGCCGGCCACAGCCCCGTGGCGCTCCCCGTGCAGCCCCAGCGCAGCCGCCAGCTGCTCCACGGCGCCGTCGGCGAGCGCGTGCGCCGCCGCGTCGCGGTCCGCGGAGAAGCAGGCGAGCAGCTGCGCCGCGTGGGCGCAGACCCCCGGGTTGGCCGCATGCAGGCGCATGGCGGCGGCGCACGCCTCCGTCGCGCCAGCCTCCGCCACGCGCGCCTCCCCCTCCTCGTCGCCCGCAAGGGCGCACAGCGCCGCGCAGCCGCGCTCCTGCGCCGCGGCGCTGGCGCGGTGCACGCCCACGCCCACGGCCAGCACGCGCGCCACGCCATCGCGCTGCAGGGCGCGCAGGGTGGGGCCCGGGCCCGGTCCCGGTGCCGGGGCCAGGGCCAGAGCGGCGACTGCGTCGCACTCGCTGCAGAAGGCGGTCAGGTCGGCCAGAGAGCCGCGCAGAGCGCGCGCACTGCCGGGGCCACTCAGCGGCGCGGGGGCGGCGAGGCCGGCGGCCGCGCCCAGACGCGGCAGCGATGCCAGGAGGGAGTGCAGGGGCAGGGGCTGGGGCAGGGGCTGGGGCGGCGCGGGCGCGGCGGCCACGGCTGCTGCTGCGGTGGCCACGCCCGCGCCCGGGTTGCTGGCGAAGGCGCGCGCCACCGACGCGCTCAGCTGCACGAGCACCTCCTCGCTCTGCGGGGGCGCGGGCGCGGGCGTTTCCGCGTCCGCGTCCGCGTCGGGCACCGGCACAGCCTCAGGTGAAGGCGGCGCTGCGGCTGCGCTCGGCAGCTGCGCCTGCGGCTGGGGCGGGGCGCGCACGGCCGCGTAGCGCGCCGCGTCGGCAGCCAGCGCGGCTGCGTTTGCGGCGATGAACTGCGCCACGGGCGCCGCGAAGAGGCCGCCCACCGCAGGAGGGGCCGCCCGCTGCGCCTCCACCACCTGGGCGGGCGCGGCGACTGGCGCGACGCCTGCGCGCGCGGCGAAGTCGTCCGCGGCGGGGGTGCGCGCGGGCAGGAAGAGCGGCGGGGAGGGGAGGTGCGGCAGCAGTGCGCCACCGCTGCCGGCTGCCCGGTGCTTCTTAGCAAGCGCCACGATGGCCTCCACGCTCGCGCTCACGCGAGAAGCCTCGGGCGCGGCGGGCGGCGGCGCGGCGGGGGCGGCGGCGCCGGCCGGGCGCCAGGCGCACACGCTGCCGTCCGTTCCGCCCGTCACCATGGCCCCGCTCTTTGCGATGGCCAGGCCGCTGACGCCGCCGCTCTGCGCGCTGAGCGTCTTCTCGGCGGCCCCGCTGGCGGTGCGCCAGATCTTGAGCGTCCCGTCGCGGCTGGCGCTGACCAGTCGGCCGGCGCCCAGAAGCTGCAGCGCCGTGACGCCGCCCTCGTGCCCCTCCAGCACCCGCTCCGCCGCTCCCGTGCCCGCGTCCCACAGCCGCAGCGTGCCGTCAGCGCCCCCGGAGGCGAGCTTGCCGGCCGCGTGCGCCGCCAGGCACAGCACCGCGCCGCTGTGGCCGCGCATGAGCTGCTCGCAGGCGCCGGAGCTGCTCCAGACGCGCACGCTGCCGTTGTCAGAGGCTGACGCCAGGCGGCCGTCGCGCAGCGTGAGCAGCGCAGTGACGCCGCGGCTGTGCCCCGCCCAGCTGCGCTCGCAGTCGCCCGTGAGCGAGTTCCAGAGCCGCAGCTGCCCGTCCACGCTGCCGGACGCCAGCAGCGGGGCAGCGCCCTCCCCAGGCACGCCCAGCACCGCGCAGCAGCTCACCGCGCACAGGTGGCCGCACAGCACGCGGTCGCAGCGCCCAGTGGCCAGCGTCCACAGCCGCAGGGTACGGTCCGAGGATCCACTCGCGAGGCGCCCGCCCGGCAGCGACACCACGCAGGTCACCTCCGCCTGTGCATCGAGCACGCTCATGCATGCCCCGTTCAGGCGGCCGTCCCACACGCGCAGCGTGCCGTCCTGCGAGCCCGTCACCACAGCACCGTTAGGGACCGCACAAAGCGCGCGGACCGCCGCGCTATGCCCCTCCAGCTCAGTGCAGCTCATCGCCATCCCTCGGCGGTTGTCAACTGCACCGCCCCAATTCAGAGGCTTCTCGACGCAGCTCTCGCGGCCCCTCCTGCCGTGTGTTGTCCCGGGGCAGCTGACAGCGGCGAACGCGGTGGACACGGCGGCAGGTCTGGGGTGTTGGGCAGTCGTGAGGCAGTCGGTCCCTCGGTGCCGCCGGATCTGCTGTGGAGGGACCACCCAATTCTCAGACCCGACGAGAGGACTTCGTTCGCGTCGGCTGGCCGAACGTTATCTCATGAGTACTTCCCTCTTCCCTACGCGCACCTGTGTGTGCTGCGCGGCTGAAGGAGGACCTGGAGACGCGGCAGGCCCGTCGGTGGCTGCCGCGTCTCAGCCATGTTTGGCCACAAGCGCAGTGTGTCCGTCGGCAGCGTCGGCAGCGACGTGTCCGAGTATCACGACGCGCCCGCGGAGGCGCACTGGTGTTTGGCGGGGGAGGAGCAGGCTTCAGGAGCAGATGCTCCCGCAGCCGCGCTCGCAGTGGCAGTGGACTGGAACGATGAGCACCAGATGCTGCCGCCGAACGACCGGTCGTTGGAGGCCCGGCTCTGCGCTATCCACAGCCTGCGCAAGATCGTGCTGGCGGAGAGTGACACGGGTGCGGAGTCCCACCTCTTCCTGACACCGCTCTTCCTGACACCGCACCCCCAGCCGCCTGCGCCCAGCTGGAGGACCGGTCGAACGCGGCTCTGGAGCGCTTCCTGAGAGCTCGCAAGTTCGACGTTGCTGTGGCCGCCGCCATGTTTTTAGAGCACCGGCGCTGGCGTGCCGGCTTCGGCTGGGTGCAGACGTCTGTGGACGTGCCCGTGCAGCTGGCGCAGCGCAAAGTGAGCTTCCAGGGGCTCTGTAGAGACGGAATGCCATTCGTCATCGTCACTGCCAACGCGCACCGCCCCACGGGCAAGGAGGGCGTGCCGGAGCTGCACCGCTTCTTCGTCTACATCATGGATGTGCTGTCCACGGCAATGGGCCCGGGCGGCATGTTTAGAATCCTGGTTGACCTCCGAGATATGCACCGCGCCAACGCAGATCTGTCGGCAATGAAGGTTGCTTTCGAGGTGCTGCAGAATAACTTCCCAGAGCGCATGTCGCACCTGTGGCTCGCGGAGCCGCCCCTGGTGTTCCTGGGCCTCTGACGCCTGATGCGCCCCTTCATCGCGTCCGCCACGCGCTACAAGGTTGACTTCCTGGCCGCCAAGGACGTCCAGGCGGTTGTGGGCAAGCACGTGCACCCCTCGCTGCTGCCAGCGGACTGGGGCGGTACCACGCCGCTGCGACTGCTGGGCACGGGGCCGGCTGTGTGGGAGCAGGCGCGCCGGGAGGGAGAGGCGGTGCAGCGCCGATACTGACCACGCCATTTTTAACATCTTTTTAACGTGCGGAGCGCGCAGCAGCAGGTAGGCGCGATAAGCGACGGTACGCTAAAAAGAGTCGCTCCCGGAGGGTCTCGCATGGGGGTTGAAGCACCTATCCCTCGACCTCCCGCTTAGGAAGCGGGTGCTCTATCCAACTGCGCTACGAGAGCAGATGACCGACGATGCTGGCCTAAACCCTAAAAAGGCAGGATGTTACAGCTGATCCCATCAGCAATAATGCATAACGATCTTCGAGGACAATGTTAAAAAAGTCTTAAAAGTCTAGGACTTGGCGTGAGGCGTGTTATAAGGAGGCTACAAAGCCCGTGCCATGCACCACCATGCCTGCGCAACATCCTCAGGAAGCGTGACCGCCCCTTCTGCCCTGCAACAGCCCGCGCGTCCCGCCGCCTGCCCCCTCCTTCCCCTTCCTGTAGTCCTCCAGCTCCGCCTGCGCAAGCGAGCCGCGTCAGCAGCCAAGTACAAGCCACAGCAGCGACACCAGCACCTGCGCCCAACTCTCAACCTCCGCGCCCGCTGGGCCCAAGTGGAGCTGCACCATCTCCCGCTGCTGAAAGTGCAGCCGCTCCAGCTCCGCCTGCGTGGCTGTTGCGAGCTTTGCTGTTGAGGCTGAGCGCTGCCTGTTGGCCCTCCAGCTGCTCACCGCACTCACCGCGTGCGCCGTCGCGTCGCTGCCGGTGAAGGCGGCCATGCCCTCCAGGTGGGGCTCCTCGCGCTCGCCGCGCCGCGCGTGGCGCAGTCCGCTGGGGAGCAGGCGCTCGTAGCCAACCTGGCTGACCGGGCCTGCGAGCAGGAGCAGGAGGCAGGCCGCCAGCAGCCGCCACGCACGCGGCACCGAGGGCTTCAGGCCTGAAGCATGCGCGGCACCAGCCGGGTCGCGGCGCATAGACCCAGCGCGAGCCTGCAGCCTCTCGTCGAAGGCTTGTGCTGCAGCCTATCCCCGCCCTCCTGTCGACTCACCACCCGCCGACTCCACCAGTACCAGTACTAGTACCTCCAGAGCTCGTCGAAACAGCAGGCTAGGGGGGAGCCCAGTGGGACGACCAAAGAGCGCACGCACGCGGCTGCTGCGCCACCACGCGCGCTCTTCGATCGATTTCCGAAGAGCAGCCCCGTCCGTCGCCGGTATATCGTGCCACAGCGTGAGTGCGGAATCTGAAACGCGCGTGGGGGCGTGATAGGCAGCAGCATCATCAGCTTGCGCAGTTGGTCATTCGGACGCGAGGAGGCCATTTCGGGTCACAGCGCAGCTCGCGCCTGCTGCCCGCCATGCGCTCTGCCGACGCCAAGGTGTGTGGGGCGGCTGGGCGGCTGGGCAGCTGCTGTGGCGTCGTGGCTGAGCAGGTCAAACCTGCCCTAGCGCGCTTCCCAGCGCCCCCTCCTAGCGCGCTTCCCTCACACGCGCCCCATGCACAGGCTGTCCGCGGCGCCGCAACCTTCGGGCCACCGCTTGGCACGCAGAAGCCTGACCCGGCCTCCTTCACGCGCGCGCACGCGGGTGAACCGGTGCTTCCACCCGGTGCGCCCCCCCGCCCTCCTGCTTGCTCCCACGCGCGCGCCCTCACTCGTGCCCCGCCCTGCGCAGCGGCGCCGCCCAGCCGGCCGAAGGAGCACGTGAAGCCTGCGCTGCCCAGCAAGGAAGAGGCTCCGCTGATGGGGCTGGTGACCACCAAGAACTTCGTGGTGGCTAACGCGGTGGAGAACATGCTGTTGCCCGCCAAGAAGCACCCCTCGCCGCCGCCGCCAGCCACCGCCAAGGCAGACTACGGAAAGGTGCCAGCCTACCTGGGCGAGCACAAGGCGCGACTGCTGGCGGACAAGGCGGCGGCGGAGGCGCGAGTGGTGGCAGAGGTGCGTGGAGGGCGGGGGCGATGCGCGTGTGAGTCCGCCAGAGCGCCGCCGCGGCTCTCGCAACAACTCTGAGCTCCTCTCAACACTCAACTCACTCGCTCGCTCCTCTCGCCTCAGGCGGCGGCGGTGGAAGCCGCCTCCGGCGTGCGCCAGCTGTCCGAGGCTGAGCGAGAGGAGCTGCTGGTGCAGCTGCGCAGCAAGTGGGACGCAGTCAACGGCGTGTACGCCCGGCTGCCCCTCGTCTGCGACACCGACCCCAAGAAGCGGCGCAAGGAGGCGCTGGAGGCTGAGCTGAAGCAGCTGGAGACGGACATCGCCACCCTCTCGCGCGGGCCCGTCTGGGTGGCAACTGACGTGTAGCCCACTGGCAGCCACCGACTATTGGTCAACCGGCTCAACCCGCGTCATTGCACAGCAGCGGAGCGGAGTTACACGCAAGTTACGCGCCAGCAGCGCAGCCAGCGTGCGGCAGGAGGCCGCTAGTCCCGCTTCATGGCCTGCGCGGCGTCTAAAGCCAGGCGCTGTGCGTCAGACGAAGCGCTCGCAGCACTCGCGCGTGGGCTACGCACAAGGAAAGTATTTTCTGCCAGGCGTGGCGCCGTCATCGAAGCCGCCGCTGCCTCGCAAGTTGTGCCCCGTGCTGTCGATGATTGCGGAAGTCGCAGCCAGCGCGGCCGCCGCGCCCACGCCCACGCCCAGCGATGCGGCTGCGTGGGAGGCGGAGCGGAGGGGCGGTGGTGTGAGCGTGTGCCGTCCAGTGTGCGCTGGAGGGAGCGCAGCGAGTGCGCGAGACGTGGCGCACCTCGCAGCCCCAGCACGCTGCCCGCCGCAGCCCCTCCTAACACTCCGTTCCACGCGTCCTTCTGGCCCCGCGCCCCCTCAGCCAGGCACTGCGAGTCGCGAGCGTGTCAGAAAAGGCCCCTGGGGAGGAGCTGTTTCACTAGGGTTCTTGCAAAGCCAGCCCGGCCAGCGCGCCGCACGCACGTCTACGGCCGCGAAAATGCCGCCAATAGCCGCGAACGTGACGCTGTGGCCGCCCATCACTCGTCCGGTGGCAAGCAGCGCCGGGAGCGCCTTGCCCTTCAACACCTTGGGCACATCCTGCTCCAAGCCGCCCGCGTGAGCGATTGCGGCGCGCAGAGTTCGCGGGCGCGGTCGCAGTCGCACGGTCGCCGCGCGCGCAGAGACGCGCACCGTCCAGGTGGAAGAAACCGCGCCCATCACTGCACCCATCACTGCTGAGCTGGTTGTTGCAGTGAGCACTCTGAAGGTGCAGTCATCTGGCCGCCCTCCAATATCGCCCATCGTGGCCCAACAGCGCGCTGGATGGGGGGGGCGAGGGGGGAGATTTGCTGTACTTAAGCTGTTTTTGGACTCGCGCGCCTGGGTTGCCGGGATACGTGCATGCTGCGTGACGAGCGTCGTCGGGCACTTGATATTGTAGCTGAAGATGTTGAATGAAGTGTGTGGCAGTGTGGGTCGTCGGTTGTGCCCACCCACCCTCGCCTCAAAGCCGCCCCTCCCATCCCAGCCGCGGCATTTGGAGCGCGTCGTAGTGAACTCCTCCTTGATAGAGGAGATTCACGGTGCGCAGGCTCTCGCGGGCTTTTCCCTTGCTGGCGGGGCAGGGGAAGACGCTGATACGCTTGTAGCCCGCCAGACCGCCCAGCTGGCACTCGTACACGTGCACGTGCGCGCGCTTGAGGCGCGCGAAGGCGGCCATCTCGATGGCGCCACCCCAGGCTGCGGGCGAGAGCATCTGCCGCGCGTACGCTTCAACAGACAGGCCGCTATCCCAATGCACCCAGTCGCTGACGGGCGTGTCCGCGATGCGCTCCTCAGGGTGTTGCCGCACCCACTCGGACAGCTCTCTTCGGAGCCGCGAAGCCGAGCCAGGAACCACGTCTCCGAGGCCGTACATCAGGCTGTGAAACAGACAGGACCCGTCGCCAGGCTGGCGTACCACACGGGCGAAGAAAACCACCTGGTTGCCACCGGGGGACTCGGCCAAGGCGGCCGTCACGTTGCTGCGTTGAACCGCATCCGGATGTGCTGCGCGCTCCTTCGGATAGTGCGGGCACACGTCCGTGTCGTGGTCCCCGTCGCACTTGCCGCACAAGCCGTTCACGTCACGCTTTCCGGATGCTACAGCGGCAGCAGTGGGCGTGCGGGTGGCTCGCAGCGCAGAAGAGGAGCGTGCTTCCTGGCCCAGCCCTTTGGCGCGAGAGGCGCTGAAAGGCACAGGGTAGCCCGGCGCGCCGCGTCTCCGCCGGGCCAGGGCGAAGGAGAGCCCCCCTCGCGCGCCCACGTCCGACTCTTCATCCCGCTCCCCACCACGGCCGCGCTGTGAGGGCTCCTCCTCCTCCTCCTCCCCGCTGTCGTACAGCGCGGGACGCTGAAAGCATAGCAGCATGGTGCGCGGCGCAGCACTTGCCACTCGCCGCGTGAGCAGCAGCTTCTGATGAGCGCGAACAGCGTTGCGACTAACCAAGCGCCCTCCGCCAATGCTATAGCTATCCGCCAGCGTGAACTCGCGCCAGGCGCTGCACTGCCGCTGACGTTGTAACGGGCGCGGAGGCGAGGGCGGGCACGGCGCAGGCGGAGGAGGGCGCAGCGAGTGTTGGGGGCTGTGCGGTGTGGTGCGCGCGCGGCGACGAATGCCCCACAGGGATGCGGCCTACTTGCAGTGGCTGCGAGCCAGTGGCGTGCAGCTGAGCGGTGTCACGCTGGCTCAGTTTGACGGCACTGGCCGAGGCGTAGTTGCGCTTCGCACGCTACAGCCTGGCGAGACGGTGGTGAGCGTCCCAGATGGACTCGTACTCATGGCGGACAGCAGCGTTGCCGCGGCTGCGCTGCAGACGGCAGGCTTGACCGCAGAGGTACGTTTGAGCGAGCCGCCGCAAGCTTTTACTCGCTGACTGGTGGCGCAGGAAGTGAAGCCTCGAGCTCGCTCCGAAGCTCTGGTAATTGCGGTCATGGCGGAGCTGGCTGCGGGCTCCTCATCGCGTTGGGCACCCTATCTGGTGCGTAGTTGTGTCGGCCCCGAGTTCTCCGGCCTCTCACAGCACTTTGTGCAGGCTGCGCTGCCGCGCCACGACGAGCTGCACGTGCCCGTGCTCTGGAGCGCTGGCGAGACCGGGCAGCTGCGCGGCACCGCGTGTGAGCTGAGGCTGGGAGGCGGCGGCGGCTCAGGCTATGAGCTTCCAAGCGACACCCGCACCGCCTGGCAGACCGTGGTTGCGCCCCTGGCTGCGCGCGAGCCGCGGCTGCGCCTGGCTGGCGAGCGTGCGCACGCGCACGCGACTGCGCTGGTTGCCGCCTATTCCTTCACTCTCGGCCAGGCGCGCATACAGGCCATGGTGCCCTTCTGGGACGCGCTGAACCACGTTCACCCGGAGCGCGCATCCGTGCGGCTGCACCACCGCGCGGATGCCGGGCGCCTGGACATGGTGGTCGTGCGCGCCGTGGCACGCGGAGAGCAGGTCTTCAACTCATACGGTCCGCTGGGCACGAGCGAGCTGGTGCGTCGCTACGGCTTCGCGGCGCCGGAGGGGAACCCTCACGACAGCGTGGATGTCACTGCGGCTGAGCTGCTGGCTGCTGCGCGGCACGTGATGGGCAGCCGCGCGCAGGTCCAGCTGGCGCACAGCTGCCGACTCGCAGGCGATGGCGACGGCACGCTCTTCAGGCTACCACGCAGCGGAGTGCCGCCGCCGGCGATGGTGCTGGCCATGCGCGTGCTGTGCGCGGGCGGGGCGGAGGGCGGGGCGGCAGCGAGGAGTCTCAGGCGGGGCCTGCAGCCGCCACCGATGGCCCCCGCGGACGCTGCTGCGCTGGACGCCCGCGTGGCTGACGCATTTCAGTGGCTCGCAAGGAGCGCCCAGCGTCAGCGGAGCCGGGACGCCGAGGCGCGGCAGCACGCCCCTGGCGCCGCTGCCTCTGCTGTGCACCGCCACTCGCTCGCGGCTCGCGTGCGCGACTCGGAGTGCCGCTGCTTCGCGACGCTGGCTGAAAATTCCGCGCGCGGGGTGCACCTGCGGGTGGATTCGCGCACTGCTGCTGCGCTGTGGAGGCGCTGCATCCGCAAGGCATCCTTTCGGCACGTCGTGGCTGCCCGCGCCAAGTGCCCGCGCCCGCCGGACCTCACCTCGCCGCGCGTGCTGCGCAAGCTGTGCCTGGCGGGGCTGGTGCGCTTCAAGCCCCCGCCCAGCAAGAGCGCGGCGCCCGGACAACGAGGACAACGAAGAGCGCTGCCCCCCTGCTGCATCAGCGGCGCATGCGGCGCGCGCTGCAGCGTGCGCGGACCATTCACGATGCACGCTGGATGACTCTTGCCATTCAGAACTTAGCGCGCCGGGGCCGCCCTCGTCTCGCGTTGCCAGCTGGCGTTTTGTGTCGGACGAAATGTGCGTCGGCGCTGGCCCACTCGCCTTCGCTCGCCTTCTGCGTCATGCGTGCCACGCGCGGTGCGTGTCTGCGGCGCGGTTGCGCGCGTGCGTGCGTCAGAGGACTGACACGCCCGCACATGTGCCTCCGTCACCAGACGCTGCCCTCCGCTCGTTGCGCGCCAGCGCCTCGCTCCTCTCCGCCTCTGCGTCTCGCGTCGAGGGTACGCTCCTCGCTGGAAATGGCCGGAACGCTGCGGTCTGGCTCCCGGCCTGCCCGCCTGCCTGCATGCGGAGTGGTCTGCCGCGATCCACCACTCACTGTGCTCGCCTTTGCAGCGCCCTCGCGCCTGCCTGCCAGCGCTGCGCGCCTGGTGCGCGAGATGGCGAGCGGCGCCCCGAGCGCGACGGACGGGAAGGGCGAGGCGTATCGCGTGGGTGAGAGCAGCAACATCCGGTGGCACGAGGGCGCGGTGAGCCGCGAGGCGCGCGAGGCTTCGCTGGGCCAGAAGGGCTGCGTGCTGTGGTTCACGGGGCTGTCGGGCAGCGGCAAGAGCACGGTTGCGTACACGCTGGAGCATGCGCTCCACAGCCGGGGCCACCACGCCTTTGTGCTGGACGGCGACAACATCCGCCACGGCCTCAACAAGAACCTGGGCTTCACCGCCGCGGACCGCACGGAGAACATCCGGCGCATCGGCGAGGTGTCCAAGCTGTTCTGCGACGCGGGGCAGCTGTCCCTGGTCTCCTTCATCTCCCCCTACCGCACCGACCGCGACGCGGTGCGCGCGCGCGTGGGCGACCGCTTCGTGGAGGTGTTCATGCGCATCCCGCTGGCCGTGTGCGAGCAGCGCGACCCGAAGGGGCTGTATAAGGCTGCGCGCGCGGGCAAGCTCAAGGGCTTCACCGGCATCGACGACCCCTACGAAGAGCCCACGCAGCCGGAGCTGGCCATCACGGTGGCTGGCGAGGACGGCGTGATGGCCACACCGCAGGCGATGGCGGCGCAGATCATCGAGTTCCTGGAGCAGAAGGGCTTTCTGAAGGGCCAGTGAGCCAGGGCGAGAGGCGCGCATGTGGCGGTTCAATTATGCGGATGCCTGCCTGAGGAGGTGTGAGCCTGGTCGCTTTCTCAGCTACTCATCGCTCACTCTTTGTCACTCGCGCTCGCTCACTGCATTGCTCTGCACGGCCGCGGCCAGCGCCTCCGCCCAGGCGGCCACGAAGCCGAGCGAGCGAAGGTAGTGAGCGCCAGCCCCAACCTGCCCCGACGTGCACGACGATGCCAGGGCGCTCTGCAGGTCCCCCGCCGTGTAAATTTCCTCCTCCGCCAGCCAGGCGCGCATCTTGCCCACGCCGGGGTGGCCAGCCGAGAAGACGCGGCGCAGCAACAGGTCGATGGGGACGGCGACTGGTGCGCTCGACTCCGGGCTGGGCTCTGATTCGCTCTGCTGCGCGCTCACGGCAGCCACGGGTTGCGCGGAGTGCATGGCCACGCCGTAGCGGCGGGTGGGCGGCGCGTCAGTGTCCCCAGGCTGCGGGAAGGTGGACTGCTCCAGGACCAGCTCCTCAGCGCCATCCTCCGAGATGCCCAGGCGGCGCAGACCGTTGGAAACGTCCGGGTGGTAGCCAGCCTCCTGTTCGCGCGCAGGGGCGAGCGGTGAGCACCTCAGGGAGGACAAAGCATGCTGCAGACTCTCCAGGGAGCAGCCAGCGCGCACACACGGAGCGCGCACCACTCGGCGGCGGCGATGCACGCGCTCCGCCACGTACTGCACCCAGGCCGCCTCGCGCTGCGCCTGCGGAGCGCGTCGCGTTCAGAGAGGGGTGACCGTTCGCACGCTGCGCTTGCAGCAACGCCCGCGCCTGGCTCAGCTGCTCCTCCTCGCTCGCCTGCTCCTCCTGCGTCGCGCTCGCCTCCCAGGCGCGCGGGTAGAGGTACTGGTCCCCGCGGAGGGTGTTGGTGGAGGGCGCCGAGCGACGCGACGCCTCCGTCTGCTCGCGTCGAACATGGACGCGACACAGGGTGGGCGGCGCGCGTCAGAGCTGCGCTTTGGCTGCTTGCACGCACTCGTACGCGCCTGGCGCGTGAGCTCTGCGCAGTACTCCAGGACCTGCACGCTCAGAGTGAGTGCGCACTGCGTGAGCAGACGCCCCTCCAGCACAGAGCAGCGCGGCTCCCTTGCACCCTGCGCCGCGGTACTGCTCGCAGCCCGGAGCGCGTGCGCGCGCGTGCGCGGCGCGAGCGTGCCGGTTGGAGTCGGTGCTGTCTCGTCGCTTCACCGGAGCCAGCTGCCGCACGCTCAACGCAAACGAGCGGCCGCCACGCGCCTCGTACAGCATGGGCCCCTTCTCGGGATTCCGGCACGGCATGGCGAGTGTCAGCTTGTCGTGACCGCCGCGCGGTGCTCGGCGTGTGATGAAGTCATCTGGATCGTCGAACTCCATCACAGCGCGTGCGTAGCGCCGAGGACTTTTCAGCACCGATAAGCTGCAGAATAGCGCGAGCGAGCGAGAGAGACTCGGGGCGTCAGGTGGCCCCGCCTGTACCAAGAATCAGAGCGCGACCCCCGCTGGTGCTGTCTCGTGTGACAGCTCAGCGCTGTGACATGCCGCAGCGTTTGCTTGGCGTGTCAGAAACAACTATTGCACGGGTTGTTAATGGCGTTCGCGCAGAGCTTGCTGCGGTGCAGATCGACTCTCGGCAGCAGCAGGACGCGTTGGCTCGCTTGGAGGAGCAGGTGTCACTCCTGCAACGCGGCTTTGTCAGCCTGGCCAGCGCCTTCTCCGAGGAGCTGTCTGTGGTCAGCCAAGAGGCCGCAACCAGGCGCACAGAGTCGGAGGAGCTGCGCAGCGTGACCAAGGCGCTGGAGGCGCGCCTGTCGGAGGGTGCTGTTCACGCCGAACTGGGAAGTCAGCAGGTTGCCCGGCGGGTTCAGACGCTGCACATGCAGGCTGAGGAGGCTGACAGGGCGCTCGCACACGCGCTGTTGGAGCAGCACCACGCCTCACTGAAGGCCCAGAGCTCCCTGGAGGCTCGTCTCGCTGCCGCGGAGGACGCGTTGGAGGCGCAGAAACAGGCGCAGGTTGACGCCGCTGCGCAGGCGAAGAGCACCGGTGCCGTCACCGACGAACTGTCGGTGCAGCTATCAGCCATGGCGACGCGACAAAGCCAGCACGCGCAGCAGATTATGAGCTGCATCTCACTTTCGAGTGAGGAGGTGAGCGCCGCAGTTGACCTGGCCTCACGCGCAGAGTCGCGCGCAAACGTCGCCGCTGCGGCACTGAGCGCTCAGCACGACGCGCTGTGCCGCGCCTCTGGCGTCTTCGCAGCCGCGCTGCACATCCCGTGCCCGCTGGCGCAGTCGGCGGAGCTGGCAGCAGTCGACGAGCTGCTCACGAGCTGCTCACCTCGCCGCAGGCGCCGCGCTATTTATCAAGCTGAAGCGCCGCCTGTGCCAAAGGCGCGCGCACTTGCCCCTGCGCCCCGCCTGGCCGGCATGCACAGTCTAAGGCCATGCTCTGCCGCCCCAGGCTGCGGAGGGCTATCGAGCGCCCCCTGGAGGTTGGTGTGACGGGCAAGGGCATTGATGCAGTCACCACGGAGCTGTGCGTCACAGCCCCGATGGACGCGGGTGGCCACGCCAGACCCAGAGTGTTGTTGGGTACGCCGCGCCATGCCCTCCATTTCGCTACCCCTCGGTCGGGCATCCTGGCTGTTGGCCCCACTTTCAACATCCACCGCTACAGCGAAGACCGCGTGCCCGCGGGCGCCGTCTTGGTGGACCTGCTGCGCATGCTGAGGCGCGAGAAAGACCCGGAAAGCCGCAAGCAGATGGTGATTCGCAAGCTGGGCATGGCGGGGGCGGCCGCCATCTCCACGGAGGCTGCGGAGATGTTGGTCGATGCGCAGTTTGCCGCGATCCTGGCGGGTATCGAAGATGCTGCACCAGCCGTCGCGGCGGAGAGTGAGGGAGTAGAGCACCTGTCCGTCTGCACCACGATGTACTCCGTGTAGAACACAGCCCACCCGCGCCACCGCCAACACACCTCAAGCGTGATGCCGTTATTCGTCTGGAGTCCGACCAGTCCGTCCCCACGCAGCAGGGCACGGAGCACCGCGCGTTCTCACCAGTTGTTGAGCACCGCTGAGACGGTCTTCTGGCGCACGTGGAATCGCGTGTGCAGCGCCGCTTTCGCCGCGTCGCTGCCCACGGCGCCCCCGAGCCAGTCGTAGACCTGCGCCACCAGCGGGTGCCCGCCCGGCTGCACCGCCCCGCCCTGCGCGTACAGCTGCTGCGCCTGCGCCAGCGCCTGCTGCGGGCTGAGCCCCGCAGGCGGCGCGCCCTGGCCGCCGCCGTTGAGGCAGCCCCCGGGGCAGGCCATCACCTCCACGTAGTCGAACTCGCAGGCGCCCTTCTTGATCTGACGCACCACCGTCTGGATGTTGCGGAAGCCGTAGACGGCGGCGAAGCGCAGGGGCCGCGCGGCGGGCAGGTGCGGCGGCGGGTGCAGGTGGAGCGTGAGGAAGTCGGCGTTGCGCAGCTGCGCCCAGGGCAGCGCCGCGTCCGGGGGCAGCTGCACGCCCCACAGCGCAAGGGCGGCGCCGCGCGCAGCCGCGTCCGCGTAGCCGCCGGAGCCGCCGCCGGGCGAGTTGTAGGGGCGCCCCTCTGCGTCCAGCGCCGTCCACTCCACGTCGCCGGCGGGCAGCTCCGCGTCCATCGCGTCCGTCGCATCAATCTCACCAACCTCGCCCTGCCCGCCGCCCTCGCGCAGCGCCATGAGTTCGCTCCACACCTCTTCGGTGGTGAGCACGCAGTCCGTCTCGGCCACCCCTCCGCTGCCCTCCAGCACAAAGTCCTCGCGGCTCGCCTCCAGCTTCTTGTCGTAGCAGGGCATGACCGTGGCGTGGTACAGGCTGCGCGCCTCCACGCCGTGGCGGGGCGCCCAGAGGCGCTTGACCAGCGTCCCCATCACCGCCTGCGGGGACTTGACTGCGCTCAGGTGGCGCAGCACGGCCTCGCCGCACGACTTCTCCGCGTAGCACACCCACCCGGGGCAGGCGGAGGCGAGCAGCGGCAGCGGCCCCGCTGTGCGCAGTCGCTCCACCAGCTCCGCAGCCGTCTCCAGCAGGGACAGCTCGCGGCTCACCGCCGTGTCGAACACGCAGCGCGCGCCCAGCCGCGTCAGCAGCGCGTGCAGCGTCCGGGCAGCCTCGCCCAGCGAGCAGCCCAGGCGCGAGGCCAGCGCGGCGCGGCTCTGGGGGGAGACGGAGACAACCACGCACACGCTGCTGTCGCGCGCGCGGGCCAGGAACTCTTCGCTCGACTGGTGTTGTAGCAGCACGGTCTCGGCAGATGTGATGCAGCCACTGCGCGAGCGTCAGAGGGAAGACAGACCAGCGGGCGAACGAAACACGCGCCTGCAAGCAAGGCAGTCGTGCAGGCTGACCTTCACGGCAGGCGGCGCAGCGACGACAGGCTCCTGCACCGCGATGCCTCGCGCTGGTCGTCGGGAGAACTGCACGGCGCCAACCTGTGGACGGCGGTGAGCGACTGCGAGAGGCGTCTTCACACTGCGAGCCTGCCAGCGCGACTCCCACCTCGCTATCGTCCGCGCTCACGCTCACCGGCCCAGCATGCGCTTGCAGCGCGACGACGCAGGAATTGCTGGGCGCAATGTAGTCGCTGATGGAGTTGAGCCGCACAACGCCCGAGAAGGACATGGTACAGCAGGCGCCGAAGACAAGCGAGTGTGATGTGAGGACAGCAGGGCGCGGGTGGGAAATCGCGTGTCGGACGAAAACACCGCCGCCGGGCGTCCGTCCGTCCGACACTCCGACAGGGGAAAGAGATCTGTCGTGGTCGCGAGGCGGCGGCGTGCGCGCGTGTCCGCGCTGTGTATGCTGCAACGCGTAGCATTGCGCCGTTGTCGTCCTGGATGAGTCAGCAGTAGACAACGTCTTGGTCCGCGTCCAAGAACAGTTCGTTTCTCAATACGCACCCGCCCTTCCAGCTCCCGCTTCACGCACCCTCACACGACCAGCAGCATGAAGCCCGAGGATCTGAAGGCGCAGGCTTCGAGCGCCGCCAAGAAGGTGCGGTTTCGTTGTGCATCTTCTCGTCACGAGCGATTTCATTCGCTGCCCTCTGCACAGGTTGAGGAGAAGGCGAAGGAGGTCACCAAGCCCGGCGAGGAGGGCACCATGGACAAGGTCAAGCATGTGCGTGACCCCCTGCACCCGTTGCTTTCTTGGACACACCCTCGTTGGTCGACGTCACTCTCTGCGCCTGCTCCGCGCCGATCCCGCTTGACGCCCATCGTACCCGCCCAGCTGGCGACGGATGCCAAGGAGAGCCTCGAGCACGCTGTGCACAAGGTCGGAGAGGTGTGCGTGGGGCTTCTCCCGTGGAGCGTCCCGTGCTTGCTCACGCTCTGCGCAGGCGCTGCACATGACCTCCGAGGCGAAGAAGTAGGCGCACATCCGCCGTGGTCTGTGTGCGGGTAAGCTGAGCAGCAGCGCAGCAGCAATGGACGCACAACGCCCGCTCCCTGCCCGTGCAGTCAAAGTCCTTGTGTTTCAGTCTGGCGCGTCCCAGTTCTGCTGCTGCTGCTCGCCGCCCTGCGCCACGTCGCCGCCGCGCATGGCCGCCCACTCGTGCTGCCACTCTGGCGGCATTTCCTGAAACTCGGGCCGTCCCGCCTGCGCCTCAGCCTCCTGCCCCCACTCCACGTCCTCCTCCTCGTCAGAGTCCCCGGCTTCGTGCAGCAGCCCCTCCGCGCCGGGAGGCGGCTGCGCGCGTGGCCGCGGGTGCTGCGCGCCACGCGCTGCGTCCGGCCTGAACAGCGTCTCCAGGAAGAGCAGCACAGCGTTGCGCTGCCCCGCCGCACCGCCCCCGGCAGCCCCCTCCACGGCCGCGTGCAGCTGCTGGCGCTGCGCCGCGGGCAGTCCCGCCACGATGTCCGCCAGCGCCTCCTGCTCCATCAACGCAACCGCCTGCGGCTGCGGACGGCGCAGGAAGGGATTGTCCTCCGGTGGCAGATTGCGCGTCACAGCGTCGCTGAAGTTCTGCACGGCCAGGTGCGCATACGCGTTGCGCTCTCCAGCCGGAAAGGCCTGAGCGCGCAGCAGCGCCCAGTCCACACCCGCGCCCGCGCGCGCGGCGGCCACGGCCTGCATCGCGCCAGCCTTGAGCCACGCCTGCGCGGCTGCGGGGCGCCACAGGGAGTGCTGCCGCTCCACAAACAGCGTGTTCAGGTGCTCCAGACTGGCGCTCCCCCCTGCGTCTGCGCCCTTGAACGGCGCAGCCTCCATGGCGCGCAGCCACTCGCCGTCCATGCTGAGCGCGTTGGCGGCGCTCAGGTGCTCCACCAGGCGCACCAGCGCAGCCGGGTGCAGCAGCATGGCGTCGCGCAGGCGCTCCTCAGGCCACGCGTGGCCCGCGCCCCCAGCGCCCTCCGCGCCGCTCTGGCGCTGCGTCCAGGCCGCCAGGGCCAGGGAGTAGGCGTAGGAGGGGAGGGAGGGCAGGGCGCCGTCGGCGAAGGATGCGCCAAAGCGCAGCAGCCAGGGCGCCTCGCCGCAGCGCAGCGCGTAGTAGTCCACGCACTGCAGCACGCCCAGCGGGTCGCTGGGGTCCAGGCACAGCAATAGCTTGCAGCACTCCAGGGCGGTGCGCACGCATCCCTTGCGCCCCAGCACGTTGACGTGTCTGAAGAGCGCGTCGAAGAAGGGCGCGTTCTCGGGCAGCGACCCCTGGCACCGCGCGCAGCCGCCAGCCAGCGCCCCCGGCAGCAGCGGGTGCCAGGCTACCTCGCAGGCGTAGAGGGCGCGCTCCAGCAGCTCCGCGCTCTTGGCCGCCTCGTTGGTGTAGCCGTACAGCTCGGACAGCGACAGCAGCGCTTGCACGTGGTACGGCGTGCGCGCAAGCAGCTCCACCAGCCGGTTGGGGTCGCTGGACTGGACGCAGGCGTTGAAGTCCGCCTGCACGCCCTGCCACGCGCTGCTGTGCGCAAAGCGGAAGCGAGGCTCGCCCGGCGGGGAGTCGCAGCACAGCTCCATGGACAGACCCGTGCCGCCGGTGTGCGCGGGCCACGACTCCTTGGCACGCGCCAGCACGCCGCCGCGGGAGCGCAGGTGGCGCGTGGGGGCGCCGCGGCGACGACCGGCGGCCGCGGCGGGCGCGGCACCCGCAGCCGCAGCAGCTTGCAGCACGGTGCCGCCGAAGATGCGCCGCATCTCCTCCTCCGCGCGCAGGTGGCGCACGTCCACGCCCAGCAGCGGCGGGGCGCGCGGGGTTAGGGCGGAGTCGCTGTGAGGTGCGTCTGAGCGCTGCGCTGGGCTCAGCCCGAGCTCCCTCAGCGCAGAGTCGATCTCGTCATCAGCCTCCTCGGGCGCGCCAGCACGGCCCTTCTTGCCGCCGCGCTGCGCAGAGGCGCGTCAGAGGCTGAATAGAGCAACACAGCGAAATCTCGCACCTTCTTACGCCTTGCCTGGCTGGCACTGCCCGTCTCCGCCTCAGCCTCCTGCGGCGGGGGCGTGGGCGGGGGCGCAGCGGGCTCCTCCTCCTGCTCCTCCTCCTCGTCCTCGTCGTCGCCAAGCAGCGCAGCAAAGGCGTTCCTCGGCGCGCTGCGCAATGGCGCAGCCTCCTCCTCCTCCTCCTCCTCAGCACCTTCCTCAGCCTGGGCCTCAGCCTGGGCGCGCGCAAGCTCCTGAGCAAGCCGCAGGCGCTGCAGCTGGCGAGCCGCCATCTGATATGGAGCGAGCTTGTGAGCGAGGTGGTGCGCGCCCTTATCACAGACGGACACGGGCGGAGAGGATTGCGAGCAGCCTCACTGCCTCAGCCACGTACGACGGACGTTGATAGAATGAGGCGCGCGAGCGAGATAGATGTGTCGGGCTGTCTGAAGCGAGATAGATCGTACTGGTGCTTCCGTTCAAGGAGTATGAGTATTTTTTTGTCAATTCCGGGAAGTTCCGCCCGCTTTGGCAAAGGCGGAGGCAAAGGCGGAGGCGGAGGCAAGATGCGCAGTCGGCCGTCACAGTCCCGCTGTCGCAGCCGCAGTTTAGGGTAGAGATGCGAAAGAAGAAGAAAAATGCCTTCTCTAGATAAATGACTTTGAGGCCGGCCGCCCTCGGGGCCTACGGATTGCGCAAGTCGCCCTTTTTTTGCGCCTGCGGCGCGGGAAAGGGCGTGCGTGCTGCACTTAGGGTGTGCGTGCTAAACCCAAAAAGTTGCGCCTTCACGGCTTCAAACTCCCCTCTCACGGCGCGCAACTGTTGCTGCAAATCAGCGGCTGAGGGTCCCGCCACGTCGCCAGCGCCCGGTAACGGCAGGGGCGGCGGGGGCAGCACAGGCCCAGAAGCCGGCGGCTGGGGTTGCGGCGCGAGCTTCAAGAACTTTGCCATGACGCCTTGCATGCCGGGGTCGGCAGCGCGCTTCACCGTCCCAGGCGCCACTGCGTCGTCCGCGACCCAGACGTGCGTGTCAGCGTGCTCCGTCTGCACGTGCGGCGCAAGGCTAGTGCGGCGCGACAGCAATACAGCGCAGCCCGCCACCGGGCACACCACAGGTTCGACGCTCCGCGGAACACGAGCTGCGCCCTCGTGAAACGGCGCAGCGCGCACGCTCCTGGCGGAGATAGCGATACGGCTATCCGCGACAGCAGCGCCACCGACTGCGCCGC
>Ga0208951_1000217_pt1 | contig 25585 bp, 23 predicted proteins | sample GreLakmeMI27MSRF_FD_187702 | JGI IMG/M metagenome (GOLD analysis project Ga0208951, IMG submission 187702) | Freshwater lentic microbial communities from great Laurentian Lakes, MI, USA - Great Lakes metaG MI27MSRF (SPAdes) | ecosystem: Environmental > Aquatic > Freshwater > Lake | place: Great...
CTCTGTTTGGCTGCGGCGCTCACGCGCTCGTCTGCCGTGCGCCCAGAAGCACCAGCTGCTGCGCTGCAGCGAGTGGGCCTGCCCGCAAGCCCGCGCCGCGCTGGCTGCCAACTGCGACGCGGAGGGTCTCACTGCGCTCGCGCTGGTGCTGCGTCGAGAAGCAACCTCAGCGGCGCTTCGCAAGGACCACTTTTTCCACATTGCGCGGTTTTGGGGCTACTCCTCCGACATCTGGTGCGTGCACGCCCTCTGCACGCGTCCAGGCGACGAGCAGAAACTGACTGCTCTCTGACCGCCTTGCGCGGTACCAAGGAAGCCGAGACCGCGGCTGCAGGAGCAAAGGCCTGCTACAAAGCGACCCCGCACGAGCGCCGGATAGACTCGCATGCGCCAATGTAAATAGATGAACGGGGAGGAGGTGTTCGACCGTGATGCGTCGCAACCCGTCGCTTCGGCACTCGATGCTCGCCCGCTCGCTGGTCTCGTCTCCGCGCCTCGTTCGCGCCTGCAGCCTGCGCGCTCGCCGCGCGTCCGTGCAGTGCACCATGGGCTTCGAGAAAGAGCTCCTGGCCGCCGGCAGCGGCGCAAAGCCAACGCGCGGACAGACGGTGACGGTGCACTGCACCGGCTACGGCAAGAACCGCGACCTGGCGGTCCCGTTCTGGAGGTGCGCTTGGCTGCGTGAGGCCGCGTGAGTCCAAGGGAGGGCGCTTTGGAACGTTGCTGGGACATGCTCTCGCTCACAGCCTCTTCTCGCAGCACCAAGGATGCGGGCCAAAAGCCCTTTACCTTCCAGATTGGTCTGGGCTCCGTCATCAAGGCACGGCGCAACGCCGCAGTGCCAACGTGCAAACGTGCCCGGGACTCACGCCTCACGCAGGCGTGGGACGAGGGGGTCGCCACCATGCAGCTCGGCGAGCGCGCGAAGATCACAGCGACGCCAGACTATGCGGTGCGTTAGTCGCGGAGAGCAGACGACAACGCGTTTGCCCTAACAACTTCCTCGCAGTATGGCGCGGGTGGCTTCCCGGCCTGGGGCATCATGCCCAACAGTACGTTGATCTTCGAGATTGAGGTGCTTTCAATCCAGTAGCTGTAAGCATCAGTGGTTCAGTCCCTCCGTTTGGCCAAAGGCTTCTCTGCGAAGCGCACGCCCTCCCATCCCTGCGCCCTGAATGCCCGGATGTTCTTGTGTGAACTGCCTGCGGGCGTGGCCAACACCTCCTGGTAGTGCTGCGCGAACAGACAGAGCGTTTCGTCCACGTTCAACCCGTGCAGCGCGGCAAAGGCGAGCACGCGGCAGGCGCCCTCGTTTGCGCCCGCAGGGTTCAGCTGCGGCGAGGCGGACCCCACGCCGGTGCTATATTCCGTGGAGGTGAAGGTGTAGCAGTCGGAGATCAGCGCTAGCAGCTCCTCAAAGACCAGACCCGCAGGGGGGACCGTCTGGCCACGCACACGCGCCAGCATCGCGTCCACTCGAGCGCGACGAGCAGCCGCTGCGGCGTTGGTGGGCGCAAAGGCCGGCGGCGGCGGCGGCGGCTCGCTGGAAGGAGGTCCAGCCCTGGAAGAGAGCAGGGAGTCGGCCACACGCTCCTTCCAGTCTGAGGACGCGCCGGTGTCGCCCTCTGTTGCGCCTTTGGCCTTGTTGACGATGCCGAGGACGCTCTTGCCTAACACCAGAGCGGTGACAACGTCGGCCGCCACCAGAATGCCTCCCAGCTTGGCCACTTTCGCAAACAGGGGCTGCTCCGCCGCCTCGCTCACCGGCTCTGCAGAAGCTGGCTGCGCGCGCGCCACCAGCAGCGCGGGCAGCGTCAGCAGAGCGACGCGTCGTGCGGTGGACCCGCGCTGCGACTCTGCTGGCGCCTGCGCCTGCGCGCGAGCTGGATGCACACGCACACGCTCGCGCGTAACGCCCACACGCGACTGCGCGGCACAGAGCAGCGCCATTGTACAGCGCAGCGGAGGAGTGCACGCAGAGAGGGCCCAAAAAGCGCAGCAAACAAAAAGCGCTGGGCAGTCCCCCCGCGACCAGCCTTTTCGCGCCCTCCAAAGGCGCATGGCGGCGCCGACGTCCCCCGCGTTTGCCAGCGCCGACGGCGGCGGTTTCACAGCCGCTGGTCGTCCCATTTGGGGGCTGACGTCGTGGCCTTTTCGCTTCCTGTTCCACCACGCCAGCAGACTGGTGAGCGCAGGCAACCTTCGTCGGTTGGAGCCCAGCGACTTGTATGACGCGACAGAGCTGGACGTGGGCAAGGTGCGACCGGTTGGAGCGGCAGGCACCACGGTAGCACCACCGTGTGGGCGGTGTGTGGCCGCCGGCTGGGCACCTCAGCCCCTCTGACGCGCCTGCTGCACGCGGCCGCACGCTCGCCGCCGCGTGCTTTGCGCCTGGGTCTCCTCCTGGCGCGCGGCGCCGCGTTGTGCGCTCTCGCGCGCCCTCATGACATCGCAAGGCTCACAACGCTTTCACCCCACCCTCAGCTTGCCGCCGAGTTTGACCGCGACTGGGCACACCAACAGACCCTGCCCAACCCCAGCCTGTGGGCGGCACTCGCCCCGGGCTCTGCCCGAGTGCTGACGCTCACTGGCGGGCTGCACCTCATCTCGGTGGCAGCGCAGTTCGCCTCCCCGCTGCTCCTGCAGGAGATCGTCGCCGGACTGGCCTGCGTGCCCTCCGCCAGCAGCAGCTGCCCGGACGTGAGCGTGTTGTACGGCTACGCCGCGCTGCTGGCCGCTGCGTCCGTGGTGTACAACATCGTGGCTTCACACGAGCGCATCCTGCTCGCCGTCTTCGCGCTGCGCTTCAGAGGCAAGCTCATGGCGGCGGTGTACCGCAAGACGCTGCGCCTGTCCAGCGGCGCGCTTGCGGAGGAGAGCGCCGGTCGGATTGTGACGCTCATGAGCAACGACGCGCAGAAGCTGCAGGAGTTTTTCCCAACCATCCACGAAATATGGGCGGCGCCCCTCCTCATCGCCGCCGCCATTTGGTTGCTTTACCGGGTTTTGGCTTGGAGCACCTTCATCGGCCTCGCCGTCATATTCCTCCTGGTACCTCTCACCGGATTCACCGCGGGCAAGCTGTTCGGCCTGCGCCGCGGCCTGGTGGCGCTGGCGGACAAGCGCGTGAGCCTCATCAGCGAGGTGATCAACGGCATGCGGGTCATCAAGTTTTACGCCTGGGAAACCTCCTTCGCGGAGCGCATTGCAGCCATCCGGGCGGAAGAGATCAACACCGTGTGGCGCGTGGCCAAGATCAGCGCCCTTTTTGGCGTGTTGCTCTTTGCCGCACCCGTTCTCATCGGCGTCGCCGCAATCGGAACATACTCGCTGACGGAAGGCACGCTCACCGCGGCGCGACTGTACACGGCATTGAGCTGCTTCAACCTGATTCGCTTTCCGCTGGTGTTTCTGCCGTTCATCATCATCAGCTTTTTGAACGCCAAAGTGGCGCTGGAGCGTCTCACCGAGTTTCTGGTGGCCGACGAGGCGGAGGCGGAGGAGAGCGGCGACGGCGGCGCCCAGGCGGCTGGCGAGCGGGGGCGGATCGTGGTGTCTGGACCTGCGGAGTTCCACTATCCGCAGCCCAAGCCCAAGAAGGAGGACCCCGCCAAGGAGGCAAAACCGGGTGCCAAACCGGATGCCGCAACGCCGGATGCCAAGACGGCCGCCCCTGCCGAGTCGCCCTCGCGCGCCGACGCGCTGGCACATTCTTCAGCGGACGGGCTTGCTGACGCCGCCTCCGTGGACATGGACTCTCCCAGCGCCCCCTTCCGCCTGGTCAACGTGTCGCTGGACATTCCCCCGGGCTCGCTGGTGATGGTCATTGGCCCCGTCGGCTCTGGGAAATCCACCCTCCTGGCTGCTCTCAACCGCTACCTCATCCGCGACGCTGGGGACGTCACCGTCATCGGAAGCGTGGCGTATGTGGCTCAGACCGCCTGGATCCTCAACGCGACGGTGGAGGCGAACATCCTGTTCGGACTTGCCATGGACAAGCCGCGCTACGCCGCCGCACTCGCCGCCGCGCAGCTGAGGCCGGACCTGGCCATCCTTTCGTTCGGTGACCAGACGGAGATCGGGGAGCGGGGTGTCACGCTCTCTGGCGGCCAAAAGCAGCGGATCAGCATCGCGCGCCTCATCTACGCCCAAGCGGATGTCAACCTGCTGGACGACCCGCTGAGTGCGGTGGATGCGCACGTGGGTGGCGCGCTGTTCGAGCAGTGCTTGAAGGGGTGTTTGGCTGCCAAAACGCGAGTGCTCGTCACCAACGCGCTGCAGTATCTGCCCCAAGCTGACCTCATCGTCGTCATGGAGGCCGGGGCTGTGCGCGAGGTGGGCACCTTCGCGCAGCTGCGCGAAAAGGGCACCGACTTCGATGCCCTCTGTGCGGCGCATGAGATAGACGCCGACGACGAGGAGCCCGCTGCTGCTACCGACGCCGGCAAGAAGGCTGGCGCCTCTGCGCGGGTCAGCTTGGATGGGCGGCGCGCAAGCATGGACGGGCGGCGCGCAAGCATGGATAAGAGGACCAGCCTGGACAAGAAGGCTCCTGTGGTTGATGGCGCAAAGAAGGGTTCCGACAACAACTTGACTGGCGATGAGAGCCGCTCTGAGGGGCGCATCAGCACAGAGGTATATGTGACATATGCGCGCGCGGCAGGCAGCGCTGCGGTGCTGGGGGTGGTCGCCTTTTCCTTCTGCTGCGAATACGGCAGCAAGAGCTTTCTGGATGCCTGGCTGGGCTTCTGGGCGGCTGACCGCTACCAGTGGACCCGAGACAACGACACAAACTTCTACCTGCTGGTCTACGCCTGCCTGTTCCTGGCCAACTCACTCTTCACCTACGTCCGCTCACTCCTCTTCTACTTCTTCAGCATGCGCGCCTGCCGCAACCTGCACGCGCACATGCTGGCCACGGTGATGCGCCTGCCGCAGTCCTTCTTCGACAGCACACCCTCCGGACGCATCATCAACCGCTTCAGCCGCGACACCGAGGTGCTGGACGGCCTGCTGCCCATGGTGCTCATCCAGATGACGGGCTGCCTGTTCAACATCCTGACCACGTTCGTCATCATCAGCGTGGCTTCGCAGTGGTTCATCATCGCGTTGGTGCCAATCTTCTGGGCCTACCTCAAGCTCCAGCGCTTCTACATCCCAACAGCCATCGAGCTGCAGCGCATCGAGAGCACCACGCGCAGCCCCATTTACAGCGACCTGGGCGAGGCTGTGGCTGGCGTGGCAACCATCCGCGCGTACCGCCGCGGCGCGCACTTTACCTGCGCCGCGGACAAGCAGATCTACAAGAACGGCAACGCCATCGTGACGCAGCGCTTTGCGTCTGAGTGGCTCAACGTGCGCCTGCGCTTCCTGGGCACTGCAGTGAGCACGCTCGCAGCTTTCCTGGTCATCTCCGGCGGCGTGCCTGCCGGATTAGCGGGACTCACCCTGGTGTATGCGCTGGATGTGACCAAGTACATGGAGCACGGCACGGCGCAAGCCAGCGAGGCTGAGACGAAGATGAACAGCGTGGAGCGCATGCTCGAGTACGACGCGCAACCCAAAGAAGCCCCTCTGGATACCCCTCTGGTTGTGGCTGCTGCTCTGCCGCAGGGGTGGCCCCTCACGGGCGACCTCAGCGTGGAGAAGCTGGTGTTGCGCTACCGCCCAGAGCTGCCCGACGTGCTGTGCGGGGTTTCCTTCTCCGTTTCCTCCGGCCAAAAGATCGGCATCGTGGGCCGAACGGGCTCCGGCAAGTCCTCCCTCTTCATGGCGCTCTTCCGCATGGTTGAGCCCGTGAGTGGCCGGGTGCTGCTGAGCGGGCAGGACACCAGCCTTCTAGGTCTCCACGCGCTGCGCCGCGAAATGGCCATGATCCCCCAAGACCCATTCATGTTCGGGGGCAGCATTCGTCTGAACTTGGATCCGTTCGGAGAGCACAAAGACGAGGCGCTGTGGGAGGCGCTGGAGCGGGTTGGTCTGAAGACGACGGTAGAGGCGGACCCTAAGAAGCTGGAGATGGCTGTGGTGGACAACGGCGCAAACTTCAGCCTGGGCCAGCGTCAGCTGCTGTGCATGAGCCGCGCGCTACTTCGCAACGTGCGCATCTTGATGATGGACGAGGCCACCGCCAGCGTTGACCTGGATACGGACGTGCTCATCCAGCGCACTGTGCGCGACAACTTCGCCGCGTGCACGGTGCTCACCATCGCGCACCGGCTGAACACCATCATGGACAGCGACCGCGTTTTGGTGCTTGACGCTGGGGCGGTCAGGGAGTACGGACTCCCCTCGGAGCTGCTCAGCAAGGCAGGCGGCGACTTTGCGGGGCTGGTGGAGGGCACGGGGCGTAAGAACGCGGAACACTTGAGGAGACTGGCATCCTCTGGTGACCTCGCGCGACAGGAGGCGGCCTGAATGGTTTAATATAGATTCTCTGCTTGCTCCAGCGCCGGCAGCGCTGCCACCAGCCGCTGAATACAGGCAGTCTCTCAGGGCACAAGCACAAGCCGCCGATGACAGATGACAACATCGTTCCGGACAAAATTGTGCACTTTTGTGTCGCCCTCGGCTTCTATTTGCGCCTCCTGCGCGTGTATCCATGCCTCCGCGTCGCAGCGCGCGCCTGGTGGCGCTGGCCAAACCGCACTTCCAGCTCCCGTTCCCGCCCAACGTCGTCGCGCGCCTCTTCCGCTGCTGCCCCTGGACGCACGTCTGCGCGCGCGCGAGGTGTGCCGCGGCTGGCGGTTCTTCCTGAAGGGCGCCTGCTTCTGGCAGTTCCTGTTTTTCTCTGAGGCAGCGGCGGAAAGCCTGACGGTTGACCTAACCTGGGGACTCGTGCGCGCGGCCATCGCTCGCGCAAAGGGCACGCTGCACACGCTGAATCTGTCTGCCGTGCGTGACGTTCTTCTCTCGGCGCTGGGAGTGCTGGTGGCTGAGAACGGCGAGAGCCTGCGCTGGCTCAAGACGCCTAAAGCTCTCTTTCTCGGGGCAGAGAACGTGGCTCGCCTGCGTCAGGCAGCGCCGCTGTGCAAGCTGCTTTGCAACGTCGTGTGCGTTGGTGCCGAGGCTGTGGCTCTGCTGGGCTGCGAGCTGGTCTGCCCCTTCGATCTGCAAGTTGACGAGCTCGACACTGAGCAGCAGCAGACCGACTTCGCCGCTGCACTTGCAACGCGCAATGGGATCAGGGAGCTTTATCTAACTGGTGGGAATCTCGCAGGCGGTGCCGCACTTATGGATCTGGCACGCGCTATTGTTGCTGCTGGCGTTGGAAAAAGCGTCTTCTTCGAGAGCGGACTCACGCAGCTGGCGCTGCCCGCGCTGCCCCTGCTGCTTAGATCGAACGTCTTATGGCATTTTGGCATAAGCAACGATGGTGTTCCCCTCTTCACTGGCCCCGACCTCCTCGCCTTCTGCGACGCACTCCGAAGCAACTCCATCCCAGACGAGATCTTTCTACATAACTGCGATCTTTGGGCTAACCCGGCTGATGCGGGCATGGTGCTGGCGGCACTGGCAGCGCGCATTGAACTTGAACCCCACATTGAACTCAATCTGCCTGACAACAATGTGGGCGAGACACAGGAGGAGCAGTTCGCTTCCGGCACGCAGCTGGCGCAGATAATCACAGCGGCCGGGCTGGTGGCGCTGAATATATCTGGCTGCAACCTGGGCGAGGCTGGCCTGGGGCCCATTTTTCAGGCGCTGCCGCGGGCCTCCCGACTCTGGGGTCTGCAATTCGATAGCGATACACTCAGCTCCGAGTTCGCGCGAGATGTGGTCCTGCCGGCTGTGCGCGCCAACAACAGCCTGCGGAGCCTGACTTTCTGCAACGAGGACGAGGACGATCTGCTGCCGGAGCTCATCGAGGCGCAGAACATTGTCAAGGCGCGGAACTGACAGCCACAATACGATGCTAGATCCGGTCTTGTTCCAACAAGGAGGACGCGCAAAAGCGCACAAGCTCGCTGCATCCACACCGAATCGAATCGTGTGAGAATGCATATCGCAGCTCTCGCTTCCGAGCTTCGTCTCGCGCTCTAGCGTCTTCTGTTGTCGCGCACTCTTCTTCTCAAATGTCGTCGCCCAACAAGAGTGCAAGCCCCCCCCGCCCTCCCACTTCACGCGCGCTGGTGCATGCCCGCCTCTCGGGCGCCTCGGGCCGTCGCCCCAGCTGCGCTGCTGCTTCTGCTGTGCTGCGCGAGGCCCGCCCGGTCGCTGCCCGCCCTGCCGCGGTTGAGTAACCTCACCGTGTTCCACGTGAATGCCATCGACGCCGCCGCCGTGTGCAACGACGGCAGCCCCGGCGCGTACTACTACGCGCCCTCAAGCAGCGCCGCGGGCGCCAGCCAGTGGTTGCTGTACCTGGGGGGCCGCGACTGGTGCTATGACTACACGTCTTGCTCAGAGCGCCGGCGGTACTCGCCGAGCCTGATGAGCAGTCAAGCGTGGCCGTCCAGCCTCGCGCTGGGCGGCCTCTTCTCGCCGCTGTCGAAGAACCCTTTGGCGGGCGCCAACAAGGTCTTCTTGGGCTACTGCAGCAGCGACGCATGGACAGGGGACATAGGCGCAAGCACGGCGACGTTCGACTTCGCGTTTCGTGGACAACGCATCCTGAAAGCCGTGCTGTCCGCCCTGGCAACGCAGCACGGGCTGGGCGGCAGCGCGGTGCGCCAGGACAGGGTGCTTTTGGCGGGCGGTGCTGGAGGAGGTCGCGGCGCGCTGCTCTCCCTGGACTCGGTGTCTCACTGGCTCTCCGGGTCGACAACCACGCACCGCGTGAGCGTTCAAGGGCTCTTCGACGCCGCGTTGTGGGTGCCACTCTCACCTCTGGGCAACGCGTTGGCGAGCGCAACCCTTGCGTCGCAGGTGCAGCGCGCCATTGGTTTGTTCAACGCCACCGCGCTGCAGAGCACAGCCTGTCTGGCTGCGTATCCGGTGAGCACCGAGCAGTGGCAGTGCTTCTTTCCCTCCACTCGGCTGCCGTACGTGCGCACGCCGTATCTGTTGGCGCAGCCGCAGTTCGACAAGCCGCAGCTGCTGTGGGACTTGTCTGGAGCTCTGCCTCCGTACGACACAGCCCAGAGCGCGTTCGCCGAAAGCTTCGCAAGCGCAGTCGCAGCCGCCTCCGCCGCCGCAGTGGCGAGCCCCAGCAGCTCCAACGGTCTCTTCTCGCCGGCGTGCTTCAAGGGCCCCGTCACGCTTAGCCCACAGCTGTGGGGAGTGCGAGCGGGCGGCTCCTCCACAACCGCACCTTCACCCCCCGCGCCAACCTCTCTGGGCGACCTGCTGCGCCTGTGGTTCGTGCAGAACGTCACCGGGCTGTCGGTGAGCGTGAGGGACTCCTGCGCCGGCTTTGCGTGCGGCGGCACGTGTCGCAGCAACGCTGGCCACGCGCGGAGCAGCCCCAGGCCCGTGCGTGCCCCCGAGGGCGCAATGGCAGGCGCGCCGGGGAGCAGCGATGCCGCTGCGGCGTCATTGGGCGTCACCGCCAGAACCATGGGACAACATGGGGGCACGACCAAACGGGGAACAGCAGCCGCGCTCTTGTTTCTCTTCGCTGTCGCCGCGGCCGTGGCAGCTTTGCTCTATGCGCTGTTGCCTCGCGCTGGGATCTCTGGGGGGAGGGGGGCTGCGGAAGGGACTCCTCTGAGGCCCTCAGAGGTGCCCGAGCAAAAGGACGGGATCAGGGACGCGCTCGCGCAGTGGGCGTGGCAGGAGGCTGACCGCAGGAAACGCAACGGTGCGATGAGTCGCAGCCAGATCGCTGCGCGCTTCAACGACGGACTGTAGATGTAAACACGTGACGTCCCTCGATCAAAGCGTGCACCAACGTAACCAGGTGACCACCAAATATGTGCACTCTCTGTTGCCCTACGCTGCCCGTGGTGCGCTCCTCAGCCCCGGCGAGCGGTAGTGATGCGTGATGCACTAGACTGACCGATGCTGCGGATTTTGCGATTCTAGGCCAGAGCTTCTCCCCTCGCCCACCGTGCGCTACAGCAGCGCACTATGCGGTGCAATGTGGCGTTCTAGCGCTGCGCGCCGCGTGCTGCACCGCTGCTGGGCCAGTGCTTTGCTGAACGCCACCATGGCCTGCTCCATGCAGCGCACTCCGCTGGCAGCCAGGCGCCTGGGTTCATGGACGCCTCGGCCTGCTGGTGCGTTGTGCGCGTGCGTTGGTCACCGCCGCTGGCGCTGAGAGCGTGTGTCTTTAGCTTTGGGTGGAGCGCTTCGTTTTGCGAGTGGCCGCGTGGCTGCGCCCATGACTGTGATGGGCCAGGGCCCCAAGAAGGGCAAGAACAAGGGCGAGGAAGCGAGCGTGTATAAGGACACGGTGAACCTGCCACAAACCTCCTTTGGTGCGGCCGTGAGCCAGCCACGCGTTCAGCCCCACACGTATCGCCCGCGCCTCCGCGCCGCACGCCGCCGCCTCTCGCCGCTGCGCCGCGTGCCGCGCGCGCTGGCGGGCTGCGGCGCGGCGCTGCGTGCCCCTGCGCGCTGCTCGCAGCGCTGACACTGCGGCCGCCGCACAGACCTTCGCGCAAACAGCTCCGTGCGCGAGCCACAGCTCCAGGCCTGGTGGCGCGACAACCGCATCTACGAGCGGTGCGCCCCCGCGCCCACACGCGCGCTCATAGCGCTCCTCACAGCTCCAGTTGCCTCTCTCTCTACACTCCTGGTTTCACCGCGTGCTCTCCACCTCTCTCCCCTCTTTCTCATGCGTCCACCCCTAGGCTTGCGGTTGAGAACCCCGGCGCGTCCTTCACGCTCCACGACGGTCCTCCGTACGCCAACGGCGAGCTGCACATGGGTCACGCGCTCAACAAGGTGCTCAAGGACATCATCAACCGGTACCACATGCTTCGAGGCCGCCGCGTGCGCTTCGTGCCCGGGTGGGACTGTCACGGTTTGCCCATCGAGCTGAAGGTGCTGCAGAGCATGCCCACCGCGCAGCGCGCCGAGCTGACTCCGGTGGCTCTTCGTCGGGAGGCGAAGGCATTTGCGCTGAGCACCGTGGAGGCCCAGAAAGAGTCCTTCCAGCGCTACGGCGTGTGGGCCGACTGGGACACGCCATATTTGACGCTCAGCCCGTCGTACGAGGCCGCGCAGGTTGGCGTCTTCGGCGCGATGTTCCTCAAGGGCCACATCTACCGAGGCTTGAAGCCCGTCAACTGGAGCCCGTCCAGCCGCACCGCCCTCGCTGAGGCTGAGCTGGAGTATCCAGAGGGGCACACATCACGCAGCGTGTACGTCGCTATGCCGCTGCTCTCGGTGCCGCAAGACATGCCCTCCCCCTTGAAATCGGCGCTCCAAGATGCCAGCCTGGCCATCTGGACCACCACGCCCTGGACGCTGCCTGCGAACGCCGCCGTGGCTGTCAACGAGCGGCTCACCTATGCGGTGGTGGCTGTGGATGAGGGGCGCGACGGGCTCAGCGCAGGCCGCAAATTGGTGGTTGCCAAGGACTTGATTGCCACGCTGGAGAAGAAGCTGAACGTCTCGCTCAGCCTGCTTGCCGAGGCGCCCGGCGCACAGCTGGTGGGCTGCACCTACAGCCACCCGCTGTCTTCTCTGGGCGGCAGTTTGGCTGCGCGCGTGAGCCCGGTTGTGGTTGGCGGCGACTACATTACCACCGAGGCTGGCACTGGGCTGGTGCACACCGCGCCGGGTCACGGCCAGGAGGACTACCTGACTGGCATGCGCTGCGGGCTGCCTCTGTTGTCTCCTGTGGACGACGCGGGTCGCTTCACAGAGGATGCGGGGCCTGGGTTGGAAGGGCTGCCCGTGCTCAAGGAGGGCACCGCCGCATGCATCGCCGCGCTGGGAGACAGCCGCTCGCTGCTCCTGGAGGAGTCCTACGGCCACAAGTATCCCTACGACTGGCGCACCAAGCAGCCGACAATCTTCCGCGCAACAGAACAGTGGTTCGCCTCCGTCGAGCGCTTCCGCGACGCAGCGCTGGAAGCGGTTGCTCAAGTCACCTGGGTGCCTGCTGTGGGACAGAAGCGCATCACGCCCATGGTGTCCGGTCGCTCAGATTGGTGCATCAGCCGGCAGCGCTCTTGGGGCGTGCCCATCCCCGTGTTTTATGACCTGCACTCTGGCAAGCCTTTGATCGACGGCGAGACGTTGGAGCACATCCAGGCGTTGTTTGCGGCCGAGGGCAGCGATGCGTGGTGGACCAGGGAGGTGAGCGAGCTGCTGCCAGAGAAGCACCGCCACTTGGCGCCCTCTCTGCGCAAGGGCACCGACACCATGGATGTCTGGTTCGACAGCGGCAGCAGCTGGGCAGGGGTGTTGGCGGCGCGCGCAGATGAGGGGCTCACCTGGCCGGCTGATCTGTACCTGGAGGGCAGCGACCAACACCGGGGCTGGTTCCAGTCTTCCCTCCTCACTTCCGTGGCTGCGCGTGGCGGGGCGCCCTACAAGACTGTGCTGACCCACGGGTTCGTGTTGGACGAGCGCGGCCTCAAAATGTCGAAATCCCTGGGGAACGTCCTCGACCCGAAACGCATCATCGACGGTGGCAAGGACACCAAAGCTGAGCCAGCCTACGGAGCAGACGTGCTGCGCCTGTGGGTAGCCAGCGTGGATTACACGAGCGACGTGCTGATCGGCGCCGGCATTCTGCGCCAGATGGGCGAGACGTACCGCAAGCTGCGCGGCACGCTGCGCTACCTGTTGGGCAACTTGCACGATTATGAGCCGGCGGTGCATGCCGTTGGCTGGGAGGCTCTTCCTGCGGTGGACCGCTACGTGTTGCGTCGCTTGGGCGCATTGAGCAAGGAGCTACGCGAGAGCTACGACGCGTACGCCTTCGCGCGCGCCTTTGCTGCGCTCAACGCATTCACGGTCACCTTCCTGTCAAACTTTTACCTGGACACCGCCAAGGACAGGCTGTACGTGAGGCGCGCAGATGCGCCCTCCCGACGCGCGTGCCAAACGGTGCTCGCTGCCACGCTGCGCCACATGACGGCGGCGCTGGCGCCACTGACGCCCCACACCGCGGAGGACGCGTACCGTTCAACCCCCTTCGCGGACCTCGCAACAGCGCCCTCTGTCTTCCAAGCCGGTTGGCCAAGCCCTGACCCCGCCTGGCTGGCGCCAGATGCGGCGGAGGCTGCATTGTGGGATGTGTTGCTCTCCATACGCGCTGAGGTGAACAAGGTCATCGAGGCTGCGCGCACCGACAAGCTGCTGGGTGCGGGGCTGGAGGCGCGAGTGCGAGTGCACATCCACGAGGCCGATGGGGTGCGCGATGCGCTCAGGACGCGCTTCAGCGACGTCCCCGGGGCAACCGACGGCGTCGACGAGCTGCGCTATCTGTTGCTGGTGAGCAGCGTAGAGATCTGCGACTCTGGGGAGTTGCTGGACCAGATGCCCTTTCAGGGCACAGCGCCGCTGCCCGGGGGCGGCACGCTGCGCGTGGGCGTGGCAAAGGCTGAGGGCGCCAAGTGCGAGCGCTGCTGGAACTTCAGCGCTCTGGTTGGGCGCACGGGGAGGCACCCGACGCTCTGCGAGCGCTGCGTGCCCGTGGCGGACCACCTGAAGCTGCCCTCTCAGACGGAGCTCAAGGCTGCCGCGGCCGCAGAGGGGGTCACAGTGCCCGCCGTGTGAATAGATTGAACCACGCGCTCGCACTCATCTATCTCCAGCGATCTAGAGCTCTCCTCTAGAGCTCTCACTTATGACTCGCCGACGCTGCGCCTCGAGCGCGCTGCGCCTCTGAGCGCTCTTCGTCCGCCGCCGCCGCCGCCGCCGCCCTCGCGCGCGTTGCCCACAACCACTGTTTTGCCGCTGGTGCTGAACAGGGTGGGGATGTACAGCTGGTCAGCCACCCGCGCGGCGGCGGTGATAGGCTTGCCGGCGCCCCCTGAAGCGTCTGAGCTCCCAGAGGACCCACCAGCAGCGCCGCCGCCGCCTTGCGCAGCCTTTTGCTGCGATGGCTGCTGCGATGGCTGCTGCGATGGCTGCCGCACTGGCGGCTTCTGCTGCTGCTGCCCCTGGCCCTGCGCCGTGCCGCCACCGCTCCCACCACTCACCTGCTGCTGCTGCTTGCTCCCCTGAGCCTGCGCCTGCGGCGGCAGCGGCGGCGGCGGGGCTGGCGGCGGCGGTGAGATGGCCACCGGGGTCTCTTTAGCGAGCTTCGCAGCCTCCGCCAAACGCACAGCCTCGTCGCCTCTGCGCCTCTCCTCCTCAGCGTTCGCCACCGCCTGCGCCTTCTGCGCCTCCAGCGCCGCCGCGGCCGACTTTGCAGACGCCCGCATGGCTGCACGCTCTCTCGCGCGCGCCGCGCGCGCGGCGACGGCTTCGTCCCCTGCGCCCCCGCGACGCACCATCCGCAGCGGCTGCGCGGCAGTGCCGTTCACGCTGGAGACGGTTCTGTGAAAGCCAAACACCGACAGCAGCTCCTCGAGCGGTCCTCCTCCCATATGCTCCACGTCACGACGGTACAACTCCACGTCTTGAGGGTTATACACCACGAGCGTGGGAACGCGTCCGGACTCGCTGCGCAGTCAGGCGTCAGCGCGATGCGGGGCCCGGCGGCACAAGCGACCACGCACTGAGTCACGGAGACGGACGGGAAGTGCCCACTGGACACCTGGTCGGTCACGAAGCGCTTCAGCTGCGCGTGCGAAGGGATATGCGCTCAGGGTTGGAGTCAACGCGAGCGAGGGCATGCCCAGCTGTCACGCGCGAGCTGCCCGGGCGCACCTCTTGGGAGCCGTACAGCCGGCATTGGACGCCGCACATCTGGTCAGGCGCGCGCGTGCGCGCCACGTGTCAGTGAAGCAGAGTGCGCAAGGGACCAGTCGCGGCGTAGGACGCAGCGCGGGGCGCGCGGGGCGCCCGCGGGCAGGCACGCTGCTGCTGCGGCGCAGGGCGGGCGGGACGCGCCTGGAACTCGGCGCGCGCAAAGCTGGAGTCGACTGCCGCGTCTTCTTTGCTCGGCGGCTGCGTGCCAACCGAGCCCGCGGCGCCGCAGAGCGCTAGCAGCAACATGCGACGCATGGAGGCCACAACGGGGCGCCTGAGGAGCGCGCGCGTGTACGACAGGGGCTTAGGCCCAGTCAGCATCGAATCGAACAAAATCGAACGTTCGCGCACTATCTCCGCGCGTATCGGCTGCGCATCTATCTGGAGGCAATGCGGCGCTTGCTTCTGGCAGCGGCAGCGGCATCTCGACGCTCGTCAGCCGCAAGCCTTCCGGCGGCCCCGTTGCAGTTGCAGCGCATGCGCCCCTCCGGCTGCGCCCTCGCGCGCGGCATCGCGGGTAGCCCGGCCTCTCGCATCCGCGCGCGCGACGACGAGCCCAGCTCGGCGCCGGGCCGCAGTGCGCCAGAGGACTCTGAGAAGGACGCTCAGCGAGAGTTCGTGCGATGGGTCAGCAGCACAGGCATGCAGGCGCGCAGCCCAACGGGTGTCGCTTGCGGCCAAACAAGGGCCGCCGCGCAGAGCTGACGCGACAAGATAAGATGCAGCGCGCGTGCATCGCATCTGTATCTGTGTGACCCCAAAGATGGCTTCTCTTCTCACTCTCGCGTGCTTTCCAGGACGCGTCCGACGAGGAGCTGGACGAGGAGCTGGCCTTTCGCAGCGACGCGCACCCGGCGGGGGTCAGGCTGAGTGGCGCGGAGGTGATGCGCGCGCGTCTGCCCGCAGGGTCCCGGGGGTCGGACCAGGCCTGGCGCATCAGCGCCATGCAGCGCGGCGCGGCGACGCGCATCGGCGCCCCACACACCGAGTACACCCCGGCGGAGGAGGAGGAGGAGGAGGAGGGCGCAAAGAGCGACTGGCAGCCCGTGCTCGCAGGTGCGTCGGTGACGGATGATCGTGTGCCGCGTTGTTGCGTCTCGTGCGCTGGCGCTCACGCGCTGCGTGCGGGCGACACAGGCGAAGATGCTTCGGTGGCTGTGGAGGGGTCGTGGGGGCAATCGGAAGACACCTACCCGGAGTCGCTTCGACAGCTCTGGTCGGCGCCGGGGGAGGACGCGACACCGCGCGAGCAGCCGCGCAGCAGCCGCACCACCAAGAAGAAGCGCAGCCCTGTGTGAACTGTGAACAGAACTGAATCGCGCTCAGAGATCAGAGACTCTCTGGACGGACGTGTGGCTGCGGCATGCCTATGCCTGTCACGCAGTGCTCAACAGTGTGTCTGCATTTGGCGTCCGTATCGCGGGTGCAGTTGTCTGTCGCACATCATGCGTCCGTTTGCCATCCCGCCGCGCCGCACATCAATGCGCGTCATCGCACACCCACTTGACTGCAAGCCGTTCAAAGCTCCTTGCCCTGCTCGGTGGCGCCCACAATCTTCTCCTTGGCGGCGCCAGCCTTCTCTGCGATGGTCTCCTTTGCGCCGGTCGCCTTCTCGCCGACGTAGTCCTTGGCGGCGCCAGCCTTCTCGCCGACGTAGTCCTTGGCCGCGCCAGCCTTTTCGCTGATGGTGTCCTTGGCGCCCGACAGCTTCTCGCCGGTGCCGCTCTTGATATCGCCCGCCTTCTGGCTGGTGGCCTCGCCCGCACCGTGCAGCTTCTCGGAGACGTACTCCTTCGCCTCGCCCAGCTTCTCCTTTGCCGACTCCATGAAGCCCCCAGCACGCTCCTGCGCCTCCCCAGCCTTCTCGCCAGCGGCACCGCGCATCTCGCCAGCCTTCTGGCTGGCCGACTCTCCCGCGCCGGAGAGCTTCTCCTTGGCCTGCGTTGAGAGGGCCAAGTTAGGGTGAATGACCAGGCCAAACATGTCACACGACCGAGCCCTGCGGCGAGCGCGCACGCATCGCAGGCTTGTCTTAAACGTGCGTGCGTGCGCGATGGCGCGGGCGCGCGCGGGCGGCGCGCGGCGGCGGGCGGTCCAAGGGACGGGCGAGCTCGTGGCGCCGTAGTGCTGCGCGCGTGCACTCGCCGTTTGAGCGTAGCCCTTGGCCGTCTCGCCCGTCTGCTTGGCGGCGGTCTCAGCGTGGCGCTTGGCCTCCTCGCCCGACATTGCGCGGGTGGCGATTGCGGGTGAACGGCGGCGGCTGACGGACACGAGCAGGGCGACGCGCGCGCGAGGCGACGTCGTGAGCTGAGCGCTGCGGAAATCGGTGCTGCTGGTGGCCGAGGCGAATGCAGGCATGCGACGGCGCGAGAGCAAGTGGCCTCGCCAGCGCGACACCCTTGGTCAGTTGGTGCCCACCCAAGAGCCTGGGTTCGCCCAGTCCTCAGCCTTGATTTGGTCCACGCTGTCGTCCCCATGTTAAGGCATCCGCGGATGAGCGACAGCGCCAGGCCTGTGTGTAGAATATGGCTGCACCGACGCCCCGCTTACCCGGCTGGGTCACGCGCCGAGAAGCCGCGGCCAGTGGTGCCCATGGTGTTGACCAGCCCAGCGGCAGAGTAGTAGGTGCACAGCGCCACCGCCGCGATGGGAATTCCCCAGGCGTTGACCCAGTTGAGGAGCTGCGAGTGCACGGGCAGGCTGCCCGAGTCCAGCCCGCTGTAGCGCACCAGCCGCATGTGGAGCAGCACCGGGAACAGGTAACACACCACCGAGACCCCCAGCGCGCCCGTGACCGCAAACAGCGTCTCTGAGCGCGGCACGAAGAGCGCGACACATGCGGCGCTGGCGTTGAGCCCAATGACTCGCCACAAGTGCTTGCTGCGCGGGGGCAGTGGCGCAGAGGGACCGTCTAACAACGCGTAGACCACGCGCCGCATGGCGTGGCATGTAGGGGCGAAGCACACTGCCAGGTAGAGCACCATCGCCGAGTCTAGAACGAAGCCGGTGGGCCCAGTGAAGTTCAAGAGCACGTCCTCTGACGTGGCTGGACCGAAGGCGACCACGCCGCACACGCCCAGCAGCGTGTACACGGCCAGCGCGAGGAGCATGGTTGCGTGCACGGAGATCTCCAAGGCAGCGGCTGCCCTTGCGCGCGAGCCAGGGGTGGAGTCTACCCCTGCGCCCAGCTCTGCGTCTGCGCCTGGACTGCGCTCCGATCCGCAGGCTGCGAAGGTGACGCGCTCCTGTCCGAGCGACCGCTCCGCAAAGGAGCCTTCGCTGAGTTCGCGCAGGAGAGGCAGCAACATGGGCTGCACGTAAAACGCGAAGCTCAGCACCACGAACGCCTGGCTGCTTGAGGCACCACCCACTCGGGAGTTGGCGGCGCGCGCAGAGGCAAGACCCGCAGCCTGAGGCGATGTGGAGGCGATCACTACCGCTACCAACAACAGCGCCAGCAGTGAAGCGCCGGCGCCGGCAACATGCTGCAGGCTGCTCATGTTTTTGGTGGCTGTGAGCGGCGTAATGACTGCCAGGAGCAAGATGAGCATCACCGCGTCGCCCGCCAGCCCCGGAGGCACGTACGGCCTCGCCAGAGTGGTTTGCGCGCGCAGAGGGCGCAGGGCGCGACTGCTTGCTTCGGCGATGACAGCGAGATTGGAGCACATTGAGCCCAGGAGGAGAATGCAGAGCGCCAGCTGGGCGCCCAGCTTTAAAGCTGGACCACCCGCGGCATACGCCAACTCCTCGAAATCTTGCGCGCTGCGCGCCTCGTCCAGCGCCACGCGGCGGCGCCGTACGCAGCCTCGGGCGGCGGCGGGCAGCTGTGGGCGCGGCAACAGGCTGGGCTCTGGCTCTGCACTGGCGTCTTTTTGCGCAGTGCTTGGCAGGCGCGAAACCGCGCGCACTAACAACAGGCAGGTGTAGTCGTTCAGCAACGCCACGAAGGCGCTACATAGGAAGCCGCGGCCTGGGGGGCGGGGCATTGGAGCAGTTCAGTTAGCGCTCACAAACAAAGGGACCGAGGTGGGCGTCCTCACAGGCGCAGCTTGCGCGCCCTCGGTGCGCGCGCCCGGCCGCGTGCGCACCAGGTCCGAGGATTCGGAAGGCGTAGGGGATCGGGAACACCCCCGCTCCGAAGATTGCCAGCGAGAGCGTCTTCACTCCCGAAAAGACGTCCGCCCAGAAGCCCTCCTCTTGGGAGTGCTTCAGCGGCAGCAGCCTTTCGGTGAAAGAGCGTCGGCGACGCTGCGGCGTGCGCGGCGGCGAAGGGGCTGCGCGTAGGAGCGGCGTGGCCTCTGGCGTTTGCGGGGAGCTATCTCCGCCAGACAAGCCCACCACGTCCAGCAGCTGCGTCAGCGAGCCCGGAGGCAGCTCCTCCTCTACCGACTCGGCCAAGCTGCCAGCCCGACTAGGCGCGCGTTCACACACGCCGCTCTCGCTCACGGTCACCACACTCGGCGCGCACACAACCACGCCCGGCGGCCGCTCAGGCCGCGGAGGGCGACCCAGCGCAGACGTCGTCGTGACGAGCTAACCCAGGGGAGACTGCACTGTGTCGTAGGCGGGGCTGCCTGTGTGCCTGATGAGCGCAGAAAAGGAGGGACTCCCTAGATCTCGCGCATGACGTTGACGCTGGCTTGCCGCAATATGTATGAGTCACACTTGCGTCCTGGAGAGCTTGAAGACGAGCGACACGCGCGGTGCAACGTCCCCAGCCTCGCTGAGCACCGCGTGTTGAAGCCTTTTCTGGCAATCTGCGAACATGCGCACGCAGTCACCCCCACGCAGCGTGTACGCCCAGCGTCGTGAGTGGTCCGCGATCTCTCTGAACACGAAACGCCTCTCGCTGCCGACGCTCACAACAGCTGTGTCCTCCTGCCACTCCACTCCCTGTCCCGGGTCGCTATGGAAGCGCATGGCAGAGGCGCCACACGGATACAGGTTCAGCAGAACGCTGTCGTAGCGTACGCCAAAGCGCTGATGCAGTGCGTCTCGAACAGCTGCGACTCGAGGAGTGAGCGGTCCGGAAGGCTCCATGGTTTTACCGCTGTAGTGAAAGGAAGCACCCACGTCGGACTGCCATCCGGTCAGTCGACTCTCAGGCAGGAGCGCCCCGGAGGCTGTGACAACGTCGTCGCGTCTGAAATCTGCTTCGCCAGTGAGCGCCTCCACGCTCAGTCCGGGACAGAGGTTCGGGTAAACTGCGAAGGGCAGCGCCGCAGCGTCGGCGTCGAAGGGTGGAGGAGAGGGCGTGCGAGCGCGTTGCTCCAGTCGAGCAACGCGCTTCAAGGCCAGCTTGCGAGCGCGCGGAGGCTGACGCTCAGACGGCGCGGCTGCATGCGCCTGCAACGCGCGTGTGGGCACCGCCACCACCATTGACGCAGAAGGCGCAAGGCGGCTCGCTGTGCGAGCACGGGAGCACGACCGTTTTTTGTTGGCCGCGTGGGATCTTTGGTCACGGACAGACGGACTCCCTTCGCACGTCTCGTGGGGCCCACGCCGCCGAGCAGAGTTTGCGCGCAGCTTGAGCGCTTGATCAGTCGAGTTGACCGCACGACGGGATACCGCGCGACAGGACGCCTCTGCCAGTGCTGCGCCTCCGCCAGTTTCTGGGCGCCCACATGCGCGCCGCGCTTCGTGGCGCTGGCGCTGCGTTGGCGCAGCGCAGCCGCGTGGGCGGTGCAGTGACCGCGGCGCCCTCTGCAGAGACTGCGCTCTACGCTGCTCTCTCCGACCCGGGCTGGCTCTGCGCGCTGCGCCGCGCGTACGGCAGCGCCGCGGGAGAGCCCCGCGCCAGGGCGCGCGCAGCGGAGCGGTGCGTTTGCCTCTCCGTGGACCTTCTCAGCTGCGCCTCTGTGCGCGCACTGCGCTCACACCTCGCCGCAGGAGCGACGTGCGCCGCCCGCCACGCGCGTCCAGCCGCGGGCCTGCAGCTGCCGCGCTGCCGAGGAGGTCTGCGCCTGCGGCTGCGTCAGGAGCTCCTCAGCTGAGTGCGAATGAGCTCGCGCGACAAGCGCCGTCTCCTCCACTCGGATCCGACGGACACCGCACGGGCCCCTATGCGTTGAACCACGCCCTGGTATCGGTACGTCCCTCCTGCGCCCCCCTGGCTGGTGGGTCTTGAACCTGAGCGATGAACGAACTGTTCACAGGCGCAGTCCACCGAGGAGGTGCTCTCCATCGTGGAAAGCCAGGGGGTCCGCCTCAACGCGGTGAACCTGAGCACAGCTTGGCACCGGCTGGGAACGCAGTGTCGCGGCTCTGCACCTCTGATCGCCAGCGTCCGGTCGGACGACCGTTTGCGCTCGCTCGAGGCACACACCTTGGCTGCGCTGCAGCGTGGCGCCTTCGCGCCGCAGAACGTGAGCAACACGCTGTGGGCGTGCGGGGCGCTGGGCCACTCGCCCGAGGCGGCACTGACGCGAGAGCTGCTCGCGGCGCTGACAAGACAGCTGCCTGCGTTCAGCCCTTTGGCGCTGTCCAACGCAGCTTGGGCGGCCGCGGTGCTACGCTTCGAGGGCGCAGAGGAGCTCATGAGGCTGCTGTGGCACCAGGCTGGCACCCGGTTAGACGACTTTGCGCCTCAGGGGGTTGCCAACCTGCTGTGGGCCACAGCAACGCTGCGCGTGTACCCCGGCTACGCCAACGCTGACCGGGTGGCACGCATGGTGTCAGGCCACGCCCGCTTGTTCAAAGCGCAAGAGCTGTCCGCCACAGCGTGGGCGTTTGCGGAGCTGAGGCACTACCCAGGGCGCAAGGCGCTCACGGCGCTGGACGAGAGCTTCGCGCAGCGCATGGAGGAGTTCTCGCCGCAGGCGACCAGCAACGTGCTGTGGGCGTGCGCTGTGTTCACGCACCGTCCGCACAGGGCCCTGCAGGTGCTGCAGGACGCGTTTGCCTCCCCGCCGCCGCCGCCGCCGCCGCCGCAGGGCGCCACGCAAGGGGTGGCGCGGCGCGCGCTTCTGCCGGAGCACTTCTGCACGCAGGATGTGGCCCGGCTGGCATGGTCACTTGCGGTTCTGTACGCCTTCGATCTCCCCCTCTTCGCCTCCGTTTGGCGCGCCGCTGCTGCGCTGCCGCCGGAAGCGTTTGCGCCAGAGGGCTTGCGCAGCATCTACCAGACGCACCTGCTCGCTCGAGCTTCCAGCTCCGCTACGCCTGAAGATGCGCTGCTGCCGCCGCCTCTGCGCAGAGCCTGCGAGATCAGCCTGCGACAGCGCGCACTGGAACCAATCGTTTCGGAGCTGCACGTGCGGGTGTGCTCTGTGCTCACGTCCATGGGGGTGATTCACCATGTGGAGCAATTGACGGAAGATGGGCTCTTTTCGATCGATGTGGCAATCTTTGGCGCCAATGGCGTGAAAATCGCGCTGGAGGTGGATGGGCCCTTTCATTTCAGCGTCAACGCAAGGAGCCTTTTGGGGAGGACGGTAGCGCGAAACAGGCTGCTGCGTGCGCGCGGGTGGCACGTCGCGGCGGTGCCCTTTTTCGAGTGGAACGCGCTGAGGAACAGCTACGAGCAGAAGCTGTACCTGAGCGACAAGCTGCGGGGGGCAGAGCAGGCGAGGGGAACCAGGGGACAAGTACAATGAGAGCAGACGAGTGACGAAAGAGCTCAATAATGAATGCAGGAGTGACCCACGTGTGAGTCAGCGCGCATTGACGATGTTCTGCGCCTCGATGAGCTCCGGCAGCAACTCGCCCTCGTCCTCGCCCTCATAGAATATCAGCTCCAGCAGGCTGTTGTTTGCGCGCACAGCGGGCAGCACCACATCTCGCGCAAACTCGCCGCTCATGACTTCGTCTAAGAGCTTCAGCGATTCCAGTCGAGTGGCCAAAGACAGTGCCGCGAAAATGGGCGCCAGGCCAGCCTCGCCAAAGTTGCAGTAAGACAGTTGCAGCGCCTCCAGCCTACCCCTTGTGATGAGCTGCGTCAGCTGCGTGCCGGTAGTGAATCGCTGCGCCTGTGTCTCGCCGACGTGGTTCAGTTTTAGACAGAGTTCAAAGGGGGTTGTGCGCACTGCCAGTGCCGCCAGCACCATGCCAGCGCCAGCCGGGTCAGCCCACAGCTCGCACTCACATAACATGATATTGTGCAGGCTGGAGCTGCTTCGGAGCGCGTCGCAAAAGGCGGGCAGGTCCGGGCCAGTGAAGAGGGATACACCACTGCTGTAAATGTTTAAGATGCGCAGGACAGATGGTCTGAGAAGCAGAGTCAGCGCGGGCAGCGCCATCGGTGTGAGTCGGCAGTAGATGAAGGCGATTCGTTCAACACCTGCTGCGACAGTGGCGCGTGCCAGACCCTCAAGCGTGGCACCGCCAACCAGATTCCCACCAACCAGCCTGAGCGACGTGATTCCAGTGCGCGTCGCAAGAGCTGCGGCGAAGTCGGTCTGCTGCTGCTGAGTGTCGAGGTTGTCAACAAGCAGATCGAAGGGGCAGACCAGCTCGCAGCGCAGCAGAGCCGCAACCTCGGCACCAGTGCACTTGACAGCGCAGTTCAGCTTGCACAGCGGCGCGGCCTGGCGCAGGCTAGCCACGTTCTCAGCCCCGAGATCGAGAGCTTCAGGCGTTGTGAGAGTGCGCAGGCTCTTGCCGTTCTCCGCCACCAGCTCTTCCAGCGCCGCGAAAGGAACTTCACGACGGCCCTGCAACTTCAGCGTGTGCAGCGTGCCCTTTGCGCGAGCACAGGCCGCGCGCACGAGTCCCCAGGTTAGGGCATCCGCCAGTCTCTTCACTCCTGCCACAGAGAAGTCCAGGTGCTGCCAGAAGCTGACGTCCTCCAGGAAGAACCGCCAGCCGCGGCACACCTCGCGTGCGCGCAGGCGTGCGTCCAGGGGCAGCACCGAGAAGAGGAGCGCGACGACGTTGGGCGGGAACGGGAGCTGGAAGTGCGGGTTGGCCAGCGCCACCAGGCGCGCGCTGCGACGCGGAGGCATCGACACGAGAGCGTATGGCAGCGAGGTGGCGAGGGCGACAGAGACTCAGAGAGAGCATTTCTTTGGTTTCGTGCGCATGCAAATTCTTCGATGTACGACGTTCTTCACCGCTCCGTGCCGCCCTCGTCTGGCCATGTCAGAGTCAGAGGACGAGGGCAGCCCGCGCGCGTTTGCGGCGGCAAGCAGTGACAGCGAAGACCCTGTTGACACGCTGCGAGGCCGTGCGCGCGCGCGCGCAGCCGCGGGCATCAGCGGCTCTGGCGACCCGGAGGGCGTGGTGCTGGTGTATCCCGACTACGCGCAAGGCGAGCCACTACCCTCAGAGGCGGATGTGGACGCGCCCCTCCTGCAGCGCACGCTTGGTGGTACGTGTGCTGCTCTGGGGCTCACTCTGAATCTCTGACGCGCTTCTGGTGGTCAGGCGCGCTGACAGGTCTCACGGAAGGCCGTGCGGGGACGCCCGAGGGGGCCAGGGAGGGGGGCGACTGGGGCGGCTATAGCGAAGAGATGCGGCGCCTGTTGCGCCAACCGCGCTACTTCGACGAGGACTTTGAGGCGGTGCGTGTGGGCTGAGAAGCATGAGTTGCGCTGTTGCGCTTCTCAGTTCCAGAGGAAACAACTCCTGGTTGAGTGTACGCCCTAACCTGTGCCCCTGCATACGCCACAGGCTGCGCTGCGCTGCTTTCGTTGCGGCGGCTCCGGCCATCGCGAACGCGGCTGCACCGCTGCGCCGCGCGAGCGGCCCTGTTTCCTGTGCGGTGCGCCAGCACTCCACCGCGCGCCCCTCCTCTCGCCGGCTAACACACAGCAGGCCTCTTCGGCCACGTGTCTCGGGAGTGCCCCAACGAGCTCTGCTTCAACTGCAGCCGGTGCGCACGCGGCGTACCTCGACAACGCGCGCGACGTTGGTCCTCTCTCACGTCAAAACTCGCTCTGATCGTGCCCCACGCTTGCCTCGGTTCTCGCGCGCAGGCCCGGCCACCAGTCTCGCGAGTGCCCCGAGCCCCGCGGCGCCGGCGCGCAGTACGCGCGGTGCCTGCGTTGCGGCAGCCGGAGCCACTCGTTGGCGGTGTGCGAGCGTGACTACGAAGAAGAGGATATGCAGCAGGTTGTGTGCTACGTGTGCGGCATGGCGGGACACCTCAGCTGTGCGGCACCCCCGGACGAAGTACCAGACCCCTCTTGTTTCCGATGCGGTGAGAAGAACCACTACGGCTTTGAGTGTACCGCTCGGTTGAACGGCGGCGGCGGCGGCGGCGGCGGGGGGTACCGCGGCGGCGGCACGCCCGTGGAGTGCTTCCGCTGCGGCGGAAGGGGCCACCTAGCAAGGGATTGCCCTCGCAACCAGTCTCGCGCGGGGCACGCCACTCAGGGCATGGGCTTTGGGGGCTCTTCCGGAGTGGGACCTCGGGAGGCGAACACGCCCCAACCTGTTCGAGAGGTGACCTGGCGTCCCAACGGAGGGGAGGAACGACTGTTCGTGACGCCAAACTCGCAAGGCGTGAAGCGAAGGCGCGAAGAGGAGCACGGCGGGGCGCGCAGCGCAGGGCCGGGCAGAGAGGGCACACACCGCCGGTGGGACAATGTGTGACGTCCTGTTCGTTTGTAAGCGGTTCTGGGTTTGCGGAATTCGGTTCGAGTGATCGAGTTCCAGACAAGAGTGCGTCTTTCTGCGCGCCTGGAGCTTCCTTTTGGCCGCCGTTACTCGCCGCGGGCCGCACGCAGCGCCGCGCAGCCGCGATGCGCGGCGGCGGGCACCAAAACCATGCATCACAGGGGCTTCCCGAGGTGTTCCCATCCTCAGTACTGGTCCTGCCCAAACCGATTTGACTTCCGGGTGCCGATGGGTCCGGGTATGTTTCAGTTGGTATGAACGCATGATG